>Ga0315275_10000440_pt1 | contig 34100 bp, 33 predicted proteins | sample YL17G03_0_MG_FD_205557 | JGI IMG/M metagenome (GOLD analysis project Ga0315275, IMG submission 205557) | Sediment microbial communities from Yellowstone Lake, YNP, Wyoming, USA - YL17G03_0 | ecosystem: Environmental > Aquatic > Freshwater > Lake > Sediment | place: USA: Wyoming | collected...
CTCACACGCCTTTGCCGCAGGTGCTTCGGGCAGTTCCGTCACGTCCCTCGGCTGAGTGAATCTGGGCCCGAGCTCTTCGAAGTCTGCATTCGAGTCCTTGTGCGCTCCAATAACGGATGTCAGGCTTGAGAATAGGACCAACTCGTCGGGAGTAAGGTTTCCCGTGTCTGGATTGTCCCCAGCCACCTTCCTCAACGCGAGTAGCGCTATCTTCCTCTGCCTCAGCTCGTACACCCTCTTCGACTTGTCGATGGCCTTCTTGAGCTGGTCGTTGAGCATCATGCTGGCCTGGGACATCGGGTTCATGGCGATCTCGCGTTCGCTCTCCTTCCTCAGAGTCTTGATGTAGGCGCTCATCTTGTCATATAGGGCGGGATCGGCCTTTGTCAGCTGAGAGGACTTGTTCTCCTGTCTGAAAAGACCCATGATGTCCTCGTAGGTCATATCCCCCCTCTCAGCGGCCATCAAATCAAGCATACATCATTAACGTATTTAGTGCTTGTGCGCTGCAGTCAGTGAAGCAGCAACTATAATGACAGCTGGTTATTACAGCCTGAGGATGGTCAATGACCTCCAAGAACTTCCTGAAGCCACAAGCCTCGGGCTGCACCCTTACAGTCGACGCGTCCCCGGGAGCGCCGAAGACCGAAATCGTCGGGGTGAACGAGTGGCGAGGGGCGCTCCAGATCAAGATTGCCGCCGAGCCGAGGGAGGGAGCGGCCAATGCAGAGCTGGTTAGATTCGTTGCGGATAGACTCGGTATCCCGAAAGGAGCTATCGAGATCCTCAAGGGGCAGAAGTCTATTCACAAGGTGCTTTCCTTGCCTGTCTCCGCTGAGAAAGCAGCTGCGCTCCTAGGGCGTGATTGAGTGCTCTCAGCTGAGGAGCGGCTTGACCAGCTCGAGAAGTTGTTCGAGGAGCTGGAGGAGCTCAGCGACGACACTCCCGTGATCGTAGAAGGCGCCCGCGACGTGGCAGCGCTCAAGCGTATGGGCATCACGAAGAACGTCGTTGCCCTGCACAAGGGGGTTTCCATATTCTCGTTCTGCGAGGACCTCTCGAGAAGATCGAGCGCAGCCGTAGTACTCACTGACTGGGACAGGAGAGGCGGGATGCTCGCGAGAATGCTCAGGAACGGTTTGAAAGCGAACGGCGTCGAGGTCAATGATTACATCCGGACCCGGATAGTGATCCTGTCGAAGAAGGAGATCAAAGATATCGAGAGCTTGCCGACCTTCATTGAACGCCTACGTTCGATGTAGTCTAGCCAGGCATTGCAAGGGCGGAATAGTTGAATGACAAATGATTTAGATTAGTAACTCAATCAAACTCGCATGGCACTCTCTGAGTGTTCTCTGGAGATGCTCCAGTACCTCAAGCTGAAGTCCGTCGACGAGCTTTTCAAGGACATACCGAAGGAAGTCAGGATCGACGGCCTCAGACTGCCGGACGGGCTGTCCGAGCTCGAGTTGAGACGCGAGCTCGAGACCATGATGGGGGTGAACAAGACGGCCTCGTCTCAGCCGACATTCCTGGGCGCAGGGGTATACCATCATTTCATACCCGCTGCGGTCAGAACAATAGTCTCCAGGGGCGAGTTCATCACCTCGTACACTCCATATCAACCAGAGATCAGCCAAGGGATGCTCCAGTCGCTCTTCGAGTACCAGTCGTTCATGGCCGAGCTCACCGCCATGGACGTCGTCAACTCGAGCATGTATGACGCGTCGACAGCACTCGGTGAAGCGGTCCTGATGAGTCACAGGATCTCAGGCGGGGATACTTTCCTGATTAGCAGGGCCGTGAGCCCCGAGAAGAAGGATGTGGCGAGAACCTATGCCAGAGGAGCGGATATCAAGCTTGTCGATGTCGGGTACGATCCGCATACGGGTCAGGTCGATCTCGCTGACCTGAAATCGAAGGTCAAGGACAACATCACGGGGTTCTATTTCGAAACGCCCAATTTCCTGGGGCCGATCGAGACGCAAGCCGATGAGATCCGCGGGATACTCGGCAACAAAACCGTGGTCGTCGGGGTGAACCCTATGTCTCTTGCGCTCCTCAGGCCGCCAGGAGACGTGGGCGCGGACATCGTCATCGGTGACGCCCAGGTCTTCGGTACACCCATGAACCTCGGAGGCCCGATGATTGGCATATTCGGATGCAAATCGGAACATGTGAGAAAGATGCCCGGCAGGATCATCGGCCTCACGAATGATATAGACGGCAAGCTCGCCTACTGCATGACCCTTCAGACGAGGGAGCAGCACATACGCAGGAGCAAGGCGACCTCGAACATCTGCACGAACGAGGCTTTGGTGGCTCTGACCGCAGCCGCATATCTCTCTATCGTGGGGAAGTCAGGATTGAGAGAGATAGCGGCGAAGAACGTGGAGAACATGCACTCGCTCGCGACCAGGATCAACTCGGTCAAGGGCTTCAAGGCGCCTCACTTCAAATCGGCGCACTTCAACGAGTTCGTTGTCTCATCCGACCTCAACTCAGACAGGGTCCACAAAGAACTGCTCGCAAAGGGAGTTCATGGAGGCCTTGTGCTGGACAGATTCTTCCCAGAGCTGAAGCACTCCGCGCTGTACGCGACGACCGAAATGCACACAAAGGCTGACCATGACAAGCTGATCGCCGCTCTGGAGGCTATCCGATGACCTACCACCAGGCGGTCCACGAGGTCCCAAGCATATTCGAGAACTGCGAGCGGCCCACGACTGCAGATAAGTTCGATCCCACCCTTGGCGGGAAGCTCCCTGATGAGATCGTGAGGAAGGAACTCAACCTTCCGGACCTTCCCGAGAGGGATGTCGTGAAGCATTTCATCAACCTCTCACAGATGAACTTCGGAGTCGACAACGGATTCTATCCGCTGGGCTCGTGCACCATGAAGTACAATCCGAAAGTGTGCGACGAGATCGTCTCCATGAGGACGGTCACCGACATCCACCCGCTCCAGGACCCATCGACAATACAAGGCGCCCTGAAGCTGATGTACGAGCTCGAGCAGATGCTGTGCGAGATCGGAGGAGTCGACGCGGTCACGCTCCAGCCAGCCGCGGGAGCCCATGGCGAGTTCACTGGCATACATCTCGTGAAGGCATACCACGAGGCGAACGGGGAGACCAGGAAGGAGGTTATACTCCCTGATACTGCTCACGGGACCAATCCAGCCAGCGCAGCGATGGTCGGCTATGACGTCCTCGACCTGCCTTCCAAGGAGGGATGCGTTGATGTCGAGGCGCTCAAGGCGGCCGTGTCCAATGACACCGCAGCGTTCATGCTGACGAACCCGAACACCCTCGGCCTGTTCGAGAAGAACGTAAGGGAGATTGCAGGCATACTTCACGATGCGGGAGCGCTCCTGTACTACGACGGCGCGAACCTGAACGCCATCATGGGCAAGACATCACCTGGAAAGATGGATTTCGACATCGTCCACTTCAACCTGCACAAGACCTTCGCGACTCCTCACGGCGGGGGCGGTCCCGGCGCGGGGCCGGTCGGAGTCAAGAAGAAGCTGGAGGAGTTCCTGCCCGTCCCGAGGATCGTCGAAAACAAAGGAACCTACTCGCTGGACAGCGACAAGCCAAAGAGCATAGGCAAGGTGAGGGCGTTCTTCGGCAACTATGCGGTCTTTGTCAGAGCCTATGCATACATCAAGATGCAGGGGGGGAAGGGGCTTGTATCCGTGTCGGAGAACGCGGTCCTCAACTCTAACTACCTGAAGGAGAGGCTGAAGGGCAGCTTCGAGCTGCCCTACGACCCGCTCCGAAAGCACGAGTTCGTCCTGAGCGGAAGACCTCTGAAAGCGAAGGGGCTCAGGACCCTGGACTTCGCGAAGAGGCTGCTCGACTACGGCTTCCACGCTCCGACGATCTACTTCCCCATCATCGTGGACGAGGCCATCATGATCGAGCCCACCGAGACGGAATCCAGAGAGACACTGGACGCATTCGTCGATGCATGCGAGGCAATCCTGAAGGAGGATCCCGAGCTCCTGCACTCTGCGCCTCGGAATACTGCAAGAAGAAGGCTTGACGAGGCGAAGGCCGCGAGGGACATGATCTTCAGCTGGCACGCGTACGAGAAGAAGCTTCAGAGCGGGACCGGCGGGCAGTAGGCATCAGCGCTTGAACCGTGCGCTGATGAGCGTCCTCGTGCTGGTTATGCCAGGTATCGTGCGTATCTTTCCAAGGACGTCGTCGCAAAGAACATCGTAGTCCTTCGTCTCCATGCGGACTATCATGTCGAACTGGCCGAATAGCTGGTGGACCTCCGAGAGACCTGGCAGCTTGCGCAGGTGCTCTAGGACCGAACCCTCCTTGCCTGTTGCGGTAGTTATCAATACGTAGGCCACGACCAGCTGAATCACCTGAATTGGCCTGTAACGTGCTTCTGCCCTACTTATAACCTATCGGAGCAGGCCAGCTGGAAGAATACGATGTAAATGATTATTTATGCTCATCCCCCAATCCGAGAACGACCGCATGACAGGCTTCGTTGTGTTCGAGGGCATAGATGGCTGCGGGAAATCGTCCGTTGCTAGACTCGTTGCCGAGAGGATCGGCAAACGGGCCGCGCTCACTAGAGAACCGACCGAGTCTTGGATTGGCAAGGCTGTCAGGAAGGATGACAAGCACAAGGTCAGCCCTTACACGGACGCACTCCTGTTCATGGCAGATAGGGCTCAGCATTCCATCTGGATCTCCGAGCAGCTCAAGAAGGGGAAGCTGGTGCTCTCCGACAGATACTATCATTCTACGGTGGCGTACCAGGCGGCGTACTTGAAGGACAAGTTCGACGGGGACGCATTCAAGTGGCTTCTTGAGGCTAACGAGAGGATATCGCTACATCCCGACCTGACGATACTTCTGGTCATACCTCCGGAATCTGCCCTTGAGCGCATCAGATGCACTAGGTCCAGACTATCGCGGTTCGAGAAGCTGGACTTCCTGAAGGAAGTAAATAGCAACTACCTGAGGCTCGCGCGCCGGGACCGTTCGATCACCAAGGTAGATGCCAAGAAGGACCTCGACTCAGTGGTCGAGAAGGTACTCCGACTCATTGCCGAGAGGAAGCTTTAAGCGTATAGGAAATCTCATGAGTGATACAATGCATCCAGCAGACCATCTGAGAGGATCCAAGAGCGACAAGCTCAGGGGACGGAAGATCGTCCTAGGCGTCACGGGCAGCATCGCTGCTGTGGAGGCCGTGAAGCTCTGCAGAGAGCTGATCAGGAACGGAGCGGAAGTCCATGCCGTGATGTCGAGGGACGCGCAAGTAATCATCCACCCGTGGTCACTCGAGTTCGCGACGGGCAGACCCGTCATTACTCAGATAGACGGTGGAGTCCAACATGTCGCGCTGTGCGGAGACGTGCCGGACAGAGCCGACCTGCTTCTCATAGCCCCTGCGACGGCCAACACGATCTCGAAGATGGCATACGGGATCGATGATACTACGGTCACGACGATGGCGACAACGGCGATCGGAGGCGAGATGCCGGTCATGGTCGTGCCTGCGATGCACGGATCGATGATGAAGCACAAGATTGTGAACGAGAACATCAGGAAGCTCGAAAAGCTAGGAGTGATCTTCCTGAAATCGAAGATGGAGGAGTCAAAGGCGAAGATGCCCTCCATAGAATACATCGTCTCTTCTGTCATAGCAGCTATCGGGAAGCGGGACCTCGTTGGGAGAAAGGTGCTCGTGATTGCCGGGGCCACCGAGGAGCCCATCGACGACGTCCGAATCGTCACAAACAGGAGCTCCGGCGAGACGGGAGTGGAACTCGCAAGAGCTGCTCATGAGAGGGGCGCCAGTGTCGAGCTCTGGATGGGCAGATGCGATACCGAACTACCGGAGCATATCCAAACCGTCCGATTCTCCTCGTTCGGCGACCTGTCCAAAATGCTGAAGAGCAGGAGATTCGACATCGTGTTCTTTCCAGCAGCGATCTCGGACTACTCTCCGGCAAAGACGCCAGGGAAGATCCCCTCGACCGACCGGACCTTGACGCTCGTGCTCAAGAGGAACCCGAAGCTCATAGACACAATCAAGGCAAAGCTGGTCGTGGGATTCAAGGCACAGGCGCGCGTGGACGACGAAGAGCTAGTCAAGGATGCAATAGCCCTCATCAGGCGCTCTAGATGTCACCTGGTCGTTGCCAACAAGGTGGAGAACGTCAAGAAAGGGAAGACTCATGTCGTGCTGGTCAAGAAGGACGAAGAGCCGGAGCACCTCGATGGCACTAAGTTCCAGGTAGCTGACAAGATCATAGACAAGGTAGTCAGGATGATTGGATGATTGCCAAGGCGTTCTGCCCGGGGCACATTACAGGTTTCTTCCAGATATGCGAGGCAGAGGATCTTCTGTCGACCGGCTCTCGAGGGGCGGGGCTCTGTCTCTCATTGGGAGCAACTTCGAAGGTCTGGGTATCCCATTCACAACGGCAAGCCATCGAAGTCCTGATCGATGGCAAGAAGTCGAAAGCAGAGGTAACCAAGATGGCTCTTCGGCATTTGCTGGGGCAGGACAAACTCAAGGTCGAAGTCTCCACCAACCTGGACCTGCCACAGAGCCAAGGATTTGGCATGAGCGCTGCAGGTTCTCTCTCCGCCTCGCTGGCACTCGCGGAAGTCCTGGGAATGAAAAAGCGGGAAGCGTTCGAGGCGGCACACATCGCGGAGATCAAGTGCAAGTGCGGGCTCGGAGATGTCTCGGCGATCCACAAGGGCGGCATGACGATCCGGAAGAAGCCTGGGCTGCCACCTATCGGTGAGGTGCTGCGAATCGACGGTACTCCGGAGATCGTCCTGGCAGTTGTCGGAAGGAGGCGACTCACCAAGAGCGTGCTCTCAAACCCGGCGAAGCGGAAGGCGATCAACGAGAACGGTTCCAAGAGAGTTGATGAACTGTTGGAGAACCCCACCGCGGAGAAACTGATGGAGTTATCAGCCTCGTTCGCGGTCGAATCCGGTTTGGCGTCGAAGCGGATAATTGAGGCAATAGACGCTGCCTCCAAGCTGGGAATGGCGAGCATGTCGATGCTGGGCAGCTCCGTGTTTGCGATCGGAGACAAGAAGGGACTCGCGACTGTCCTATCAGATTACGGCGAGGTATGGGTCTGCAGGGTTGATATCAAAGGACCTCGCATGATCTAGCCTCCCAGGGGCGGATTCGTCGTATTCTGAGTGGCGATTACTCGAACAGCGTGAACAGTCTGTCATCCCCGCCCACATCGAAGAGTCCTATCCTGGCGCCGCTGTCCAGCCAGCCATGGGCGTAGTTGATGCACGCGAAGGCGTTCACGAGGTCTCCCTTGTGAGAGAAGTCCTTGGCGTCCTCGAAATACGCCTTGGCCATCTTGAGGAAATCATCTGCGAGTTTTCTATTGAATGACTTCTCTGGCGCAGCGATCTTCAACTTACCCAGAGCTTCTGAGGTCAGAGCGATGTACCGTTCGACCCTTTCCTCTGTCATCATGACGCCCTTAGAGGCCATGTCTACATCCTTCTGGACGGGATGACCTCTACGCTCTCTCCGCCGTGCTTCGACTCCCTGGGCCTTATCTCAACAAGCAACGGCATCGAGACCCCACCGCCTGTGATGATCGCTGTCCCTATGGGGAGCCTCTGGATCTCCTCCTCCATGCCCACGGTCAAGCCTTCGATCGATGACGCGATGGCCTTCAGGTCGTTCGGGTTCGTCACCTTCAATATTATCTGGGTGTTGCATTGGCTGAGAACGTTCTTGTCGACTTTGGCCGCTCTCTGCGTGATGATCATAAGCCCGAGGCCGAACTTCCTGCCCTCGGATGCGATGGTCCTGAACACCTTGGAGCACGCGACTACGCCGGACTGAGGACAGAAGTTGTGCGCCTCCTCCACCACCAGCATCATGGGCGGTATCTTGCCTACCTTGCGGAGCTCGAACAGGGTGTTCCCGATCCTGTTGACTATCAGCTCCTGGATGTCGGGCGGAGTCCCTCTCAGATTGATGATGGTGCACTTGCCCTTCTGGATGAGCTCGTCTATCTTAGTGCCCTGGTCCGCGAACACCTCTATCTCGTTCAGGTACTCGAGCTCGTTGATGAGCGTGGCGCACGAAGGTTCAGCGTTTGCTTCGAGGACCGCGATGATGTCGTTTATGGAGTAGTTGCCCTTCGTCTCCTTGAGGGCCTCCACGGCCTTTCTGAGCATCGTGAGGAACGACCTGACGTTCTTGATGTTCGTGAGCCCAAGGATCTCCCTGGCATCCAGGTTGTGCAGAGTGAACTTGAGCGGCTTCGCCCCCTTGTTGATGTTTGTGTCAGTTGCGAACTCCACGATCTTGTCATCGTAGCCTTTGGGGGTGACTCCGAAGTCTCGCGTGGTCTTCTTCACTGTTCCCTTGTGCTTCATGGTACAGTATTCGCCGTGAGGGTCCAGGACGCAGACCGTGACATTGTGCTTCATCAGCTCCTCGATCAGAGCGCCGGAACAGTAGGACTTGCCACCGCCAGTCTTGCTCAAGATGCTGACATGCTTCTGCACCATCGTGTTGATATCCAGCTCAACCCTGATGGCATGACCTGATAGAAGTCCAATGTAGGCCCCCGTGTCGGGGTGCTCCTCGATGCCCACGATCTTGCGTATGAGGTCCTCCTTGGCCCGGAAGACGACCTCCCCGGCCTTCAGGGGGGTTCTTGACACCTGCAACAGATTCCTCTCGTCCCTGTAACCAACAACCGAGATGACGGCAGTCTCCTTCTCGTCTATGCTCACGGGCGTTCCCTGCGCCATTACCTCGACGCCCTCGATCGTGAAGTCGGTCTTCCTGACTATCTCGGAGACCTGTCCCAGGATCCAACCGTTGATCTCGTGCTTGACCTGCACGTATTCCATCTTCTCCAGCGGTCCCGTCACGCCGCAGTTGAAGGTGATCGTGCCCACGTTGCCGTATATCATTCCGACAGGCTCGAGCCCTTCAGGTGTGACCTTCCTCTTCGAAAGTAGCCTTGGCCTAGGTGTCTCATGTGGAGCTTGCGGCACCGTCCCGTGCATGCTCTGGACCTGTACCCCCGGCGAAGATGGGTACGACTGGTCGATAATCTCGTTCAACTGCATCCCATCGCTGTTCCGTAATATATGTACCAAGTGTATAAATGTTTTCGCACTGTGAGTCGAGCCCCTCGGAGCCGTGAAGATATTAAAGAAGGGACATCATTCCCCGCACCACAGGTACCATGTTCGTCGTCGGGGGGTCGGCGTCGCAGCTCCTCTCCAAGGAGCTGGCGAAGAGTCTGAGGGCGAAGCTCGCCAAGGTCGAGATCAAGAGGTTTCCTGATGACGAGTGCTATGTCAGGATAGATGAAGACCTGGACGACCAGGAAGTCTTCCTCGTCCAGACCTCCTGGCCGGACAGGAACATCGTGGAGCTGTTCCTGCTCCAGGACGCAATCAAAGAATTCGATGTCGACTCGCTCACGACAGTTGTCCCGTACTTCGGCTATGCCCGTCAGGACAAGCAGTTCAAACCCGGGGAACCGATAAGCGCGCGTGCGATCGCGCGTCTCATCCAAATGAACACGGACGAGTTTATCACCGTGGACGTGCACGCCCCGAGCGTCACGGACTGGTTCGAGGGCAAGTCGGCCAAGAACGTAGTCGCGTACCCCGAGATCGGTAAGTATCTCAAGGGCAAGGGAATCGAACTGATTCTGTCTCCCGATGAGGGCAGGGCGGACAACGCGAAGCGCGTCGCGGACGTCGTCAACTGCGAGGCAGACTTCCTGGTTAAGGAACGCTTAGACGGTGAGACCGTCAAGATGACCCCTAAGCGTCTGGATGCGAAGGACAAGAAGGTCGCGATCGTAGATGACATAATCTCTACCGGCGGGACAATCGTCAAGGCGGCGGAACAGCTCAGGAAGCAAGGGGCGGCGAAGATTTACGCCGTGTGCACCCACGGGGTGTTCGCGGGCAACGCCATACCTAAGCTAGAAGCCGTCTGCGACGATATCTGCACTACGGACACAATCGAGAACCCGAAGACGTGCATGAGCGTGGCACCACAGATAGCTAGGATAGCGAGAGACTGAGTATCGAATCACCACAATCTACATAAGTCCCGCTTTGTTTCCAGACCATGCCATGAAGAAGGCAGATGACTTCAGCGAGTGGTACAACGAGATCGTCGAGAGGGCCAACCTGACGGACAAGAGATACCCCATCAAGGGGATGAACGTCTGGACGCCCTACGGCTGGAAGATCATGCAGGCGATCGACTCCCACATAAGACAGGAGTTCGATGCGACGAACCATCAGGAGGTGTGCTTCCCCCTTCTAATCCCGGAGGACCAGTTCGCGAAGGAGAAGGAGCACATCAAGGGTTTCGACACCGAAGTGTTCTGGGTCACGCACGCAGGTCTGAACCCGCTCGACGTCAAGCTGCTCCTGAGGCCCACAAGCGAGACGGCCATGTACCCGATATTCGCGCTCTGGGTAAGATCCCACGCGGACCTGCCTCTCAAGACCTACCAGATAGTCAACACCTTCAGGTACGAGACGAAGCAGACCAGAGCTTTCATCCGTGTCAGGGAGATTCATTTCTTCGAGTCGCACACATGCCACGCGGACTTCGAGGACGCCGAGAGGCAGGTCAAGGAGGACTACGACATACTCAGGCTACTGGCCAAGAAGTGGTGCATTCCGTACAAGCTGCTCAAGCGCACCAACTGGGACAAGTTCCCAGGCGCGTTCTACACCGTCGGCATAGACACCCTCCTCCCCGACGGCAGGAGCCTCCAGCTCGGCTCGATACACCAGTACATGGAGAACTTCTCGAAACCATATGAAATCAAGTACGAAGACGAGAAGGGGGGGCACAGATACGTTCACCAGACCACCTTCGGCATGAGTGAGCGCTTGGTCGGCGCGGTCGTAGCGATACACGGGGATGACAAGGGCCTCGTCCTGCCTCCCGACGTGGCGACCAACCAGGTAGTGATCGTGCCTGTCCTGGCCAAAGGGGAGACCGAGAAGGTCTCTGCCGCCGCTAGGGAATTGCATGGCGAGGTCAAGGCCGCCGGTGTGAAGGTGAGCATCGACGAGAGGGATTTGAGACCAGGCGTTAAGTACTACGACTGGGAGCTCAAGGGCGTCCCGCTCAGGCTGGAGCTGGGCAAGAGGGACATCGAGAAGGGCGTGGTCACATTCGTCCGCAGGGACACGGGTGAGAAGATCCTGAAGGACCGCAAGAACGTGGCAGCCGAGGTCAAGGACATGCTCGCGCTCATCACCAAGGACATGATAGCTAGGGCCTCCAAGGAGATGGAGAGCGGGACCGTGACAGTGGATAGCCTCGACAATCTGCCGGAGAAGATGATAAGAGTCGGTTGGTGCGGTGGGGACGATTGCGGCCACGAGATGGAGACGCTGTCGGACATGAACATACTCGGCACGCCGGTAGACGACGAGCATTTCTCAGGCTCGTGCGTTGTATGCGGCAAACCGACCAAGTCCCCGGTCTACCTGGCGAAAGCCATGTGACAGTCGTCTAAGCTCTGGATGGCTTCTTCCAGTTAAGGAGGATGCCGAAGACCCCGAATGATATCAGAAGTATGTAGATCGTGTAGATCCCGATGTTGCCCCTGGTGAACGGGCTCCATGTGCCATAGAGGATGCCCCAAGTCCAATAGAGCGTTACGCCCGCGGCCAGCAGGATCGTGTAGAAGGTCAGTACGGCCTTCCGCTGGAAAACTTCGCCCTCTGCCATCATCGCGCCCAATGGGTTGGCCATATAAATTGGTTTCGAATGCCATCGATGCTAGGGACATGTCGCGTTATCGGCATATCCAGCCGACTGATGAGAGAAGTGTTATCTTGCAGTTCGACCATTAGCCAAACCAGCGTAGGGAACATCGGCGAAACTAGACCTACTTGGGGGTAAGTGGGATACTGTCCGACGCATGCAAGCGGAAGGAGTGTTGTGCCAGCTGTAGGATGAAATCATCGTTTTTCGACCGGCTTGTCTTTAGGATTCTGCCGGCCGCGGCGATTGTCATCGCGCTTCTGACGACTGCCGTTCCGACAAAGATCATGTTTGACTCGGCGGCGGCTGAGGAATCGACTCTCAAGTGGGGGATGATAGAGCAGATCGACAGCCTCAACCCGTTCATAGGGGTCAATGACAACGCCTACATATTCTACGGGCTCGTCTACGACTATCTCGTGGCCGTGGACCAGGACATGAATCCGAAGCCGAACCTTGCGACCAGCTGGAACATCGTCCCGGACATCACACCGTATGGCTCAGTGTGGCAGTACAACCTGACTCACAACGCCGCATGGCATGACGGGGAGCCGTTCGACGCAGACGATGTGGTTTTCACGATTAACTTCCAGACCGGTTTGAACTACGAGATCATGTGGGCTTACCAGCCGTATACCATACTGATTGACCACGCGGAGGAGGTCGACCCATACACCGTGAGGATTCATTTCAAGGATACGGCGAACAACTCATCCCCGTGTCCCTTCGGTGACAAGCTCATGATGCCGATAGTCCCGGAGCACATCTGGGGAGAGCTAAGTCCTTCGGATGCGGGCTTCTCATACGAGAACTACCTCCCCATCGGAACAGGGCCCTTCATGTGCACGGAGAACACCCGAGCCGAGTACATCTCTGGAAGTTCATTGGTATTATTGACGAACCCGAACTATCACGGTGTCGCTGACTACGACGAGAAGGTCAAGTTTGACAGGCTCATCCTAGAGTTCTACCTTGAGCCTTCTGCCATGCTGACAGCGATGGAGACTGGCACGATAGATGTTGCCATGTTCAACGCGCCCAACTACCGGAGTCTCATCGAGTACAAGACATCACATCCCGATGCCCCGATCGATACATATGCTGGGCTGACCTGCACCGCCTACTCCATTGACCTGGAGGTCTCGATGAACACAGGGGGCGGAATCGGTCCCAACCCGCTTAGGCTCGACCCTGCTGTCAGAAAGGCGATGGCCTACGCAACGGACAAGAACTTCATCAAGGACCACATCTACAAAGGGTACGCGGAAATCGGCTCCGCGATACTGAGCCCAGTATATGGCGACCTGTACTGGGCGCCTGGCCCAGGCGAGGAATACGAGTTCGACCTGGCAAAGGCGAATGCTAGCCTGGATGCGGCGGGATACGCTTGGAACTCTGACCACACAAAAAGATATGCCAATGCGACCAATCCTTGGAATCAGAACGCTCAGCTGAAGTTCAATATCATCATCGAGGCCGAACTTGTGGAGGACCGAGACACCGCATTCTTCCTCAAGGACGAGTGGGCGAAGGTAGGCATCCAGATAGATCCCGAAATCGTGAGTACTGGACAGTGGAACACGATTGTCTACGGCTACAACTACGACCTCACGATTTCGTACTGGAGCGGCGACCCCGATCCGAACTATCTTCTGTTCGTGCAGACGACCTACTCGATTGGCGGGTGGTCGGAGAACTCATACTCGAGCGAGAGCTACGATGAGAACTACACTAAGTCGGTTGAGACCGTAGACCCAGCAGAGAGAAAGCAGTCGATGATCAACTGTCAGAAGACGATGTACCAAGATTGCGCGTTCATGGTCACCGTCTACCCGTACGGCTGTTACGCGTGGCGAACGGACCACTACACTGGCTGGGGAGACTGGGCCGCGCATCAAGGCAGGTCACTATCCAACTTCTGGACCGCAAACCCGCTGTATTTCGATCTCACGCCTGTCCCTCACGGATCTGGCAACTTGACGTATGTCTTCGCAGGCCTTGGAGTGGCCGCGGCAGTCGTTGTGGCCGCGGTGATCCTGATGAGGAGGCGCGGTCCGAAAGAAGAGGAAGTTCTTCTGCCGTAGGATGGGCCGATGGCTAAGGGAGAGAACACTGACGGCCCTCGGACGACAGCGCAGTCTGCAGAGGTGACATGAGTTGGTCCAACATTTCAGGAGATACTTCGCCAAGAAGCTCATTTACGTCATCTTCACGGTATTCCTGATACTGACCTTCAATTTCATCCTGTTCAGGGTGATGCCTGGGGATGTCACGAGGATAGTCATCCCCAAGGGAGCTGCACCGGGCAGCGACACGTTCGAGCGGCTCTCACATTACTACGGGTTAGACCAATCGAAACCGGTCCAGTACTTCAAGTACATCAGCCAGCTCCTACAGGGTGACCTGGGAGAGAGCATTTCATTCGAGACGGGCTGGAAAGTCGGGGACATCCTCGGTCCGTTCCTTTTTAACACGCTGATCCTGGTCGGAATGGGAACCGTGCTATCGATATTCTTCGGCATGTGGCTGGGGAGAGTCACCGCATGGAAACGCGGCAAGGCGACCGACAGGGTCGGAAGCGCCTTCTTCCTCATGTTCTACTGCATGCCCACATTCCTGTTCGCGCTCCTCATGCTGACCTTGGCTGCCAGGTTTGTGCCCGACTGGCCCATCAGAGGCGCTTACAGCAGCACTTACTACTCCATGGACTGGACCGACAAGATCGGAGACCGACTTGTGCACACGATGCTGCCGCTGTTCGCGCTGGTCATAGAGACCATCGCGACGTTCTCAATCATAACCCGGAGTTCACTGATCGATGTCATGACCGAGGAGTACATGGTGACGGCGGTGGCGAAGGGCCTCTCTTCAAGGGAAATCCTGCGCAAGCATGCGATGCCGAACGCCATGCTCCCAGTTATGACGGTGGTCGCGATGAACGTCGGCTGGATCCTGAGCGGGTCCATCATGATCGAGATAGTGTTCTCGTATCAGGGCCTTGGATACCTCACATACTACGCGGTCCTGGACCAAGACTATCCTCTCCTGCAGGCGGCGTTCATGCTCGAGGCTGTGGCCGTAGTCATCGCGAACTTCATCGCTGACCTCATGCTGATGGCGCTGGACCCGAGGGTGAATGTATGACCGCTCCTGTCGACGGACGCAGAGGATGGGCGCGATTTGGAGGGCTCCTGTCAAGGACCAGACGTGAGAGAATCAAGCTTCTTCAGAAGAGTGTTTACAAGATATGGAAGCAGTATCGGCAGAGCCTGGGCGGGATGATTGGCTTGTCAGTCCTGGTTTTCTTCATCCTCATAGCCGTGCTCGCGCCGGTCATCTCGACCTTCGAGAATCCAGACGACATATCATGGAACAGGGTCAATCCCACTTACGTCCCACCATCGTCCAAGTTCCTTCTGGGGACCGACTACCACGGCAGGGACGTCTACAGCCTGACAGTCTGGGGGACGAGAGCGAGCTTGATCGTTGGCTTCCTAGCATCTCTGATATCCATAGTCCTCGGGACAGGGGTCGGGCTCATCTCGGGCTACTTCGGCAAGTTGTATGACGAGGTACTCATGCGGTTCACCGATTTCTTTCTCGTGATCCCGTGGTTCCCGCTGATGATCGTCTTTGCCACGCTGCTCGGGCGTTCGTTCACGAACGTCATCATAGTCATCGGCATCACGAGCTGGCCTTCGACCGCCAGGATCGTCCGCGCACAGGTGCTCTCGATCAAGGAGAAGACCTTCGTCGAGCGCGCCATCTCGGTAGGCGCGGGGAGCGGCAGGATAATCTCCAGGCACATACTGCCGAATGTCTTCCCTCTGATATTCGCCAACACGATCCTCCTCGTAGCCAACTCGATATTCTCGGAATCGTTCCTGGACTTCTTCGGCCTAGGGGATCCGAGCGTCATCAGCTGGGGTACGGTCCTCGAGTCCGCATACGAGAACGCCGCGTTCAGCAGCTACGCCTGGTGGAACATACTCGCGCCTGGCGCATGCATAATCATACTGATTATGGCGTTCTACCTGATCGGGGACGCCTTGGACGAAGTCATGAACCCGAAGCTGAGAAGAAGATAGACAGGAAAGGCTTGGCAGAAACCGGCCAAAGGAGTTTGGAGAGGTTCAGCGCTCCTAGGCGTGTCCGCCTAGCGCTCCTGGCGGGGCGGAGGTCCCGAGCTTCAGGAACTCCTCCTCGTCCTTGAGGGCCTGCTCGAAGATCTCGAATCCCTTCTCGAGCTGCGCCTTGGATATGCACAGCGGCGGAGCGATCCTGAAGACATTCCCGAAGAACCCGGATGTAAGGGTCATCAGGCCAGCCCTCCAGCACTTGCCCTGTATGTTGGTCGCCTCGTGCGGCTCCTTGGTGTATTGGTTCTTGACAAGCTCGACACCTATCATAAGGCCTCTGCCTCTGACATCGCCGATGATCTCTCGGCGCTGCTGCATCTCCTTGAGCAGCTTCATCGAGTACTCACCCAGCTTTGCGGCCCTGTCTACGAGGTTCTCCTCTATGATCGCCTGCACATGCGCGAGACCGGCCGCCATCGTTATTGCGTTCCCGCCGAATGTGGAGGAGTGTGAGCCTGGCCTCCATTTCCTCATGATGTCGTGCTTCGCGATGATCGCGCCGAGCGGTACTCCGCCTCCCAGCGCCTTGCCCATGACCATTATGTCCGGGATCGTGTCGAAGTGCTCGCATGCGAACATCTTGCCCGTTCTCGCGAAGCCTGTCTGGACCTCGTCGAAGACCAGCAGCGCGCTCTGCGCATCGCACAGCTTCCTCAGCCTTGGCAGGTACTCCTTCGGGGGCACGATGTAACCGCCTTCGCCCTGGATGGGCTCAACGAACATGCTCGCGATCTGGCCAGTGGTTCCGCCCATGCTCAAGACCTGGTTCTCGATGTAGTCGACACAGTACATGCCGCATTCCGGGTATGTCTGCTTGAACGAACATCTATAGCAGTACGCGAACGGCGTGAATATTATCCCAGGGGACATCGGGCCGTAGCTGTACCTGAGCTTCAGCTTGCTAGTGAGTGCTAGTCCTGCTCCGATCCTTCCGTGGTATGAGCCGAAGAACGCGAGGTGCTCGCTCCTCCTGGTGTAGTACCTTGAGAGCTTCAGTGCGGCCTCGACCGCTTCTGCACCGCTGTTCCCGAAGAATGTCCCCCTGAGCGCCTTGCCAGGTGATATCTCGGACAGCAGTTTCGCGAAGTATGCCTCCTTGTCGAAGTACGCATCGTTCGCCATGCTATGGATCAGTTTCGCGGCCTGCTCCTGGATCGCTCTCGTGACCTTGGGGTGCGTCCACCCAGCATTCTGGACCGCTATGCCGGACGAGAAGTCGAGGAGCACATTCCCGTCAGCGTCCATTACCGCCGATCCTGCGGCTTTGTCGATAGTGAATGTGAAGCATCTGTCGTAGGCATAGGAGACATACTCCCTGTCGATCTTGATGATCTCCTTGCTCTTCGGGCCTGGGGCTCGGACCACGATCTTGGGCGCCTCCCGTGCCCACTGGGGAATCCAGTCTGGCTGGGGAAACTCCTCTGTCGTCGCTCTAGCCTTCTCTTGGTCTTCAGTCGGTTTTGCCTGCTTCTCCGGCTCGGCAACCGACTCGTTCTCTGTCATCTCACTCATCCCTCACTCCTCCCGAGACTTGTCGAGAGTCAATGCGCCCGGCGAACAGACCTTGATGCACGCAGGATCACCAGCACAAAGGTCGCAAGTATATGCAGTCTCAACGCCAAAGGCACCCTCGAAGAAGATGCCGTCATGAGGACACCTAGGGATGCACGCCATGCATGCGAAACATCTGTGTTCGTCGAGCGTCCAGTACTTCCCCTCGTTGTGGTACTCGAGCAGCGCGGACGGGCACAGGTCGCTCGGGGGGCATGTCTCGCAATGGACACACATTATCGCCTTGTGCTCCTTCCCTTCCTTGGTCACCTTGATCCGCGATCTACCAGCGGCAACGCTGGAGGGATGTGCCTTAACGCAAGCTTTCTCGCACTCTAGGCAACCATCACACTTCTCGGGGTGGAAGACCAACCCGAACTTCTTTTTGGCAGAGCTCATCAGTGCATCCTCCTGAGTTGCCACGCCCTCACAACCTGCTGGGCGTGTTGAGTCAGGCCGACTCACTCCGGCGATTCACAGTAAGTTGCTGATTCCATATATATCCTTGCAAACTGTGGTATTTCTAGGTTGTCAGTGTGCAGTTTCCAGTCGAACTTTATGAATAATTTTCAACCATATATGGCTAAAAGTTGAAAACTTCTCAATAGAACCATGCCAATTGCTAATCGTTCGAAAACAACAGAACCAATAATGAAAAGGGGTCGAAAGCAGGGGTTATTATTACGAACACCTGATATTATTCTACAACCACGATTGATTGAGACCGGCAGCACATGCTTCGGATCATCCCCGGCATACTGGCCCAACTAGTTGTACATCGCTACTCACAAGTGGCCATCGGCAGGTCGATGACAAAAGGGCCGTTAATAAGACGATGAAGACGGTGTGATTTCGAGAATTTATATATAAAAGTGAAGAATAAAATGGTTTCGGCAGGCTAGCGTCTGCAACCGGCCGTTGGACTCATTTGAGGTGCGGAAGCTTCTTGATTATGTCTCCGAGCCCGACCTCTTCGAGGGCCTTCTTGGTGGGCCTACCCTGGTCGTCCCAGGCCCACAACTTGTAGTACTCGCTGAGCATCTTCTCGAAATCCGCCTTCGGCACGGCGTGGCCCTTCGGCTTCCCGTCCGGCAGGGGCTCCTTCTCCATGCGCTCCGGGAGCGTGTCGTCCTTGCGCGTGAACCCCTCTCTCACGTTGAAGGCCCTGGTCAGGTTCCAGATCCTCCGGCCCACGTTTCTGAGGTGCTCCTCGTCCGCCTGGACCCCCGTGACAGCGGAGTAGTACTTTGCCATGTTCGGGAAGCTCACGCTGTAGAAGTCGCAGAAGATGAAGCTCCACTTCACGCTCGTCCTGGTCTGATCCTCGACACAGATTGCCGCCTTGCCATCGGGGTTCCACGGGTCCTGGCTGCCGTAAGCGTCCGCCGCCACTGGCCACGCCCGCAGGTGGCACGCGCCCCTGTCGGATGTGGCGTATGCGAGTGCCATGCCTATGGTCCCTCTCGGATCGTAGGCGGGATACTCAAGCCCCTTGACCTCGACCGTGAGCTTCTCGGCGCCCTTGCCAATCTTCTTCGCTGCGCGCTTCGCGCCGTCCGCGAGGACGTTGCCTATCGCCTGCCTGTTGGCGATCATCGCGGGCAGCTTCGAATATGCCTCCTCGTTACCGAACTTCAGGTCGAGCCCGCCAGTGTCCTTCTTGGTCAGGACGCCCTTCTCGTACAGGTCCATGGCGAGAGCAACGACGTTGCCTGCCGAGATGGAATCCAGCCCGAGCCTGTCGCAGTCCTCCACGAACTTGACAACGGCCTCGATGTTCTTGATGCCGCAGTTGGAACCGCAGAGCCCGAGCGTCTCGTACTCAGGACCTTCTGTCGCGGCGCCCTTGAAAATCCCTTTCTTGACCTTCGCATAGCTGCCGCAGGCGATCGCGCAGTCGAAGCACGCCTTCTTGCGGACGAATACACGGGACTTCAAGGCCTCCGAATCGATGCCCTTGGAGTCCTCGAACACGCCCGTTCGCCAGTTCCTCGTGGGCAGGATGCCGGCATCGTTGCTCATGGCGACGATGATCGGCGTTCCGTCCGTGATCATCCCTGCGTGGTCGGGGTTCTCGACGACGTCCTTCAGGATCATCTCCTTGGCCATCTTCGTGAACTCCTCGATGTTCTGCACTTCGACGCCCATGGAGCCCTTCACAGCGATGGCCTTCAGGTTCTTGGACCCGAAGACAGCACCAGTCCCTCCCCTCGCGGCGTTCCTTGTGAGGTCGCTCGTGACGCTGGAGATGAGCCCGAGCTTCTCGCCTGCGGGGCCGATCGCGGCCACCCTGGCGAACTTGTGCCCAACCTCCTTCCTGATGAGCTCCTCGGTCTTGTATGTGTCCTTGCCCGCGAGGTTCTTCGCGTCTCTGATCTCCGCCTTGCCGTCCGTGATCCACAGGTAGGAGAGCTTCTTTGCCTTCCCCTTGATGATAACGCCATCGAAGCCAGTGTACTTCAGCTCTGAGCCGAAGAAGCCGCCGGCGTAGCTGTCCAGGAAAGTGCCCGTGAGGGGAGACTTCGTTACTATGACGTACCTCCCGGTCAGCGGAGTCATTGTTCCTACGAGCGGACCGGTCCATATCGACAGGATGTTGTCAGGCGACAACGGGTCAGTTCCGGGCTTCAGCTCCTCGAACAGGTATTTCGCGCCCAGGCCCTTGCCGCCTATGAACTGCTTCGCCCACCCCTTGTTGAGGGGCTCGGTCGTGATCTTCTCGTTCGTCAGGTCGACTCTGAGTATCTTACCTTGGTAACCGTCTCCCATCTCAATCACCTCTTCAAGACGCCCTTGGGGCAGATCTCGACGCACTGTGGCGTTCCTCCGCACAAGTCACACTTTATCGAATAGGATCCTGATTGGTCGAGCCAGCAGCCGTTGTACGGACATGCCTCGACGCACGCTCCGCATGCGGTGCAGAGTTCCTTGTCTACGTAGTATGTGCCTTGTCCCTCATCCAGCTTGATCGCCTCTGCGGGGCAGGACTCAACGCACGGGTGCTCGTCGCAGTGGATACAGTAGTTCAGCTTGTACTCTCCCGGCTCCGGGAATTGGTCCTCGACGTTGATGCGGGATTGGCTCGGATCGAACTTGCCAACATGCGTCGCAGAGCACACGAGAGCGCATAGCTGACAGCCAGTACACTTCTTCATGTCCGCCTTCAAACCCTTGCTCACCTATGTTCCCTCCTTGATGAATAACCGTTCTTTGACAAGACTTGGCAGTAAGAGACAGATGCAGTCACTTTCTGAAAAAGCTGTGACGATCCCCTCTACCAAGCCCCCCTACGGGACGGAGAAGTGATTGCGGACGGCGTATTTAGACCTTCTCGGCTTTGGGTTCACTAGCCAGATATCCCATTTCTTCATGATTCCAGCGGCCAGCCGCGGTCGTCGATATGCTTCCCCGGGCCTATCGGACGGGGCTCGGGATGGATATCATTTAAATAACATCAAGCCGATTAATTATGCGCGGAGAAGCGAAGGGATGGATGCAGTTCTCCTCGTCGTGATGCTCAGCCTTGCACTGCTCTTGTTCATCGTGGCGCTGCTACTGATATTCAGAACGAGAGACGCGACAGCCGTCCATCCGCCTCGGGTCTCCGGCCCGGCTATACGCACGATCCGAAGCATGCCGATTATTATAGACCAAATCCATATACAAATCATGGGAACCCCCCTCCGAAGGAGGGGAAGCCAAGGCGGAACGATCCGCGTGACGTGCCATTGCCGAAATGTCCCAGGTGCGGGACTGCGGTGGGTTTTGGAGAGCAGCAGTGCGTCAAGTGCGGATACTCGCTGAGACCGATTTGATTTTCGCAAGTTAGTTATACGCACCAACGCTACCTTTGGCAGAACATGATTCCCGAAGGCATCCGCTTGTTGCTGGTAGACCAAAACGGAAAGAAATTCGTCGTCAAGGCAGCCAAGCACATGATCGAGGTCGGGGGCCTAGGAGTAGTGAGCGGCGAGGCGCTCTGCAATTCCTCATTCGGCGACAGCTTGGTGATCGGTGGGCGGCAGTTCATAATCTTGAAGCCCAGCGTCAAGGACCTCCTCGGGATAATAGAGCGGAGGGCACAGGTCATCATTCCAAAGGACAGCTTCATGATACCCTTCTACCTCGACATCGGGCACGGAAGCAGGGTGATCGAGGGCGGCGTGGGATCTGGAGCGCTCACGGTGGTCCTTCTGAAGGCTGTCGGCCCGTCCGGAAAGGTTTATTCCTTCGAGACGAGGAAGGACTTTGCCGATATTGCCAAACGCAATGTCGCGCTCTCTGAGGATGAGTCCGCATGGGAGCTGAAGATAGATGACATCTGCACCGCGAAGCTTGAGCAGGGAGTGGACGCGGCGGTCGTGGACATCCCGAACCCTTGGGATGCGGTCGAGAACATCGTGAAGGCGCTCAGGGCAGGCGGGCACATCTGCTGCTATGTCCCTAATGCGAACCAGCTCGAGCAGGCCGTCAGGAAGATGCGCGACGTGGGGCTTGCGGAGACGATCGCTTTCGAGACTCTCCAGAGAGAGATGGTCGTGCACGAAGGCGGCGTGAGGCCGAGCTTCGACATGCTCGGGCATACGGGTTACCTTGCTTTTGGAAGGAAGATGCGCAGCTGATTCTCCTACGCTGTATCGCTGGAATTCCTCAAAAGCTAAGTATCCGCTTGCGCAATCTCCCAGACAGGTGACCACGGGATGGCTATCGCAGAGGTCAGGGTCGAGCTGAAGAAGGGGGTGGCCGACCCTGAGGGCAAGAATACTCTAAAGGCGCTAGAACTGCTAGGGTTCGAAGGGCTGAAGGATGTCAAGACCGTGAAGGTCTTCGACATTCTCATGGACGAAGACGCTGGGGAGGCAGAGAAGAAAGTGGACGAGATGTGCAGGAAGCTTCTTGCCAACCCCGTGATACACAACTATTCTATCAAGATCAAGTGAGGGACCGGGATGTCAACTGACAGGTTGTACATTCGAAGGCAGGTCCCTTTCGAACTAGTGGATATCGACCTCGAGGGCGCGAGCGACGATGAACTTCAAGAGCTGAGCAGGGAGAGCGGGACCGGCCTCTCTCTCGAGGAGATGCATCGAGTACGGGAGCACTTCAAGGACAAGGGCAGGAACCCCACAGATGTGGAGTTCCAATCACTCGGCCAGGCCTGGAGCGAACACTGTTGCTACAAGAGCTCGAAGGTCTTCCTGAAGCAGTACGTGTTCGGCATCAACAACCGACAGGTCATCGACCGAGGCGACGCCGGAGTCATGGAGTTTGACAAGGACCATGCTTATGCTCTCAGGATAGAGAGCCACAACCATCCGAGTGCGGTGGAGCCGTACGGCGGAGCCGCCACGGGCATCGGCGGGATCATCAGGGACGTCCTGTGCATGGGCGCTCAGCCGATCGCGCTTGTGGACCCGCTCTTCTTCGGACCGTTAGACTATCCTTTCGAGAAGCTCCCGCCCGGGATAAAGCATCCGAAATACCTTTTCGGAGGCATCGTTGCGGGCATACGGGATTACGGGAACAGGGTCGGCCTTCCGACCGTCTCAGGAGGCGTCTGGTTCGATGAGAGCTATGTCGGCAACTGCCTCGTGAACGTCGGATGCGTCGGCATCGCGGAGAAGAAGGACATCCGAAGGAACGCGGTGAAGGGTCCTGGGGATGTCCTGGTTCTTGTCGGCGGCAGGACCGGAAGGGACGGCATACACGGAGTCACTTTCGCATCGGCAGTGCTGACGAAGGAGAGCGAGACCGAATCGAGAGGGGCAGTGCAGCTCGGGGACCCCATCATGAAGGAGCCGGTGATACACGCCCTCCTGGATGCCAACAAGAAAGGGCTCGTGAACGGCATGAAAGACCTCGGAGGCGGAGGACTGTCGTGCGTCGTCGGCGAGATCGCCCTTGCTGGAGGCTGCGGCGCCGAGGTGGACCTGTCCAAGGTCCCGCTGAAGGAGGAGGGGTTGGCGCCCTGGGAGATATGGGTGTCCGAGTCCCAGGAGAGAATGATGCTTGCAGTGTCGCCCAAGAACGTGGACGAGGTCCTGCACGTGTTCAGGCTCTGGGATGTTCCCGCGACCCCGGTCGGCAAGGTAATGCGTGAGAAATCTGTGAGGCTCTTCTTCCAGGGCGAGAAGGTGTTCGATCTCGAGCTAGAGTTCCTGACGGCCGGTCCGGTCTACTGCAGACCGTGCAGCGTGGAGAGATCGAAGAAGAGGAAGGCGGAGAAAGTACCCAAGGTCAAGGAGAGGTACGATAAGGATCTCCTGAAGCTCCTCGCATCTCCGAACATATGCAACAAGGACTGGGTTATCAGGCAATACGATCACGAGGTCCGAGGGAACACTGTCATCAAACCGCTTCAGGGAAAGCTGGGCCACTCGAGCCACGGGGATGCAGCCGTTTTGAAGCCCGTGGAAGACTCGTTCAGAGGGCTCGCGATCGCGACCGCATCGAATCCGTTTGCGGTCGGCATCGACCCCTACCGCGGGGGGAAGATCTGCGTCGACGAGATGTGCAGGAACCTCGCGGCCGTCGGCGCCAGACCTCACTCGTTCACGAACTGTCTGAACTTCGGCAACCCGGAGAAGCCTGACAGGCTCTGGCTGTTCAGGGAGGCGGTGAGAGGCATGGGCGAGGTCGCGAAGACGCTCAACATCCCGACACCGTCCGGCAACGTCAGTTTCTACAACGAGGCCTCATCGGGAGCTGTTCTGCCGACGCCGACCCTGCTCGGCTGCGGAATCGTCCGGGACATCAGGAAGTGCGTCACATCCGACCTCAAACGAGAGGGCAACACTATCGCCATCGTGGGTGCCACGCGGCCAGAGATGGGAGCGTCGGAGTACTACAGGCAGACCAAGGGCAACTCCAGGAAGGTCCCGGATGTCGATATCGCCTCCCTGCGGGCGGGCATGGACGTCGTCATCGGCGGGATCGAGCGCTCAGTGATCGTAGCATGCCACGACATCTCGGACGGTGGCCTCGCGGCCGCACTGGCTGAGATGTGCATCGGCGGAGACATCGGAGCTGATGTCGATCTCACCAGGATGGAGAAACTCAGGTCGGACGTGCGCCTGTTCTCCGAGAGCAGCAGCCGATGGGTTGTCGAGCTCAGGAGCGGCAAGGAGAAGCAGCTGCCCAAGGACAGGAGGACCAGGATCGTCAGACTCGGGTCGGTCGGAGGCTCCTCCCTCAGGATGACCGCGAACAAGACCCTGATCGACCTCGAGGTGGGTGAGCTTGCCGAAAGCTTCAACTCAACCCTGTGGAGGCTGGTAGGATGAAGGCGAGCCAGGCTAGGGTTTGCGTGCTCAGGATAGAGGGCACGAACTGCGAAGAGGAGATGTTCCTCTCGTTCAAGAGATTGGGAGCAAGGCCTGAGAAGGTCCATTTGAAGCAGCTCACGGGCACGGACGTCTCTCAAGAAGAGAAGAGATCGCTATCCGACTACCACATACTCGCACTTCCCGGGGGGTTCTCAGCAGGTGACTACGTTCGCGCGGGCGCGATCATGGCCGCGAGGATGAAGAGCAGGCTGTCGAAGGATCTCGTAGACTTCATCAAGTCCGGCAAGCCAGTTCTGGGAGTGTGCAACGGGTTCCAGATACTCGTCGAGACCGGGCTCCTGCCAGCGATGTCAGGCATCATGTCGGAGTATCCGGAGGCAGTCCTGGGCACCAATGATTCAGCGAGATTCGAGTGCAGGCCTACGCTGCTGAAGAAGGTCAACAGGGGGAGCTGCGTCTTCACCTCGAGGATATCGCCTGAGAAGACATCGCTCATCCCTTCTGCCCACGCCGAGGGGAAGCTGATGTTCCCGCTCGATAGGTCGAAGCAGATCGTTCGGGAGCTTGAGGACAACGACCAGATCGTGCTCAAGTACGTCGACCCGGAAGGGAACCTGGCCGGATACCCGTGGTGCCCGAACGGGGCGACTGACAACATCGCGGGCATATGCAACCGTGAGGGCAACGTCTTCGGACTCATGCCCCATCCGGAGAGAGTGTTCTTCAGGTTCACGCACCCTGACTGGACTAGGGAACCAGACGGCCCCGGAGATGGAAGGGCAGTGTTTGAATCTGTCATTGAGTATGTCACCAAGAAGCTGTGAGCGCTCGAGGGAATCTGATTCGTCAGGTCCCAAGATTTAACTATCCTCATTACCTCGGAGGCTAGATGCGCTGCTCCCATTGTGAGAAGTGTTGCGAAGATACAGAGATGGAACTCTGCAAAGCGGACATCGCACGGTTGGAGCGCCGTGGCTACAAGAAGGAGGATTTCTCGCGACCAGGGACCGATGGAATACCAAGGCTGCGCAATGTCGGCGAATACTGCTTCTTCTATGATCATGACCGGGAGCGGTGTAAGGAGTATGCCCGTCGTCCGCTCGGCTGCGTCATCTACCCAGTCAGTCTGACGGTGGATGGCGAGGTCGTCATCGACAGGCTGTGCCCTGAGGCGGATACATTGACGCGTAAGGAGATCGAGAGCAAGGGCAAGCGCCTCCGCCTGCTGCTTGATACGATAGGACAGGAAGCGCGTGAATCAATACCACCCCGTTGATACCCCGAGTATTATGATTGGAGTCGTTTCATGGTCCCGTTCCCTGCGGTGGCATCCAATTCCATATGGCCTTTTCCGACTTGTGGTATGAATATTAATCCAATTATCGAAATTAAAATGTGCGAGGGCCCTTTCGCCGTATTTCGAGCGTTTCTCTGATTATTCGAGCGGCAGTCTGAGCTTCCTTGATTACCTCTTTGTCGCCAAGAGGGTCCCTTACTATGCCTTCAGGAGGTGAAAGGGGTACAGGTTCCAGGTGTCTTACTCTGCATTCTCTCCTAAATCTGCAGGGAAAAGAGCCTTGAGCAACGATCTTGGCTATCGGTATCATACGCAAGTTGCGAAACATGTGTTCAATCTGTTCTGCGGCAGTCTTTCCATCCTCCACGGTGTTGCAGACTGCTATGGATACGCCCAGCTTGCCCGTCATAAGGGGCTTCTCCTGGAACGCACAATGGTCTAGCGCGAACAACCTTTCAAGGAAGGTCTTGGTCCAAGCATCGATAGAACCATAGGAAGGATATCCCCCAATCACCAAGGCATCGGCTTCTAGGAGCTTCGGCCTTATCTTCTGGAAATCATCCCGGATTATGCACTGATTGTCAAGCTGACACGGGAATATGCTTCCCCATTTCGGGTCATCCACCATGCACGCGTTGCACGGCTCGATCTTGCAGTCGGAAAGCTTGATGAACTCTGATCTCAACCCAGTTGAATCCAGCACCAGCTTGACCAAGCGGTCGGTATTGCTATTCTTGACGGGGCTTCCAGAAATCCCCAAAACCTCAACGGAGTTGAGGTTCTTGTTCTCGCACTTCGGACTGACAATGAACTCACCCAATTGAATCCACCCGTTCCGGAATCGCCTTTCCTCCAATATGGACTTTTCCCAGAGTTCGTTGGGATGCCAGTCTGAACCGCACGACAATATGAATGACCGTCAAGAAATTAGAATGTGCGAGGGCCCGGAATATGGCCCGGAACTTGCTGATAGTTGAAGCTGAACGCGCTGTCTACCAGTACGAAATGACGGGATTTCAGGCTCTGTTTCCCTGACGGCAGGAAGTATCGGCGCATCCCTTCACCTAACTACTCCCGCGCATTAGTCGCAGCCTGAGAGACCGTCGTGGAATTGAGGCAGATCAGGACTAGCTATATATCTAGACGGAATCGTTCCTGACCTAGTTCGGAGGAGATGATCCTGGCCGGGGTTCAGTTATTCCAGCTCGCGGGCTCTGATGAAGAAATGGGCATGCAACAGGGCCGGCAATTCAAGGCTCATGTGCAAGACACTATGAGGATTGTCTGTGAGCTCAACGACATGAAGATGGCCAAGCCGACCTGGATGCCAAAGCCCGTTTTCATAGCTCTGGCAAAACGCCGCCTGTCGCGGCCTCTCTGGAGAGACGTCAAGCAGTTCTATCCCAAACAGGCATCCCGGTTGGAGAGCTTGGCAAAAGGAGCACAGGTGGAGCTGCGAGATGTCCTCTTCATTTCGTCACTGGAGATGTTGATAGGTAATCCCCACTACGTGACAGGCGGCTGCACGAGCATGGCGTTCGATTCTTCTCAGACGACCACGGACGAAGTCATCGTGGCGAGGAACTTCGACTACCGGGCACCGCTCGCACCCTTTCAGATCGCTTGTTCTATGAAACCGAAAGGCAGGTATCGGAGCCTCAGCTTCAAGATGGCCCCGGCGCCCGGGGCTGTTGATGGTATGAACGAGCATGGACTCACCCTCGTCTACAACAACGCGTTCACGACGGATCGGATCGTGCACCACGTTCCCCTGTCGATGGTCATCCAGGAGGTTCTTGAGACATGCAAGACGACCTCTGAGGCAGTGGATTTCGTAAGGGATGCGAAGGTGGGAGGGCATGCCGCTTTGCTGACGATAGCGGACGCGACAGGGGCGATTAGTGTCGTTGAACTCACGCCGCAGCACAAGGCCGTTCGAGAAGCGAAGAACGGCATGGTGGTCAACTCCAACCACTACCAAATCGAGGAAATGAAGGAGTATCAGGTTCCGGAGGATGCGATACTCTCCGGCAAATCGCTGAACAAAGGAAGGAGGGTGCACGAGTCCAGCGAACGGAGGCTAGATCGCGCCCATCAGATGCTCGCCGCCTCGCATACTATCGATGAGATCAGGATCGCAGCGATCCTGAGGGACCACCGTGGGGATAGCGAGCCCTCGAGGAATACGATATGCATGCATGGACCTATAGCTAGTACGATGAGGTCCACGATATTCTATCCTCGCAGGAAGACCATAAAGACGTTATATGGCAACCCCTGCGAGAATGAATACGAAGAGCTGCGGCTTCAAGACTGGATTTGACATTAATTCATTCAATCATATTAATATGCGCGAGGGCCCGGACATTGGCATGGAATCTGCTGGCAGTTAAAAGTCCGACCTATAATATTGAAAAGGATAAGGGAGAAATCGACGCCCGATTATTGGCCTGAAATCTACCAGCAAACAAAGGTCCTATCGATAACTACCGGTATGATGTCTACGAGAGTAGTACACTCGTGCCGTCGCCTTTCCTCCCCTGGGGTATTTCCGAGGCTCAGACTCCTTCCTCCTTCCTCTTTCCTGAAGGCGACCTTCCGTCGTAAGGGACTTCTACCGAGAGTTGAATTACCTACAGGGGCTAATCCCATGTCATCGAGCGAGGATCAGCGCATTGAAGGGATTCCGAGGGACACTGCCATCAGCCTGTGCAATGAGATACGTTTGACGAAAGAGCACAAACTGTTTTCCCAATGCTGGGGATGCGTGAAGTTCTCCAAAGGCATCTTCGACAAGATGTGCGCCGCCAACAAACCGGACAACCGGGGATGCGCGCTCGTGAATGCCAGGTATGATCGCGCTGGGAGGAAGTAGCGAATCGCCTTTCCTCCCCTATAGACTATTGCGGGACGAACGCACTCTGTTGCCCATCGCGATGGCCTGTATTCCCAAAACGCATGGAACTAACCCTCAAGGATGGGCAAATAGCCGTACCAAGAACCGTCGTCCTCCAATAACTGAAGGTTCTCCTCCAGAAGCCCCAGATGCACAATCTCCATTCTGATCAGCTTCGCAAAGATCTTTCTCATCTTAGGACTCGCCCTTGCAGCATGTTTCGTGTAGAACTCTATAGACCTTCTTTCCGTCAGTATTCCCAGCTTGATGGCGGAGATTGCATCCTTAGCGTGGATCGAGTTCTTGTGTATCCGTTCCGGGAAGACCTGTTTCAGGGATTTCTTCAGCTCCTCTTTAGCAGGCGGCTTCAGTCTTCCTCCCAGATTGGACAGCTCGATCTCGAGAATGTGTGCGTGGTCCTTCTCGTCGGCAGCAAGGCTCCTGAGCAGGGTCTTTGCCTTCTCGCTGGCTACAAGGTCCTTGAACTTCGAATAGTACTCGCTTCCGAAATGCTCCATCTCGATCGCTGTCACAAGAATCTCCTTCGCATCTGCCATGGATTCCCTTCACTGTGCCAACAAGGATGACAGGAACTTAACGGTATTAAGGATTGTGCAGTGCTTGCGACGAAACCAACGGTCATGCTCGCAACCACTTCTCTCCGGCTGAATCCCATTGGAGGCCATGCCTGTCTCATGTCGCCTTTCCTCCCCTACGGGCTTTTCCGAGGCGGGGCTCAAACCTCTTTCTCTCCTTCTAGCTTGTCGCCACTGGGTGTATCTAGATTGGCGCACCACGACATGGTCGCCCTCAACCAGTCTCTCGCCGACACAAGCCATCTTCGTTCAAGTTTCAATTTCACTAGACCGTGTTCAATCTGGGATGAACCCATGACTCACTTGGATTTGGTCAAGCTCCTCCGGGCCTACATAGCAGACGTAGCCCTGCTCCTCTGCGAAGTCATAGCACGCGCTGACAGCCCAGGAAGACGTCGGATATTCAATCTCTAGCACGAACTTGCCCGCATTCAAGAAGATATGCAGGAACGCGGCCACGTCCTCGGTCTCCTCCTCAGGCTGCTTGTCGTTCTCCGTGTATAGCACGTCTTCGCGGCCGATGCCATCGACCGCGTCCAAATAGCCCGCGATCTCGGCCAGTGCCTCGCCATTCTGTGGCACGAGCAGGAATCTGGAATTCACGGCCTTAGCGTACTCGGAGATACTGATCACGAAATCCACCATTGTTTGGGCAGCGTCGACGACACCTTGCTCTTCGTAGTATTCGTAGGCATCGACAATGTCCATGTACACACCATCGAAGTGCTGGCCCAAGATGACATCGAGAGCGGAATCGGACGATCCGAAGACAAGCGCTTGCCAGCTCGGGAGCCAGTACTTGACTTTGTAGTTGCCCTCCCAGTCAGGGTTCTCTATGTCCAGCCACTCAGGGGCTCCAGAGTCGGGCACACCATCATCATCCGCGTCCCAGCCAGCGTTCCAATAGGGCCGATAGGTTTCCGCCTCTCCAATCGACAGATAGCTCAGGACGATCTTACTCGAGCTCTCCCCCTCGCCCGAAGCGATTTGGTCGATTTCATCACTCGTCCACCGCCCTTCTCCATAATCCGGCGCATCACAGCTGTAGTAGCTGTCCATGATCAGAAGATCATATAGCGTCTTCGCAAGATCTGCCTGAGCTTCGTCGCGGCCCGACCACGAATCGTATTGAAGGACATAAGTGAAATCGTTGACGTTCATGCCTTTGATCGTGAATGAATTCGGATGGTAGTCGGGTTGAGTGCAAGCCATACCAAAGACCGCCAATACCACAACGATGACAACTGTTGCGGCAGTGAGTGCTTTCCAGTTTGATGCGCTCCAACTCCGCTTGGGCTGAGTCACTGTTGGTCGTACTGACTGAATCGATGGTGGCGAAAGAGGAATCGTGCTTCCGCAACCACCACAAGATCTACTGCCATCGGGGTTCTCAGCTCTACGGTGTGGACATTTCACTGCCATTTCCCCAGCCCTATCGCCTTTCCTTCCTTATGGCCTTTTCTTGGGTCATAGTCTAAGCATTAATTCGCATTCAAGAATCAAAATGTGCGAGGGCCCGGATTTGAACCTTGGAATTGCCGTCGCGATATGGCAACCAGCATCCTTCGGAGCGCCCGTCTAGCCCGGTTCCGCAGGTGGGTTCACAGGGAAACGATCAACTCGACCTGATCGCCATCCTTGAGACCCAGCGACCGCCTCAGATGGTACTTGCAGATGACTTCTATGATATCGGTGTGGTGCGACCTGACAGGCAGGACAACTGCGCATTCCATGTTGTGAATCGTAGCGAGGAAACACTTCACGTCTCCGAAGGTCCTGCCCTCTTTCTCGAAACCCTTGATCAGGATGCCCTCGGATTTCCTCATGATGTCGAGCTTGGGCAACTCAGGTTCCGCAAGCCTCAGGTTGAGTGTCCCCTCGAACGGCTTGAACCACAGCTTCTTCTGGAATTGGTCGGCGTAGGCCTCCTGATTGACGTAGTATTGTCCCTCGCCTAGACCAGAAGAGACACTACCGATTATGACCAGATGGTCCTTCATCTCGAAGATCCGTTGGTAGTCGGAATACTCCTTCCTGAGTAGATCGAATCCCTTGTCCGTGAGCTTGATCCTCTGTCTTCTCGCGCCGAGGTCCCTCTCGATGAGCCCGTCACCGAGCAACTCAAGTATCTTCTTCGAAGCAGACTGTTGGCTGATCTCAAGGACGTTCCCGAGCTCTCTTGAAGAAATCGCGATGTAGTCGTGCACTCCACCCATCAGTGCAATGTGCTTCAGCGTCGCAATCTGCTTCTCATGCATGGTGCTGCTCGGATAAGCTAGCCATCATAATAGCTTTTCGTCATCGACGTGTTCAGAAATCGTCGACCACTAGATAACGCTCGGACCGCAACCTGATGACTGGAATGCGCTCTTTCCGGAGCCGGCCGATCAGCTCTCTGTCGTTAGTCAATACGGCCGCCGACCGCTCCTCCGCGATGCTGAGGACCGCGTCGTCGCCTCTCAATTCCGTCTCGACGATCTGATACTTCCTTGCCAATGCGAGCGCGGCCTTCGTGTTCTTGTCGACGATGTTTGAGAGCTCTCCCAGGACCGAGCTTGGGACGAAGACCGGGATCTCGCCGAAAAGCCTCTTCAGCTCTCTGTCGATGTTCACTTTGAACTGGAACGGCATGAGGAGGGCGTTCGCATCCAGGACGACGGCTTTCGGCAGAAGCATCACACGCCTATTCGACGACGCCATAGCCGATCAAGCGCCACTTGCCGGATATGCGTCTGGATATGGCTATCCTCTGACCCTTCTCGACACAAACGGGTATCTTCAGAGAAACCTCGGCAGAACCTGAGCGACCGCTCGTGACGACTCCCACTGTCGTGGCCGTACCGACGCTCAGCATTAGGGGCTCATTCGTCTTGAGGGCATCCACTGCAAGCTCGGATGCGACGCCAACGACCCTCTGCATGAGCTCCGTTTTGAATGTTAGCTCGCTGGTGACCTCAGGCAGAGTTCCGGGAACGCCGGCTAGCCTGCCGACGAATGAATCGGATTTTGTGTAAGTTGGGTCCAAACCGGTCCCGATAGCAACGAGTCCTCCCGGTCCTGCGACGTCCAGTGCCGTTCCGCCGGCATAGAGCGACCTGACCTTGGTGGTGATAGTCTCCCAGCTGACCTTGCTCCCGACCTCGACCTTCCTGCCCGGTCTGATTTCGATCTCGTCCCCGATCTTGAGCTTTCCCTGGGTAAGAGAGCCGCCTATGACTCCGCCCTTCAGCTGATCTATTTCCGTGCCAGGGACATTGATGTCGAACGACCGCGCGACATACATCCTAGCGGGCTTTGACCTGTCCCACTTCGGTGTCGGGATCGTCTTCTCAATGGCCTCGATCAGCATGTCGATGTTGACGTCGTGGTGAGCGGATATCGGTATGATGGGGGCCTTCTCGGCGATCGTGCCCTTGATGAAGTCCTGGATCTCCTTGAAATTCTCTCTGGCCTGCTCCTTGGAGACGATGTCGATCTTGTTCTGAACGACAATTACCTTGTCAACACCTATGATAGTCAGAGCCATCAGGTGTTCCCTGGTCTGCGGCTGAGGACACTTCTCGTTCGCCGCCACGAGAAGCAAAGCTCCGTTCATTATGGCGGCGCCCGAAAGCATTGTGGCCATGAGGGTCTCGTGCCCAGGCGCATCTACGAACGAAACTGATCTGAGAAGCTCGCACTCGCCCTTGCAGTTAGGGCAGGTCGGTTGGTTCGTGTAGCACTCAGGCGCGTCACAGTTCTTGCACTTGTAGAACGCGACGTCTGCGTAGCCGAGCCTGATAGAGATCCCTCTCTTGACCTCTTCAGAATGCCTGTCGGTCCATTCACCCGTCAGAGCCTTCGTCAGCATGGTCTTGCCATGGTCGACATGGCCTATCATGCCGATGTTGGTCTCTGGCTGGCTAGGAACCTTCATTACTGCTTCTTCTCCTCTTTCTTGATCAGCTCAGAAATGGGCTTCATGCCGTGCTGCATGACCTTCATGTTGATCTGGAGGCTGTCCGGCGCAATCGTGTTCCCACGGACAGTCTTCCTGCGCCTCAGGCCGCTCTTCTTGGAGTTGAAGCCGATGCTCTTGGAGATCAGGAGCTTCTTCCTTCTCGGTCCGGGTAGGTCCTTCCGCATGGGGAACCCGTCCTTGTCGCTGCCCCCCGTGATCTCGAGCTTGTAGCCCGGGAGACCGACGAAGATCCCGTCCACTACATCGCCTATCTTCTTTCCTATCAGCGAGTTGGCGTGGTGACCCGCGACTGGGGTCTGATATGACTTCCCATCTTTTGGATCGCCTATGACGGCTCTGAACTCTGCCAAACAATCCACTCCGGTGAGTGGGACGCCCTATTGCGAAAGGAGTTATATAGATTTCGGAGCAGGAATTGAGATGCTGGTAGGGCCGTACGTCGACGTCAACTACCACCCATTGAAATGGGTGGCTTGTAACTGACCTCAACGGAGGTTCGATGCTCCGCGTCACCGGTCGCTACGATCGGCCCGTTGACGGTGGGCCTGCCAACCAAGGCGTTGCCGAGG
>Ga0315275_10000442_pt1 | contig 34078 bp, 39 predicted proteins | sample YL17G03_0_MG_FD_205557 | JGI IMG/M metagenome (GOLD analysis project Ga0315275, IMG submission 205557) | Sediment microbial communities from Yellowstone Lake, YNP, Wyoming, USA - YL17G03_0 | ecosystem: Environmental > Aquatic > Freshwater > Lake > Sediment | place: USA: Wyoming | collected...
CGTGAGGACTGCCAGTCCTACCCTCACCGCCCTCTCAATCGCGAACTCCCGGGACTTGGCAGGCAGCTTCGCATACTCTTTCGCGATGATGATTGAGACCTCTTCCCTGTCATGGTCCCTGCTGAGCTCCCTGATGCGCGAAGCAACTCCTTCCACGTCCCATTCGAACAGGAGTTTCTCGACGCGCGCAGCTAGATCAGATGCTTGGGGGATTTCGACATCCAATTCGGGGTCAAAACCCCTCATCCTTGCGCGCTTGGCGACTTCGTAGCACCTATCCACCTCACGCTGGAGTGTGGAGAAGTACTCCTCCATCGATTCACTGCACACAACTGTCTTCATTTGTCCCCCCGATATGGATCCACGGACGGTGGCACGACCTCTCCGCGGAACTACTTAGACGTGCAATCCCGAGAGCTAATCGCGGGTTGCAACTATAAGTGTTGCTGATGGCTTGAGCTGGGCGACGATGGCGTCCACGAGTCTCGCAACGCCATCGCCCGTTATGGCCGATAGCTTCATCCTGTCGCTCTTCGTCTTCAGCATATCGATCTTGTTCTCTACCTCGATGATCGGCACGGACGAGAACTCTTTCTTGATGGCCCTAAACAGATGTTCCTGGTCCGCCATGCTGTACCCGCAGGACTCGCTCGGGTCGAACATGAATACTACCAGGTCCGCAAGATGCTTGAGCGCGAGTATGCCCCTGAGCTCGAACGCGTTCCTCTCGCTGAGGTCCCTGTCCAGAAGTCCAGGCGTGTCAATGACCTGGTATCGGAAGTACTTCTTCTCGAAGACGCCGACCGAGATCTCCTGCGTGGTGAACGGGTACACGGCGACCCTGGGTTTGGCTGTCGATATCCTCCCGACCAGCTGACTCTTACCTACGTTCGGGGACCCTGCGATTACGACAGTTGGGTCCTCGGGGTTTATCACAGGGAACTTACGCATGATGTTCCTTGCCTTTCCGAGGAACTTCAGCTCCTTGGCCACCTGCTTCACGAAAGACGCCATCCTCCCATATGCTGAACGCCTGATCTCGTCAATCTTCCCTATGGTGCGCGCGGATGCCATCTCCCTCGTTGCAGCTCTGGAGACCCTCGCCACGTTTCCACGGGACCAATCGATGGCGCCCAGGGACTTCTTGAGCTTATCCCTCCCGACGGTGATGTTGATGAGTTCGGCATAGAAGGGGCTTTCCCGGTCGATGCTGGGAAAGGCTTTGACGTACTTCCCCATGGTGCCCACAATGATGTCCCTAGATGACTTCAACTTCCCAATGTTGATCTCCCTGACGCTCTCAAGTTTGGTTACTCCTACGTAATCGACCTTGGACGCTCTCTTGAATGCCTTGTCCAGTATCTCATCTGCCGTCAGGACAGTGGGGATGTCGAACATGTTCGTCGTGGTCATGCCCCGACCCTCTGATAAAGGCTTCCTCTCTGTCCAAAAACCTCTTATCGAGCAAATCCTCTGTGGACTCCGAACAGAATGAGGAACATCAAGGCGAGGAGAGGCAACAAGCTCGCGTGCAAAGGATGGAGACAGGAAGCCATACTACGAATGCTCCAGAACAACCTTGAGAACGCCGAGAAGCCCGAAGAGCTCATCATCTACGGCGGCACAGGCAAGGCAGCGAGGAACTGGGATTGCTACGACGCCATCGTGAAGTCGTTGACAGAGCTAGATGAGGATGATACTCTACTCATTCAGTCCGGGAAGCCTGTAGGAGTCTTCAAGACAACCAAGCTCGCCCCTAGAGTCCTGATCGCGAATGCCCATCTGGTGCCCAGATGGTCGACATGGGAAGTGTTTCACGAACTGGAAGCGAAGGGCCTGATCATGTACGGCCAAATGACCGCAGGGGGATGGGCATACATAGGCACTCAAGGTATCCTACAGGGGACCTACGAAACGTTCGCTGAATGTGCGAGGCAGAACTTCGGGGGATCGCTCAAGGGACGACTTGTCCTGACAGGCGGTCTTGGAGGCATGGGAGGCGCTCAACCGCTTGCGGTCACTATGAATGGCGGCGTCTGTCTCGCAGTGGACTGCGATGAGAAGAGAATCGACAGGCGCGTCAAAGTGGGCTACTGCGACATGAAGATGGACGATCTGGACGATGCAGTGAGGGTGGTCATGGATGCCAGGAAAAGGAGGAAGGCGTTGTCCATCGGCCTGCTTGGGAACTGCGCTGAGACCCACCCCCTGTTGGTTGAGAAAGGCGTCTTACCAGATGTCGTCACTGACCAGACTTCCGCTCACGACGAGCTGGGAGGATACATTCCGAAAGGGTTGAACATGGGCGCCGCCGCCAAGCTACGAGCCTCGGACCCGGACGAGTATCGAAGACGGGCAATGGAGAGCATCGCTATCCATGTCAAGGCGATGCTCGCGTTCATGCACAGAGGCTCGATTGTATTCGACTATGGAAATAATATCCGCGGTCAGGCGCTCAAGGCCGGTGTCAAGGATGCGTTTGGGTTCAAAGGATTCGTCCCTCTGTACATCAGACCCATGTTCTGCGAGGGCAGGGGACCGTTCAGATGGGTAGCCATCTCAGGGAACCCTGATGACATTCTGAAGACCGACAAGGTGGTCATGAGAGAGTTCAAGAACAACAAACGGCTCGTCGACTGGATCAAGCTCGCTGAAGAGAAGGTTCCTTTCGAGGGACTGCCCGCAAGGGTTTGTTGGCTCGGTTACGGCGAGAGAGCGAGGTTCGGCAGGATAATCAACAAGATGGTCCGGAACGGAGAACTCAGCGGACCGATTGTGATCACCAGAGATCATTTGGACTGTGGCTCGGTCGCATCACCCAACAGAGAGACTGAGGGGATGAGAGATGGAAGCGATGCGATCGCGGATTGGCCGATGCTCAATGCGATGATAAACACGGCAGCCGGCGCCGACCTCGTCGCCATTCACAACGGTGGGGGCGTCGGCATTGGGTATTCCACCCATGCTGGACTGTTGGTGGTTGCTGACGGCACCAAGGATGCCGACGAGAAGATCGAACGCGTGCTCACAGCGGATCCCGGTATGGGAATCATACGACACGTTGATGCTGGCTATCCAGAGGCAATAAGGGTCGCAAAGGCCAAAAAGGTTCGAATCCCGATGATGAAGTGAACAGCATTCGGTTCCTGGGTCGCCTCGCCACGCCGTATCTTACGACGATCGTCAGGATTCCGAAATCGAGGATTGCGAACCCGGCATGACCCTTTCCGTGAAATCCCTCGAAACGTGTAAGTACGGATGAGAGAGTTCCTCCGGACGGAACTCGGCATGTACGACCTCAAGCTCAAGATGTGGCTCGAGCGCGACGGGAGATTCATCGTCAGTGACGGAAGGGCGAAACTCCTTCGCAAGGTGAAGGACGCAGGCTCCCTATCCAAGGCAGCCAAGGAGATGGGCATGTCCTACAGGCACGCGTGGGGGATACTCCATAGGATCGCCCAGAGCGCGGGCGGAGACATAGTCGCATCGACCAGGGGAGGCAGGGAGGGAGGAGTCTCGACGCTCACCCCATTCGGTGAGGAGATACTCAGAGAATATGAGAACAAGGCTGACTCTCTTCAAAGCCAGTTCGAGAATGGTTGGAGGAAACCCTCTGTAACTGCAGACGGAATAGTCATCAAGAACAACGAGATCGTTCTCATCAGGAGAGGACGCGAACCTTACATGGGGTCGTATGCACTTCCTGGCGGTTTCCTGAATTATGGTGAGAGTCTAGAGGAGTGTGTCGTCAGAGAGGTTCTAGAGGAGACAGGCTTGAAGACCGATATCATCGAGCTGGTGGGAGTCTACTCGGCGCCCGACAGGGACCCGAGAGGCCATTTCATCACCGCGGTGTACCACCTCAAGCCGATCGGCGGGAGCCTGAGAGCAGGGGACGATGCGAAGGACGCTGAATGGACCCCTCTTGACAGGCTCCCGAAGTTCGCGTTCGACCACGGCAAGATAATCCAGGATTTCCTATCCAAGAGAAAAGAAAGAAGCGCTAAATGAGTTTGATTGGGGTTCTCGCCTACAGTCCGGGCATCAGCTGGCCCTGCGCGTTTCTGACGTAGGGCAAATAGACCAGCTTGGTGTCGTTGACTGTGAGCGTGTAGTCCAGTCTCTGGAGCACGCCGGGCTGCTCGGCCTCCATTGTGACTACGACAAAGTCGGCCAGCTCCGCGGCCTCCTGCTTGGATATCGCGGCCGGGATCCTCGCTTCGTTGCCGAACTTGAGCCTGGTCGAATACCTCGGCGGGTTTGACGTGAACTGGACCGCCATCCGCCTGAAGTCACCCGTGTTCAGATCGGCAGCTGGGATGTAGATGAACATGTTCCCGCTGTCGCCACCCTTCAGGAAATTGGCGATCTTGAACAGGGTGCCGCCCTCCACATTCTTGGACCTTACAATCAGGGAAGCGTAGACCCTCCAGAACGGCATGAACACCTTCTCGCCCTGAGCGTTGGGGCTGAACTCCGCGATCTCGTAATCCAGCTTCTCCACTCCGCCGTTCCTCACGTGCATAGTGCCGCACTGAGCGCAGTAGAACAGCTTGTCCTTCTGCTTCATGGTCAATGGACTGTTGCACTGCGGGCATTTGACCTGTATGACCCTCATCGCAATCCCTCCAGAGTCTTGGACACCTGTTGAGCCTGTTTGAGCAAGTCACCAACACCCGCGTGCTTCTCCTTGAACTCGCCCTGGACACGCTCGGAACCGTGCCTGAAGAACCGGTACGCAAGGAACAGGATCACCGCGCCCACGACCAGGCCAACACCGGCTATCCTAGCGTCGTTTGCGTATGATGCACCAGCGTAGATGATGCTCCCAGCAGCTACCAGGCCGCCGCCTGCGGCACCGAATGTAACTGCAAGCGCCTGGAACAATGGATCTCCGGGCGCCCTGCCGGACACGACCTGTCCTGTGACGCCGTCCACAGTGTCCATGTACATTCTGTCCCTGTAGCTGTACCTTACAACCCAAATGGGGTAGTATATCATCGTTAGGGCCTTCGCGAACACGTGCAGCTTCTCGAACGTCACATGAGGCACATGTGCGCTCGCCTTCGCCTTCGCAAGTGCGTCGCCCTTGGCTTTAGTGACCGCGGCATCCTTGCTCGTGGTCGCCTCGAACGTCGGAATCATCTCGAAGTCTGCGAAACTCGTTTCGCCGACCATGTTCTTGAGAGTTCTTATGCCCAGGTCTCCTGGGTCGCAAGCAATCTCCGAGAAAACGTAGTCCTGGAGCACCATGACCTCCTTCGGTATCTTCTCGACTGTCACGTTGCCCTTCTGGTCCGTGTGCCTCCTCTCCTCATAACCGCATATCCAGCCGGCAACCCTGGTGGTCGTCTTCCAGAACGGCAGGTAGATCGGGTAGGCCTCGTTGATCTTTCCGACCTTCTTGAGATCTCTCGCCTTCAGCCCATGCGTCCACCAATGCTGAGTGGACGCGACCGCAGCGTCCTTCAAGGCCTTGTTCTTGAATGCGATTGTGGTGACTCCCTGGTCCCCTTCGACGAAGAGTGCAGAGCCACAGTATTGGCACGAGATTGTCGTCTCGCCTTCGGGTAGCGATATGGCGCCGCCGCAGGTCGGGCAGTTCAAACCTACTGATATGTCCATTCTCACATCCTCCTCGCAACATACAGCGCTGCCGCAAACACGCCTATCACCGTCACGATCATCAGACCTGCACCCGCAACGAGCGAGCTCGTGGCGAGCATACCCTCACCTATGAAGGCCAAGAAACCGACGAATGCGACTGCCATGTACGCCATCGAGCTCCTTGTGGGGAACTCTGCGGAAAATACTTCGCCAGACGATGCGTCGATGACCACTCCGTATTTCTTCTGGTTGAAAACATAGTCTATCTTCCATATCGGGAAGTAGACCAGGGCCTGCTCCTTGGGCTTCCCCGGGAGCGTGCTGAGGTACGACGTCATCTCGATGTCAGGCTTGACCAGTTCCGCGCCCTGGGTATCGAAGGCGGCATCGAAGACCTTCAAGTCGCCTGCGGGGATCTTGAGGTTGTGCAAGCCTGGGAGAGTCGTCGATCCTGCGGTCTCTATGAGGACCTGCTCGACCCCGTTCACGTCCCTCTTGAACATGTAAACTGGGAAGTATTGTCTCTTGACTCCCGCTAGCTGAGCGAGCTTGTCCAGGTCCTTTGCCTTGGTGGACCCGGCCGCCCAGCGTTTGAACATGCCGACCGAGTCGCTCTCAGTGACCATGAACGGGATGGCATAGTAGAAACCCGCCCCCGTCCTGTCGATGTAGATCTGCGAGCTACAGTACGGGCATTTGACGAACTTAACCCCTGTGTCGAACGGCACTGGGGCTGCGCACTTCGGACATTTAGTAGATGCCAAGCTATCTCAACTCCTCGGGGGCTGGTTCCTTACTCCTAAACGGTTTGGTCTCTAGATCGCCTTTCCGCATCCCGCGCAGAACTTCGATATTGCCGGCGATTCGACACCGCATGCTGCGCACTTCTTCATAGCGACCATCGCCGTTCCGCATTCAGGGCAGAACTTCGTGCCTTCAGGCACCTCTGCCTTGCACTTGGGACATGGTACTGTTGCGACACCGAGCTTGGCGCCGCAGGATGCGCAGAACTTGTTGTTTGCAGTGTTCTGAGTGCCGCACTTGGGACATGCTACCTGTGGCACGGCGGCTACCTGAGCCGGCTGCGCGGCCGGGGCGCCTGGAGCACCAGCAGGTGGCTGAGTCATGGCGCCAACCATGCTCCAGCCCATGCCGATGCCTGCACCGACGCCGACACCTGCAGCAGCGGCGCCTCCGGCCGGGTTCACTGCCGCATCCCTCATGGCCTGTCCTGTCTGGTACTGCATGTAGTTCGCGCCGAGGATGGTCATAGAGGACTTCGTGTCGACTGCCTTCTGGACCTCCTCTGGCAGGGATATGTACAGCCCGGAGAGCTTGTCTATCGATATTCCATAAAGATCGAAATGCTCCTTTGTCCTCGTGAGCACGACCTGTTCAATGTTCGTCAGGTTGGACGCTATGTCAGCAACGCCCATGCCCTGGTTCTTCATGTCCCCGAGCGAGTCGTATATCAGGATGACCATCTGTTCCTTGATCCTGTCCTCCACTTCAGCGCTGGTGGCGAAGTTGAAAGTACCTACGAACTGGTTAACGAAGTTCTCTGGGGCTGCGATCTTGTACCTGAACTCGCCGAACACGCGCAGGTTGACCATTCCGAACTCCTTGTCCCTGAACTGGTAGGCCTGCTTGCTGCCGAACTTGCCGTCAAACACCCTCTTCTGAAGGAAGACGACCTCGGCCTGCTGCTGTACGCCCGAGAGGAACTTGACAATCTTGCCCACTATGGGGGCGTTCAGCGATGTAAGCGCGTACCTGTCTGGCCTGTCGATGTACGCGAGCGCCTTACCATCCCTGAAGAAGACGGCCATCTCGTCCTCTCTCACGACTATGTTGTCGTTGAACTTGATGTTCCTGGGCATCCGATACATGATGTTCTGACGCTTGTCGATGTCCTCCCACTTGAATGTATCCGCGCCTATCAGACTCATCTATCACACCTCCGTTCCCTGAATGACGTTCATCCGTCTGTTGAACTGGTCCTCGAATCCGGTTATCCTCGCCTTGATGTTCATGAGGTCCTTGTAGCTGTTCTGCTCGTCGGCAGCCATCAGCGAGTTCTTGAGCGAGTCTATGCTCGCCGAAATGGACGTTATGTGGTCGAGCATCGCCGCATCGAACTCATAGAGCCTGTCGAGCTCATCCTCCTTGATCTGGATGTCTGCGGCGATGCCGGAATAGCCCATCTCCGCATGGGTCACGAGGCCCTCGACCTTCTTGAACGTGAAAATGAGTCCACCAAGCGTCTCGATCTCCTTGGAGCCGTAGCTCTGCACGAGCACGCCCCTACACTCCTCGAGCCCTCGCCTCTGCAAGCCGAGCTTGTCTGCGAGCTGCATGCGGAGCATCCTGTCCGCATCCCTGAGGTCCTCCTTCTTCCGGTAACCACGGAATCCAGGAATGACGCTCTGTATCTTCTTCAATATGCCCTGATCTTCCTCTACTCTTTCTCTTATGTCTGGCATCGGGGGGTCCCTCCGATTATAGTCGGCTAATATCGCGTAGCTGGGTTAATAAACATGTCGTTGGAAAACCTCTATCTCGGAAATGAGACTGGCTTATGAACCCAAACAGCGATTACGTCGATTGTGGGATTCAAAATCGTAGGAGTCATAGGCTCCAGCAAGGCGGAGGGAGAACTCCTAAGCCTCGCGGAGGAGGTCGGCGCAGAGATAGCGAAGAGAGGGGCGGCTGTAGTATGCGGCGGCCTAACCGGCGTGATGGAGGCCGTGTGCAAAGGCGCGAGAAGGGAAGGCGGTCTCACCATCGGGATAATACCCTCGGACAACAGAAACGACGCAAACCCGTATGTCCAGATACCGATTGTCACGGGCATGGGGACGGGTAGAAACGTCATGCTCGTGAAGACGGCCGATGTTGTCATAGCGGTCGGAGGGGAGTTCGGGACGCTTTCGGAAATCGCCCACGCACTCAAGCTGGGGAAGACTGTCATCGGCCTGCGCTCCTGGAAGCTGGATAAGGCACACACCAAGCCGATTCCGGACCTGATCGAAGTTGATAGTCCCAAGAAGGCTGTCGACCTCGCTCTCAACATTATTTCTGCGAAAAGGTAAAGGCAGACCATTCATTCGGAGTCATGACCTAGGGAGATGCTGCCAAATGCCCAAATCGAAAGTCGTTGTCGCTCTCGACCCAGACAGGGCGAGCGGGGTAAGGAGAGTTATTGAGATCCTCGGTATGCCGGACCTCAGAGGGAAGACCGTCCTAGTCAAGCCGAACTTCAACACAGCCGACCCGGCACCTGGGTCCACCCACATCGACACACTCAGGACATTGATCGAACTGATCAATGAGCAGGGGCCGAGGAAGATAGTCGTTGGAGACAGAAGCGGCCCCGCCAAGACAAGCAGGGTCTTTCAGGAGAAGGGTGTTTTTGCATTGGCAGAGGAGCTGGGATTCGAGTGCCTGGTGTTCGACGAGATGCCGAAGAGCAACTATGTCAAGGTGAAACCGCCTGGCAGCCACTGGATGAACGGTTTCTGGTTCGCCAAGCCCGTCCTCGAGGCAGATGCCGTCGTAGGCCTGTGCTGCCTGAAGACACATCAGTACGGAGGACATTTCACGATGTCTCTGAAGTTGACGACTGGGATGGTTCACAGAAGCAACATGACCGAGTTGCACACATCTGTGATCAACCAGAGGAACATGATTGCCGAGATGAACTACCCGTACAAGCCGACGCTGGTGGTCATGGATGGAGTCGAGGCGTTCTACACCGGCGGACCGATGTCCGGATCAAGGTGGAAAGCTGATCTGACATTCGCAGCGACGGACAGGATAGCCCTGGATGCCGTCGGAGTTGCGACGCTGAAGATGCATGGTAGTACCCGCAAGATCGACAACAAACCGATCTTCGAGCAGGACCAGATCAGGAGAGCCGCCCAACTTGGCCTCGGAGCGGCCGGGCCGGACGAAATCGAGATCATCCCAGCAGATGACGCATCCAGAGAGATTGTCAAGGGGATCTTGGGGGTCCTCGCAGAAGGCTAGGCCTCGAACCGGACATTCGTGGGCCGTGTCCCAAACGCCCCGGAGTATCCGGACGAAGCCGGAGACTCCGTTCCTCACCGCCTCCCCGAGGAACGCCGTTCTGTTTCCCACTCGAATCTCCAGGACAAGTTAATCATCTCGAAACTAGGGATTTCGTTGCTTCCTCAGAACTCAGTAGACCCTAGGTCCCTCAAGAGAGCACCAATGTACTTCAACGGACTCGGAGAGGATATTGTGGGAGGTGATGGGAATCGAACGGCAATTGGGGAGAACACCAATCAATACTTGTGTAGTAAACACCGTTATATACCATAACGATGTTAAAGGCCCCTGCGAATTCGGCATCTGGCCTAGAGATCGCGACACATGTGGATGTTATGGTTGTAAGGAACACGTCAGGAATCGGAAAGTCTGGCATGATAGGCAGAACGGGATCCACGAGAAGGTACGCTAGGGTGCAGACCAAGGTGCCAAAAACAGCTAGAGGACCGAGCGGGAGAAAGGGCATCCTCGCGGTCTTGGCGGCGATAGGAGTCATCGCGGTGCTCGCGGTCGTTATGGTCCCGATAGAAATGTCGAGCGCACACTCGGACAACACAATCTCAGGTGGGGCTTGCAGCAACTGTCATCCGACCCTAACGACCAGTTTTCTTACATTTGAAAACTTGCCGACATCCAGTTACACTCCGGGTGGAGTATACACGATCACAATCTCGATCACTGATACGAACGGAGTGGGACGGAACGCATTCGATTTGACCGTCTCAGCTGGAACATTGTCCTCCACTGATTCCAACGTTGAGGTCCTGGGCAACAACACAGAGGCTCACACGCTTGAGGACTCGGTTTCGAGCTGGACGGTTGTCTGGACGGCGCCAATGTCTGGAGATGTCATAGTTGAGACGTGGGGTGTCTACGGCGGTGGCTCAAGGAGCACTTCACCATGGGAGCAGGATGTGAGGATTCTGAGCACAACTGCGATTCCGGAATTCCCAGCCCTACTGCTTCCAGTTCTAGGATTGGTCGGAGTTGTTGTCGTCTTGGCGAAGATCTCAAAGAAGAGCAAGTAAACCTGGGCAAACCTCACAAGCCGTTGACCTCCAAGTCAACGGCGAACTCGCTTTCTTATAGCTTGTCGGCCACTGGTCATTCGACAACCATGGACTCTCATCTCAAAGCCCTGCTTGCACTTCTCGTGGCAATCGTGGCAATCTCCGCCGGAACCTTGGTATACGCGATAACCCGAACAGACGGGCATCAGCCATTGACGATAGACCAGCAAGTGTTGGCCACGTTTCGCTCAAGGGCCGAGATGTCACTCTTTTTCGAGAAGTCTCTAGATGCGGCCAGTCAAGGATATCCCTACCAGGGCTGGCGCTCAGGCGACCCCCTGCTATCTGATGGCTCCCTCAAGTACGAGATGGGCGCGCCCTCACACTCCGAAACGAACATACAGGTTGCGGGGGTCGATGAGGCAGACATCGTGAAGACGGACGGGATCTACGCATACATTGCGTCATCAGACAGAGTGAGCATCGTCGCGGCATACCCGCCCGAGGATCTTAGGAACGTCTCCTCTATCGATGCGGAAGATATCCTGGAAGGCGAAACCCAAGAAGCCAATTTCGGCGTTTCTGGATTGTTCATCGCGGATGGCAGGCTGGTCGTAATCTCATGGGTGGGCGGTCGATACGACCCGCTGGATGTCAGGGTGATGGATTTCTCGTCGCTCAGCAGGCCGGAAGGTATCCGGACGATCGTTTCCGTGTTCGACGTGACCCACCCATCAACGCCTAGGCTCGAGGCATCATACAGCATATCCGGGCACTATGTCGGGAGCAGGTTGATAGGAGACTACCTCTACGTGATTTCACAGTCGTATGTTTGGGGTTCCAGCGGCCTGGAAATCCTGCCCAAGTACTGGGTCGGCGGCTCTGAGAACAGCTTCGACCCGGTAAGGATTGGATATGACCCGGACACGAAGGACGCGAACTCGTTCTTGAACATGCTCTCCGTGCGATTGACGACGGGTGGCTTCTACTACATTTCGATAGTCGCCGGGTCGTCGTCCATGATCTACATGTCCCAGAGCGCGCTCTATCTCACCTTCCAAAAGTGGGAAATGGAGTCGACCACCTCGCCGTCGGGATCTGTAACCCAATGGCGGAGCACGACAACCACCTCAATCTACAAGGTGACGGTCGACGGACTCAGAATGTCGGCCTCAGCAAGAGGAGACGTCAGCGGTTGGCTGCTGAACCAGTTCTCGATGGATGAGGAAGCACCGTACTTGAGAGTCGCCGCGACTAATCCCGGGAACGTCACCATGAACAACGTATACATCCTCGACGATGAGCTCAGGACAATAGGGGCGCTGGAAGGGCTCGCGCCATCCGAGAACATCTACGCCGCTAGGTTCGTCGGGGACACCCTCTATCTGATCACATTCAGACAGGTTGACCCGCTGTTCGTGATCGACCTTTCGACCGCGACAGCACCGAGGGTGGTCGGAGAGTTGTCCATGCCGGGTTTCTCGTCCTATCTGCACCCCGTGGACCAGAACCATGTGCTCGGCATCGGATCGGAATCAGGCAGACTCAAGATAGCGGTGTACAACGTCTCTGACCCGGCCAATCCGACTGAACAAAGTAAGTGCTTAACCGAATCGTCCTCGTGGTCCGCCGCGCTTTCAGACCACAAGGCAGTCCTGTTCGATCTCCAGAAGCAGCTGCTAGTCATCCCCGTGACCAGCTACGATTATTCGTTGGGTTACTCCACCTACACTGGAGGTGCCTACGTCTTCGAAGTCTCGCTGACTAGCGGCATATCCTTGAGGGGGGTAATCCAGCACCAAACCTCAGGCGTTTGGGGAGATTCGGGGGTTCAAAGGTCGCTCTACATCGAGGACCATCTGTACACGATATCACATTCGATGCTGAAAGTCAACAGACTCTCTGACCTGCAGGAGGAGAACTCGTTGATCTACTCCGCGGATGACCCGCAGCTCTACCCTGTCCTGCTTAGGGGAGATTAATGTTCCAGGAGCACCTACTCCATCTAGGCGATCCGAGGATGCGAGTAGAGCTTGACAAGAAATCGTTGTTCGCGCTAGCCTCAGACACGAGACTGGACATCCTGAAATCGCTTCAACCAATGCGAAGGACCGTGTCGCAGCTTTCCGAATCCCTGAACATCGACAAGGCGGCAATCTTCAGGCACCTGAAGAAGATGGAGGATGGCGGCCTCGTCAAGAGGTACGAGGATCATGGCTTCGTATACTATGGACTGTCGTGGAAGGCACGTGATCTCCTGTCCCCGGACGAGAACACGAGAATCGTTGTGCTGCTCTCTTGCACTTGGCTTCTGGTAATGGGGGCAGTATTCCTGTTGGTAATTGGTCTGGCCGTCCATTACGACTTCGCCTCTCCTCAACCGCGAAGCACGCCATCATACGCCTTGAAGGATGAGATCCATCTACTGAATGAACCATTCATCGTTTGGCTCGCTCCGGCCTTGGCGTTGGTGGCCGTGGCATTTGTCATTGGATTCAAAGCCTACGTAACAAGGAAAAAGCCGCGGCAGCCGAGCCCGCCCAATGAGACGGGAGAGTGGGATCTCGAGGCGCCAGCCCGTGAGGACTAGTTGACGTAGAGTCGACTCACTCGATTTTCAGCTTGGAGACCGAATCTCCCGATGTTTTCAGATCGCCTTGCAGTGCTAAACTTCAATTATCCTTCCTATCATCTGGTGCTCAGGTAGGTCAATTGGCGAAGGAGATCAAATCCAACAAGCTTGCCAGAATCGTGAGAGAGGAGCGCAAGGCTGCTCTGGTTCTTTTCTTCGGCAACTGGTGCATCGACTGCAGGGAGTCCAAGCCCACCTGGGAGGCCTGGACAGATAGCAGGGCTGGACCGATATTCATGGTGGAGATCATGCGCGGAGATCCTGGATGGAAGGATTGGAGCATAGACGAGATCCCAACCGTGGCTGCGTTTGTTGGAGGCGTCGAGGTCGGCCGAGTACATGGCACGATTTCGCCGGAGGGCCTCGACCGTCTCTGGCGGCTGGTATCCCGAGGAAGAGCATAAATAGCGCCAAGACGCTCGTTCATATGCAGGTGGTATGAATGGAAAGAGGTATGGCATATGGCGTTCTCGGCATCATGGTTTCACTTGTAGGCGTCGTTGTCATTCTCGCGGTCTTCATCACCCAAACCCTAAGCTCAGATGCTTCGGCGATTCTGAGTGCCATCTTCATCGTTCTCATGGTCATGTTCATAGTCGGCCTCTTGCTGGTCGTTGCTAACTCGGATGACGGGTTCCAGGTGAGCGGCTCTACCTTGGAATGGATGCTGGCTGCTATGTTCGCACCCGGAATTGCACTATTCCTCTACTTCTTCGCAAATTCTGAGCGAAACACGAGCCGTGCTGACTATATAGACATCAAAGACGAGAAGCGGATGAGCAGGCTTTGACGATCATTTCCGCGAACTCGATGCGTCATATCGCACTTTCATCAGAACCAGGATCGTTGTGAGTGAAGAGCCGACGACGTTTGCCGCGATTATGGCAGGATCTTCTCTGGCCAATCCGTATACGAGCCAGAGGAACATGCCGATGCCAAGCACTGCTGGCATGAGCAATGAGACGTCCTCGAGCCTCTTGGTCCTGAAGCCTTTGATGATCTGAGGCAGATAGCCTGTCGATGTCAGCGCTCCCGCGATAAAGGCTAGATAGGTCCATTCGTCCATGAACTGTCACAATGTCGAAGATGTTATTGGGCTTTTACATGCCGATTTTTATCCCTTCTCTGGAGAAATCATCCCATAGGCAGCTCTGGGCTCCTCGAACTTCCGCCCCTTGAACATCCTTGTGGAAGATAGTCTGCTCTCCAAACCTAGTTCAGTGACCAGATCCACGGCATCCGGATTGTTGCCAGGGACACATACCCTGTACATTCCAGCAGGCGAGCCTTTCAATGCGGCGACCAACAATCTTCTCGCACAGTCCACATCGTCAGGATTTGCAACCAGGGGTCCTATTTGCGTGAACATCTCTCCTCGTCGGCCGAGGACATATCCTTCTAACCGTCTGCCTGAACGGACAGCAAACGCGAGCTCTGGGGCGTCATTGAACACCTCAGTGATCACCCGCTGTCGGTCTATCCCAGTCATGGCCTTGTCGAACATGGAGATGTCTTGGATGTCGGCCCCTCGGACTCTCTCGGCATTTGACTGAAGCGTAGTGTCCTTGCCGATGAACCTCATTGATTCGAATTCGCGAACGAAGCCGATGTGTTCGTAGAACGACTCGAATCCGGTCACGCTGTCGAGCTTGACCGTTGATGCGCCGCGTTCCTCGGCCATTGCCAGACACGCTCGCAACAGGGCTTTGCCGGCGCCAATCCCTCTGTGGTCTTGATGGACTATGAGAGAGTGAACCCAGGCAACATGGTCGTAGGTCAGAACCGCGCCGATTCCGATTGCCTCGCTTCCTATTTGAGCCTTCAGAACGCCCGCCGGTTCGATGCGCATTAGCCGCTCCCAGTCCGTGATTGTCCGATGCCATCCCTCGGCATCGGTGAGCAGCTTCCCGAATCCGATATCCGCCCCCGTGAACTGTCGGATCTCTATATCGGCCATGTGTCCGTGCATGGCACTTGCATCCATTAACCTTATCGAGGGGCCATCGGCAAGATTCATATCTATCGATTCGTTACGCTTGGCCATGGCAAAGCAAGTCCATGCAGCGCATATCCTTGTAAAGGGCGAGGACAAGGCAAAGGAACTGCTGACGAAGGTCAATTCGGGCGAGAATTTCGCAGAGCTGGCGAAGAGGTTCTCGGATTGTCCATCAGGCAAGAAAGGAGGCGACCTCGGGTGGTTCGGCAGAGGACAGATGGTCCGAGAGTTCGAAGAGGCCGCTTTCAACGGTCAGAAAGGCTCGACTGTAGGTCCTGTGAGGACGCAGTTCGGATGGCATCTGATTAAGATACTGGATCAGAGATGAGTTGGAGACCAAGAGAGAGGTTCGAACCTGCCTACTCGAACAGCTTTTGCAAGAACCTCTCGACTACTTCCCTAATCACACGCTGTGAAACATCATGTGGCAACATCCGGTCCCCAAGGTGAATGTCGATTGAGTCCGGAATCATGCGAACTTTTCGTTCGTCCTGAAACAGCCTCAAGAAGGAATCATGAGGACCCAAAAGCGAAATGGTAGGGGTTGAAGGGCGCCCCTTGCTCACCGTAGCATGACCATCCTTGTCGATGCTAAGTGTCACTTCCTCGAGTTCGCTCCTGAAGACCAGGGTGCTAGATCGCAGGAACGCTCCTCCGAGTATTCCGGCCAGACCCTTGCGATTCTTCACAGCATTCTGTTCGATCCGAAGAAGATTGCGATTCAGTATGTTCACGATCTGTTCTGCTGGCCGCTTGTTGCGCGATGCGTCATCCCCAGCCTCAGGCGTTGGGACACCTTTCAGCTGCATCGCGCACTTGCCGCAGTAGAAGACATAGTCAGGATTCTCGGCGTCACAGTTTCGGCACCTCATTCACATTCCTCTGTTCCCGCCATCACCCGTCCAGTCCTATGGATTTCAACATGAAGGCACTAGGACACTTCAACGTTAGACCTTCTGCAGGCTTCCGCTATCGCTACGCGACATCTTCGTTCGTCGCTTTCGGATAGGACTGGAATTTCTTGAGCTTGGCAGGCACCTGGGACCGGACTATGTTGTTGGACCTGAATACGTATGCAGGTTCTCCAGTCATCTGGTCGTACTGCTCCAACCGAAAGACCTTCCCTATGCTGATCTTGACATGTAGGGTCGTGCCATCTTCCAGCTCCAATGTAGTCCATGGTTCGCTCTTGACCTTGAATTCCAATTCCGTCGCATCCGCTGGTCCGCTTGGCGTATTCACCTTGGTCTTTTCCATCTTCTCTAACTCCTCAGGCCCAATCACCTCTCCTTCCCTAAGTGCTTTTCTCAATCGTCGAGGCGCGAAACATAAAATCATGCTATTTTTATTAAAATAGATAAATATACCTAAGGGGGTTTTGGCACGCTTCTTCGACTTGCTCGACTGAGAAAGGTACACCGACCTTACAGAATGGCATTTCGAGAAGGTATCGAAAAGGATGGGGTTCATAGCCCCTCACTAACCCCTTTCATTTCTCCTCAGAAGATGGTAGACGGGCCAATTCTCGATAACTACTGGATAAGAGGTCACGCGCCTTGTCTTGCGTCAGAAGCCAGGAAGATATTAAATTTCTCTTCAACCCTACAGGACGCCAGTAGCCTTTGATCTAGGGGGAGGGAAACAACATGTTCAAGCGGACAATGCAGGCCGCCCTATTCGTCGTGGCGGTCGCAGTTATGATTGTGCCATTCTCCTGCGGGAACGCAAGTTCTGCAGGAAGCCACTTGAGAACGACAGCCTACAACCTGTACTTCGGAGACCTTCATTCTCACACTTCATACTCAGACGGACAGGCTACGCCCTGGGATGCGTTCGCAGCCGCAAAGAACGCCGGCGCGGACTTCATGGCAACAACTGATCACGTTCACTACCCGTACGGCCAGATCATGCTGACGCCGGAGCTTTGGGCCGACACCCTGCTCGCGGCCAAGACCCTTACCTCGAAGGACTTCGTTGCAATGGCAGGCTATGAGCTATGGTTGCCCTGGGCGGGAGAGGTCAACGTGTACAACACCACCGAGGTTTACGGCGATGACGGGAACCCTGGCGGGCATGGTTACAATAACGGCCTACAAGAGAGCATCCATGAAGCCCTGCCGTCGCTCTATGACTGGCTGGCGCAAACTGGTGCGCTTGGTCAGTGGAATCACCCGTCAACGTGGTCATCGCCGTTGTCGAACTTCTTCGACTTCGACTACTACACTCCGACAAGGGACATTGGCATGGGCTTAATCGAGGCTTACAACGATGAGGTCTACGAGGACAGCTATATCATGGCCCTGGACGCAGGCTGGCACGTGATGCCCTCTGCTAACTCGGACACGCACAATCCCGACTGGATCGCGGGAAACGAGATGAGGACAGTGCTTCTTGCGCCGAGCCTCACACCGAACAACCTGTACGCTGCCATGAACGCCTGCCGGGGCTACGCGACGCTCGACAAGAACCTGCAGATCCAATATACGCTCAATGGAGCGGTCATGGGGTCTGTTCTGTCGCCCGCGAGCGCATACACAGTCTCGGTTCGGATCTCGGATCCCGATGGCAAGGCTGACGCGATCAAGCTTGTCGAGATAGTATCCGACGGCGGAGCGGTCGTAGCGAGCAAGAGCTTCAACAGTGCAACCGTCGAATGGACGACCACGCTGACGTCGGACAGCGCCAGCTACTTCTATTTGAGAGTGACCACTGCGTCGGATCTCTCAGGAGTGGAGGGCGTGACCGCATGGACGGCCCCTGTCTGGACCGGGCGTTGATTTCGTCGAGGATGCGTTTGGAGCCTTAGTAGGATTCCCTGGGCACGGGATGCGCCTGCGCGTATTTGGTGCGACCATCTCTAGCCAGAGCTCCATGGAATGCAGAAGCCAAAGGCATCAAAGTACGACAGCAGAGTGACACATTGAAAGGTCCGCGCCGCAATTGGGGCAGATCGCCATTCCCACTCTGTCCTCCGCAATCGCCTTTCCCTTCCTTACGGTTTCTTCCGAGAATGATGGTGGACCGAAGGGGATTTGAACCCCTGACCTCCTGCTTGCAAAGCAGGCGATCTTCCGCTGATCTATCGGCCCCCGTTGGATAGGAATGGCTCAATGAATATGGCCGTTAAATAGCTTTCCTGAGCACTTCATGAGATCGGGTAGCCTTGGTCCACTTCGTAGAACTTCTTCCTTCCATCAGTTATCAGGAACCTGGAGACGATATCCTCCATCTTGTCCAATTCCAATAGGAATGCGTCGTGTCCATAACTGGTCTCGACCATGTGATATTCGACCGCGAGGCCGTTCGCCTGAATCGCTTCGACGAGTTCCTGGGATTGATAGGGAGGATAGAGCCAGTCCGACGAGAATGAAAGCACGAGGAACCGGGACTTGCATCCTCTGAATGCGGGCTCAAGTGAATCACAGCCAGGGGCGAGATCGAAAAGATCGATTGCCCTCGTGATATAGAGGTAAGAGTTCGCATCGAACCGTTTCGTGAAAGCGTCGCCCTTGTGCCTGAGATAGCTTTCAATCTCGAAGTGTGGTTCACTGAAGAAAGACCCGCCGTTCACGCAAACGCCTTCCTTGGTCCTCCTCCCAAACTTCATCCTCAGCGTCTCGTCGCTCAAGTAGGTAACATGGCCAACCATCCTCGCGATTGACAGCCCGTCCACAGGCGCCTCCCACTTCTGATAATCGCCCTTGTTCCAGCGCGGATCGGCCATGATCGCCTGCCGGCCGATCTCGTTGAACGCGATATTCTGCGCTGACTGTCTCCCGGCGGTGGCGATCGGGATGGCCAGCCTACACCTGTTCGGAAATGATACCGCGAACTGCAACGCCTGAAAACCGCCCATCGATCCCCCTGTGGCCGCGAGCACCGTCTCTATCCCAAGATGATCGAGCAGCCTTGCTTGGGCATTCACCATGTCCTTGATAGTGATGAGCGGGAAGCTCAGTCCATAGGGCCGGCCGGTTCTTGGGTCGACAGAGCTTGGACCGGTAGAGCCTTTGCACCCTCCAATCACGTTTGAGCAGATGACGAAATAGCGGCTTGTGTCGAACATCTTGCCTGGACCGATGGCTAGATCCCACCAACCAGGCTTCTCCTCGCCGCGCTTGTGGTATCCAGCGACATGTGCGTCCCCCGACAATGCGTGGAAGACTAGGATGGCATTTGACCTGTCGCCGTTCAGTTCGCCATAGGTCTCATAGGTCAGCGTGATCGAGCCTAGCTTCTGGCCCGACTCCAGCACCAGCTCGTCCTGCGGCCCTGAGAATGTGAACTGCTTCGGCTTGACGACACCGACCGAGGCCTCTTTCATCAGAATGCACCCCCAACGAAGCCATCATGCGGTAGCTCAATCACCCCTTCGTTGCCTTCGCGAGCGCCTGGTCGATGTCCTCGATGATGTCGTCTATAGACTCGAGCCCTACCGACAATCTGACGAAATCTTCAGTGACGCCTGTCGACAGCCGCTCCTCAGGAGAAAGCTGGGAATGGGTCGTGGTGGCGGGATGTATTGCGAGGGACTTCGCATCGCCGACGTTGGCCAGGTGGGATAGAATCTTCAAGTTCTCGATGAATCCTCTGCCGGTCTCTCTCCCGCCCTTGATGCCGAAGCCCAGGATCGCGCCATACAGTCCCCGATAATGGTACCTCCTCGCAAGCTCGTGCTTCGGATGCGACTTCAGACCGGGGTAGTTCACCCATGTCACCTTGTCGTGCGATTGGAGATGCTCAGCTACCTTGAGCGCATTCTGGCTGTGCCTCTCCATCCTCAGATGCAAAGTCTCGAGACCCTGGAGGAACAGGAACGCATTGAACGGGCTCAGGGCGGGGCCAAGGTCTCTCAGGAGCTGCACCCGGGTCTTGATAATGTACGCCAGCTCTCCGAAGGCCTTGGTGTAGACGATCCCGTGATAAGACGGGTCGGGCTCGGTGAAGTCAGGGAACTTGCCTGACGACCAGTCGAACTTCCCGGAGTCCACGATAACGCCCCCTATGCTGGTCCCGTGACCTCCGATGAACTTGGTGGCAGAATGAATCACGACGTCAGTGCCATGGTCCATCGGCCTCAAAAGATACGGCGTGGGAAGGGTGTTGTCGATCACCAAAGGTATCCCATTCTCGTGTGCGATCTCAGAGACTGCGCGAAAGTCCAGTGTGTCCAGTCGTGGATTGCCGACGGATTCGGCATACAGCGCCCGAGTCTTGTCGGTGATAGCTTTTCTGAAGTTCTCAGGATCTGTCGAATCGACGTATTTCACTTTGATGCCCATTTTTGGGAAGGTGTAGGTGAACAGGTTGTACGTCCCACCATAGAGGCTCAGCGAGGAAACTACCTCTTCGCCTGGATGGACCAAGTTCAATAGCGCGAGAGTCTCTGCCGCCTGGCCTGAGGAGACTCCTAGAGCTCCAATACCCCCCTCAAGCGCTGCGACTCTCTTCTCGAAGACATCCGTGGTCGGGTTCATCATCCTCGTGTAGATGTTTCCAAATTCCCTGAGCGCGAACAGGTTCGCAGCATGCTCAGCGTCGTTGAAAACATACGACGTCGTCTGGTAGATCGGCACAGCCCTCGCGTTCGTGGTCGGGTCAGGTGACTGACCGCCGTGGAGCGCGAGAGTCTCGAAGTCCGGCGTCTTCGTTTTTCCTTGCACGAGAATCAACCTCCTCGGATTGATTAACGGCGTTAACACGCTCTGATACTTAACCTGTGTGCCGCAACAAGTCCGTCGCTTGATGTACATAACTGCCGAGCAACTCGGCGATGCATGGGCTGTTCAAAAATTCGACAATGCCCAGAACCCGTACTATGAAATCGTTACCAAATTCGTTCAAAGAGCGACTAGGACCTCAGAACGATCTCGATGTTGACGCCGTCCGGGACGTTTATCCTCATGAGCTGTCTCAGGGCGCGCTCATCCGCATCAAGGTCGATGAGCCTCTTGTGCACGCGCATCTCCCATCGGTCAATAGTGCTCGAACCGCCGCCGTCCGGGCCCTTCCTGCAAGGGACGACTAGGCGCTTCGTGGGCAGAGGTATCGGACCGGAGATAGCGACGCCAGTCTTCTCGCTGATGGTCTTGATCTGCTTGCAGACCCCGTCGACCTTCTTCGGGTCGGTCCCACTCAGCGATATCCTTGCCCTCTGCACCATTTCAAAGACCTCAAACACAAGAACATAAAGGATTTGGATAAGGGGTTTACATCTCCTTCTTCTCGACATCGATGACCATGCCGGCCGCGACCGTTTGGCCCATGTCTCTGATGGCGAACCTTCCCAGCTGTGGGAAATCCTTCGCCTTCTCGATGGCCAGTGGCTTGGTCGGCTGGATCTTCACGATCGCTGCGTCACCGGTCTTCAGGAACTGCGGGTTCTCTTCCTTGACCGTGCCCGTCCTTGGGTCGAGCTTCTTCTGCAGCTCGAGGAACGTGCAAGCGACCTGGGCAGTGTGCAGGTGGAAGACTGGTGTGTATCCGACCGTGATCACGCTCGGGTGGTTCAGGACCATTATCTGGGCCGTGAAGGTCTTCGCGACCGTCGGTGGATTCTCGACCGGACCGGCCACGTCGCCTCTCTTCACATCGGTCTTGGCCAATCCTCTGACGTTGAACCCCACGTTGTCACCAGGCACTGCCTGTGTGAGCATCTCGTGGTGCATCTCGATCGACTTCACCTCACCCACCTTGTTGGCGGGCATGAAGATGATCTTCATGTCTGGCTTGAGCACGCCCGTCTCTACCCTGCCGACAGGTACAGTGCCAACACCAGTGATGGTGTAGACGTCCTGGACCGGAAGCCTCAGGGGCTTGTCGGTCATCTTCGGGGGCTCCTTGAGCGCGTCTAGGGCCTGTAGCAGCGTCGGACCCTTGTACCAGGGCATGTTTGCCGACGGCTTCGCGATGTTGTCGCCCTTGTATCCAGAGCATGGCACGAATGAGATCTCCTCGGCCTTGTAACCGACCGTCTTGAGCAGCTCGGTGACGGCCTTCTTGGTATCGTCGTACTTCTTCTGGTCCCAGTTCACCGCATCCATCTTGTTGACATCGATGACGATCTGCTGGACGCCCAAGGTCCTCGCTAGGAAGATGTGCTCCTTGGTCTGGGCCTGCGGGCCCTCTATTGCCGAACAGACAATGACGGCAGCGTCAGCCTGGCTTGTGCCAGTGATCATGTTCTTGACGAAGTCTCTGTGGCCGGGCGCGTCGATGATGGTGAAGTAGAACTTCTGCGTGTTGAACCTCTTGTGAGCCACATCGATGGTGAGACCCCTCTCCCTTTCCTCCTTGAGCCCATCCATGACCCATGCGAACTCGAAAGTCGCCTTACCCTTCTGCTCAGCCTCCTTCTTGTACTTCTCGATGACGTGGGGCTCGATGTGCCCGGTATCGAGGAGCAGTCGGCCGACAGTGGTCGACTTTCCGTGGTCGACGTGTCCGATGAACACCAAGTTCAAGTGTGGTTTTTCTGCCATTTTAGTCGCCTCTATGCGTTCTATTCGACCATGATGCTCTTGGTATATTAGCCTTTTTCCCTGTCGAATGGATGATGGTGGCCTGGCCATCATCCGGCGTAGTACGATGCGTCGTACGGTTCCGGCTTGAGGCCTTTCCTGCCCCTGATCTGAGGCACCGTCTTGTCCGCCACCTCACGTGGCATCTGCTCGAATCCTGAGTTCTCAGTCGACCAGAGCGCGCGGCCGCTCGTGGCGCTCCTGATCGATGCGGCGAATCCGAACATGTCGGCAACCGGGCACTTCCCCTGGACCGTGGTAATGTCCCCCTCTTGCTTCATGTCCTCTATGATACCCCGCCTCTGCTGTATCTCCCTGATCGCGTTGCCCATCATGTCCTCGGGGACGTTGATGAACACCTTCTGGATCGGTTCGTACAACACACGGCCCGCCTGGCACATGGCGCCGTAGATCGCGGACCTGGCAGCGGGTATGACCTGTGCCGGACCCCTGTGGATGCTGTCCTCGTGCAGTTTCGCATCGACGAGCATGACCTTGACCGCCATGCACTTCTCATTCGCCAGCGGACCCTGGTCCATGGCCTCGTCGTAGGCGTCCTTTACGAGATCCATCGTCTCGTGCATGTACTGAATGCCTTTGGTCATATCCAGGAGCATGTTCGTCCCGTGGAACGACACCACTCCCTTGCCTTCATCCTTGCTGAAGCCAAGATCCTGGAGCTTCCTGGCGAGGGCCTTCGCGTCCTTGATCTTGCCCTCGGTCTCGATCTCGCCAGACCTTATCGCCTGGACGATGGCCGGGCTGAGTGGCTCCACCTCGATGTAGAACCTGTTGTGCTTGTTCGGGGACTTGCCCTCGAACGGGCCTCCCCTGCCGCCGACGCACTCCCTGAACACGACTATCGGCTGCGAGGTCGTGATCTCCACCTTGTGCTCGTTGACGATTCTGTAGTTGGTGATCTCAAGGTGAAGCTCGCCCATGCCGGACATCAGGTGCTCGCCGGTCTCCTGGTTGATCTCCACTTGTATGGACGGGTCGGCCTTCGCGATGGTCCTCAGCACGTCGACCAGTCTCGGCAGGTCCTTGGTGTGCTTCGCCTCGATCGCGACCGTTACGACGGGATCTGAGTAGTGTACGATCTTCTCGAACGAAGCCATGGCCGGGTCGCTGGACACCGTCGAACCTGCAATCGCGTCCTTGAGACCGGCTACAGCGACGACATTGCCCGCATCGATCTCCTCAACAGGTATCCTGTCGGCGCCGACTGTTAGGGAGACCAGCTGCGCCCTGTTCGGGTTCGGCATGCCGCTGATCCAGAGCTCTTGGCCCTTGACGATCTTCCCGCTGTAGAGACGGCCGACGGCCACCTCTCCGGCGTGGGGGTCCACGATGATCTTAGTGACCATGAACGCCACAGGTCCATCTGGGTTGCAGGTCATCATCGACTTCCCGAACGTCGATTCGAGGTCTCCGTGCCAGATGACAGGTATCCTAAGCTTCTGCGCCTCCAGCGGGTCCGGGAGGTGAGTGATGACCATCTCCAGGAGCACCTCATGAAGGGGCGCCTTCTTGGCCAGCGTCTTCTGGTCCTGATTCTTGCAGAACTCGTAGATCTGCTTGAAATTGATACCCGTCTTTTTCATGTAGGGCACCGTGATGGCCCAGTTGTTGAACGCGGAGCCGAAGACCACGTTGCCGGTATCGACATTCAGAGCCCACTTATCCCTGAGCTCCGGAGGAAGCAGCTTCCTGATCTTCTCGTTGACCTCGTTCACTATGTTGGACAGGCGCTGCTGCATCTGCTCTGGGGTCACCTGGAGCTCGTTGATCAGCCTGTCGACCTTGTTGATGACGAGTATCGGGTGCACCCTCTCCTTTATGGCCTGCCTGATGACCGTCTCTGTCTGGGGCATGACTCCCTCGACCGCGCAGCACAGTATCATGACGCCGTCGATGGCCCTCATGGCCCTTGTCACATCGCCGCCGAAATCCACGTGGCCGGGCGTGTCGATGAGGTTGATGAGGTACTCCTGGCCTCTGAAGACATAGACCATTGACGCACTCGCAGCGTTGATGGTGATGCCTCTGGCCTGTTCCTGCTCGTCGAAGTCGAGCAGCAGCTGCTTCCCCGCGAGCTCCTCGGACATCATTCCTGCGCCAGCAATCAGGTTGTCGGAGAGAGTGGTCTTGCCGTGGTCGATGTGCGCCGCTGTCCCGATGTTCCGGATGAACTTCGGCTGTCTCATCAGCCCCTGCGCCTTCTTGATGTTGTCCTCTTTTCTTCCCATACGATCACCATGGGCTCAGCATTCAATCAGATGAAAGGAAACAATGGAGAAACGGTTTCAAGCCGATCAGCGCGCTGAAGAGGCCACTCTCTCGACCTCTTCCTTCTTCGACACCGAAAAGCTGTTCATGTCGTTCTTGGCCGCCCCAAGTATCTCGTCTGCGAGGCATTCCTCGATCGGTTTCTTGCTCTTATGCGAGGTCTCCAGCGCTCCGTTGCAGATGTACCTGAGGGCAAGATCGACCCTTCGGGCCGGCGCGACATCGACTGCTTTCGGGACGGATATGCCTCCGTACTGCAGCCTCGTGACCTCCTCCCTGGGGGCCACGTTCTGGAGTGCATCAACGAACGCCTGGAGCGGGTTGGTGCTACCCTTCTTCTGGATGATCTCGAACGACCTTTCTACGGCCTTGTATGCCTTCAGTTTCTTGCCGGTGAAGTTCTCGGTCCTCATCATGCCGTTGATGAGCCTCTCGACGACGCTCATCTTGGCCTTTGCGAACTGCTTGTTCGTGTGCCTCCCGCCCGTGTGCGGGACTGCCACAGGCGAGATATCGATGTACCTAGCCATACCTTGGTCTCTCATCGTCACACCCGTGACGTCGAACTTGCCGAAGAGCAGGACCATTCCACCGGGAGATGCGTTCTTCGGGACCTTGGCATCCGCCGCTTTGTGCTCGGGCGGTGCCTGGAGCTGAAGTTTTGGCTCAGTCGGTGCTTCGACCTGAGTGGGCGGTGCAGCAGCTGCCTGTGGGGCCGGAGCCGGCTCCTGAGCCTTGCCTTCATCTTGGATCGGATTGCCCTCATCCATGCGGTTCACCTTACGGGCTTCTCCTTCCTGCCCCTCACGAGCTCGTCGAGGGACACATTGTTGACCTTGATTACCTTGAACCTCACGCCGGGGAGGTCACCGTAGGACCGGCCCATCCTGCCGCCGATTCCTTCGACCAGCACCTCATCATGCTCGTCGATGAAGTTGATTGCGCCATCGCCAACTGCGAAGGCCGTGATCTGCCTCCCGTTCTTGATGAGCTGGACCTTGACGCACTTCCTGATGGCCGAGTTGGGCTGCTTCGCCTCTATGCCCACCTTCTCGAGCACGACGCCTTTGCCCTGCGCCGAGCCTTCAAGGGGATCGGATTTCTCCTTGAGATGGAGCACCCTGCGCTTGTAATATCTGTCGCTCCACTTGTGCCTCTGTCTGTCAAGGCTCAGCTTCCTGGCAGTGTAAAGACCTCTCGGCAATCATTCACCTTTTTCAGCGAAGTATGCCCTACAAACAGGTCGACCTATTAAAACTTACGCTTGTACTGTGGAGCAAGCCAGAGGGCCATTTGCGATGGCATTAGAGCTTGGCGCCACAGTGCTTGCAGAACTTGCTGTCTTGGTCCAAGACCGAACTGCATGTGGGGCAGGTCTTCGCAGTCGCTGTCGATGTTGGCTGAGCTGCCGCCTGAGGGATCTGTCCTTGAGCCCAAGCAGGCGCAGGAGGCGAACCGGATGGAGGTTGTGGATTCTTCGGGAAGTTGTAAACGTAGTTCCAGAACTCGGTCATAAGCCTCTGCGCATCGTTCTCGTACTCGATGTAGGATACTGCGCCGACGGCGACGGTGACAGGAAGCAGGATCAAGGCGCCGACCACGCCCACGACCGCCCCCTCGTCTGTGAGCTCTGCAGAGAATGTGACCTCAACTCCGACATTGGGTCCATCGTCGACGGCCCAGACATCGACAGACTGTCTCAGCCCCAGCCGCGAGTAGAACTGTCCTCCGCGCAGACTGTAAGGGGAAGTGTACGTGATTCCAAACTGCCTGTAGCGCCAGAACCAACCAGCAGCCTGCATCGCCTGTTCCTTGGTGATTCCCGCGAAGCTTCGCCTGTCGTGCTTGGTGAACAGGTTCTTCATCATCGCTCATCCCCGCCTGAAGACAGTTACTCGAATGGTATCGCGGTTCCCCATATTCCCTTTTGCGACGCGACAATCACGACCGGCCATAGGACTCCCCTCGGACCATTGCCGCCGCGATCAGATGCGCCATCCTGATGGGTTCTGGAACTGCGCCTCGGACAGTCGATATCGTCACAAACCGCTCCAGCTCCTCCCAATCCGCGCCAAGTCCCGAAGCATAGAGTGGCTTGTGCTCAGTTCGGATTTGTCTTAGCTTCAGCTTGGTGATGAGTTCGAACCTCCCCTCCCAGTCTTCAAAGTGTTTTCTGAGGGCCGTTCTCATCTTGTCGAGGTCGGGTTCATCCCTAGTGACTGTCAACACGGGGATGCCAAGTGATTTGTGGAGCGATTCGATGTCTACCACGTTGAAGCCTGCCACCGCAATGCCGTCGATCATGACGGCCTTGATCTGGTCTCGATACCGAGACCTCGATATCATATGGGCAAGCCGCTCCGTCGAATCGATGCCGTCCACCTCGACCTCCGTCTTCATGACGCCTTCGAGGTAGTTGGGCACACGCACCAGGGCTCCTACGACGAGAGCCTTCTTGTCCTTGAACTTGAAAGGAGAATCATCGATCCCTAGGACCCGCACCTGGTTCTTCATCGGACCATCACGCCAGAGGCAGCGAGCCCGTGATGCGGTCAATCTCATTCTCCGGAGCCGGCCCGATCCCTAAGCAAGTGGTGGTGTTCGGAGGAAGCTCGGTCAGGCCAGCATCCGTTATGAGCACGTGCGGCAGGCCCGCCCGTGCCGCCTTGTCGTTGAGAATCCTCAGCTCCTCCAAATCTGCCACTCGAAGGACGACCTTTCGCTGTCCCTCCTTGTACCATTCCGAAAACCATTTCGTCTTCTTGGCCTTCGCCTCAAGGGCACATGTGACGGCAGCGTGTGCGACCTGGGCCGCCAGCTTGCCAACCTTCATGTTGAGATCGTCCCTGACCACGACGACGAGCTTGAACTCCATGTAGCCCTTCCTCACCGACATCGTTTCCACCTAGGACCCGAGCTTCTTCAGCTCGCCATTGATCTCCTCGATTCTCACCCTAACCTGGTCCATTCTCTTGCTGTAGTAAAGCTTCCTCTGAGGATTTGAAGTAGACGACCTATCTGTGTACAGCCTGAAATCCCCCAACATCTGTTCCCTCTCTATGATCAGCCGTTCGATCCTTCGGCGCTTGGAGAAATCGGTTCCCTTCACCTTGGGGAGTCCGGCCGAGGGCGGTGTCCTGAAAAGAACTGGGTGTATTATGCCTGCTCCTGGATAGGCCCCTCTGTACCAACCAGCTAGAACAAAGACTGCCGTCAACGAAAGAAGTACCGTCCAGAGTGGGCCCGAAGTGACGTACGGGTGCTCCTCAGTACTCATCGAATTCAGCGCAAAGCCTACAAGTATGGATATGACGACGCTGAGCCCCATGCCGATGGCGGTCCTGTAGATGAAATCGTATTCTGGATCGAGCTCACCTCTTCTGGGGAATAGTAAGTTGACCAGCGTGTAGCCTGGGACGAAGAAAATGATCGCGATTCCCGCAGCCACCTGTAGTATGCTGCTCATCGTGCTCGAGCCACAAGCAGAATCTGGAGCGTATTTAAGCGTTTGCTGGCTCTGCGGTCGATGAAACAATAATTATAACGCACATGCTACACGGCAGCACATGTTCGAATTGAAGGAACGGGACGGGCTCGCAAGGATCTGTGAGCTCACGACGAAACACGGGAAGGTCACCACTCCTGTCCTTCTGCCAGTCGTCAACCCCAACTACCTCACGATCACACCGAAAGAGATGCACGATCGATTGGGCGTGCAGATGCTGATCACGAATTCGTACATCATAAGAGGGAACGATGAGCTCAGGAGGAAGGCCGAGAGCGAAGGAGTACACCGCCTGCTCGGATTCGACGGGCCGGTGATGACCGACAGCGGAACGTTCCAGAACCACGTTTACGGCGATGTCAAGGTGGACCACAGAGAGATCGTGAAGTTCCAATCCTCGATCGGAGCCGATGTCGGAACAATCCTTGACATCTTCTCGGAACCTGATTTCACAAGAGAAGAGGCGGGAGCCGCCGTCGACGAGACCGTTCGAAGGGGGAAGGAATCCGTCGGCGACAAAGGCGAGATGCTTCTGGCGGGACCGGTCCAGGGAGGACTGTTCCCCGATCTCAGGGAGCGATGCGCGAGAGAGCTCTCCGCCATCGACTTCGGCGTCCACCCCATCGGTGGTGTCGTGCCCCTCCTGGAGAATTACAGGTTCAAAGATTTGGCCGAAGTCATCATCGCTTCCAAGAAGGGGCTGAACCCATCAAAGCCTGTGCATCTGTTCGGTGCTGGCCATCCAATGGTCTTCCCGATGGCCGTTCTGCTAGGATGTGACATGTTCGACTCGTCATCGTATGCCAAGTACGCTCGAGATGAGCGCCTGATGTATCCCACTGGCACGAGGTTCCTCAGAGACCTCCACGACCTAGCATGCCACTGTCCGTCGTGCAGCAGGACGAGCGTCGAAGAACTGAAACAGATGCCCGCTGAGGAGCGGACGAAGAGGATCGCTGAACACAATCTGAGCGTTTGTCTGAATGAGATCAAAGCCATCAAGAACGCGATCCATGAGGGTTCGATATGGGAGCTTGCGGAGATGCGGGCGCGAGCGCACCCCGCGCTGCTCGAGGCGCTCATGGCACTCGAGAAGCACAAGAAGTACCTCGAGAGGTTCGAGCCTGCGAGCAGGAAGGGAGCGTTCTTCTACTGTGGTCCTGAGAGCTATGACAGGCCGACGGTCATGAGGTATCAAGAGCGATACTTCTCAAGATACAGGAAGCCGCCCGCAAGAGTCCTCGTGGGCTTTGAGGAGGCCGCAAAGCCTTACTCAAGGACCTACCACAAGGAGATCTCGGCGGTGACCCGAAGCGTCGATGCCGCATTCATCGTCGCTTCCTTCTTTGGACCAGTCCCGATGGAGCTCGACGAGTACTACCCCATTGCACAATCGGTGATACCGAAGGAACCAGATGCGGGTGTCAAAGAGAAGATGCTCAGGACCATGGAGAGGCATGCCCACCAGCACGGGTACCCTCTTGCCGTCATGTGGGAAGGGGACGAGACCCTGGAGTTCCTGGAGGAGATGGTCTCGGGCGGTCCGGCAAAGTTCGATCTCGACCTCATGAGGTGCAGGGCGGTTCTGGACATGCAGTTCGGGAGAGGTGCAGGGGACACCCTCGTAGGCAAGAAGGTACGGATTGTGAAGTCCGAAAGGACGGGGAAGATAAGGAACGTCATCATCGACGATGTCCATGCACTGTCCATGCGCGCTACAGATGGAAGATTCACTCTGAAGCTGGAAGGCGGCAAGATGCTGATGAAGGTTCTGCCCTCTCCAAGCATGAGGGTGAAGATCCAGGACGAGCCCGCAGAGTTCGCCGCGAAGGGGAACAACGTGTTCGCAAAGTTCGTGGTCGACTGCGACCCCGAGATACGGCCAGGCGACGATGTGCTCGTCGTCAACACGAAGGAAGAACTCGCGGCGGTCGGGAGGGCGCTGATGAACAGGGAGGAGATGCTGGCGTTCAAAAGAGGGGTCGCTGTGCGGGTGAAGGATTCCCCGGACTAGTTCCTCTTTGATACTATCTTCTCGGCAACGCTCGTGCAGGATAGAAGATCGTCCAGCGTATGCAGCAGACTGTTCAGGGACGACGACTCGATTTCCGCAAGGATCGTGTTGCCCTCCAGCTTCGTCGTGACAAATCCCAGGTTATCGAGCTCGACGGATCTGTGGACTTGCTCCGCCTGGTCTGAAGAGGCGAACTCCAAACGGAGGCTGCAGCTGACCTTGGGTCCCTTGTCATTGGAGGTCATCGTTCCCTATTCGCGCCGAGCGCTGACAAAATACTTAGAACTTGGCGTCAATGACCCGGCGTCGAAGGAGGAGAGCGGTTTGGATGTCGTCGAGTGCATCGAGAGCAGAACAAGCATTAGGTCGTTCAGGCCGGACCCGGTCGATGATCTCACATTGGATGAGGCTCTCAGAGTCGCGAACCTTGCTCCCTCGGCTGGAAACCTGCAGGCGAGGGACTTCGTAGTCGTGAAGAACATCCATACGAAGAAGGCGTTGTCGGAGGCTGCGTACAACCAGGATTTCGTCAGGTCCGCGCCAGCCGTCATTGTCGTCTGCGCTAACCTCGACAGGATAGGGCACTATGGAGACCGAGGAAGGAACCTTTACTGCCTACAAGATGCAGCGGCGGCCATTCAGAACATGATGCTATTCCTCTACAGCAAGGGGATCGGGAGCGTCTGGGTCGGCGCGTTCGATGAGCGCAGGGCAGCGGAGGCGGTCGGCGTTCCTGAGCACATTCGGCCGGTCGCGATTGTACCAGTTGGCTACCCCGCCACGAAGGGAATAAGAAGGCCAAGGCTTCCTCGAGAGCAGATTGTTCACCGGGAGAAGTGGTGACTTGAATTGAAGTGGCGTGTGAATAGACTGATGGCTATCTGGGGAATGGCGTTCGGCATAACTGCGACGCTGATGGGCATGTTCGTGCTCAAGGCAGCTGAAGGAAGCTACCTAGCCGAGACATTCTTCTTGATCGTCATTGGATGGGTGCTAATCCTAGTGGCAGTTGCGAAGCTCACGTCAAAGCTGAAGGAGATGAGAGACAACCATGAGAGGTGAGGAGTAGCCCCGGGAGGATTCGAACCTCCGTCGCAGGCTCCAAAGGCCCGCATGATTGACCGCTACACTACGGGGCTGATGTGGGTTGTGTGTCGACATGGTTCGGGACTCATATTAACGATTTCCTGCCTAGACAAAACGATAGTACGGGGCGAAGCACCTGCGCCGAGCTACCTTCTGGAGACTAGGATCACACCCACCATGACAAGCACGCCCCCGACTGCGGCAACCCAACCTATGCCTTGGCCAAGGATAATCCAGGCGAATATTATCGTCACTACGGGCTCGAAGTACAGTGTAGCGCCAGTTGAGGAGGCCGTCAACCCTGTCAGCGCACGGAACCAGAAAACGTAGCCTATGACGGTGCACAGTATCCCGAGGTACAGAGCAGCGAAGAAGAAGCTAGGCGGGAACACCACAGGCTGGTACAAATATGCGTCGGCAACAGCAAACGGGACGAGCATTACGGTCCCCAGGAGCGTTAGATACGCTGTCGCCACGAGTGGATCGTATTCCTTCACGATCTTCTTCCCTTCCACCGTGTAGGTCGCCCAGAACACAGCGCACACGACGCCGAAAAGGCCACCTAGGAGAGCCACCCAGTCCGATACGAACGACAGGCTGCCATCGGTGATGACCAGGTAGGAGCCTGCAGCGGACACCAGCAGCCCTGTCTTCTGTCCGGGGTTCATCCTCTCTCCGAGCCGATAGCGGGACATCAGAAAGATCATGATGGGACAGAGCAGGGTAACCAGGATTGCGGAAATGGAAGGGCCTGCAAACTTCACTCCGTAGTACTGGAAGATGAAGTATACTCCGACTCCGATGAATGCGAGAGCAAGGAACTTCCTCATGTCGGCGCGATCGATGCCTTTGGGCCTCTTCCAGATCAAGTATCCGCCGAAGATCGAGGATGCGATGATGAATCTTGCCATCGCTATGAGCGTCGGAGACGCCCCATCGTCGATCGCCACTTTGACAACCACGAACGAGTTACCCCAGATGAGGATTGTCAGCGCGAGAATGATGTAGAGCTTCCTTGACGGAGTCATCCAACATCGACCCCTGAGCTCTGCAGACATAGCGGCTTCACTCCAAGGGTATGGGAAGGGTGGTGCCTGCCGCGCTCCGTCGGGATCGCAACTGTATCATCTCCGATAGACGACCTGTTCTTCTCGAGCGGAAACCCGAATGGGGCCTTTGTGAACTCACTTGACCTGACCCCGACCTCCCTCGTCTCGCCGCAGTTGAGAGTGCAGCCGTGAGCCTCCACGTGTCCTTTCATCTGGTGCTCCCCATCCATAACGCGTATAATTGTGTTTTCGATGGACCAGAGAGGGCTGAGACAACCTTCTTATGCTCATAGCACGTTTTTGCACTGGATAAGATGTCGTCGATGAAGCAGGCGAAGAGGTATACGGCGAGTGTGAATGAGCACCAGATCTCCGCTAAGAAGCTGGCGAAGGCCGCGAAGCTGAGGGCGAAGGCGGCGAAGATCAGGGAACAGGTCGCCAAGCATGATGCCAGGATAAGGAGCCTGCAGAGGAAGATCGCCGATCTGGAGAGGCGCGCGAACCAGATCGCCGGACCGCCCCTCAGGTGAGCTGCGGCCAAGAACATATATATACAATGAAGTAGATATTGTCAGACAATCGTCATACGATGGGATGGGATGTTGGATTGAAGCGAAGACTAGCGGTGCCCCTCGCACTCATGAAGCACAAATCGAGAAAGGACGTCAAGAACATCAAGACAAGGATCCTCAAGGACGAGGAGGACCTAGGAGACCTCGATATCCTTATCAAGCTCGCGGAGAACAGAGACCGACTGGACCGTCTGGTGAGCGACATCGAGGGCGATCCCGAGTTCGTTGACACGGACGAGGCGAAGAACGAGCTTGATTACGTGAATGCGTCAATTCAGCTCGGGTTGCTCGAAGTCACGGCCGAGCTCGAGGAGATACCTTCCTCGGATGATCTTTTCGAAGAAGCCGTGGCATGAGCGCGACCTCGACTCCAAACCTCTTCCCTCGGGTCTGTTTGTATATGGCCAACTTGGGTTGATTCTGTCTTCCGGAGCGCACTCCTTAAGCGGTTGACTGTCACTCCCGATGCAGGGTAGTGAGCACACTTGAGGGGTGAGTGATCCGAATGAGAACAGTGGAAGAAGGCGTTGAGATGGCGGCGAGCTGTTGGGCCGAACAGTACAATTGCGCAGAATCGGTCTTGAGAGGCGTCTGCCACGCACAGGGAATAGATCTTTCCGATCAGGGCAAGAGGATGGCAACACCTTTCGGTGGAGGCGTCGGTAGATCTGAGGACATCTGCGGCGCCCTTGTAGGCGGTGTGCTGGCAATTGGCATCGTCAAGGGA
>Ga0315275_10000444_pt1 | contig 34056 bp, 30 predicted proteins | sample YL17G03_0_MG_FD_205557 | JGI IMG/M metagenome (GOLD analysis project Ga0315275, IMG submission 205557) | Sediment microbial communities from Yellowstone Lake, YNP, Wyoming, USA - YL17G03_0 | ecosystem: Environmental > Aquatic > Freshwater > Lake > Sediment | place: USA: Wyoming | collected...
GAAGGCGTGAAACTGATGCAGAAACTCACTGGAGGAGAAGTTGCAAGCTCCATTATTGACATCTATCCAACTCCCTATGTTGCTCCAACAATACACGTTCTACGGACAAAAGTGGATAGCTACATCGGAACGCATCTTGAGACAGAAGAGATCAATACTATTCTCACAACCTTAGGGAGTGACGTAACAATCACAGATGATGAAGTTATCGTGACTCCACCAAGCTATCGGCGTGATATCACCATAGATGTTGATGTTATTGAAGAAATCGCCCGTATCTATGGATATCACACCATCAAAGGCGTGTTGCCGGAAGGGGAGCTGCCCATGGCGTTTGAAGAGCCAATCCTTGGGTGGGAGCAAAAACTGAAACAAAAATTATGCGATTGGGGATACATTGAAACCTATAGTTATTCTATGATTTCCGAAGAACTCATGGATTTATTTCATCTTCCCAAAGATACAACTTACACCATTGCAAATCCACTCTCAAGTGATTGGGTATATATGTGCCCAACGCTTCTTCCCAGTATGCTTTCGTGCATGAAGCAAAATTTGGCGTATGAAAACGACCTCAAATTATTTGAACTATCAATGACGTATGCATATAGAAAAAATAATCTTCCCATAGAGCAGTCAACGCTCATTGTTGCTGTATCAGGAAGCAGGTACGGAAAACTCAAAGGAATTGCCGAAACGATATTTTCTCTGTTTGGAATTCCCTTTCCTCAAACAGTAGATCCGGGAGCTATGTATTACCAACACAGTCGATCACTTCGCCTTGGCAATTTCGGACAACTGGGAGAAATTGATCCGACACTTCTTGGCAAACTTGGGATGAATAAGCCGATTACGGTTCTTGAATTGTCTATTGATCAACTCGTCAAACACGCGCAAGTTACGAAAAAATTCATTCCTATTCCCAAAAATCCGGCGAGCTACGAAGATTTGGCATTTATCGTTCCTGAAAAATCCTATGTCGCTCCTATGATAGCAATTCTAAAAACACTTGATCCGCTTATCAAGAATGTCACGTTATTTGATAGTTATCAAAATATCCGCACATTTCACATCACATATCAAAGTGACACAAAAAACTTAACTTCAGAGGATAGTTCAAGAATTCGAGAAAAAATTATCAAACACATGAAAAAAGAATTTAACGCAACACTAAAAAATTAACTAGGGCGTAGGGATTGCAGTTGGAGGAATTGGTGTTGCAGTCGGGACAGGCGTTGGCTCTGCATACGGAGTATTTACTCCGATATGAATTTCGCTTTCCGTTGCATTTCCTTTCGTATCGATTGCACGTGCTTTAATGGATTGATTTGAACCATTCTTCATTTGTATCGTATCAGAGAACGTATCTCCATTTGTTTCTTTCTTTTCTCCATCAACATATATTTCAATTTTCGATATGCCATTTGTTGAAAATGCTTTGACAACAACTTTCACATTATTGTCGTTTACTTGTGCGTGATCGGACGGTTCCTTGATTGATAATGCAAACGTATCTCCTCCCTGATATGTTTCTGTTGGAGGATGGAGTTTACTGTCTCCTTGCGTTTTGAGCCACGCATCAATTCCTACCTGCCAACGATTTTTGCCATCCCCTGATACAGGATCTTGTTCTTTCCAAACAACATATTGTTTCGTTTCATACTCACCTTTCAAAATCTCAACTGTGTTTGCTAGTTTGTTTCCATCATGCTTGGATATTTTTACATTCTGATAACAGGACGCCTGTCCATTCGGCTCAGTCCCTTTGATGAAAAATTCCTTCCGTCTCGCATCTGTTACTGGTGTACCGCCTGCATAGGAGTCAATATCAATTTCAATAACATTGTCCGGTTTTGTAAATGGCTCGTCCTTTTTCTTAACAAGTGCTTCTCTAATAATTCTATTCCAAATTGGCGCTGCTCCGGTCATTCCGGAGGCAAGAGCTGGGTTCATTGGTGAATTGTCGTTATTTCCAACCCAAACGCCAACAACAACAGATGGGGTATATCCAATCGTCCAGTTATCCCGCTTATCGTCCGTTGTTCCGGTTTTGACAGCTACTGTTTTCCCTGGGATAACGAGATACGATTTTTCTCCAAACACTTCTTTCCGCGCCACGTTGTCTGATAAGATATTTGAAATAATAAAAGCAACATCAGGGGATAGTACCCGTCTGGGTTGCACTGTTTTATGTTCAAACAATACTTTGCCTTTCGTATCTTCTACTTTTAGAAGTGCAATAGGCTCTTGACGTAGACCTCCTGTCCCAAATGCGCCGAATGCGCTTGTAATATCAAGAAGTGTTACTTCTCCGCCTCCCAAAGTAAGCGATAACCCGAATCTATTAATATTTTCATCTGTCGGAGCAAGTGTTGATATTCCCATATCGGTAGCCACTCGCAGCACGTCTTTCACTCCGACAAGTGCAAGCACTTTAACCGCAATAACGTTTATTGAATTGCCGAGTGCAAACCGAAGCTGTACCGGACCCCGGTATTTCCCATCATAGTTTTTTGGATTATATTCCGGCTTTACCGGATCGCCTGATGGGTACTTGGTATCTACATCCAGAAGGGTCGTAGAGGCTGTGTAACCCTTTTTAAGAGCGGCTGCATAGGAAAATGGCTTCATAGTGGATCCTGGCTGCCGAAGGCCTTGCGTCGCCACATTAAACTTAAATCCGCCAGAGTCCGTTGCCAAATAATCTTTGGAACCGACCATAGCAAGAATCTCTCCGGTTGCTGGATCAATGACTACCGCTGCACCATTACTTACCTTTAAATTTTTCACCTTGTCAATTTCTTCTTTCACGATTGTTTGTGCTTGTTCCTGCAGTTTTAAATCCAGTGTCGTTGTAACACGTAGTCCACCTGCATCCACCGTTTTTTGCCCGAATTTTTCAATTAGTAACTCTTTGACATACGCCACAAAATGCGGAGCATTTAAGTTGGCATCTCCGGACGTAAACTTCACTTGTTCAATTTGCTTTTTCAAATCCGTTTCCTGCTGCGGGGTAATATATCCATCTTCTTTCATCCGCCGAAGCACCTGAAGGGTACGGGTAACATATGCCTTTGGATCTTTTCCAAACGGAGAATACAAGGAAGGTGCCTGAGGAAGTCCCGCAAGAATGACACATTCAGGAACGGTTAATTCTTTTACATGTTTGTCAAAATAGTATTTCGCTGCCGCTTCAACACCAGCTGCGGTTCCACCATACGGAATTTCATTTAAGTACATTTGGAGTATTTCATCTTTGTTATACTTTCTTTCAATTTGAATAGCGAGTACTGCCTCTTTCATTTTCCGGGGGAGTGTTTGTTCTTGTGATAGGAGTGCATTTTTCACCAATTGTTGTGTCAGTGTAGATCCGCCCTGAAGATTTCGAAATACAAAAATATTTACTATTGCCCGGATAACACCGGTGGTGGATAACCCTTTATGTTTATAAAAATCTTTGTCTTCAATAGCAATGGTTGCATCTTTTAATGCTTTTGGGATATCTTCGAATTTCGCCGGTATGCGATTTTGATTTTCATAAATGTCATACACCGTCTCTCCGGTACGATCCAATATAACGGTCGATAGGCCTTCCACTCGATTGACCTTATCCGGTCTGGGTAAATCTTTGGCATACCACGCGAATAGCAGTCCGACAAAAACAACTGCTCCAAGTACACAAAAAAATGCAATGGTTGCAAGCGTGCTCAACGTTCGAAGTCTGTTTCTTGGAGTGCTGAAATATCTACCAAATTGTCTTTTCAACTGCCGTTCAATAAACAATCGCTGCATACAGGTATTGTACGAATAACCAACTCGTTTGACAAATCACGCTTCACAGAACACAGATATAATGATAAAGTATCCGTATGGACACAATTGATGAATTATTAACCAGAGGTGTTGAAAATATTATTCCCAACAAAGCTGCACTGGAAAAAGTGCTTCGATCTGGGAAAAAACTGAATATTTATCTTGGCATTGATCCGACCGCAACCAATATCCACATCGGCCATGCAGTACCACTGCGAAAACTCCAACGGTTTGCAGAGCTCGGACACCACGTCACATTTCTTATCGGCGATTTTACTGCCTTAATAGGGGATACCTCCGATAAGGATGCCGAACGTCCGGTATTGACGTCGGAACAAATAGAAACAAATTTTCAAACCTACAAAAAACAGGCAAGTAAAATTTTGGATTTTTCTAAAATAACCGTGCGGCACAACAGCGAATGGCTGAAAGATCTGAAATTTGCCGACATTGTTAAACTCACCAAGCATTTTTCAGCCGGAGATTTCGTCGGACGGGAACTCATTAAAAAGCGCTTAGCAGATGGAAAAAAAGTCGGACTCCACGAGCTACTCTACCCAGTCATGCAGGGATATGACAGTTATTTCATGGATACCGATATCCAACTCGGCGGCACGGACCAGACATTCAATATGCAGGCTGGCCGCGTCCTTCAAAAAGATTTACGTGGCAAAGAATCGTTTATTATCGCCAACGGATTTTTGAGTGGCACGGACGGAAGAAAAATGAGCAAAACCTGGAACAACGGTATATGGCTTATTGATGAGCCGTCTGACATGTTCGGAAAAATCATGTCCCTCAAAGACACGCTTATCGAGCAGTACTACCATCTAGCAACGAATCTTCCGATGATCACAATTGTGAAAGTGAAACAGCGCTTGTCATCCGGAGAAAACCCGATGATTCTAAAAAAAGAGCTGGCATTTGCAATCGTAACCGAGCTCCACAGCAAAACTGATGCGACAAAAGCCCAAGGCTCATTTGAATCCAAATTCCAAAAAAAATCATTGGACATGAGTGACATCCCTGTATTCTCAACCAAACAAACCCTATGGAAACTCACGGAATTGTTAGTGGAAACAAAAACAGCAGTAAGCAAATCAGAAGCAAGGCGGCTTATCGAACAGGATGCTGTTGAGATAAACGGAGTCGGCATCAAATTCCAAACAACTGAGGTAATAATAAAAACAAATGATATAATCAAAATCGGGAAAAAGAAATTTGTTAAAATACATATCATATGAACTTTTTTCGAAAACATGACAAATTTTGGAAAGTAGTGGTGGTGATTGCATCACTTGCTCTTATTGCAACATCATTTATACCGCTGCTGTCTATTCGCTAATATCGCATGACGCTACGATTAGATTCCTTTATCCAATATGTTCCCCGTGTGGGTCCGGCGATAGCTACAAAGCTAGAACGATTAGGTATCCGCACAGTAAGAGATTTACTTTTTTATGCACCCTTTCGCTACAACGATTTTTCTCACGTTACTCCCATTCGATCCTTGTACCCCGGACAGGTAGTAAGTATCCATGGAACAGTACTAAGTATTAAAAACATATTCACTAAAACCGGAAAAAAGATTCAGGAATGCCGTATTGAGGATCCAACAGGAACTTCCACGATTATTTGGTTTAATCAACTCTATCTTCCAAAAATAATCCATGCCGGTGACATTCTAGCAGCGTCCGGTACAGTCGGATTTTTCGGAAACAAACTCGTCTTAGAATCTCCGGATTATGAACTTGCAACCCCCGGGAAACCATTCCTCCATACCGGCCGTATTGTCCCGGTATATTCGGAAACTGCCGGAATCACCTCCAAATGGCTCCGAACGCGAATTTATTATCTTTTAACAGAAGTACCGACACTTATTAATGAATATATCCCTGATGATATCAGAGCTACGTATGATCTTCCGACTATTATGGAAGCTTTACATGATGTCCATTTCCCAAAAACAATCCCCATTGGGATAGAAGCAAGACGAAGACTTGCATTCGATGAGCTTCTTATAATGCAATGCACGTCCTATGAACAAAAACGGTTATGGAAAGAAACAAAACATGCGATTTCTCTTAGCGCGACCAGTCAAGACATTGATTCATGTATTACGAACCTTCCATTTATTCTAACCAATAGTCAACTTCAGGCTCTCAAAGAAATTTGTACAGATATTTCATCAACAACTCCTATGAATAGACTTCTTGAAGGAGATGTGGGAAGCGGAAAAACAGTAGTTGCGGCTATCGCTATGTATATAACAGCGATTAATCATCTGCAATCAGTTCTCATGGCACCAACTCAAATACTAGCAGAGCAGCATTACAACACTATTAAACAATTACTCGAAACGTTTCACATTACCGTCGGGCTTGTAACAAGCAGCCGCAAAGAACAGGATGCAACAGTGCTTGTGGGCACGCACGCACTTCTTGAAAAAAGCATCCCATTTAATCATGTAGGACTTGTCGTTATTGATGAACAGCAACGGTTCGGGGTATTTCAACGAAACCTGATTCGCACAAAAGGTAATGGGACAACCACACCGCATCTTCTGACTATGACCGCTACTCCCATTCCACGAACTCTTGCCCTTACGTTATATGGCAATCTTGATCTATCACAACTAATTGAAATGCCCAAAGGAAGAAGAAACATTAAAACTTGGGTGGTTCCTCCGGAGAAACGTGATAATGCATACGAATGGATAACAAAAGAAATTAAAGTTCATCAATCGCAAGCATTTATCATTTGTCCGTTTATTGAAGAATCAGAATCCATGACCACAATCAAAGCAGCAACAACTGAATTTAAACGGTTAACGAGTACGGTGTTTCCGAAACTAACTCTTGGACTTCTCCATGGAAGACTGAAGGCAAAAGAAAAAACTACTATTCTTGACGCATTCCGAAAAGGGGACATCACTATCCTGGTAGCTACACCCGTTGTTGAAGTCGGCATTGATGTTCCCAACGCAACCATTATGCTTGTTGAAGGATCTGATCGATTTGGCTTAGCACAACTTCATCAACTTCGCGGTCGGGTCGGTCGGGGAGAGAAACAGTCCTATTGTCTACTATTTTCTGAAAATACCAATCCGGATACCATGAAACGATTAAAATCGCTTGAAACGATGCATAATGGTACCCAACTAGCCGAGTACGATCTTACGCTAAGAGGTCAAGGAGATGTCTTTGGCAGCCGCCAACATGGAATCCCAACATTGGTCCTTGGATCTCTCGCAGATACCAAGCTTGTGACTCAAACACAAGAAGCTGTTACAAAATTAACAAGCATTGATCCTACGTTTCATGCTTTTCCCCTCTTGAGGGAGCGGCTCAATGAGAGTAAAATAGATAACGTTTCACAAGATTAACCCCGCAAAGCGGGGTAAACCTATGACACCACTACCAAAACGAAGACATTCAACACGACGCGGAGGCAAACGCAAAGCAGCAATTAAACTTGGCGCTGTAGCCATGCTCTTTTGTAAAAACTGCGGCAAACCACGTCGCCCACACACGATTTGTCCAACCTGCGGACAATATAACGGAAAAGAAGTGATAAAACAGAAAGTTAAAAAAGAAAAGAAAAAGTAACTCTCCATGAAGACCGCCCAAGATCCACGTCACCAACATCGCATCAATATGATGCAACAATTATTTTCCTACAGTTTCCGTCCTGAAGATTCAAAAACAATTAGCGCTATTACGTCTCATTTACCAACCATAGATACGTTCATTGCCGCCTGTGCTCCGGAATGGCCAATTGATAAAATTGCAAAAATTGATTTAGCAATACTCAGGCTTGCTATATATGAAATAACACAAACCAAAAAAGTTCCGGTAAAAGTAGTTATCGATGAAGCAATTGAACTGGCCAAATCATTTGGAAATACCAATAGTCCAAAATTTATCAATGGTGTCCTTGGAACTATTATTCAAAAAGTATGACATTTGATGAAATCCAATCAACCGTCCATGTAACTTTTCATGATACCAAACTGTTGCAACATGCGTTTTATCATCGCTCCTATCTCAATGAAGCAAAACAGATCAAAGAATCGAATGAACGGCTGGAGTTTTTAGGAGATGCAATATTATCGTTTCTCACTTCACAATTTTTATATCTCAACTATCCCAACTATCCGGAAGGAGTGTTGACGAACATCCGTTCGAGCCTAGTCAAAACGAAAAGCCTCGGCGAATCTGCCAAAGCTCTTGGATTTGGTGATCTACTTTTTTTAAGCCATGGAGAAGAAGAATCCGGCGGAAGAAATAACATGTCGCTTCTGGCGGATTCCTTTGAGGCATTTTTAGGAGCACTCTTTCTTGACCAAGGGATTGAGACAACCAAACAGTTTCTTACTACCTATCTGTTTTCTAAAACAGCAGAAATTGTTGAAACAAAATCTTATCTTGATTTCAAAAGTCTCCTTCAGGAAATCGTACAAGAAGATACAAAAGTGTCACCAATCTACCAAGTAGCTAAATCAGAAGGACCGGATCACAATCGACTATTTTATATCGAAGCGTATATCGGAACGAAAAAACTGGGCGTAGGAAAAGGGAAATCAAAGCAAGAAGGAGAGCAAGCAGCGGCCGCAAATGCGCTTGAGAAGATGGGTAAAATATGATAGGATACGCCCTATGGTAAAAATAAAACTCTCTCAAACTGGCAAACGAAACCGCAAAACATACCGCATTGTTGTTATGGAAGAAGGAAAGCGTAGGGATGGAAAAACGATCGAAATATTGGGTTTTTATAACCCGCTCGTTACACCTCCACAATTATCAATTGATAAAGAACGATTCAAGTATTGGATATCCGTAGGAGCGCAAAAAACAGACGGTGTTAATAAAATACTTGCATAAAACTCATGAAAGACACACTTCTTTACATTCTTACGCATATCGTTGATCACCCGGAATCTATCGTCATTGAAGAAGAGCAGGATCAGGATAGAATTATCTATCTGCTTACGGTGCACCAGGAAGATATGGGCAAGGTAATCGGAAAACAAGGAAGAATTATTCGGGCACTTCGAGATCTTGTGAAACTCATGGCAGCAAAAGAGCATACGTATGTTGATATTGTGTTAAAAGAAGACGAAACAAACAATCAACCAGCATCAGTGTAACGCATGTATATTACTGTTCTCACATTATTCCCCGACATGTTCACCGGCCCTTTTGATGCTTCAATTGTCAAGCGCGCAAAGGAAAAAGGGGTTGTCGCTATCTCCTACGTCAACATGCGTGACTTTGCGAAGGATAAACACAAAAGTGTTGATAATCGGCCGTACGGCGGCGGAGCTGGAATGATTCTTCGCGTAGATATTGTAGACATTGCTCTTCAATATGCAAAATCGCTCCATACCAATGTTCATACCCATACTATCCTTCTTGATCCCCAAGGAACAACCTATTCGCAGCAAATTGCACTTCAACTGACTACCTATGATCATTTGATTCTTCTCTGCGGCCATTATGAAGGGGTCGATGAACGAATCCGAGCTCTTGTTGATGAGGAAATATCCATTGGCGACTATATCCTTACTTGTGGAGAAATCCCGGCGATGGTTCTAACTGATAGCATTGTCCGTCTTCTTCCCGGTACGCTACAAAAAAAGGGAGTAACAACGAATGAGTCGTTCTCAGGCGCTACCCCGCTTCTTGAATATCCACAGTACACGACACCGCAAACGTATAAAGGACGCAGCGTGCCGGCTATTCTTCTTTCCGGTCATCACGCACATATTCAGACGTGGAAACTGAAAGAGTCACAAAAACGAACCAAACTACGACGCAGTGATTTGATTACGGAGCAAACGGATCCATAGATCGTGGTTCTGTCTGCATTTGTGCACTCCCTGTACTTACCGGTACTTCTCTTGTTACAAGTGGTAATGCAGAAATTTTATTAATGATTTGGATTTCATCATCAGACAACGCTTTAAGGCTATCGCTAATTTTTCCAAGGCTCTTGGGAAAGGGAACGTAGTACGCATCCATTTGAATCGTTGATTTTGTAGTACCGGACGTATTATCAAAAGACAAATCAAAATTACGTATCCTGAATAATCTGCGTATCTTAACCGCTTTTTCTACCACATTTCTGACTTGTTCAATTGGTCCAACAACAATAATGGAAAAGGGAACGATGTTCACCCCTATTTGTTGTTCTTCTTTTGATAGTTTCTGTGCTGCTTCTGTGGCAACTGATCCTATTGAAGAAAGAGAGATGCCTCCGACAGCAACTCCTTCCTGAGATGTTAATCCGTCTATTGTTGAAAAAATTGTTCCGAGTGACTTATCCGCCGGAACTGCTGAAATTGCAGCGGTTGCATAAGACTGAAGTAATTCGGTATCAAGAGCATTTAATATATTGATCTTCTCTTTTAATAATTGAACTGTTTTTGTTTGTTCATATACACCCTTAACCATGCCAAAAATTTTTTGGGATCCCGGAATAATACCAATAAAAACAGCAATCAAACAAAAGAGGATGATGACACCGGATATAATAAAACTTTGATACAGTCGTATAATTCGTCGGATTAATCTCATAATGCTGGTTTTAGTAATACTGAATAGGTAATACCCATCTTAATAGACCCATCTTTATCTACAATTAGCGATGTAAGATTGGGATTTCTGATTTTATTTTCTTCTACGAGTTTCACAACTCCCTCCATCAGTGAAACAGCTTGCCCAATATCAGGAAGATCAACAGATATCTGTACGGTATTCTTTTCACCAATGGAAAAAGAGGTTAAACGGGGAGGACGCGCTAAAAGAAGTGTCGTATCAATATACGGAGCAAGAGAAATTTGCACATCGAGAATTTTTTTAAGTGAAGTAATTCTCGCCCGAAGAGCAAGTAGTAACCCCTCTTTCACGCTTTGATTTTGAATTGTTTGAGAAAGCTGTTTTTGATCAATATCTAACTGCATAATTCGAAAACGAACAACACTGTACGTTATCACTAACACTATCCCAACAACCAGTACGAACCCCAAAAGGTATTGTCGAATAAGAAGAAGATATTTTTCAACCAACTGCCAACCGGGAGAAAGGCTTGCTTTGGTATCGAAGAGATTAATTGATTTCCCTTGACCCATACTTATCTCCTTAAAGAAAGTCCCACCGCTACAGTGAATATCGGTCCCTCGGTATCAAGTACCGCAAACCGCGCTTCTTTTTGAATGCCTATCCAAGGATTGGCAATTTGTGTTTCAATATTTACCAATTGAGCTATAAAGGAAACGATGCCGGGAAGTTTTGAGCTTCCACCGCTTACTATCACTGCTTCTATCCGTTCATTTGGATAGCGTTCTCCAAAAAATGCGATAGCACGTTTCATTTCATTGATGATTGATGCCATAATCGGTTCCATAGAAATAACGAGCTTTCCTTCAAGTACATCTTTATTTAACCCATATGTTTTTTTATACTCTTCAGCTTGGATTGGATTAAAATCTAAACTCTGTATTAATGCCCTTGTTAACGCCTCTCCACCGGCACTAATTGAACGGGTGAACACTAATAGGCCATTGTGCAAAATTGACATATCTGTTGTCTGCGCACCAATTGATACAATCAGATAATTTTTTAAGTTGGCTACCGATGCATGAATTGCCCGCGCAGATGCAATAATCTCTGTTTCTGCTGCAATTGGTACTAAATCAGACAATTCTACAATCGTCATATATCGTTCAATTAATGCTTTGGGGGCAGCGACAAGGAGAACCTGCATTTTCCCAGTACCGGTTGTTTTTGCATCTTGAAGAATCGTAAAGTCTAAATTTACCTGATCGAGTGGAAGAGGAATATATTGTTCAGCTTCCCACTGGATAGCAGAATTGAGTTCACGACTTGATAATTGGGGAACCTCGATAACACGGGTAAATACTTGTGCTTCAGGAAGAGCAATATTTACTTGATCAGATTTAGCTCCCGTTTCTTTCACTAATTGCTTGATAATATACGAAGTCGCATCAATGTCTGCATTTACTGAAGACGTGCTTTTGAGTGGAGTAGGCATACTTCCGGCTGCCATGAGGGTTCGTACTCCTTTTTCCTCACCAATTTCAATGAGTTTAATACTACGACTCCCAATATCGATTCCTAATAGACTTTGCATAGGCAGGAATAGTTGTTAATGGACAAGCGATCCTTGACTGTAAATACTATAATCAAATATTGTGGCAGCACCCGGATATTGACGCCGTACAACTATTTTACGCGTCACTCCACCTTCTGTGCACCCACTGGCTGTTATTTGCATACAACCGACAGAAGATACTTCTACTCCTTGTTTTGGAAGTTTATTGCCGCCAAGCGGAGCCACGCTGACCGCCGCGTTTCCATAATACGGACGGATCCGCATAAATAAGGGAATGATCCCGACACCTGTCGGGATAGTTACTGTTTGCCGATATGCATTTGTCTTTCCTCCACATCCTCCGCTTACATTATCTCGATCGGTGACTGTTGAAAAGCGATTCGATGGTCTCGTCGCTGCATCGGGATCATACACGCCACGATTTACTAAATATAAAAGTCCAGATCTATAATATATTGCTACTTCAAGAGCAGGAACTGGTGTTGCATGACTCCAACAGATATCAATTGTTGCGTTTGGATAATAATATGATGGAGGAAAAACTATATTATTTGAATCATTATGTGTTACCAACCAAACAGTATCTGCTTGACCTATTGAAATTGTTGGTAATGTATAGACACCGGTACTGTCTCCAATAACAGAAATCTCTGATGTATATCCGGCGCCTCCATAAGAAGTATTCGTTTGTTGAGTATTTGTTCGAAGCGCTTCTTCAATACCGGCTTCAGCAGCGCTAAATGCACGTGCAGATTCTTCTAAGTTTCTACTCATGCTCACATCGGAAACACTTCGGCCAATGAGTGACAACGCAATGGTAACAGCTACACTCAACACCAGTACTGTGATAAGTAATACCTGACCATGAGGATATTTTATCATCATACTTCTAGTATAAAGTCATTCATAGCTTCCTGCAAGTTATTCTTTTATTGAATTTCGAACACTAATTGTTGTTTGAAAAGTTTCAATTGCACTTTCATATGATGTTGCTGTTAAGTTTTTTTGACGAAGACGAAACGATACGTTAATTGAGGTTGGAACTCCTCCTACCCCAACACACGTAAATTGCAATGGTTGATTATTGGTGCATCCACTTACGCCACTATTATTTATCAACGTTACGTTACTATTGGTTAGATATAACGTGGAAGCACTAACTGAAGCTATTCGCGAAACACCATTAACTTCATCATCATTGCATTCAAGAGTAGTAATTCCACCATCCCATCCTGTTATTGTGATTTCTGTCACTATTTGTTTTGGATCGTCTGTACTTGCATTGCACTGAGTAGCGGTTATAGTTGCAGCATTTTGTATCATTCGACTGATAACTCCCAAAGTCGTCTCTCCTGTTTGTTTTAATTCTTTTATTACTTCGGTTTTTGTGTTTAAGTGAATACTTGAAAAAAGCACTTGAGTAATAATCACGGAAAGAAAAGATATGACACCAGCAGCAACGAGTAACTCAAGAAGTGTAAAACCCCGCCAGTTGGCGGGCAGGCCCTTTTTCATATTATTTCCAATCAGTATATTTTGTTTTAAGCGCAACATTTTTTGTCGTACTTCCCTCAATCCAAGATACCGAAACCGCGACATCCATCTGTCCCGGATCAATAAGATTTCTTGTAAATGTTACCATTCGGGAAAAAGTTCCGGTAAACGGAGGGCAGGATCCCCCAGTTACCGTACTTAACTGTCCAGAACTTCCCATACAATAATCAGTGCGTATTCCTGTCGTATCCCGCGATGCAAACGTAGCCCAATTGGTATCACGTTCTTGCCGTACTAGTTCTAATGCTTCCTGCGCATATTGGATGGCAAGAGACCGTGCCTTACTTGCTTGAGCATTTTGAAGCGATAACGTCATCCCAACAACTAAGCCCGTAATCAGAAGCACTACTACACCCAGTGTAACAACAGATTCAATAAGTGATACTCCACGAACTACTTTTCTATGAAATATTGTATGCATATTAGTAATCACTGATCATACCGGATGGACTGATCGAAATAACATAATCTGGGGTTGAAATACCACGTAATGTAATCACGGCATCTGTTGTCAAATCAGTTCCTGCTGATAATGGAAGAAATCGTATGGTTTGATCAGCAGATTGAAAATGAATTTCTTTTGGAAGATAGACCGTCATTGGCTCATCACTGTTGGTTGAACAATAAGGTGTGATGGTATAACACGATCTACCATCAGAACAAATACTGGTAAATGTAACACCATAGCTTACGAGTGTCGTACACGTTGCAGACTTCACCCCAGAGTTCACTTTAGAAACAACAAGCCTAAGATCTGATTTAATGGTCAATCCGGATTGACGTACCCGCTCCCGATCAGTATAGGAATTATAATTAACAAGAACGCCTACGGATAGAACCAAAATAATGGCAATAACAACAATAAGCTCAATAAATGTAAAACCCCCACTTCGCCAAGGCTTCGCGGGGCAGGCATCATGGATTTTTTGTGCCATAATTATAACCATTTGGTTTCGGATCACAGAGCGTATTTGTTAAATTTGCATTTTCTACCGAAGCAAAGAGACAGTATCCATAATACTGACCTGTTGTGGCTGATAGGTTTGTTGCTTGATACACATACGGATTAGTATCTCCTTTTGGATCCGATGGAATACTAGGAAGATAGGTATCAACTAAATTAGTCAAGCCACCACTTGCAGGAGCAGGATAATATCCGTAATCAGAACGATACAATTCCAATGCTGATCGGATTTGTTCAATATCTCCACGGCGTTTCGCATCACGTGCATTTCTATTAATACTGACATAAGAAACAATACCAATTGCTGTTAATACCGCAATGATGGCTATTGAGATAAGAATTTCGATAAGTGTAAAACCCTGCCTGCCGGCAGGCATGGCTTTCTTCATATATCTTCCTCCATTATGAATCATAGTTATTGCAGTTGCTTTATACAAAAATAGCTTCCTGATCCGACCCCACAGGTTATACTTGCCGCATTTCCGCTTCCAGTCTCAAGAAGTGCACAATAACAATACCCAGCCGCTCTACAAGAAGAACCACTATAGACATAGGGTACACTATTTTTCGGATCAATCGGAAAACCCAAAGGCAGATATATTTCAGAAAGTGAGCAACCAGTTGGATACATACTGTTATCTCCATAGTACTGTTCAAAAGCTTGCTGAACAGCTTTGAGATCAGTGACCCGCCGGCTGTCTCGGGACCGCTTTTGGATAGTAGTATAGGAAACCGTCGCAACAGCAACTAATATACCAATTATTGCAATAACAACTAATAATTCTATGAGAGTAAAACCCTTTCGTTTCATAGCCATAGTGTATTCCACCATATATAAAACATATTCCCAACACATCGTTCAACTACCATGCCAAATAACAAAAACGGCCCAAATGAAATATGACTTTTTAATGTCTTTACCCGACTTAAAATTAGTATGACACCCACTACTGCACCCGTCAAGAAAGCTATATATAATGCAATGATTATTCCCGGATACCCAGTGACCAGTCCGATAAGAATCGCTAGCCACATATCTCCATCACCCATTGCTCTCCCTTTTGAAAAAAACCATAATAAAAAGAAAAATAATCCAGCACTAAAAGAGGGGATACCATAAACATACAATACGTCTATCCATGATAGTTGAAGAGCAATAAAGCGCAGAGCTGCTCCAAACCCCCAGAGCAGAAGAAGTGGAGTAGGGAAAAGCTCATATTTCAAATCTGTTCCAAAAAGAACAATGACAGCCATGGAAATACAACAATATGCAATGAGAAGAAGAGGGGTAGAAAAAAATAATACATAGAGCTCTACAAACACAAAACCTGTTATGAGTTCAACGAACGGATACTGAATCGAAAATCGTTTTCCGCAGCAACGGCTTTTCCCTAATTGAATGATCCATGAAACAACAGGAATGAGTTCATACCAAGAAAGGGTGCGTTTACAATGATCACAGTGTGAACGGCTTCTTGTAACATCTTGTCCAATAGGTAACCGATCGATAAGAACATTCAAAAACGAGCCGATTGAACATCCAAGAATAAATACTATAAATACCCAAAACGTCATATTTCTATTATAATGCAAAACTATGAAGCTTGTTTTGAAAAAAAGACTTTTTCTTATTGCGGTTGTTATCATTATTATTGTTTCTTTTATTTTTCAAGCACGACTCTTTATTCCGCATTTGCAGCTGATAGCAACTCCTGAGTTTCAACTTCATGATGCAATACAACTTTCGTACGCAAGCAAATGGTGGTATTTTCAAAAACTGCACACTTTCGAACTTCCGATTTGGTCCAATCAAATCGGCGGTGGATTTCCAATGCTTGGGGAAGGACAAGCGGGAATTTTTTTCCTTCCGAACATCATCGTATTTAGTCTTATTCAAAATCCAGCGCTCGCTTATAATCTCATTCTTATTCTTGTCCCTATCGTTATGGCGTTTGGCATGTATGTATGGTTTATGATGCTTGGCATACCATGGGGACTTTCCATTCTCGGCGGCCTTACAACTGCACTATCAGGGTTTACACTCTTCCATCTCCAGCATATCTCACTTCTCCAAGGGTTTTCCCTGATTCCGCTCCTTATGGCGGCAACACTCGGCATGACACGAGGGAAACCAAAACCATGGATATTTCTTTTTATCATCATTGTATCCCAGCAGTTCTGTACGGGATTTGTCCAAGCTGTCGTTATCGGAGGAATGTTCAGCTTTTCTTATTATATTTTCCTCATCCAAAAACAGCCAAAACGCCGGAAACAACTATTCATCTACCTTTTAGCAACAATCGGTGGAGTAGGGGTCTCTGCTATCCAATTCCTGCCCTCACTGGAATTCTTAAGTCAAATCGCATCATGGGAACGGAATAATCCCGATTGGCCGATGCAATATTCATTTCCGATAAAGTTTCTCCTCACGTTTATTCATCCGTTTCTTATCGGAAATCCTGCTACCGGAACATACAAAGGAAGCTCTGATCCCGGTTCGATATACTGGGAGAATATAGGATACGTGGGACTTCTTCCGATTGCTCTTACCTTGTATGCGTTGTTTTCAAAACGGATCCGGAAAGACATCCTGTTTTTTGTCCTGACGATCGTTGCTGCTTTTTTCCTCATGCTTGGGAAATTTTCACCGTTTTATTTTGTCTATAATTTTTTTCCATTAAATCTGTTTCGTGTTCCATCACGATTTATTTATCTTTTTGCACTTAGCTTTATCGTTATTGCGGTAAAAGCAAGTGCTATTCTTATACACCGTAAACCAACATATGTACGATTCATCATGCTTTTGTTGTGGATAATCAATCTTTCGTTGTTTTACCCATTCTGGACAACCTATCACCCACTCAAATCTCCGTCACAAATTCATGAAGCGCCACCCATAACATCGATCATTCCACAGTCATCATATGTTTACCGATTGAACGTGAGTCAAAGCCAACGATCGCGATATTTTATTTTTGGGTCAACAGACATGAAACGGTACGATTTCTACAAAAATACACTGATGCCCAATACCAACGTGTTCTGGAATTACACCATCAGTGATGCGTACCCGAGCCGATTTTTGAAACGGCCGGCAATCCTGGACGCATTATTCCTGGCTTCCGTCAGTGAGGATAATAAAACCGCGACAATGGCTGCCACTGCCAGAGCGCTTCTTGCGCTCACTCCTACCGATTGGATTATTTCAGGAGAACCAATTGATTCAGATGGTGTATACGCTCTCAAACAAACAATAAACGATGACGATGCATCTCTGTACTTATATTCTATACCTAATAAAACACCGTGGGCATTCTTTCCCTCATCATGGCGTGTCTTTTCAACATTATCTGATATGGGCAAAATACTTGAAGATCCAACATTTGCTCCACAGTATTCCGTCCTGTTGGAAAAAAATATTTCCATCCAACCGTATCCATCCGATGGAACCGTATCCGACGAAAATACATCCGTCATATTCGAACTATCACAGACAGACGCCACCATACGAATAAAAGTCAGGAACGTTACAAGGGATTCATTGTTTACCATTGCGACAACGTATTATCCGGGCTGGGTCGCAAGGGTTGACAATAAAGTAACTGATATATTTCCGGTAAACATCAGAAACATGGGAATTGTTGTACCGCAAGCGTCATCGGTTATAGAATTTCAGTATGTTCCGAGATCTCTGATTTGGGGAGCTATTATCAGCTTCATATCTCTTGCTATTTCAATCCTTCTGCTATTTCGATAACAATGAATCTGATGGATTTCTTTTATGATACATGGCATCACGGGTACGGATAGTTTCATCATTTGTATTACATTTATCAACAAATCTATGATACCCGGAAAGGACAATATAATCCGATCCCCATTTTTCGTAGACCCGTTCAAGAAACTGCTGGGCTAAAGTACAGTTTTTCTTATCTAAAAGTGTATAAATGACATTTACATACGCTTCCGGTATGACGCTAATTTCCTCTGATAGGGCCTTCGTAAATGCGTCTGTCAAAACAACTTCTGTTCCGTTATGCTCAACTACATATAAGGCAAATGATAAACGTCTCTGAGCATACACCCGTAAAATATCTGAAAGAAGCAATAACTGCTTTTGATATTTCCGTAACTGCGGATCCGGAGCAAATTGATTCCAAAGGTACGTATTTTTTTCCTCAATAATTGGAATTGGCGCAACGAATGACTGATCAGGTGCGTACACATACAGAAGTCCATGCGGAACCCAAACCCCACTTAACCATTCCTGAGGCTCATCGGTAACGATTGTATGCTGTTGTAAGTTTTTTGTGAAAAATTCGGCAATATAAAATCCCGGCGCTTTGGTCTCATCATACAAAGGAAGCACTAACTCCGGATACTGTTTCGCTATACGTTCCCGGTACACTCGATCGGTTAATGATTCTAATCGGATAAACAGTACATCCTGCCGTTTTCCCAGTACATAATAATAATAGTCAAACGCGTAGGCCGTCGTATCTGCATACAAAAACACGATGGAACGCTGCGGTATGCTGGCATCAAGATCCGCACCAAGCTGTTCCATTGAACGATTCGAATGGAGATACCCAAGTGCAGGAATATAGAAAAACGCCAAACAGGCAAACCACCCGATAACAATTGCGGATAGCACAATCAAACCTGCTGATTTCATAAACGTATTATTGGTGAATTTCAGTTGAATAATCCGGTCAACACGCGTACATCCGACAATAAATAAGAGTACAAGTGTTTGATACGGCACGATGACAAACCGCTCGACTGTGCCCATATGATAATTGAGAAGAAGCGGAAATCCTGCGTAAAAATAATAAAATAGCCATAAAAAGCCGTTAATGATAAGGAAAAAATACGTCTGCTTATTGGTCTTTCGTAACGAAAACACTCCAATTACGATTCCCACCCATCCGAGCAGTGTAAAATCACGAAAAGAAAATTGAAGGAGCGTATATATATTTAATAGGCGGTCAATAAGTGAAACGGACAAATTGGATGCCGCACGGAATGTCCCGTAGGAAGCGCGTGTCACAAGCTGAAAAAATCCCGGGATTGTTGAGGCATTTCCCGGTTCAAGAATGGTATGGGAAAACGAAACAATCGGAGCATATATGTAGGGAGTCAACCCGAGACAAAATAACAGGGCGCAATATAGCCAATTCTTTTGTATTTGACGGATATATTGATTTCTGTACTGATAGACTATCACCAGAAACGAAGAGAGAGAGAGAACAATCAAATGATGGTGAGTCAATGCCAATCCAAAGAAAAAACTTAATGACAAAAGCTGCCACTCTTTCTTTTCTTCAAACCATCGCAAAGACAGATAGAAAAGCAGAGAGGAAAAGAGCGCAAATAATCCAAATACTTCCTGACCGATGGCATGAAGCCATACGGGAAATACTATGCCATAAAGAATTACTCCGATAGAAGACCAAAGCATATTTTTCGTCAACTGCCAAGCGCTCTTCCATAAAAAATAGAGAGAGATTGCCATGGGAATTGATGACATAAGACCAACTCTCCATGCAATTGTGCCAAATGTAAGCAAGTGAGAAATAATTGCTGACAGCAATGTATAGATTGGATACCCGGGAGGATGAGGGATACCGAAGCGGTATGAAGCGGCAACCAAACCACCTGAATCTCCTCCGTAAAGACCGACCATTTGCGTGTTGATATATGCAAAACCCATCCCCAATGAAAGAAGCATGGGGAGAACGAAAACCGCGATAGTTTCCCATCGCGGTTTAATACTACGCTTTTTTATCGTATCCATGTCTTACCCATTACTGAACACACCAAAAACAATTATCCGTACCACCTGTTTGAGATTTACAAGCTGCTTGATTTGTCGTCGTACCATCATTGCTGTATTTGGTATTTGGATCGACCAAAAACGACTTTGACTGCGGCTGATAGCACGCAATAACCGTTGCTGACGTTGCTGTATCTGACCGGATATACGTCACAATTATTTCACTTAATTTATTGCCGTAAATTTCCCTAAAATTTGATTTTAATTCTCCTGCAGTGACCATATTGCTTACTGCCTCATTAAAATCGGCACTGTCCAATGGTTGCGCAGTAAAGCCAGCACTAAGAGCTGCTGTATTTTCCCATGGAAATTTATTGGTTGTTGCAAAGTACCGAAGAACAGCTGTCTGAACCTGGTTGACCAAATCCCGTGTTCCGGTATCCGTTCCTTTTTTGAGCTGTTCAAATGGGTCAAGTGCACCAATAAGACCAATTGCAAGAGCTCCTAACAAGGCGATAACGATAAGAAGCTCAACGAGCGTAAAACCCTGCCTGCGCAGGTATGCCTTTTGTCTTTTCATATTGTTATCACCTCCTTTATAAAAATATCCCTATAATAACTGTACGAACTTATGTTAATAATGTCAACAGGAAGCCTATTTAAATTGCGCCGTCAAATTATATATTGGCGTAATGACTGAAAATACGATAAATCCAACTCCGAGCCCGAGAATCACCATGATAATTGGTTCCATTGCTGTTGTCAGCCCCTTGACTATGTTTTCCGTTTCTGTTTGGAAATATTTCGATAATTTCAAAAGCGTACTATCAATTTTCCCAGTCTCTTCACCAACCTTAAGCATTTGGGCTACGATCGGAGGGAATTCTTTATGAGAAGCAAATGTATCACCAAGTTGGAATCCTTTTTCAACACGTTTTGAAATATCATCTATTGCATTACGAAAATGAACATTGTTAAGCGACCCTTTTAATACTTTAAGCGCATCTAATATATGAATTCCGGCGCCTAATAGCATTGCGAGTGTTCGGGTAAACTCAACTAATATCGTCTTTTCCTGAAGTTCTCCAAATATAGGAATCTTTAACGCAATCTTATCAATTGTATACGAACCTATCTCTGTTTTTTTCCATCGGGAAAAACCATAGGTAGCTCCGAGAGAAATAAGAATAACAAGCCACCAATCATGAATAATAAAATTTGAAAATGCTATGAGTAATTTTGTAGTAAACGGAAGCTCGATACCGAAATCTTTATATAAATCCGTCAATTTTGGCATGACAACCACCATCATAATAATAACGACGACAATCATTCCTATCACAATAATACTTGGATAAATAAGAGCACCAATGACTTTTCCCCGAAACTCACGTTGTGACTCAAGCGTATCAGCAAGCTGTTCCAACACCTTATCCAACATACCGGAAGCTTCACCGGCACGAATAAGAGAAATGTATATCGGAGAAAAATATTGCGGGTATTTTGATAATGCATCGCCAAAATTTCCCCCTCCAACAATCGACCGTTCGATATCTGATAACACCTGAGCAAAAAGAGCATTTGATGTCTGGTTATGAAGAATATTTAAAGAATCAGGAATAGAAAGACCGGCTACCACCATGGTAGCAAGTTGCCTTGTAAAGTTAACAATATCGTTAAAGCCAACTTTTTGGAGCTTATCAAATCTCGACATTATAGAATTTTCATTCGTCTCGGTGAGAGAAATGACAAACAGTTGTTTCTCTTTTAATAATTTTGACGCTTGATCTCCATTAGGTGCTTCAACGAGACCCTCTGTTGGCTTTCCATTTGAAGAGATTGCTTTGTATTTAAAAAATGCCATGCTGGTTATGCCCTTTTTAATAACCGACCAATATCTTCAGGTCGCAGTGCATATGCTGTTGCGACATCAATGCTTATCTTTCCATCTTTCACTGCCTGAGCCAATGAAGTTTCCAGTGACATCATGCCAAATTCAGCAGATGTCTGAATAACATTATCCAGTTGGTGTGTTTTCCCTTCCCGAATCACTGACCTGACCGCGGGAGTCCCGGTCATAATCTCAGCAACAGCCATTCTTCCGCCAGACAGCGTAGGTATGAGACGCTGCGATATAACCCCTTCTAACACATTTGACAGTTGTAATCGAACTTGTTCTTGCTGATGCTCCGGAAATACATCAACAATACGATCAATTGTTTGGCTCGCTGAATTGGTATGCAAAGTGGCAAATACTAAATGCCCTGTCTCAGCAATGGTGATTGCCGCTGCAATGGTCTCATAATCACGCATTTCCCCAATCAAAACAACGTCTGGATCTTCCCGAAGCACGCTTCGAAGGGCTACTGACCATGAATGGGTATCTCCGTGCATCTCCCGTTGCGAAATGATGGACATCGCAGGAGAATACATATATTCAATAGGATCCTCAATGGTAATGATGTGATTGGATTTTGTTTGATTAATCCGTTCAATTATGGCGGCCAGTGTCGTTGATTTTCCTTGACCTGTCGGACCTGTGACAAGAATAAATCCTTGACGAAGTTTAATAAATTCATTCAAAATTGTAGGAAGTCCTAATTCTTCGATACTGCGAATTTTTGATGGGATATACCGAAATGCTCCTGCAACTGTATCGCGTTGATTATATATATTTACCCGAAATCGTCCTTGGGCAATGACGTAAGAAAAATCGAGTTCTTTATTTGTCAAAAATAATTCTTTTTGTTCATTGGAACAAATAGTCAATAAAAGATCTTGCGTCATGGTAGGCGTCAATATTGATTCTTTACTAACAGGTTGTAATTTTCCGGCAACACGAATCATCGGAGGATATCCGGATATTATATGCACGTCCGATGCTTCTAAACGGGCTGCTTCAGCACATAGTTCATTCATGGTCATATAATTTACCTCGCTTTGCGGGTTAATCTTGCGCAACGCGCAATACCTCCTCAATAGATGTTATTCCTTCTAATGCTTTTAAATACCCATCTTGTTTCATGGTAAGCATGCCTTCAGTAATTGCTTGCGTCTCGATGTTTTGCATGGTGGCACGAGAGAGCGTCAATTTACTGATTGCATCTGAAATAGGAAATAATTCAAACATACCAATTCTTCCGCTATATCCTGAACCTGCACAGGTGGTACATTGAACATCACCGTTTGCTCCTTTTCCTCTATAGAGTTTCATTTCAGATGTGTTTGGAAAAAGTGGTCCTAATACTGCTTTCATATCCTCAACCACTTGTGGTTCGGGTACATATTCTTCTTTACACGTCAGGCATACTTTCCGGGCAATTCGTTGACCAGCAACACAATTTAAAGCCGAAGCAATAAGAAACGGCTCGGCTCCAAGATCAATAAGCCTGGGTATTGCCCCAGCTGCATTGTTGGTATGGAGCGTTGAAAAAACCAAATGTCCGGTGAGGGCTGCTTGAACCGCGAGATCTGTTGTTTCCTTGTCACGAATTTCTCCAACCAGAATGATATTTGGATCCTGCCGTAAAAATGACCGAAGACCGGTAGCGAATGTTAGCCCTGCAGTTGGATTAATTTGCACCTGATTAACTCCTCCTATTTGATACTCAACTGGATCTTCCAGTGTCATAATATTTACACGCGCGTTATTAAGCGTGCTAAGCACCGAATAGAGTGTTGTGGTTTTTCCGGAACCTGTTGGACCGGTAACAAGAATAATACCGTGTGGACGGGCAATAGATGTTTCCAGGTGCTTAAGCGCTAACCCTCGAAGTCCTAACTCAGGCAACGTTGGAACCCCTCCTGATTTTTTCAAAAGTCTCATAACGATTTTTTCACCATGAACAGTAGGGAGTGATGACACACGGAGATCTATTTCTTCAGTACCCATTTTGAAATTAAACCGTCCGTCTTGGGGAATGCGTTTTTCATCAATTTTCATATCAGCTAAAATTTTGATACGGGAAATAACAGATTCATGAAGTCGTCGGGGAAGAAGTAACCGTTCCTGCAAAATTCCATCAACACGATAGCGAACCCGGGTTTCTGTTTCTTGTGGTTCAATATGGACATCTGATGCTCTAATTCTGATTGCTTGTTCCAAAATAGCTGATACAATCTGTGCGATAGGTGCTTCACGTATCACTTCGTTTAAATGTCCTGCTTCATATGTTTTAATTTCAGATGGTGTTGATTCTTTGAGCGCCTTGGTAACATCTTCACCTAAATGTTGTGTATAGAGATTATTAATCGAGGTGATAACATCCTCTTTCATCGCCATGTATGATCGAATGGATTTGTCCGTCTTTTTTTCCAAAAAATCAATAACTTGAGCATCAAGTGGGTCTGCCATAGCAACAGAGAGTGTATTGGTAGTTTCATCAAATTCAAATGGAAGTAACGTATATTTTCGAGCAACCGCTTCTGGAATATAGTTGATAAACTCCGGAGAGAACGCAACGTTAGAAAGATTGACATAGGGAATGTTATTGAGGGTCGCACGGGCTTTAAGAAGATCTTCTTCGTTTACTAGGTGTTTTTTCAAAAGAAGCGCTTCTATTTGATCTCCAGAATTAATTGATTCCAAATAGCTAGCATCCGCTTGTTCTTTGGTTACAAGGTTTTCTTTAACTAAAAGCTGTAATAATTCTTGCGTAAGGGCAGGCATATCTCTATTCATTATTCATTCTTTTATGATATATTGCAAGAGAAACATTGATACCTATGCACACATTTTATATAACTGGCGGAAACGCGATTGATCGATTGGAACATATCACACATATCTGTAATGACTTACACGTTGCGTCATATGATATCCATCGTCTTGTCCCAAAAGAACAATCACTTTCCATTGGAATATCGGATATTAGGCCGTGGCAAAAGGAATTATTTCTTACTCCACTAACGTCACCCTATACTATTGGCATCATTCCATCAGCGGAACTGTTAACAACGGAGGCGCAAAATGCGCTTCTTAAAACGCTTGAAGAACCCCCAACACATACAAGAATTTATATAGAATCACAATCCAGTTCAACGCTTCTTCCAACCATTCTCTCTCGTTGTCAGATTATACACCTCACAACTACCACAATAACTCCCCAGCAAACGTATCAACCATCACTTCAAACCATCCTACAACTTTGTGATGACCATCTTTCTATCGGGAAAAAAATTGATCTTCTTGATACGGAAATAGCGAATAAAGAAGAGGCAAAAGTATGGATTGTACAAGCTATTCACACGCTTCATTCCAACCGCAAAGCAATTTCTCCATCTCCCTATGTTCGCTTTATGCAACGCCTGCTCATTGCTTCTCAATACCTTACCGCTAATGTCTCATATAAACTTGTAATTGATCATCTAAGTGTTCATAATGATCCAATTATTAATTCTTGACAAATAACCATGCTAAAAGATCAAATTAAAGAAGTACTTTCTCTTGCCAAAAAAGATAGAGTGGCTTTTGTGGACCTTCAGTTTTCCGATTTTTTAGGTAATATCAAAAGTTCAACAATCCCTATAAATAACCTTGCAGGAGCTCTTGTGACAGGAGTATGGATAGATGGTTCCTCGATTGAAGGTTTTGCCAGAATTCACGAATCTGATATGTATCTTATGCCGGATCCGGAAACGTATGCGCTTTTGCCTTGGCGAAATAATGTCGAAACCGGTCGAGTCGCCAGGCTTATCTGTGATGTCTATACACCAAATCATGAACCTTTTGAAGGAAATCCAAGAAATATTCTAAAAAGAGTCATCGCAGAAGCGAAAAAATTAGGATTTGAATATAAGGCAGCGCCCGAGTGTGAGTTTTTTCTTTTTCCCAAAGATGACAGAGGAAATATTTTACGAGAGTCACACGGTAACGGTTTTTACTTTAATCTGATCGTGGATGAAACCTATGCCATTAAAAGAGAGATTATGGAATCTCTTCGTCTTATGGGGATAGAATCAGAGACGAGTACTCATGAGGTAGCGGATAAACAGCATGAAATTGACATCCGTTATGATACGGCATTAAAGATGGCCGATAGTACGATTACCCTTAAAATGGCTACGAAATTCATTGCTTCTAAACATAATTTCTATGCCACTTTTATGCCTAAGCCATTTTTTGGAATTAACGGGAGCGGAATGCATGTTCATCAAAGTCTTTGGAAAAACGGTAAGAATATGTTTTATGCGGATGGCGATAAATACGGTTTATCAAAGGTAGCTTACCAGTTTATGGCCGGTCAATTACAATATGCAAAAGAGATTTCTGGGGTTTTTGCTCCCATTGTCAACTCTTATAAGAGATTAACTCCAGGGTATGAAGCTCCTTCCTATATTTGTTGGGCGAGAATTAATCGATCGGCTCTCATCAGAATACCACAAGTTTCCAAAGGTTTAGAAAGCAGAGCGACTCGAATGGAAATAAGAAGTCCTGATCCGTCAAGCAATCCCTATCTTACATTTGCTGTTTTACTTAAAGCAGGTTTGGAGGGAATAAAGAAAAAGATGAAAGCACCTAACCCCGTCGAGGAAAATCTATTTGAGTTTGATGATGCCAAATTGGCAAAATATTACATTAACAAACTTCCAGCAAGTCTTGAGGAAGCAATAGGAGAAATAGAAAAAGGAACAATTGTTAAAGAAACGTTCGGTGAATACACGTGGAGACGATATATTGAGGCTAAAAAGGAAGAATGGGATACGTTTAGAATCTCGGTAACCGACTGGGAAATAGAAAGATACTTCACGACGATATAAAATAATATAATAATTTTTTTTCCAAAAATACACTAGACAAGACCATCTATTTCCTATACAATGGAATAAGAAAAGCTTCATAATGTAAGCTTATTTTTTTTATTGCTGCCTTATAAAACGCATGACAAAATCAGACGCATATACCAGTAAACAAATTGTTGTTTTAGAAGGACTTGATCCCGTACGGAAACGTCCCGCCATGTATATCGGCACAACCTCGCTTGCCGGCGTTCATCACCTTTTAAATGAAATCATTGATAACTCTATAGACGAAGCCTTAGCGGGATTCGCAAACCATATTTGGATAACCCTGAACAAAGACGGATCCGCAACCGTCAAAGACGATGGGCGGGGAATCCCTGTTGATAAAGTAGCGAAATACAACACCTCAGCGCTTGAAATTGTCATGACTAAACTTCACGCCGGAGGAAAATTCGACGGGAAAGCCTACAAAGTATCAGGAGGACTCCACGGTGTCGGTGCATCAGTTGTCAACGCCCTTTCAACACTTCTTACGGTACAAGTTCATCGAGACGGAAAAATATATGAACAATCGTACAAGAAGGGGAAACCCGTTGCCCCCGTAAAAGCAGTTGGAAAAGCCAGCGATACAGGAACAATAACTACATTTTATCCTGATAGTGAGATATTTAAAGAAGGAACACAACTAAACTTCGATATGGTGAAAAAAACAGTACGGGATCGCGCATACCTCGTTGCAAAAATTGCATTCCACCTGAAAGATGATCGAACCGGTGACGCTGCAACCTTTTATTTTGAAGGCGGAATCATATCACTGGTGAAAGCATTAAACCGCAATAAGGAAACGCTTCATCCGCCAATATATATAACAAAGACTTCTCGCGAATTAAGTGCAACAGTCGAAATAGCCATTCAATACAATGATAGTTTTTCTGAAACCGTTGAATCCTATGTCAATGTCATTCCGACTCCTGAAGGGGGATCCCATTTAACAGGGTTTCGAATGGCACTAACGCGCGCCATTAATGATTATGCGAAAAAAATTGGCGTAACTAAAAATGCAGATGACAATATTATCGGAGATGATACGCGTGAAGGATTAACAGCAGTTGTCTACATGAAAATGTCGTCACAAAATCTCCAATTTGAAGGCCAGACAAAAGGAAAACTAGGAAACGCTGAAATACAACCGTTTGTGCAAGCGGCAGTGAAAGAGGGATTAGAAACGTATTTTGAAGAAAACCCGGGCGATACAAAATCAATTTTGGAAAAAGTGTTCCTTGCATCAAAAGCACGGCTTGCCGCAAAAGCTGCTAAAGATGCAATCATCAGAAAGGGAGCTCTTGAAGGGGCATCCCTTCCCGGAAAATTAGCAGATTGTCAAAGTAGGGACGCAACGCAATCAGAACTTTTTATCGTTGAGGGAGACAGCGCTGGGGGAAGCGCCAAACAAGGACGGGACCGAAAATTCCAAGCAATCTTGCCGCTTCGGGGAAAAGTACTCAATACTGAACGCGCACGTTTAGATAAAATCATTGAATTTGAAGAACTCAAAGCTTTAGTTATTGCTCTTGGCATGGGTATTGCTGACACCTTAAACCCGGAAAAACTCCGCTATCATCGTGTGGTCATCATGACGGATGCTGACGTTGACGGCGAACACATCATGACGCTTCTATTAACATTTTTCTATCGCCATTTACCGTATCTAGCTGAACACGGACACCTGTATATTGCGCAACCGCCATTGTTTAAAATCAGTTTTGCGAAACAGGCCTATTATGCGTATTCAGACGAACAGCGTGATAAAATCCTCAAAGCTCACGCAGGTGAAATCAAAGGATTACCCAATATCCAGCGCTACAAAGGTCTTGGAGAAATGAATCCAGAGCAACTATGGGACACAACTATGAATCCGGAAAATCGTATCATGCGTCAAGTAACGATTGCAGATGCAGTCAATGCTGATCAGGTGTTTACCATGCTGATGGGTGATGAAGTATTACCAAGGAAGCGCTTCATCCAAACGCACGCCAAGTCCGCTACTTTGGATTTATAGGTGAGTTACATATATAATAGGAAGGTTCAAATAGGAGGAATTATTTATGGACATTCAAATCATCGCTCTTTTCACTGCCCCACTCACGGCTCTATTGGCTCTTGCCTACGGAATTTATCTTTCAAAACGAACACTCGCGGAAGATGAGGGGTCAGATAAACTAAAAATGATTGCCAAAGCCATCTCCGACGGTGCTATGGCATATTTAGCCAAACAATTCAAAGTCGTTCTTCCTATCATGCTCGTTCTAGCAATTCTGCTTGCTTGGGGACTAGGAACTGGCATAGCGGTCACATTCCTTTTGGGAGCCACATTCTCGGCTATCATTGGATACTTTGGCATGTGGATTGCTGTAAAAGCTAATGTACGAACTGCAAATAACGCGCTCTATGGGTTAAGTCCAGCCCTTCGAACCGCATTTGGAGCAGGCACTGTCAACGGAATGCTTGTTGTCGGACTTGGTCTTCTAGGTGTTTCTCTTATTTACATGTGGTCCTACTTTTCATTTATTTCCCAAGGAGCTGATGCAGTAGCGAAAAGCGCAACAACGGTACTTGTCGGATACGGATTTGGAGCGGCATTACTTGCTTTATTTATGCGGGTCGGCGGAGGAATATTTACCAAAGCTGCTGACGTCGGAGCAGACCTCGTTGGAAAAGTTGAAAAGGGAATTCCTGAAGATGATCCGAGAAATCCGGCTACTATTGCTGATAACGTGGGAGATAATGTCGGAGACTGTGCCGGTATGGCAGCAGACGTATTTGAATCCTACGCATTAACCATCGTAGCAGCCATGATTTTAGGAGGAAACCTTTTTGGCTTGAAAGGAGTGGTATTCCCTCTTCTTGCACGATCCGGAGCAATTCTTACATCTATTCTTGGTACTTTTTTCGTAAAAGCGAAAAATGATAAAGAAAATCCTATTAAACCGCTCATCCGGGGCTTTATGGTCTCCGCAATATCCGCGGCCGTTATATTTATGGGTCTTGCAATATACCTTCTTAACGAACCGCGTGCAGGATACGCAGCTGTTGCAGGAATTGTAGCCATGCTCGCTCTCCTTCTCATTACAAAATTCTACACCGGCCCGGGTGAAAAACCGGTTGTTGCTATTGCAACAGCATCCAGAACCGGAGCAGGAACCAATATCATTGCAGGACTTGGGCTTGGTATGGAATCAACAACCGTATCCGTTGTTGTAGTAGCTGCTGCAATTTATATTGGCTATCTCATATTCGGGTTCTACGGAATATCACTGGTTGGTATGGGAATGCTTGCTACAACCGGTATCATCATGGCGCTTGATACCTTCGGACCGATTGCTGATAACGCACAGGGTATGGTTGAAATGGCAGGACTCAAAGGAAAAGCTGAAGAAATAACCAGCAAGTTAGACGCGGTCGGAAATACGACAAAAGCACTTACCAAAGGATTTGCTGTTGGATCAGCAGCAGTTGCAGCGAGCTCACTCTTTGCAACGTACTTTGAAGCAACAGGACTGTCAACCATTGATATAGCAAGCCCCAAAGTGTTTGTTGGCGTTCTTCTTGGGGGAGCATTGCCGTTTATTTTTAGCTCACGGCTCATTAACTCTGTCGGACGCGCTGCATTTCAGGTTGTTGAGGAGGTTCGGAGACAATTTAGAGAAATAAAAGGAATCATGGAGGGCAAAACGCTTCCTGACTATTCCCGGGCAGTTGCCATTGTTACTGAAGCTGCGCAAAAAGAACTGGTCATTCCGGCAGCCATTGTCGTAACCTCGCCTGTCATCGTAAGCGTTCTCGGCGCTGAAGCACTCGGTGGATTTTTAGGGGGAGTGGTCATCGTTGGACTCATGCTTGCATTTTTTATGTGTAACACCGGAGGAGCATGGGATAATGCGAAAAAATATATTGAGGACGGAAACTTTGGCGGCAAAGGGAGTGACACACATAAAGCTGCTGTGGTAGGTGACACGGTCGGGGATCCGTTAAAAGATACTGCAGGACCGGCATTAAATCCAATGATGAAAATTGTACAAGTTGTGGCTCTTTTAATTGCGCCATTTGTTATACAAATTATTGGCAAATAATCCGCCAGCTGGCGGATTGATTTAGTATGAATATTGGAAAAATAATCCAATCTGAAATAGTAACAGAAATGCAGAAGTCATATCTTGACTATGCCATGTCTGTGATCGTATCCCGTGCGCTTCCGGATGTCCGTGACGGCATGAAGCCGGTGCACCGACGTATTTTGTACGCGATGCACACAACTGGACTAGCCCATACGTCTAAATACAAAAAAAGTGCATCCGTTGTCGGAGAAGTCTTAGGAAAATATCATCCACACGGAGATTCTTCCGTCTACGAAGCCTTGGTTAGGCTGGCACAAGTATTTTCCATGCGATACCCGCTCGTTGATGGGCAGGGAAACTTTGGTTCAATTGACGGAGATCCTCCAGCTGCCATGCGGTACACCGAGTGCAGATTGTCTGCAATTTCCGCAGAAATGCTGTTTGATATTGAAAAAGACACGGTCGATTTCTTACCAAACTTTGACGGGTCAACCAAAGAACCAAGCTATTTGCCGGCAAAGCTTCCGAATTTGCTTCTCATGGGATCAGAAGGAATTGCTGTTGGAATGGCAACAAAAATCCCACCGCATAACTTAAATGAAATCGTTGACGCGCTCGTTCACATGATTGGCAAAATCACTATTGTCAAAAACGAGAAGAGTGACAGTCATGAAACACCGAAGTATTCCTTTAACACCACGCTTGATGAACTCATGGAGTTTGTACAGGGACCGGATTTCCCAACCGCAGGAGTTATCTATGACATAAGCGAAATCAAAGCGGCGTACGCAACAGGAAAAGGCAAAATCGTCATGCGCGGAAAAGCAGAAATTGAAGAAATCGGGCAGGGAAAATCCGCTATCTCCATCACTGAACTTCCATACCAAGTGAACAAAGCAAATCTTGTTATTAGAATTGCAGATCTTGTCAAAGACAAAAAAATTGATGGCATTTCCGATCTTCGTGATGAATCAGACCGACATGGCATCCGGGTCGTCGTAGAACTGAAACGTGATGCACATCCGAAACAGGTATTGAATAACTTATATAAATACACAGATCTCCAAACAACGTTCCCAGTAAACATGGTTGCGCTCGTCGATAACACCCCGCAAACCTGTACTCTCAAATTAATCCTGGAAGAGTACTTGAAACACCGCCAATTCGTTATCCGAAGACGGAGTGAATTTGAACTTGCTGAAGCAAAAAAACGAGAACATATTCTTGAGGGCTTAAAAATTGCTGTAGACCATATTGATGAAGTCATCGCTATCATTAAAAAAAGCAAAGATGCAGATGAAGCTAAAGGAAAACTCATGAGTCGGTTTAAGCTATCTGAAATCCAAGCAACAGCAATTTTGGATATGCAGCTACGAAAGCTGGCCGCTCTTGAGCGGGAAAAAATTGAAGATGAACTGGCAATGATAAAAGAAACGATTGCATATCTCAATGACCTGCTTGAGCACCCGGAAAAAATATTTAAGGTTATTAAAGAAGAACTCATCAAAATCAAAGAAAAATACGGAGACAATAGAAGGACAAAAGTCTACAGAAGCAAAGTTGGGGAATTTAGTGAAGAACAACTCATTCCAAACGAAGATACGATCATCACGATGAGCACATCCGGATATATCAAACGAGTTCCTCCTACCTCATTTAAAATACAAGAGCGTGGCGGAAAAGGCGTTATCGGTATGACCACCAAAGATGAAGATGCAATCGATATGGTGGTATCAGCCAGAACACACGACAACTTACTCTTCTTTACAGAAAAAGGGAAAGTCTATCAAGTGCGCGCATGGGACTTACCGGAAGCCAGTCGGCAATCCAAAGGTCAAGCAGTAGTCAACGTCATTAATATCGAATCCGGAGAAAAAGTTACCTCCATGTTGACCTACACCCTTGATTCCAAAGCGCAAAAAGAACAGGGTGTCAAATTTATCATCATGGCAACCAAAAAAGGAGTCATCAAAAAAAGCAAACTTACGGAGTATGAAAATATCCGCAGAAACGGACTCGTTGCCATTAAACTCGATGCAGGCGATGAACTGGAATGGGTAAAACTCACCGGCGGGTCTGATGAAATACTCATGGTATCCCATGAAGGAAAATCCATCCGATTTAGTGGAGAAGAAGTCAGGGGGACCGGAAGAGACACCATGGGAGTTCGAGGAATACTTCTTAAAGGAAGTGATTATCTCGTCAGTATGGATGTCATCACAAAAGAAAATAAATCCCATGATTTCCTTACTATCATGGAGAAAGGGATTGGTAAAAAAACAGCAATTGTAGGCTTTCCGAAACAACGCCGCGGCGGCCAGGGAGTAAAGGTAGCAGATGTCAAAGATAAAACCGGTAAGGTTATCGTTTCTCAAATCATCCCATCAGAAACCGAAGGGCTCATTATTACCTCAACCAAAGGACAAGTAGTTAAACTTCCTATTAAATCCATCCCACGACTCGGTCGCGCAACCAGTGGCGTTATATTGATGCGCTTTACTGATAAATCCGACACCGTCGCCGCCGCCACCTGTTTAACGAAATAACGTAAATTATTACTACAACAAATCCTCGCGTACGTAGAAAAATGTTGTAGTATAGAAATAATGCCCGAAGAAATAAACATACCCTCGGATGAACGAATTGCTAATCTCTGTTCACTTTTATCCAAGCAAATTAAAAAAGAGGAAATACGCCACCGTTATGCACCGGTCAAAAAAGTACTTACGTTTATCGGCATTGCTGGCGCGCTCGGACTAACACTTCTTGCTCCCGGTATTGCTCCTATTACTAAACAAATCATCGATAGTCAAACACAGAAGGAACAATATGATTGGAAACAATATAATCCCTATTTTCTCAAACGCGCAATCAAACGCTTGCAAAAACAGAAAATGGTCCAGATATCTGAAGTAAACGGAAAACAACACATCACACTGACAACAAACGGCAAACGA
>Ga0315275_10000446_pt1 | contig 33911 bp, 31 predicted proteins | sample YL17G03_0_MG_FD_205557 | JGI IMG/M metagenome (GOLD analysis project Ga0315275, IMG submission 205557) | Sediment microbial communities from Yellowstone Lake, YNP, Wyoming, USA - YL17G03_0 | ecosystem: Environmental > Aquatic > Freshwater > Lake > Sediment | place: USA: Wyoming | collected...
ACCGGCAGTGTGAGCTGGAACTGGAAGAAGATGGTGGCGAGCGCCAGGTGAAGCAGCAGGAACGGCAGGAAGATCCGGTCGCGCATGGGCACGACGAGTCCAGCCAGCACCTCCCGCACGGTCTCCGGGCGAGATTCCGGCCGCGTCTCCGGCACGAAGCGCCACACCACCCAGGCAAAGGCGAGGCTGGTGAGCCCGTCGCCGACGAAGAGCAGCGTGTAGCTCACCGACGCGATGAGCCCGGCCAGCGCGAGGCCGATGGCCACGCCCAGGTTCACCGCCCAGTAGAGGAGTCCGAAGGCGCGCACCCGGTCCTCGGGGGGCACCACGTCGCCGACGACCGCATGGGAGGCCGGCCGGTAGATCTCGCCCACGAATCCCACCGCGAAGACGAGCGGCGCGACGACGGCGGGGGTTCGAACGAAGCCGAGCGCGACGGTGAAGGCGGCGCCCCCCACGAGCGAGCCGAGCAACGCCGCCCGACGTCCCAGGCGGTCGGCGACCACCCCCGCCACCGGCCCCGCCCCGATGGCCCCGAGCCCCCAGAGCGAGACGAGCCCGCCCGCCTCCCCCACGGACAGGCCCCGTTCCGTCGTGAGGTAGAGCGACAGGAACGGCACGACGAAGCTGCCGATGCGGTTCACGAGCAGTCCGACCCAGAGCGCCCAGTACGCTCGCGGCAGGCCGCCCAGGACCTCGCGCAGGGAGGCCCGCAGGGAGGCGGCCAGGGAGGGGAGGGTGGGCGGCACGGCGGCGCATTCTACTGCCGAAACGACGACGACCGCCCCGGAGGGCGGCCGCCTGGAAGATGCGCTGCGAAGAGCTCCCTAGGTGTCGAAGTAGAGGGTGTACTCGAGCGGGGTCGGACGCATCCGGATCGGGTTCACTTCCTTGTCGTACTTGTACTGGATCCAGGTCTCGATGACGTCGTCGGTGAAGACGTCACCCTTGAGCATGAAGGAGTGGTCCTTGCGCAGGTTCTCGAGGGCCTCCTCGAGGGAGCCCGGCATCTTGGGGATGTCCTTCAACTCCTCCGGCGACATGCCGTAGATGTCCTTGTCGAGCGGCTGGCCCGGGTTGATCTTGTTCTCGATGCCGTCGAGCCCGGCCATCAGCATGGCCGCAAAGGCGAGGTAGCCGTTGGCGGCCGGGTCCGGCGATCGGAACTCGATGCGCTTCGCCTTGGGGCTCGGCGAGTACATCGGGATGCGGATCGACGCCGAGCGGTTGCGCGCCGAGTAGGCCAGGTTGACCGGCGCCTCGAAGCCGGGGACGAGCCGCTTGTAGCTGTTCGTCGTCGGGTTGCAGAAGGCGGCCAGCGCCGGGGCGTGCCGGAGGATGCCGCCGATGTACCACATGGCCAGGTCCGACATCCCCGCGTACCCGTCGCCCGCGAAGAGCGGCTTTCCGTTCTTCCAGATCGACTGGTGGACGTGCATGCCCGAGCCGTTGTCGCCATAGAGCGGCTTGGGCATGAAGGTCACGGTCTTGCCGTGCCGGCGGGCCACGTTCTTGATGATGTACTTGAACCACATCAGCTTGTCGGCCATGGGCAGGAGCGCGTCGAAGCGGATGTCGATCTCGGCCTGTCCGGCGGTGGCGACCTCGTGGTGCTGCCGCTCGACCTTGATGCCCATCGCCTCCATGATCGCGCACATCTCGGAGCGGATGTCCTGCTGGCTGTCGGTGGGCGCCACCGGGAAGTAGCCCTCCTTGTAGCGGGGCTTGTAGCCGAGGTTGCCGCCCGCCTCCTCGCGGCCGGTGTTCCACTGCCCCTCGACCGAGTCCACCTTGTAGAAGGACTGGTTGACGCCGACCTCGTAGCGGACCTCGTCGAAGATGAAGAACTCGGCCTCGGGGCCGAAGTAGGCCACGTCGCCGATGCCGGTGGCCTTCAGATACTTCTCGGCCTTGATGGCGATGTTGCGTGGATCGCGGGAGTACGGCTCCTTGGTGATGGGGTCGACGATGTTGCAGATGAGCGACAGCGTCGGGTGCGTCATGAACGGGTCCATCACCGCGGTGTTGGCGTCCGGCATGACGAGCATGTCGGAGGCGTGAATCGCCTGCCAGCCGCGGATGGACGAGCCGTCGAATCCGAGTCCCTCCTCGAAGACCGCCTCGGTGAGCTCGTCGATGGGGATGGTGAAGTGCTGCCAGATGCCGAGGAAGTCGTTGAACTTGAGGTCGACGAACTGCGCCTTGTTCTGCTTGGCGAGGTCGAGAGCCTGCTTCGGGGTGATCGTGGCCATTGCGGAGGTGTCTCCTGACGGGACGGAGGGTTGACGAGGCCCGGGAATAGCATGGCCTGTGCCATCCGGATCTACTCCGATCGACCCCGGATCGGGGTCCCTTTCGGGAAGGTGCCCAAGAAACGGGCACGGGCTGCCCGGGAACGAGGCGTCGACCGGCTCCCGGGAGAGGACGCCGTGCCAGGCGGGGGCGCCGGCGCTAGGAACGCGAGACCCACTTAAGGGCCTGGATCGTTTGTCCCGTTCCGGAGACCCCGCGTGTCACGAATGACAGGAGGCGTCTTGGAGGACCCGAGGAGCCAGGTGACCAGGCTCTACAGGGAGCTTGGCCCGGCGGTCTACCGCCGGTGCCTTCGACTGCTCGGCGACCGGGCAGCGGCCGAGGACGCCACGCAGGAGGTCTTCGTGAAGCTGCTGCGCGACATGGACCGGCTCCAGGACCGGGAAACGGTGCTCCCGTGGATCTTCCGGGTGGCGACCAATCACTGCCTGAACCTTCGCCGGGACGCACGCAAGCGCGGCCAGGACGCCCTCGCCGAGGACCTCGACGTCGTGCCGGACGCCCGCGGTGATGGCCCTGACGCCTACCCGGACCGGCAGCTCGCGCAGGCCGTCCTGTCCCGCTTCGACAGCGAGACCCAGGCCGTGGCGGTCGCCGTCTTCGTGGACGGCATGGAGCACGAGGAGGTCGCGAGCATGCTCGGGATCTCGCGGCGGACCGTCTCGCGAAAGCTCGATCGCTTCGTCGAGAACTCGCGGAAGTTCCTGGCTCGCAGCGATTCCGGAAGCGAGGAGTCGGACGAGGCGGTGCTGCCGTGACGCGCTGCGCGTCTGAGCTGGCCCTGGAGACCCATCTCCTCGACCCAAAGAAGGCGGGGATCGAGCCCCACCTCGAATCCTGCAGCATCTGCCGGGCCCGGCTCTCCCGGATGGAGCGGGAAGGGGAGGAGTTCCGCCGCTTCGTCCACCCGAGGACCCTCGACGGGGTCCTCGCCGGCCACGATTCACACAGCACGGGGTGGAGGCGATGGTTCGCCGTGATGGTTCCGGCCGGAGGCATCGCTGCAGCCGCGGCCGCGCTGCTGCTCGTCTCTCCGGAGCCCCCTTCCGATTACCTGGGGGCGAAGGGGACGCCGCTCGCGATGCGGGTCTGGGTCGGGGACGCCGAAGGCGCACGCGAGGTGGCCGACGGAGGCATCGTTCCGCTGGGGTCGCGCCTCCGGTTCCAGGTTGCGGCCGGAAGCCCCTGCCGACTCTGGCTCGTCTCGGTGGACGCGAGAGGCGACGTCTCCCGGCTCTACCCGGCTCAGGGCGACGTCGCGGCCGATCTGCAGGGAGGCGCCACGCTTCCCGGCGGCGTCGCGCTCGACGACGTGGCTGGCCCGGAGCGTCTCTTCGCGGTCTGCAGCGCGGATGCGCTGCCCCTCGCTGCGGTCGAACGAGCCAGCCGGGACGCCGCGGCGGGCGGCGCCGAGGCCCTCCGTCGCTCGGCGCGGCTCGAAGGTCTGCCCGCCGGGACCACGCAGGCCACCCTTCTCGTCGAGAAGGTCCGTTGAACGGCAGGGCCACGCTCGCCGCGCTCCTCCTCGCGGCCGCGCTGGCGCCGGCCCCGGCGCTGGCCGTGGCCCGCTTCGCCATCGTCGTCGGCAACGACGCCGGCGTGGCCGGGCGCCAGCGGCTCTACTTCGCCGAGAAGGACGCCGACCGGATCCGCGCCGCGCTCCTCGAGCTCGGCGACTTCACCGACGATCGGGTGATCGTGCTGAAGGCACGCGGCGGCGACGCGTTCCGGGAAGCCTTCGCCGCCACCGAGGCGCGCATGCAACTGGCCCGCCGCTCGGGCGAGCGGGCGCTCCTCGTCGTCTACTTCTCCGGGCACGCCGGCTCGGTGGGGCTCGAGCTCGGCAACGACACCTTCTCCTACGACGAGTTGCGCAAGCTGGCGGCCGCCTCCCAGGCCGAGACCAAGGTGGTGGTTCTCGACGCCTGCGAGTCGGGCGGCCTCACCCAGGTGAAGAGCGCCCGTCCACTCTCGGCGGTCGACTTCGCGCTTCCCAGCGACGAGAGCGCCCGAGGCACGGCCTTCATCACGTCGGCGGCGGTCGGGGAGGCGGCCCAGGAGTCGGCCGCCCTCGGTGGGAGCTTCTTCACCCACCACCTCGACGTCGGGCTCCGCGGCGCCGCCGACGCCGACGGCGACGGCCAGGTGACGCTGGCCGAGGCCTTCCGATACACCTCGGCCCAGACCGTGGCGCAGACCGCCGGGACGCAGAGTGGCGTCCAGCACCCCACCTACGAGTTCCGCATGTCCGGTCGCGGCGACGTGGTCCTCGCCGACCTGCGCAAAGCCGAGGCGAAGCTGGTGCTGCCGGCCGACTCCGGCTCGACCTACATCCTCCGCGGCCCGAGGGGCGTGCTCTCCGAGGTGCCGGCCCAGGCGGCGCCGCTCGCGCTGGCGCTGCCGGCGGGGCGGTACTCGGTGGAGCGACGGTCCACGCAGGGGCGCGCCACCGGCGAGGTCACGCTCGAGAAGGGTGTCACCACCGACCTGCCTCTTCTCTCGCCCACCCGATTCGAGGTGGCGCGCGCCAAGGGCGGCCCCAAGCCCAACCTGGCCTTCGCCGAGGGCGGGGTGGCCTGGTTCGACCTGCAGGGGCTCGGTATCGCACCCTCGGTGCGGGTTGGCGTCCGCAAGGAGTTCGGTCCGGTGGGGCTGCGGGTGGCCTTCGACTGGGCCGGAAGAAACGACACCGGCGGGTCCATCACCTACCAGTTCCAGTACTACGGAGGCTCGGCCGCCCTCCTCTGGCCAATCACCGAGAGTGCTTTCTTCCTGGAGGTCGGCCCCCAGCTCACCTACGGCTACGCCACCCAGAACCTGCCGGCCAGCCCGAGCTTCTCCTCGGGGATCCTCGGCGCCGGCGCCGCGGTCATGGCCTCCTTTCCCGTCGGCCCGGTTCGACTGGGCGTGGACGCCAGCGGCGCCGCCCAGGTCTACAAGCTGAACGACAAGACCGTCGTCCGCCCCGGCGCCTCGGCCGGGCTGCTCCTCCTCTTCGGGTTCTGAATTGCGCCACCACGCCCCCCCACGGATGCTCGCCCTGCTCGCCCTGCTCGCCGCCACGGCCGGGTGCGGGAAGACGCTCGTCGACGAGAACGGAAAGAACCTCATCCCCTCGGTCTGCTCCTGCACGGCACCCACGGGCGGGAGCCCGGTGTGCAACCCCGACGGCAGCTGCGACTACGTCTGCACCGACACGCTGTTGCTCAAGTGCGGCGGGGAATGCATCGCCTGCAGCGCGCCGGCGAACGCCATTCCGGCCTGCGTCCAGGGCGCCTGCGGCTTCGCGTGCAACTCGTCGACCCGGCTCTGCCCGGCGGCCCCCCCGAGTGGACAGGCCACCTGCCAGCTGGAGACCGACGCCAGCTGCGGTCCGAGTTGCGCCGCCTGTCCAGGGCCCCCGGCCGGCGGGCGCGGGGTCTGCAACCCCGGTCCAGCCGTCGGCGCCGGCACCTGCGCGGTGTCCTGCGACGCCGGCTTCCACGTCTGCGGAACCGCGGGAACCTCCTGCTTCGCCGACGACGATGCGGCGCACTGCGGGGCAGCCTGCCTCGACTGCTCCGCCTCCGCTCCAGCCAACGCCTCACCGCTGTGCACCGGAGGCGCCTGCGCCTTCACCTGCAACCCGGGCTGGATGCGCTGCGGCGGCGGCTGCTGCCGGGCCGGCGCGGTGGCCGCCGGCGGGGAGTTCAGCTGCGCCATCCTCGGCGACGGCCGGGTCCGCTGCTGGGGAGCCAACGACCGCGGCCAGCTGGGCGACGGCACCACCACCTTCAGCCCGGTGCCGGTCGACGTGAAGGGGCTTCCCGCCTCGTCGCCGGCCGTGGCCGTCGCCACAGGCTGGGCCCACGCCTGCGCGGTGGTCTCCCCGGGCGGCCAGGTCTGGTGCTGGGGAGACAACACCACGGGTGAACTGGGCCCGGCGGCGTCGGGCGCATTCAGCCGGGACCCGGTCCAGGTCACCGGGGTGGCCGGGGTGGCCGCGCCCGCCTCCGGGGCCGCCCCTTCGCCGCTGGCCGCGGGTGGTGGCGCGGCGGGAAGTCCGCCGGCTCCCTTCGGCCACACCTGCGCCGTCGCCTCCGGGACCCTCCTTTGCTGGGGGGCGAACGGGAGCGGGCAACTGGGAAGGGGCACCACCTCGGCCTTCATCGCCACGCCGGGGGCCCCCACGGTCCTGGGCGCGGTGACGGCCGTGGCCGCCGGGGAGGCCCACACCTGTGCCGTCTCGGGAGGCGGCGTGTCGTGCTTCGGCGCCAACGGCTCCGGCCAGATAGGCGACGGGTCCACCACCACGCGGTCCTCGCCCGTCCAGGCACTCGCGCCGGCGAGCGCGGCCTCCTTCGCCGCCGCCGGCCGCGCCCACTCCTGTGCCGTGGCCGGGCCCGCCGCGCACCTCGCCTGCTGGGGGGACAATGGCTCGGGCCAGGTGAACGCCGGCAGCGTCAGCACCGCTCCCCAGCTCACCCCGCTCGCGGTCAGCCTCGGCGGCGGCTTCGCCCCCAGCCAGGCCGCCGCCGGCGGCGCCTTCACCTGCGGCGTGGAATCGGGCCCCGCCTTCCCACCCAACGTGAAGTGCTTCGGCGCGAACGACCGGAGCCAGCTCGCCACCACCGCCTCCGGGCCCAACAAGGTCGACGTCTCGCTTCCCGCCGCCGTGCAGGCCATCGCCGCCGGCGGGTCGCACGGGTGCGCCCTGCTGGGCGACGGGGGCATCCTCTGCTGGGGCGCGAACGACCGGGGCCAGACCGGAACCGGCCTGCCCACCACGGCCGTCGCCGCGCCGACCTTCGTGTCCGGACGCTAGTGATCCCAACAATCTGTCCCGTCGCCCAGCGACGGGGTGTCATCTGCCCAGACGGCGGGCGGGCACTTCTCCAACGACGGAGCGGACATGAACAGCGCGAAGCGAAATCTGGCGATCGGCGTGGCAATGGCGGTTCTCCTCGCGGCCTGCGGTGGCACGGCGGGCACGTCCTCCACCGGAGGAAGTGGCTCGACCGGCGCCACCGGACCCACCGGCGCGACGGGACCGACCGGTTCGACCGGACCCACCGGCTCGACCGGCCCGACGGGCGGTTCCGGGCTCGCCATCACGGCGGGCGCCCGGGGCGCCATCAGCAGTCTCTCTCCACTCACAGTGAACGGCGTCCGCTTCGACACCACCCAGGCCGAGGTCCGCGTCGAGGGAGAGAAGCGCACCGAGGCCGAGCTGCACAAGGGTCAGGTGGTCCACATCCGCGGCGAGATCCACGGTCGGGACGGCCGGGCCGCCACCGTCTCCTTCGACGACGACCTGCGCGGCAAGGTCGACGACCGCGGCGGCAACCGCATGCACGTGGGGGGCCACGAGGTCGAGATCGAGAACGAGACCGAGTTCGAGGACGAGACCCGCCGCGAGGACTCGATCCAGCCCGGCGAGCGCGTGCGCATCTCCGGCCACCGGACCGCGTCCGGCGCCATCCGCGCCACCCGCATCGAGAAGGAAGTGGGAAGCCAGGAGGACTTCGAGGTGAAGGGGTACGTCTCCAGCCTGGCGGCCGCGGCGGCGCCTCCGACCTTCGCCCTCCGGATGACCCCGGCCGGCGCCGACGTCTACCAGGTGTCACTGGCGGCCGGTGTGACGCTCCCCGCCGGGATCCAGGACGGATCCTTCGTCGAGGTTCGCTCGGCGTCGAAGCCGCTGGCCGGCGCGCTCACCGCCACCGCCGTCGAGCTCGAGGACGCCAGGAACGGCGCCGAGAACGACGAGGCCGAGGTCGAGGGGATCGTCACCAGTGGCGACTCGATAGCCTTCTCGATCGGCTCGCAGCAGGTCACCACCTCCGCGGCCACCCTCTGGGAGAACGGCTTGCCCGAGGACCTGCTCCCCGGCGCGAAGGTGGAGGCAGAAGGCACGCTCGACGCCCAGGGCGTGCTCCTGGCGAGGAAGGTCTCCTTCCGCTCGAACGTGCGGCTCCAGGGCGCCCCGTCGAACGCGGTCGAGACCTCGCCCGGCGTCGGCACCTTCCAGGTTCTCGGCGTCACCGTCCGCGTGGACGGGCTCACCGAGTGGAAGTCGTCGGGCAACGGAGGCGGCCTCTCCCTCTCCAGCCTCGGCGCCACCCCGGTGCAGGTCCGCGGCTACCGCGCCCGCAACGGGACGGACGTCATCGCGACCCGCGTCGAGTCTCGAAACGACGACCGAATCATCCTCCAGGGCCCGGTCTCGTCGAAGGACGCCGGGGCGGGCACGCTCGCCATCCTCGGCCTCACCGTCCAGTCGACCGGCGGTACCGGGTTCCGCGGCGTGGACGACGGCTCGATCTCCGCCTCGGCCTTCTTCGACGCCGTGACGGTGGACGCGACGGTCGTGAAGGCGCGAGGCAAGGACGCCGCCGCCCTCTCCGGGACGACGCTCACGGCCGAGGAGATGGAGATCGAGGGCAGCCGCTGACGGGATCGGGCCGGAGAAGGATCTTCGGTGTCCCGTCCGGCCCGAACCCAGTGTCAACGGTGACAGAGAGACGCGACACCAGACCAGGAGACGAGACATGAACCCCTTCAACCGCCGCAGCCCGTTCGCAGTGGCCAGCCTTGCCCCCCCCCTGGCTGCAGCCCTCCTCCTTGCAGCCTGCGGAGGGTCGTCCACGGCCCCCGCCGGCGGCGGGGTCGGAGGGGGCGGCGGCGGTGGAGGGGCACTGTCGGCCACCAGCAAGGGCGTGGTCACGGCGATCGGAAGCGTCACCGTGAACGGCATCCGCTTCGACACCTCGACGGCGCAGATCCGGATCGACGACAACCCGGGTCGCCCCGAGTCCGAACTCAAGGTCGGGATGGTGGTGAAGGTGAAGGGCTCGAAGGACGACGTCGCCGGCAACGGCAAGGCCACCGAGGTCGAGGCCCACCACGTGGTCCGCGGCAAGGTGGACGACAAGGTCGGGGGCGTTCTCAAGGTCGGCGGCCACGAGGTCGAGATCGAGCACGGCACCGAGTTCGAGAACCACGCCTCCGGGCTGGACTCGATCTCGGTCGGCGAGCGAGTCCGCGTACACGGCCACCCGACCGCAACCGGGCGCTTCCGGGCCACCCGCGTGGAGAAGGAGGCCGGCTCGTCGGAGGACTTCGAGGTGAAGGGCTTCGTGTCCGACCTCTCCCTCGCCGCCGGAACGTTCACCCTCAAGGTTTCGCCCGATGCCGCCTCGAGCTACGCCGTCACCATGGCCTCCGGCGTCACCATCCCCGCCGGCGTCGTGAGCGGCTCCTACGTCGAGGTCCGCGCCGCGTCCAGGCCGGTGAACGGCGCGCTCACCGCCACCGCCGTCGTCCTCGAGGACGGCAAGCTCGGCGAGGCCCAGGCCGAGGTCGAGGTCGAAGGGCTCGTGACCAGCGGCAACTCGACCCAGTTCGTGGTCGAGGGTCAGACCGCCGTCACCTCCGGTTCGACCCGATGGGACAACGGTCTCCCGGCCGATCTGGCTCCCGGAGTGAAGGTCGAGGCCGAGGGCAAGCTCGACACCGCCGGCATCCTCCAGGCCACCAAGGTCTCTTTCCGCGCCAACGTCCGGATCCAGGGACCGGTGTCGACCGTCGTCTCGACCAGCGCCCACGAGGGCAGCTTCCAGGTCCTCGGGCTCACCGTGCGCACCGACGCCTGGACCGAGTGGAAGTCGTCCGGCGGTGGCGGCGGGGCGCTCGACCTGACCACCATCGGCACCGGTCCGGTCGAGGTCCGCGGCGTGCCCGGCCAGGCCGGGGAGATCATCGCGACGCGCATCGACGCCACGAACGACAACCGGCTCGTCCTGCAGGGACCGGTGTCGTCGAAGGACGCCGTGGCCGGCCGGCTCGTCATCCTCGGGCTCACGGCCCAGGCGGGCGCCTCCACCGAGTACCGCGACTCCTCCGACGCGGTCCTCACCGCCTCGGCCTTCTTCGACCAGGTGACCGTACCGAAGACGGTCGTGAAGGTGCGCAGCCGCGACCCGATCTCCGGCACGACGCTCACGGCGGAACAGATGGAAATCGAGGGGAGCCGGTAGTCCTCCGGCGCCCCGGGCGCGTCCCCGGATCCCTCCCCCCTCCGGGGACGCGTGTTTCTCACTCCTTCGGCTTCAAGCCCAGCGCCCGCATCCGCTCCCGCAACGTGTTGCGGTTCATGCCAAGCAGCTCGGCGGCCTTGAGCTGGTTTCCGTGGGTGCGGAGCATGGCGGCCGAGATGAGCGGGGCCTCCATCGCGGCGAGCGCCGCCTGGTAACGGCCGCCGTCCGGCTCGGGACCGTCGAGGAAGCCCTCCACGAAGCCGGTGAGCCCCTTCTCCCTCGCGGTGCCCGCCGGGAGCAGCGGCGCCAGGTCGCGCGCCGTGATGCGGTTCCCCGGCAGGGAAAGCAGCACCCGCTGGAGCACGTTCTGCAGCTCGCGCACGTTGCCCGGCCAGGAGTGGGCGAGGAGCAGCGGTTCCGCGTCGCGCGCCAGGGTGAGCGGTCGGCCGCGCAGCTGCTCGCCATACTTCGCGGCGAAGTGGCGGGCCAGCAGGACCACGTCGTGGTCCCGCTCGCGCAGCGGCGGAAGCCGGATGGGGACCACCGCCAGCCGGTAGAAGAGGTCGCGCCGGAAGCGCCCTTCCTCCATCGAGCGCGCGAGCTCGGCGTTGGTGGCGGCGATGATCCGGACATCCACCGGGAGTGGACGGGACCCGCCCACGCGGTCGATCTCCCTTTCCTGGAGCACGCGCAACAGCTTGGCCTGCAGCTCCACCGGCATCTCGCCGATCTCGTCGAGGAACAGCGTGCCCCCGCCCGCCAGCTCGAACTTTCCGGGGCGGCGCTCGGCGGCGCCCGTGAACGCGCCTCGCTCGTGGCCGTACAGCTCGCTCTCCATGAGGTCGCGCGGGATGGCGGCCATGTTGACGGTGATGAAGGGCCCTCGCGAGCGGGCCGAGTTGGCGTGGATGGCCCGGGCCACCAGTTCCTTGCCGGTGCCGCTCTCGCCCATGAGCGTGACCGTCATCTCGGTGCGGGCGACGCGCCCGATCTCCTTGAAGACCTCGACCATCGCCGGGGATCGGCCGATGAGGGAGTCGAGCGGCGCGCCGTCGCGCTTCCGCTCCGGCTCGGGGGCCCGCGAAGCCGCACGCTCGGCGCGGTCGTCGGGCTCGGGCTCGGGGCCGATGGCGAGGTCGCGCACGATGCGCTCGACGCGCGCGAGGTCGAAGGGCTTGCCCAGGTAGTCGGCGGCGCCGCGCTTCATGGCCTCCACCGCCGAGCGCATGGTGTCCTCGGCGGTCATGACGACCACGAAGGGCGAGTCGGCCCGCCCCGCCAGCTCCCCGAGCAGCGTGAAGCCGTCGTCGCCGGGAAGCCGGACGTCGAGCAGGACCAGGCCGATGCCGCCTTGACGGCCGGAGCCGTGCCGGGCCAGCTCCGAGCGCGCCTCCTCGGCGCTGCTGGCCTCCACGTGCTGGACCCCCGCCCGCTCACAGGTGCGGGCCAGCACGAAACGGACCGAGGGCTCGTCATCGACGATCAGGACCTTGCGCATCGGGTTCTCCGTCATGCACCTCTTATGCCCGATCCTCGGGCAGCAGGCATGACGAGAACCGGGCAGCCCGGAAGGGCCCCGATCACGAGGTCGCGAGGGGCAGGTAGAGGGCGGCCTCGGCCCCCCTGCCGCCGATGCGGTTCCGGACCTCGATTCGCCCGCCGTGCGCCTCGACGATGCGGCGCGACACGGCAAGCCCCAGGCCGGTGCCCTGGGCCTTGGAGGTGGCGAAGGGCGTGAAGAGGCGGGGGAGCATCGACTCGGCGATGCCCGGGCCGTTGTCGAGCACCGCCACGCGGGCGAGCGGTACCGTTCGACCGGACGACTGGCGCAGCCGCACCGACGCCACGCCCGTCTCCATCACCACCTCGGCGCCCGGTGTGTTTCGTACCGCCTCCACGGCGTTCCGCAGCACGTTCAGGACGACCTGCGTGAGCTTCTCCTGGTCGCCCTGGATCGGCGGCAGGGACGGATCGAAGTGCTGGGTGAAGAGGACCCGATCGCCGCCGGGCACCCCCTTCGCGATCAGCAGCACGTCGCGAAGGACGGTGTGGATGTTCACCGGCCCGGATTGCAGCGTGGCCGGGCGCGCCAGGTCGAGGAGTTCGCGAACCAGCCCGTCCACCCGCCGCGCCTCGCGGGCGATGACGAGCGCGTACTCGCGTGCCGCCCCGTCGGCCTCCCGGGCGAGCAGCTCCGCCGAACCCTGCAAGCCCGCGAGAGGATTCTTGATCTCGTGGGCGAGGCCGGCGGCGAGCGCCTCGAAGTCGAGGTGCCGCTCGCCGCTCCTGCGAGCTCGCACGACGAGCACGGTGCCCACGCAGCTGGCCCCGTCGAAGAGCGGGGAGCCCTCCACGGTCAGCGGAACCGACGGGTCGCGCGGGTTCGGGAAGTCGCCGCCGGTGGCCTCCTGCCCGCTCCGGACGCGATCGGCGAGCGCCTCCAGCGGCGCGCCGCCTGGCAGCGCCCGCACGGGCAGCCCCACCGCCCGCTCGCGACTGCGGTCGAACAGTTCCTCCGCGGCCGGGTTGAGGTGCACGAGCCCACCGTCCGGTCCGACCAGCAGGACCGGGTCTCCGATGGAGTCGAGCGCACCGCGCGCCAGGGCCGCCGGAAGAGGGGGTGCCTTGCTGCCTCGAGACACGGTGCCCCCTGGCTGCCGGACGGCCGGAGCCTAAAGGGCGTCCTCGCCGCGCTCGCCGGTGCGGATGCGGATCACCTCTTCCACCGGCACGACGAAGATCTTCCCGTCGCCGATGCGGCCGGTCTTGGCGGCGCGCTCGATGACCTCGACGACCTTGGACGCGAGCGCGTCGGAGACGACCACCTCGACCTTCACCTTGGGCAGGAAGTCGACCACGTACTCGGCGCCGCGGTAGAGCTCGGTGTGCCCCTTCTGCCGGCCGAAGCCCTTCACCTCGGTCGCGGTCAGGCCGGCGATGCCGATCTCGGAGAGAGCCTGCTTCACCTCGTCCAGCTTGAACGGCTTGATGATGGCCTCGACCTTCTTCACGGCGCACCCCTCTGGATATTGAACGTTTTCCGACGCTACGCTTCCGCGCCGCGATCGGTCAAGCGCCGGGGACCGCCCGGCTCGGCGTGGATGCCCTCACCTGTTTGCCCGAAATCCGGGCTGGCCTCTGCTCGTTTCTCGTACAGCGCCCGCGGCCCAGCAACCATGCATCGAACTCGTGCCCGGCGTCTCCGCCCAAGGTGGAGCCCCCGGTGCAATCGCGCCGGACACGGAGAGATTCGACTGCAACGGGCGGGCCACGTGTCGAGGCCCCGGCTTTCCGGGCCCGGTGCCGGATGCGGAGGCACGGAGGCAGCCGCTGCGGTAGATTTCCCCGCGGATGGAATGGGTGCTTGCCTTCTTTGTGGCTGCCGCGGTCGCCTCGGCCCTCGCCATCGGGCACTACGCCTTCTGGAGCTGGCGACTCCGCCAGCCGATCCTGGATGACGGCATCGCATGGGCCCAGACCCGGGACGGCTGGCGACTGGCGCTCGGCACCCGGCACCCGCGTGCCCCGGAGCGGCGTCCCCCCGTCCTCCTGGTCCACGGCCTTTCGGCCAACCGCTGGACGATGGACTCGGGCCTGGAGGCCTTCTCGCTCGCCGCCCACCTGGCCCGTTCAGGCTTCCGCACCTTCTCCCTCGATCTGCGCGGACACGGCGACTCACGCCGTCCCCCGCGCCGCGCACGCGGGGAGGAGTGGAACTTCGACCACTACGTGGAGGAGGACATCCCCGCCGCCCTCGATGCCATCCGGCGCGAGACCGGTGAGGAGCAGGTGCTCTGGGTCGGCCACAGCCTGGGAGCGGTGGCCGGACTCGTCTCCTGCCAGCTTCACCCGGAGCGCATCGCGGGGATCGTGGCCATCGCCGGGGCGATGGGCTTCGACGTGGACGGGCCGGTGGCCCGGTTCATGGGCTGGGGATTCCTCGTCGACGGGCGGTTCAACCGGACGCTGGCCCGGATGGTCGCGCCCTACGCAGGGCTCGCCCACCCGGCGGCGGGGGAGTTCGCGATCAACGGGCGCAACGTGGACCGGCCGGTCCTGCAGCGGCTGCTCGTGAACGGCATCGAGGACGTGCCGGCCCCGGTCTTCGTCCAGCTCGCCGACTGGGTGACGAAGGACGCCTGCCGTTCGGCCGATCGCTCGCGCGACTACCGGGCCGGTCTCGCCGCGTGCCGGCAGCCGGCCCTCTTTCTCGCGGCCCCTCGCGATCACCTGGCGCCCCCCGGAGTCGTGCGCCGGAGCTTCGACCTGTGGGGCGGGGCGAAGGAGTACGTCGAGTTCGGGATCGAGGCCGGCCACTCCGCCGACTACGGCCACACCGACCTCCTCGTCGGGACGCGGGCGCCTCGGGAGGTCTTCCCGGTGGTGGCCGACTGGCTCGTCGCGCAAGGCCGCCCGGCGCCGGGAGCCCCGAGATGATGGCGCTCCTCGTTGCCCTGCTGCTCGCCGCGAAGCCGCTCGCCTGCCCGCCCGGGAGCGCGCCGGCCGGGAAGCCGCCGCCCCTTGGAAACGCCGAGTGGTGCGAGGGGCCCGACGGAAGCGGGGCGGCCAAGCGACAGGGTCCGGGGCGCGACTACTACGAGCTCGACCTCGTTCACGTGGAGGCCACGTGGCGGAACGGCCAGCTCGACGGCCCGTGGGTCCAGTTCCACCGCGACGGCAAGAAGGCGGCCGAAGGGCGCTACCGCGCTGGCGAGAAGAACGGCCCCTGGACCTACTGGTTCGAGAGCGGCCAGGTCGCCGAAGAGGTCGGCTTCGACATGGGGAAGCGCCACGGCCGATTCGTGCAGTGGTGGCCGGGCGGGAAGAAGCGCACCGAGGGGAGCTTCTGCTTCGGCATGCAGTGCGGGCGCTGGGTGACCTGGAACGAGGAAGGTTCGGAGCTGGGGACGATCGTCTACGAGCAGATCCGCGCCAAGCCGTGATCGCGCCCGCGGGGTGGCGGGGCGCAAGACAGAATCAGCTGGCCCGCGGGGCCTTGCGAGCGCGCTCCAACTCGATGAGCTGGTCGAAGGCCTTCGACGGGACGGGCACGGCGGTGAAGACGGCCACCAGGTCGGGCCCGATTGGGAGCGTCGACTCGACGCCGGGCTTGACCCACACGCGGCCGGAGCGGAAGAGCGCCAGCTCGGGGATCTGCACGGCGTAGTTGACGCACACGCTGCCGGAGGCCTCCCGGGAGGTGGAAACCTTGAGGAGCATCCGGACGGAGGCCGGGTCGGCGGGGTCGCGGACCGTCACCGAGGCGAGCTTGCCCTCGGGGCTGACCAGCCGGCTCTTGGCGACGATCGTCCCGTCGTCGCTGCGGACCTCGAAGGAGATGAACTCGCCGATCGAGCCGTCGCGGGCCGAGGCCGCGGCTGCCCTGGCGGTCCGGATCCGCACGATTCCCTCGGCGGAAGTTGCCCCGACGAGGAAGGCGACGGCAAGGATGGCTGCGACTCGGAGGGTCTTCACGAACGCTCCCAAAGAGTGGTGATAGCTCACCCTGACGGCGTCTGCCCATAGAATCCCCCAAGGTTTCCAGAAAAACGACCCGTCCGGGGCTAGGCGGGACGCCAATTACCCCCCCTTTGGAGGGCTAGACCGGTCTCCTCCAGCCAGAGGAGGGTGGCGAGGCAACTCCGCTCGGCCACCGGGAGGAGGACCGGCGGGGTGTCATCGTAGGCGCGGCGCGTCACGTCGGAGAGCGTCCCGCCCGGGACGAGCGCCTCCGCGACCTTGTCGGCCCGCATGTGCCGGTGCTCGAGGTACTCGTCGAGCTTGGCGGCGGCGGCCGGGGCCGGCGGGCCGTGCGCCGGATAGAGGGCCCGGGCCGGGAGCGACCGGAGCCGCTCGAGCGAGGCCAGGTACTGCCCCATGTTTCCCTCGGGCGGGTCGATGACCACGGTGGAGAGCGTGCTCACCATGTCGCCGGCGAGGAGCGCCCCGGTGCGGCCGTCGAGGAAGCAGAGGTGGCCTGGTGCGTGACCAGGAGTGAAGATGGCCCGCCAGCGTCCGTGCAGCAGCTCGCCGTCGGCGACCGGGAGCACGGTGGTTCCGTGGGGCAGGCGGCTGGCGGTGCGCGGGTGGGCCCGGACCGGTAGCCCGCGCGCGGCGAGCGGTTCCAGGCCGCCGACGTGGTCGACGTGGTGATGGGTGAGCCAGACCTCGCGGGCCGGGCGCCCCTCGGCGGCGAGCGTCTCGAGCACGAGATCGAGGCGCGCCTGCTCGGCGGGCTCGGGAGAACCCGGATCGACGACGGCCACGCCGCCGCCCGGCTCGAGATCCACGATCCAGCAATTGGTGTGCGTGGCGGGGGGCAGGGTCGGCGTGCGCAGGGCCACGAGGACCACGCCGCGCTGGGACTCGATGAGGATGTCGGAAGGCGGGTGGCGGAGCAGCTCGAGCGCGGCCGGTGGCGCCTGGCGCGCGATCGCGGTGATGCCCCACCAGGCGGGCGGGTGGAGCAGCGCGTCCCCCCGCTCCCAGGAGTCGAGGGCGTGGCGGGCCGCGACGAACTCGCCGCCGGTGAGCTCCCCGGGCCACACCGAGGCCTCCTGGCCGGCGGGGAGGCGCGCCAGGTAGAACCAGGCGTCGAAGCGGATGGGGGAGAAGGCCGGCGTCACCCAGCGCCCGGCCGTCTCGAGGAGCGTGGGGTCGAGGGCGAGCGCCTCCTGGAAGAGCAGGTCGGCGAAGGAGATGCGACCGTCGAGTAGCGCGCGGCGGGCCTCGTCCCGCTGGGCCGGGGCGAGCCGTTCGGCGCCGTGGGCGAGCAGGACGCCGGCTTCCTCGAAGAGCTCGCGGCAGGCCGCCGCCAGGTGGGCTGCGTCCTCGCCGGAGAGCCCGGGCACCGGGACGTTCTGGTCGTCGTCGTCGACGCGCCCGCCGGGGAAGGCGTGGAACCCGCCGGCGAACTTGAGCCCGTGACCGCGCCGGACCCAGAAGACCTCCCGGCCGTCGGGCCCGTCGCGCCAGAGGATCACCGACGCTGCGGGACGCGGCGGCGGTGGCGGCGGCGCCGCCGGGAGTCCGGGAATGGCCTCGCTCATCCGATGCGCACGAGCGCCTGCTGGAGCTTGGAGTAGATTCGCGGTCCACCCGGAGTGAGGACGACGTCGATCTCGAGCCGGACGCCCATGCCCTCCTCCGGGATGTAGATGCCAGGCTCGATGGAGAAGGCGGTGCCCGGGACCAGCTCGCGGGTGTCGTGGGTCTCGAGGTCGTCCATGTTGGCCCCGTCGCCATGGGCCGAGGCGAAGCCGATGGAGTGGCCGGTGCGGTGGACGAAGCGGTCGCCGTAGCCCTTCGAGGCGATGTGGTCGCGCACCACCCGGTCGACCTGCCAGCCCTGGAGCCTGGTCCCCGATTTCCAGCCCTCCTCGACCAGCCGGAAGCCGGCGTCGCGAGCGTCGGCGGTGACCCGGAAGATCTCCTCCACCTTGGGCGGGGCCCGGTCGCCGCAGAAGGCCATCCAGGTGATGTCGGCGTAGGGGTCGTCGGCGCGGGGCTCCTTCGCCCACAGGTCGATGAGGAGCAGGTCGCCGGGCCGGATCGGCGTGGGGCGCTCCTTCGACGGCACGTAGTGGGGATCGCCGGCGTGGCCGTTCACGGCCACGATGGGCGGGTGGTCGGTCAGGAGTCCGCGCTCGGCGAAGCGGGCCATGAGAAGGTCCTGGATCTCGTGCTCGGCCGGAGCGCGGCCGCGGCGGTGTTCCTCGCCGACCCGGGCGAAGGCCTCGTCCTTGGCCTCGTCGATGGCCCGGCAGGAGCGCGCGTGGCTCTCCACCTGCCGGTCGTCGAAGCGGCAGAGGAACTGTTGCACCAGCTCACCCGAGGAGACGACGTCAACTCCCAGTGAACGAACCAGCTCGAGCGTGCCGGCGTCGATTCGGGACAGGTACGGGATGCCGGCCATGGGGAAGTACTCCATGGCGAGGCGGCGGCCGGGCAGGCCGGAGAACATGCGCTCCAGGCCGGCGTGGAACGACTGCCAGGAGGCGTAGCTCTCGCGATGCCCCGGGACGTGCGCGGGGAAGGAGCCCATCTCGATGGCGTGGACGAGCAGCCGCGGTTCGCCCCGGGCCGGGACGAGGTACGCCCAGCGCCGGGTGAGCATGTGGCCGGAGAGGCCGAGCGCGCCGACGGCGGTCGGGTTCTGCCCGTGGAAGTCGTAGAGGAGCCACCCGTCGAGCTTCTGGCTCGAGATGGCGCGCTGAAGGGACGGGATGTCCATGGTTCGACCTTCTAGATGGGGACCCGGTAGCGCTTCCCCGGGGGCGGCTCGAGCGGGATCTGGTGGAGCCGGATCGAGTTGGTGTTGCCGGGCTCGCCGAGCGGCGACCCGTAGACCAGGATCACCCGCTCGCCGGGCTTGGCGAGCCCGTCATTCACCAGCCGTTCCGAGACCATGCGGGCCATGGAGTCGGGGTCGCGGATGGGCTCCATGATCCGGGGCAGCACCCCCCAGTAGAGCGCCATCCGGCGGCGGATGGGCTGCTCGGGCGAGAAGGCGACGATGGGGACGTGGGGGCGGTAGCGGCTGAGCAGCCGAGCCGTCGTTCCACCCACCGTGAAGCAGGCGATGCAGCGGGCGCCGGCGTCGAGGGCGGCCCGGACCGCAGCGGCGGCCACCACGTCGTTGAACGGCAACGGCGGCGGCGGCGCCTCCATGGGCCGGGGGCGCGCCAGGAAGAGGTTGCGCTCGGCCTCGCGCACCACGCGGTCCATGGTCTGGACGGCGAGCAGGGGAAAGCGGCCGCTGGCGGTCTCGCCCGAGAGCATCACCGCGTCGGCGCCGTCCCAGACGGCGTTGGCCACGTCGCTCGCCTCGGCCCGGGTCGGGCGGGGGTGCTCCATCATCGAGTCGAGCATCTGGGTGGCGATGATGACCGGCTTGCCGACGTGGTTGCCCTTGTCGACGATCGACTTCTGGAGGATGGGCACCCGCTCGGCCGGCACCTCCACGCCCAGGTCGCCGCGCGCCACCATGAGCCCGTCGGCGGCCTCCACGATCTCGTCGAGGTTCTCGAGGGCCTCGGGCTTCTCGATCTTGGCGATGATGGGGACCACGCGGCCGAGCGCCTCGAGCGCGGTCCGGGCCTGCTCCACGTCGCCGGCGCTGCGCACGAAGGAGAGAGCGACCAGGTCGACGCCGTGCTCGGCCCCGAAGCGCAGGTCGGCCCGGTCCTTCTCGGAGAGCGCGCCCACGCGCAGCGCCACGCCGGGAAGGTTGATCCCCTTGTGCTCCTTCAGGCGGCCGCCCTCGACCACCTCGACGGTGACGCGGACGCCGTCGGTGTCGAGGATCCGGAACTCGAGCAGGCCATCGTCGACGAGCAGGCGATCGCCCTTTCGGACGTCCTGCGCCAGGAAGGGGTAGGTGGTGGAGATCATCCGCGCGTCGCCCAGGATCTCCTTCTCGGTGGTGATGACGAGCGAGTCGCCGGCCACGAGCGGCACCCCGGCGCGCCCGGCATGGAGCGGCCCGGTCCGGATCTTCGGCCCCTGCAGATCCTGCAGGATGGCCACCGGCCGGATGAGCTGGCGCGAGGCGGCCCGGATCCGCTCGATGGCCCGGGCGTGATCCTCGTGGCTCCCGTGCGAGAAGTTGAGGCGGGCGACGTCCATGCCCAGCTCGAGGAGCTTCAGGACCACTTCGGGGGACTCGCTGGCGGGACCCAGCGTGCAGACGATCTTGGCGCGGCGCACGGTCCGACAGATCTACCGCGGTTGCCGCCCCGGCGCCTCCCGGATACCGTCCTGTCCCCGCATGGGAGCCCGCCTGCCCCGCGCCTTCTACGACCGCGACACCCGGGAGGTCGCGCGCGACCTCATCGGCAAGGTGCTCGTCCATCAGGACGGAGAGACCCGTCGAGCGGCCCGCATCGTCGAGACCGAGGCCTACCACGGCCCCCTCGACCAGGCCTCCCACGCCCGCTTCGGCCCCACCCCGCGGGCGGCGGTGATGTTCGGTCCGCCGGGGAGGGCCTACGTCTACCTGGTCTACGGCATGCACCACTGCATGAACGTGGTGGCCGGGCCGGACGGATTCCCGGCGGCGGTGCTCCTGCGCGCCGCCGAGCCGATCGAGAACTGTCTCCACGCCACGCGCGGCCCGGGAAACCTCTGCCGCGCGCTCGGCATCCGGCGCGAGGCCCACTCCGGCCTCGAACTCGGGGGGCCGATCCTGCGGATCGAGGACGGTCCGCGCCCGCCGGGGCGGATCGTGCGGACGGCCCGCATCGGGGTCGGGTACGCCGGAGCCTGGGCCGAACGGCCCTGGCGCTTCGTCCTGCAGGGAAGTCCCTGGACATCGGGGAGAAAAATTCACTTGCAACGAAGACGCGAACGAAGCATAGCATTTCGCAAATGACGATTCGCACATCGACCGCCCGGCGCGAGCGCGTCCGGGAGCGCGCCCGCCGCGACATCCTCGAGTCGGCGGCCCGGGTCTTCGCCCGGCGCGGGTACGCCGCCGCCACGCTGGCCGAGCTGGCCGAGGCCGCCGGCTACGCCGCCCCCTCGCTCTACCGGTACTTCGGGAGCAAGGAGGAGATCTTCGACAGCCTGATCGCGCTCGTCTCCGCCGAGATCCAGGAGGCCTTCGACGCCCCGGTGGACCGGAGCCTTCCGCTCCCGGCTCGACTCTCCGCCCTCTTCGTGGCGCTGCACCAGCTGGCCGAGGGACGGCGCGAGACCCTCGACCTCCTCGCCGCCCACGCCGACTTCGGCGAACGCCAGGTCCACCTCGAGGGGCTCCTCCAGGCCTGGCTTCGGAGGCACGTGGGGCGCGCCGAGCTGCGGGTCCCCCCCGCGCTCGCCGCCCGCGTCTCCGCCGGAATCCTCCTCGCCCTGAACCACGGCCGCGGCCGCACTGGAATGACTCCTGGTGAAATGGCCCGCGTCGCCGCCGATCTCATCCTGCACGGAGTGTCCGCATGAACCGCACCCCCGCGATCCTCGCCGCCTCCCTCGCCCTCCTCTCCGCCTGCGGCACCCGGGCCGAGAAGGCCAAGCTCCCCGACGCCGGACCGGCCGGCCGGGCCGTGCGCGTCGCGAAGCCGGCCACCCGCATGGAGACCGGCCTGGCCCGCGCCACCGGGACGGTGCGTGCCAAGGAGGAGGCGGTCCTCTCCGCCCGGGCCAGCGGGCAGATCCTCAGGCTGCGCGCCGCCGTCGGAGATCGCGTCAAGGCCGGCGCGCCGCTCGTGGAGATGGACCCGGTCAACGCCCGCATCGCCGTGGAGAACGCGCTTGCCGCCGAGCGTCTGGCCGTCGCCAACCTGGCCGCCGCCGACCGCGAGGGGGTCCGCTCGAAGATGCTCTTCGAGGCCCAGAGCCTGCCCGAGGCCGGCTACGACCGGGTGCGCACCGCCCGTGACATCGCCGCCGCCCAGCTCGACCAGGCCCGGGCCGCGCTCTCCGGAGCCAAGCAGATGCTCACCGACACCCTCATCGTCGCCCCCTTCGCCGGCGTGGTGACCGCGAAGTTCCACAACGCCGGCGACACCGTGACCCTCATGCCGGTCAGCCCCATCGTCACCGTGACCGACGTGGATCACCTCGAGGTGCGCCTCGCCGTTCCCGAGTCGATCGAGGGCTTCGTGCGCCCCGGGGAGGTCATCGACGCGGTGCTCACCCCGTCCGGCCAGCGGTTCCAGGCCAGGGTTCGCGTCAAGGGCTCGGTGGTGGATCCGCAGTCGCGCACCATCGAGGTACTGGCGGACGTGGGCACGACCGACGGGCCGCCCGTCCGCCCCGGCAGCCTGGCCAACGTGGACTTCGGCGGGTTCGGCGAGAAGGACGGCCTCTACCTGCCGTCCGGCGCGGTGCGCACCGACGCGAGCGGCGCCTTCGTGCTCGTCGCCGCCGGCGGCAAGGCCGAGCGGCGCGCCGTGCAGGTGGCGCAGCTCAACCCCGGCACGCTGGTGGTGACCGGCGGCCTCGCCCCCGACGCGCTCGTCATCCTCGACCCGGGCGCGCTCCTGCCCGGCGCCCCGGTCGTCGCCATCGGTGCGGAGGGGGGCAAGTGAACCCCATCCGCACCTTCATCGCGCGCCCGGTCTTCACCGGGATGCTCACCCTGGTGCTCATCGTCTTCGGCATCGTGGCCTACCCGCGCATCGGGGTGGACCAGTTCCCGGAGGTCGAGTTCCCCATCGTGACGGTGACGACCATCCTCCCCGGCGCCGACCCGGAGACCATCGAGCGAAACGTCACCAAGCCGCTCGAGGAGGCGCTCAACACGCTGCCCGGCCTCGACACGCTGCGCTCCGTGAACGTGGAGAACGTCTCCCAGATCGTCATCCGCTTCGACCTGGAGCGGAAGGTGGACGTGGCCGCACAGGACGTCCGCGACCGGGTCCAGGCCACGCTCTCCAAGCTGCCGCGCGAGATCCAGACCCCCATCGTGGAGAAGTTCGACATCGGCGCCGCGCCGGTGGCCACGCTGGCCTTCTCGGCGCCGCTCCCCATCGAGCGGCTCACCCAGGTGGCCGAGGACGTCGTGAAGCCGGCCCTGCAGCAGATCCCCGGCGTGGGGGCGGTGGAGCTGGCCGGCGGCCGGAAGCGCGAGATCACCGTGGTGATCGATCCCAAGGCGCTCTCGGGCTACGGCCTCACCCCGGCCGACGTGGTCCAGGCGCTGCGCGCCCAGAGCATCGACGTCCCCGGCGGCCGGACGCAGGAGGCCGGCCTGGAGCGGTCGGTGAAGGTGGCCGCGGAGGCCCGGTCGGTGGGGGCGCTGCGGGCCATCGTGGTGGCCAGCCCGCGCGGGACCCCGGTCAGGCTCGGCGACGTGGCCCGGGTCGAGGACGGGCCGGCCGAGGCCCGCAGCTCCGCGGCCCTCCGCGATCAGGGCGCCATCGGCCTCGTGGTCCGCAAGCAGTCGGGCGCCAACACCGTCCAGGTCGCCGAGCGGGTCAAGGCGGCACTCATAGGCATCCAGGGTCAGCTGCCCAAGGGCAGCCGCGTCGTCCTGGTGGTGGACGGCGCCAGGTTCATCCGCTCCTCGATCGCCGCCGTGCAGGAGGACATGATCCTGGGTGGCATCCTGGCGGTGGTGGTGGTCCTCATCTTCCTTCGCAACGTCCGCTCCACGCTGGTCTCGGCGGTGGCGCTGCCGACCGCCATCATCGGCACCTTCGCGGTGATGCAGGCGCTGGGCTTCACCTTCAACATCGTCACCATGCTGGCGCTCACGCTCAGCATCGGCCTCCTCATCGACGACGCCATCGTGGTCATCGAGAACATCGTCCGGCACCTGGAACAGGGCGAGAGCCCGGTGGTGGCGGCCGAGAAGGGCACGAGCCAGATCGCGCTGGCCGTTCTTGCGGTGACGCTGGCGGTGGTGGCGGTCTTCGTCCCGGTGGCCTTCATGAAGGGGCTGATGGGGCGCTTCTTCTACCAGTTCGGGGTCACCGTCGCGGTGGCGGTGCTCATCTCCTACTTCGTGTCGATGACGCTCACCCCCATGCTGTCGGCGCGGGTGCTCACCGAGCACGTCGGTCAGGGCCGGGTGTCGCGGGCCGTCGAGAAGGTGCTCCGGGCCATCGAGGCCTTCTACCGCCGGGCGCTCGGCTGGCTGCTCGGCCACCGCGGGATCACCGTCGCGGCCGCGGTGCTGGTGCTCGTCGGCACGGTCTTCCTGGCCACCAGGCTCAAGTTCACCTTCCTTCCCCAGCAGGACATGAGCGTCGTGAAGGTCACGCTGGAGATGCCGGCCGGGACCACGCTGACCGAGACCCAGCGGCAGCTCGACGACCTGTCCCGGCAGATCCGCCAGGTTCCGGGCGTGACCGAGGTCTTCTCGGTGGCCGGCGGCGGGGCGCGCGAGGAGGTGAACAAGGGGGACATCACCGTCAACTTCGTCCCCATCGCCGAGCGGCGCTACGGCCAGGCCCAGCTGAAGGAGCACATGCGCAGGAGCCTTCGGGTGAGCCCCGAGGCGCAGCTCGCCGTGCAGGACTTCAACGCGGTCGCGGGCGGCGGAAGCCGCGCCCAGATGGTTCAGTTCAACCTGCGGAGCACCGACCCTGACGCGCTGCTCGCCGCGGTGGAGAAGACCCGCGGCGCCATGAAGAAGAACCCGGGCTTCGTGGACGTCGACACCACCTGGCGCAGCGGCAAGCCCCAGCTCGACGTGGAGGTGGACCGGGAGCGGGCCGCGGCCTTCGGGATCCCGGCGGCGGTGGTTGGGCAGAACGTCAGGGCGCTCATGGCCGGCGACAAGGTGAGCGACTTCCACGAGGGAAGCGACACCTGGGACATCAAGATCCGGCTGCCCCCCGACGTGCTCTCCGACCCGGCCGCGCTGGGCGCGATCCCGGTGCGGTCGCCGACCGGGCAGCTGGTCGAGCTGCGCACCATCGCCAACGTGAAGGAGGCGCTCGGCCCCTCGCAGATCGAGCACCAGGCACAGATGCGCCAGGTGACGCTGCTCGCCGACCTCCGGAACTACTCCCTGGGTGAAGCGATGGGCTATCTCGGAGATTTCGCGAAGAAGGAGCTGCCAGCCAGCGTCACCACCGACTTCGAGGGGCAGGGGCGCGAGCTGGGCGACGCGGCCAGGGCCTTCGTGCTGGCGCTCCTGCTCGGCGTGGTGCTCGTCTACATCATCCTGGCGGCCCAGTTCGAGAGCCTGATCCACCCGTTCACCATCATGATGTCGCTCCCCTTCGCGGTCATCGGCGGCATCGCGGGCCTGCTCGTCACCGGGCAGTACATGTCGATGATGGCCATGATCGGCTTCATCATGCTGATGGGGCTCGTCACCAAGAACGGCATCCTGCTCGTCGAGTTCACGAACCAGCTGCGCGCCGCTGGAAGGTCGACGAGGGAGGCGCTGCTCGAGGCCGGCCCCATCCGGCTCCGCCCCATCCTCATGACCACGGTGGCCATGATCGCCGGGATGATCCCGGTGGCGCTGGCCCGGGGCGATGGCGCCGAGACCCGCGTTCCCATGGGCGTGGCCATCATCGGCGGACTGCTCACCTCCACCATGCTCACGCTCGGCATCGTGCCGGTGGTCTACTCGCTCCTCGACGAGGCGCGGGAGTGGGGGATGCGGCGCCGGGCGGCGCGCCGAGCTTCCTCGGCATAGAGACGGACCGTGGAGCACATCGCCAACCAGGATTCGCGCGGCCTCGCCCGGCTGCTCGACATCGAGCTCGCCGACGCGCGACGGCTGCTGGGCGCGGCGGTGGCCCGGGGCAAGGCCATCCGGGACGCGCGAAACGTCCGGCGTGCGATCCTCGACCGGGCCACGGCCACCCTCTCCGAGGAGCGGTTGCACGTCGCCCATCGCGAGGACGCGGCCGACGGCTTCCGCCGCTACCTCTTCGAGCTGCGCGACGGCGGGCGCGTCGAGTCGGTCCGCATCCCGCTCTTCGACACGCATCACACGCTCTGCCTGTCGTCGCAGGTGGGTTGCGCGCTGGCCTGTACCTTCTGCGCCACCGGGCGCCTCGGTCTCACCCGCAACCTCGAGGCCTGGGAGATGGTGGCGCAGTGGATGGAGGTGCGCCGCGACAGCCAGTTGCCCATCACCGGCGCGGTCTTCATGGGGCAGGGGGAGCCCTTCCACAACTACGACGCCGTGCTCCGGGCCGCCTACGTGCTCTGCGACCCGTCCGGCGGGCGAGTCGACGCGCGCCGCATCTCCATCTCCACCGCCGGCGTCATCCCCATGATCCGGCGCTACACCGCCGAGGGGCACAAGTTCCGGCTCTGCGTGTCGCTCAACGCGGCCACACCGGAGAAGCGCGCCGAGCTCATGCCGGTGGAGCGGGGCCAGCCGCTCGACGAGCTCGTGGACGCGGTGCGCGAGCACGCCGCCAGGCAGGGCCGGGTGACGCTCGAGTACGTGATGATGGCGGGCGTGAACGTGGGCGAGGAGGACGCGGCTGCGCTGGGGCGGCTGCTGGCCGGCATCCCCGTTCGGCTCAACCCCATTGCCGTGAACGACGACACCGGACGGTTCCGGCCGCCGACGGAGGCGGAGTGGAACGTCTTCCGCGACGCGCTGGCGCGCCACCTGCCCGGGCAGCCCATCGTGCGCCGCTACTCGGGCGGCCAGGACAGGAGCGCCGCCTGCGGGATGCTGGCGGCCACGGTCAGGTAGCGGGGGGCTTCGCCGGCGAAGGGGGCGGTGGCTCGGGCGGCGGTTCCGGGCGTGGCTCTTCCGGCGCCCCGGAAGGCGCCGGTGCAGTGAGCACCTCGAGGTGGTCGAGCAGCTCGAGCCGCTCGAGCAGTTCCAGGTTCTCCACGATCTCCGCGTCCGGGTCCTTCACCGGCGCGCCGGCGAGCAGCACCGCGGCGGCGATGGCGGCGAGCGCGGTCACGGGGTGGACAGGTTCGCGCCCAGGATGAACTTCCGGGCCACGCCCTGCCCGGGGAAGAAGTTTCCCATGGCGAGCACGTCGGCCTCGGCCAGCAGGGCGAGCCAGCGCCAGGGGGACCAGGAGAGGTTGAGATCCACCTCCGGCCCGTAGGACGCGCCGCCCAGCGCGCTCGGCTCGTCCGACCAGAGCCAGGCCGCCTTCACGGTGGCGTCGAAGGTCCCCTTCGACCAGCGCACCTCCAGGCCCGGCGCCACCACGCCGCGCGCGTTCACCCCGGAGGCGCTGGCGCGCCGGTCGGCGTAGGACTCGGAGATGCCGCCCTGGAAGAAGAGGTTCAAGGCGGTGATGTAGGGAGAGATGGCCAGGAAGCCGCCCCAGCTGCCGGACCCGGAGAGGATCTGCTGCGTCGAGGGTGGGGAGTCGCCGGTGAGCCAGATGAAGAACGGGCTGATCGTGAACCCGGATCCCGGCTGCGCGACCAGGCGGCCGGAGAGCAGCCACCCGAGAGTGGGGACCTCGATGGGCGTCGTCGCGAGCGTTGTGGACGCAAGGGCGCCCAGGGTCCCGAAGGCCAGGCCGGCGGTGAACCGCACCTCGCTCCAGGCGTTGAGCTCGAGCCGCCCCGAGGCGCCGATCCATCCCAGGCTCGAGCTGCCCCGGGCCGGGGTGGTGAGGAGGATCGCCATGCGGCGCGAGGCGGCCTTGTAGGCAGCCGATCCGGGCGTCGTCTGGAGCAGCTCCAGGACGCCGTTCTCCACCAGCCCCTGCCGCAGGATGGCGGCCGCGTCGCCCGTCGAGTCGCTCGACCAGGCGCCCCACAGCCCGACCCACTCGCCGAGCGAGGGGGTCCATTCGGCGGTGGCGGCGACGACCGGGTACTTCCAGGCCGAGCCGGTTGGCCAGGCGCGGGACGGATAGAAGACCGAGGCCGAGAAGGCCAGAGGCGGTCCGAACGCGCCCACGTCGAGGTCGAGGTCGAGCCCCAGTCCCCAGTCGTCATAGACGAAGCCGTCGGCGATGCGGAGCCGCTGCCGCCCCAGCCGCGCGTGGAAGGCGCCGGCTCGCCCCGCCGAGACATCGGCGTAGAGCTGGCGGATGAACGCGGTCTGGCTCGCCTCGCTCGAGAAGGACTGGCCGTTGGACGTGACCTCCCTCGGCCCCGCCGTCGTCGTGGCCAGCGTGTACCGGGCCTGGCCGAAGCAGGGTCCGCCGCTGGCGATGGCCAGCCCGGAAGGAGATGTGGTGGACTGGCAGACCACCGCGGTGGAGGGAAAGCTCTGGGATCGCACCAGCCCCGAGTCGAGGTCGAGCCGGAAGCCGAGCCAGCCGGTGGCCTCCCAGCCCGCCGAGGCGAAGAGAATCCCGGAGGCGTAGCCCTGCGCCGGTCCAGGGGTGAGGTAGCGGTCGGTCGCGAAGACCTGCGCCGCGCCGTCGAAGAGGACGAGGGTCGAGGGGAGGCCGGCCTGCCAGGTGTAACGCGGGGAGAGGCCGGCTCGCGCCCACAGGGGCGCGTCGTCCTCCAGTAACTCCAGCGCCAGGGTGTCCGAAGCAGGCGGGGCATCGCCGGCCGAAGCCAGCAGCAGGGCCGCGAGGAGGGCGAACGGTTCCACCGCTGGATGCTAAGGCTTCTGCCGCTTCTGGCGCCACATGTCTCGCGCCTGGTCGCGCTGGGCTGGCGTCATCTGCTTCCAGCGCTCCAGGTTGTCGAGGTAGCGCTGCCGCATCTCGGGCGGCGCATCGACCATCCTGCGGAAGAGAGCCCTCACCTGCGCCTGACGCTCCGGCGTCATCTCCTGGTAGCGGCCCAGCATCTGCAGCATCTCGCGCCGCTCGTCCGGGGCGAGATGGCGGAAGCGCTTCCAGGTGCTGGCGATCTCGCTTCGCTCCGCCGCCGGCAGGGAGCGCCAGTGCTCGAGGCGGGCCCGGAGCTCCGCCTGACGCTCGGGCGTCATCTCCTGGAAGGTCTTCCAGCGCTGCCGGAGCACGTCCTTGTCGGCGGGCGAAAGTTTCTCCCAGCGCTCCTGCGCGGGCGAGGACGACGGGGCCTGGGCCAGCGCCGTCGAGGAAGCGAGGAGGAGGAACGCCGCGAGGATGGGGCGAAGGGTCACGGCCGCCCCTCCCGCAGCTCGTCGAGGTGGGAGACGACGTCGACGTCCTCGGACGTCTCCACCACGCCCAGGCTCGCCACCTCCACGTAGCTCTCGAGCAGGTCGAGGTGGCGGGCCATCTCGAGATCCATGCGGTCATCGGCGTGCCGGATCCAGATCCCGGCGACGAGCAGGGCGGCCAGCCCGGTGGACGGCACGAGCCAGCGGAACGGGCGGGCGGCCAGCCGGTCGAGGAGCGAGCGGTGGCGCGGCGCCTCGCGGGCCAGCCTCGCGTAGAAGCGCTGCTCGAAGCCGGGCCGCGGCGCGGGCGGCGGCGGAGTCAGGGAGATGGACGAGAGCGCGCGGGCGATCCGATCCCGCTCGGATCGGCATTCCGGGCAGGAGGCGAGGTGGGCCTCCACCTCGGCTCGACGGTCGTCGGGCAGCGCGCCGTCGAGCAGCGCGGTCAGGTCGTCGCCGACGTGGCGGTCGCGGCCGATCATGACGCGGCTCCCCCTGCGGACCAGGGCTCGAGCGCGCGGGCGGCCGACACGGTGGCCCGGTGCACGAGCGATTTGACCGAGGGTACGGTGGTTCCGAGCACCTCGGCAATCTCCTCGTAGGGAAGGCCTTCGAATCGAGCCAGGACGAAGGCGGCCCGCTGGCTCTCCGGCAGCCGGGAGAGCATCGAAGCGACGTCGCGTGCCAGCGCGTTTCCCCGGGCCATCTCCTCGGGCGTGGCGGAGGTTCCGGGCAGGGCGTCCGGGTCGAGCGGCGCCCCGTCCTCGCTCTCCGGGTCGATCTCCGGGCGGGCCTGGTACTCGCCGCGCCGGACCTCGTTCAGGCAGTGGTTCGTGGCGATGCGGTAGAGGAAGGTGGTGAAGCGCGCGCTCGGCTGGTACCGGTCGGCCGAGCGGTGGAGCTTCAGGAACACGTCCTGGGCGAGTTCTTCCGCCCTGGCGGGGTCTCTGACGAATCGGTTGCAGAAGGCCATGGTGGCGCGCCCGTGTCTCTCGAAGAGGGTCCGGAACGCCGCCTCGCTGCCTTCCTGGAACGCGACCATGAGCGCCGCGTCGGGATCCGGAGCCATCCACTCCTTTCAACACCGGGAATCGCCCCCGGTTGCGGTGGGCTCAAGACGACGGATTCAGGACTGCCCGGACGAGCAGGTAGATCCCCGCGGCGACCAGGGCCGAGGCCGGAATCGTGAAGATCCACGCCCAGATGATGCGTCCGGCCAGGCCCCAGCGAACCGCCCGGTAGCCCTTGGTGGCGCCGACCCCGACGATGGCGCCGGTGATGGTGTGGGTGGTGGAGACCGGGATTCCGGCGTGGGAGAGGGCCAGGATGGTGACGCCGCCGCCGGTCTCTGCGGCGAAGCCCCCGATGGGCTGGAGCTTCGTCAGGCCGTAGCCCATGGTTCGCACGATCCGCCACCCGCCGAAGAAGGTCCCGAGTGCGATGGAGGTGTGGGTCAGGAGCACGATCCACCAGGTCACGTGGAAGGGGCGATCGGTCCAGATGGTGCCGTAGAGGATCACGCCGATGATGCCCATGACCTTCTGGGCGTCGTTCGAGCCGTGGCTGTAGCTGAAGACGGCCGACGAGACCAGCTGGAGCTTGCGGAACCAGTTGTCGACGCGCCCCGGCCGGAAACTGCGCACCAGCCAGGCCGCGGCGATCATGAGGCTCGAACCCAGCGCCATGCCGATGAGCGGGGAGAGCACGATGAAGGCGGCGATCTTGAGGATCCCGGAGACCACCAGCCCCTTCACGCCCAGTGCGGGAAGGGTCGCACCCACCATCCCTCCGGCCAGCGCGTGGGAGGAGGAGGAGGGGAGCCCCCACCACCAGGTGAGCAGGTTCCACACGATGGCGCCGATGAGCGCGGCGAAGATCACCGAGAGCACCATCTCCACGCCCTGCGCCTTCAGGAGGTCGAACTGGATGATTCCCTTGCCCATGGTCTGGGCGACGCGCAGCTCTCCGCCGAAGAAGACCGGCGCCGCGGCGACGAAGTTGAAGAACGCCGCCCAGGCCACCGCGGTGATGGGGGAGAGCACGCGCGTGGAGACGATGGTGGCGATCGAGTTCGCCGCGTCGTGAAACCCGTTGATGAAGTCGAACGCGAGCGCGACGACGATGAGGCCGATGACGACGGCGAGGAGCATGAGGTCGGGGCCCGCGGCGCCGGTCAGGTGTTCTCGAGGACGACGTTCTCGATGACGTTGGCGACGTCCTCGGCCCGATCGGTGGCGGTCTCGATCAGGTCGAGGATCTCCTTCCACTTGATGATCGTGAGCGTGTCGGTGCCGCTGCGGAAGAGGTCGGCGAGCGCCCGCCGGAGCAGCGAGTCGGCCTGGTTCTCGAGCGAGTTGATCTCCTTGCAGGCGTCCAGGATCCTCTTCGAGTCCTTGACGTTGCGCAGCCCGTGCACCGCCTCCTGCATCTTGCGGGTCTGGGCGAGGAGGACGGTGGCGAGCTCGCCCGCCTCGGGCATGACGGTCCGGATGTCGTACAGGCCGATGCGCTCGGTGGCGGCGTCGGTGAGGTCGAGCACGTCGTCGATGGCGGAGAGCAGCCGGTGAATGACCGCCCGGTCGAAGGGCGTGATGAACTGGGTGTAGAGCAGCGCGAAGGCGGCGTGGGTGACGTCGTCGGCCCGGTGCTCGACGTCCTTGATCTCCCTCACCTTGCGAGGGATGTCGCGGAAATCCTCGAGCATCTCCTTGAAGAGGCGCGCCCCCTCGACGGTCAGCGCGGCCTGCTTCTCGAACGCGTCGAAGAAGGCGTCGGTCTTCGGCATCAGCTTTGTGAGGATCGACACGTGCGTCTCCTCGGGGTGAAAAGGCGCGCGGACAATACCCTCGAACGCGAGAGGTTCCAACGGTCCGGATGTGTGCGTCGAAAAGTCGAGCCGTGACAGGAGGTTCGGGGTTATGGAGCGGCAGTGACCGAGAAACTCTACCCGACCGACGCCTACCTTTTCCGATTCGACGCGGACGTGGCCTCGGCGCGGGTCCACGCGGGGAAAGTGGCCGTGGTGCTCGATCGCACCGCCTTTTACCCGGAGGGCGGGGGGCAGCCCGCCGACCGGGGAACCATTGGCGGCGCGCAGGTCGAGGACGTGGTCGAGGCGGACGGAGAGGTGCTCCACCTGCTCGCCTCGGGCGAGCCGCCGGCTTCCGGCACGCGCGTGGCCTGCCAGGTCGACTGGGCGCGACGCTTCGACCACATGCAGCAGCACCACGGCCAGCACCTGCTCTCGGCGGTCTTCGAGCGGCTCCACGGGGCCTCGACCGTCTCGTTCCATCTGGGCGCCGAGGCCTGCACCATCGACCTCGACGTTCCCCCGGCACGTCTCCCGGCCGAGGCGCTCACCGGGGCCGAGGCCGCCGCCAACCAGCTGGTCTGGCGCGACCTCGCGGTGGAGGCGCGGGAGAGGTCGCCCGAGGAGGTTGCGGCCCTGCCGCTGCGCAAGGACGCGGTGAAGGGAGCGCGCATCGTGGTCGTCTCCGGCGAGCGCGACGGGAAGGCGGAGGTGGTCGACGCCTCGCCGTGCGGAGGCACCCACCCGCGGCGGACCGGCGAGGTGGGCGCCATCGCCCTGCTTCGCGCGCAGAAATGGGGCGCCGGGACGCGGGTGGAGTTCGTCTGCGGCGCGCGCGTGCTCGCAGCGCTCCACCGCGCCGAGGAGCGGCTCGTGAGGGCCAGCTCGGCCCTTCGCTGCGCGCCGGCCGAGCTTCCGGCCGCGGCGGCGAAGCTGGCCGAGGAGGGACAGGCGCGGCGCAAGGAGGTCGAAGGGCTCGTGGAGGCGCTGGCGGCGGCCCAGGCGGAGCGGCTCGACGGCTCGCGGTCGGGCGGGTTGCCCCTGGCCGCGCGGATCGAAGGCCAGCTCGGCACGGCCGCGGGACTTCGCGCGGTCGCCCAGGCGCTCGTCGGCCGGGGGCGGGTCGCGCTCGTCGGCGGGATCGACGGCGACCGGGCGCACCTCTGCTTCGCCCGTCCGCGCGGCACGGGCGCCCATCTGGGCGAGGTGCTTCGGGAGGTGGTCGCCGCACTCGGGGGGAAGGGCGGCGGGTCCGCGGACCTGGCCCAGGGGAGCGGTCCGGCGGTCGAACGGCTCGACGAGGCGCTCGCCTCGGCGGCGGTGCGGGTCTCGGGGGGATGACCGGACGGATGCCCTTCGACCTCGGAGATCCCGCGCGCTGGCGCGACTCGCTCCCGGCCCGGCAGCCAGCCAGCAGCGAGGTGGCAGCCGGCGCCGTGGCCGGCGTCACCGGCGGGCTCGTCGCCTGGGGCACGGCCATGGCGCTGCCAGGGGGTGAGCTCGGTGGTCTCTACCCCCTGCGTCTCGTCGCAGCCACCCTCTACGGGCCCTCGGCGATCGAACCGGACAACGTCGGCCTGCCCGTCTTCGTGGGGTTGCTGCTCGTCAGCTTCGCCGCCGTCGCCTACGGGCTCGTCTTCGTCTCCATCCTCCGGCCAGCCGCCCCGCTCCGCCGGTCCATCGGGGTCGGCGTGGTGTACGGAGCGGTGCTCTACGTCCCGGCCTGGCTGGGTGTGGTGCACGTTTTCGACCCGCTCCTCTACCAGGCGGGGCGGGGGAACGGGGCGGTGATCCTCGCCCTCCACGCGCTCTACGGCGCGACCCTGGGCTTCCTCGTCCCGCTCCTGCGCAAGATCCTTCCGTAGAGCGCCGTGCCCTACCGTGGAGTTCCGGGCCCTAGCTTTTCACGACGGTCCGGCGGAGCGAGACCCATGTCGCTCCCCAGCCGCCGGCGTCCTCCCCGGCGGTGCGGAACGAGAGGACGAGCGGGTGGCGCCGCAGCGCCGCCTCGACCGTCCGCCGGAGCGTGCCGATCCCCTTTCCGTGGACCACCCTCACCTCGAGCACGCCGGCCTCGGCGCAGGCGTCGAGGTAGTCGGCCACCACGTCCGCAGCGTCCTCCGGGAGGAACGCGTGGAGGTCGAGCGTGCCGTCGATGGGAAGCCGGTGCGCCACGGACGCGATGATAGACTGCGCCGATGGTGCGTCGTGACGACCCAAAGCCATCGGTAGGGCGACCGTCCGAAGGGACCGGGTCAAGCTGCATCGTTCCAGCGGGTGAGAGTCCCGTCCGGGTAATCGCCGGAGAGCCCGGTAGCAGACC
>Ga0315275_10000447_pt1 | contig 33897 bp, 35 predicted proteins | sample YL17G03_0_MG_FD_205557 | JGI IMG/M metagenome (GOLD analysis project Ga0315275, IMG submission 205557) | Sediment microbial communities from Yellowstone Lake, YNP, Wyoming, USA - YL17G03_0 | ecosystem: Environmental > Aquatic > Freshwater > Lake > Sediment | place: USA: Wyoming | collected...
GTAGACGCGCGAAGGATTCGTGACGAGAAGGGGTTCGACTTTGTGATCGAAATCGACGGCGGCATCAACCCGGCGACGTCCGTGCGCGCGAGGGAATCGGGCGCCGAGATTCTCATTGCGGGGTCGTCCGTTTTCGGAAGCGCCGACTACGCGGAGGCTATACGGGCAATCCGCGGGGGGGAATAACTCACAGGATGAACGGCGGTTGCCCGGCCGTTCGCCCGGCTTATGGCGGCGTTTTCCTCGTCCCACAGACTCGCCCCGGCTGATTAACTTCAAATACCCCAAGGAGTTTTTTTGGCCTTGCCTGTACCCCTTTGATCTGATAGATTGGATTATTCCATAACGGAACCACATATTTGCCTAGTCCTTTATCAATCAATCACTTGTAAATAGCGGGGACGAGTGGTCGTTTGTGGATGGGTTTGTATGTTCACGGACCTGACACAGAAGCTCGACGGAATTTTTTCCAAGCTGAGGAACAAGGGAAAGATTTCGGAAAAAGACATCGCGGAGACGTCGAGGGAGGTGCGGCGGGCCCTGCTCGAAGCGGACGTCAACTACCGCGTGGTCAAAGACTTTGTTGCGAAGATAGAGAAGCGGGCGCTCGGCGACGACGTGCTCAAGAGTTTCACGCCCGCCCAGCAAATCGTCAAAATCGTTCACGAGGAACTGACTTCTCTTCTCGGTGGGGAGGCGAGACCGTTCACGCTCAAGGGCAACCAGCCGGGCGTCTTGGTGGTGGGGCTCCAGGGGTCGGGCAAGACGACGTTCGTCGCAAAGCTCGGCGTGTACCTCAAAAAGAAGGGCCGCAAACCGCTTCTCGTCGGTCTCGACGTGTACCGGCCTGCCGCGATGGAACAGCTCGAGATCCTCGGCAGACAGGTCGATCTTGCGGTGTCGCGGGGCGGCGCAGACGAGAAGGGCGTCGAGGCGATCTACGAACGGGCAAAGGGGGCCGCACGCGAGCTCATGTGCGATACGCTGATCCTCGACACGGCGGGACGGCTCCACGTGGACGACGAGATGATGCGCGAACTCGAGGCGCTCAAGACGCTTTCGCAACCGGAGGAGATTCTCCTCGTTATCGACAGCATGACCGGCCAGGAAGCGGTGAACGTCGCCAACGTCTTTCAGGAACGTTTGGGAATCACAGGGCTGGTGCTGACAAAGCTCGACGGTGACGCCCGCGGCGGTGCGGCGCTCTCTGTCACCTCGGTGACGAACGTGAGGATACGGTTCGCGAGCGTGGGCGAGAAACTCGGTGATCTCGAGATCTTTCATCCCGACCGGATGGCGGGGCGGATTTTGGGGATGGGGGACATGCTCTCCCTCATCGAGAAGGCCCAGGAAAACCTCGACACGGAACGCGCGGAAACGCTCGAGAAGCGGGTTCGCGAGCAGACGTTTTCGCTGGGCGATTTTCTCGAGGAGCTCAAGCGGCTCAGGAAAATGGGACCGATCGAGGATGTTCTCAAGATGGTCCCCGGTTTCTCAAAGGCGGCGTTGAAGGGTCTGCGTGTGGATGAGCGCCAGTTCGTCGAAGCGGAGGCGATCATCAACTCGATGACGGCGGAGGAGCGGCTCCACCCGCACGTCATAGACGGCAGCCGCCGCAAGCGGATTGCGCGGGGCAGCGGAACCACGGTCCAGGCGGTGAACCGCCTGCTGGGCGAGTTTCAGGAGATGAAGAAAATGATGAAACTCCTCGGCGGCGGGCCCAGGGGCAGAAAAATCAAACTACCGTTTGCGCCTTTTTGAATGATGCGTTAACCTGTCGCTGATCATGTGGAGGTGTACTGAATGTCACTAAAGATCAGGCTGAGACGAATGGGCACGAAAAAGAAGCCCTTCTATCGACTCGTCGCCATCGATTCGAGGATGGCGCGGGACGGGCGGTTCGTCGAAGTGGTCGGGTACTACGATCCGATGACCAACCCGCCGAAAATCCAGATCGACGAAGAGGCCTTGTTCAGATGGATCGAACGCGGCGCCACGCCGAGCGTCAACGTGGCCAGTCTGTTGCGGCGCGTGGGATCGCTCCAGAAATGGGATCTCATGAAAGCCGGCGTGAAGGGTGAAGAGCTCGAAACGAGGGTGGAGGCAATCAAGAACCAACAGCTGGTTGCCGCCGAGCGCAGGGAGACGAAGAAGCGCGAGGCCAAGACGCGGAAAGAGGGCGCCAAACCCGTTGCGGAAGGGGCCAAGGCCGGCGGGGCGGAGGGGGCAGCTCCGGAAGCTCCCAAGCCGGAGGCTTCTGCGGCGGAGTCGTAGCGGGGCGTGCGGCGTCGAGGGCGTCGAAACAGGGTCCAATTGAACACGGGATACAACCATGCCGGAAGTCAATAGATCGACCATAAAACAGCTCATCGAGTACATTGCGACATCTCTCGTGGACCACGTAAAGGAAGTGAAAGTCACCGAGTCGAGCAAAGAGAACTACACGGTGATGGAGCTCTCGGTCAGCCCGGGGGATCTCGGAAAGGTGATCGGGAAGAACGGCCAGACGGCGCGAGCGATCCGGACGTTGGTGAACGCGGCGGGGTCGAAGGCCGGGGACAAGATCATCTTTGAAATCAAAGAATGAAGGCGGTCGGGATGGCGGATGTGTTTCTCGGCCGTCTGGTAAAGGCGTTTGGGATCCGCGGCGAGCTCAAGCTCGATCCCACGGCCGATTTCTGGGAGGATGTTCTTCGCTCGAAGCGTCTCGTTCTCCGGTGGGAGACGGACGGCGGGGTCGAGGAACGACCGATCGCCCTCGAACGGTTCCGGCCTCACGGCAGGTGCTACGTGGTCGATGTCGAGGGAGTGGCGGATCGTAACGCGGCCGAGGAGCTTGTCGGGGGCGAGCTTTTCATCGACCACGGGAGCATCGACGTGGATTTCCCCGAAGAGAGGCTCCCGTTTCAGGTGATGGGGGCGACAGTGAAAACCGTCGAGGGAAAAGCTCTCGGGGAAGTGACGGCGGTCGTCTCCTCGCCGGCTCACGACCTGTACGAAGTGAGCGGCCGGAGCGGCAGCTTCATGGTTCCCGCGGTTCCCGAATTCGTCGTCTCGATCGACGACGAAAAGAGAGAGATCATCATAAAGACGATCCCCGGGCTCGTCGACGAAGATAGCAACGAATGAAGATAAACGTCATCTCGATATTTCCAGACGTCATGACGGAGATCCTCGCGATGGGGATGCTGGGGATTGCCGCCAAGAAGTCTCTGGTGACGTACAACGTACAAAACCTGAGGGATTTCACGAAGGATAAACACAAGACCGTGGACGACCAGCCGTACGGTGGGGGTGGGGGGATGATCTTGATGGTGCCACCCATCGCGGAAGCGATCGAGCACTTGAAGCTCCCCGAGGGGAGCCCGGTGATCCTGCTGAGCCCGGCGGGGAGGCGGTTCGAGCAGCGCCTCGCGCACGAATACGCGGCGCGCGACGAGATCACGTTCGTCTGCGGCCGTTACAAGGGAGTGGACGAGAGGGTCCGCGAGCTGGTGGTGACCGATGAGATCTCCATCGGCGATTTCATTTTGAGCGGCGGCGAGCTCGCCGCCGCGGTTTGCATCGAGGCGATCGTCAGGCTCAAGGACGACGTCCTTGGCAACAAAGATACCAGAGAATCGGACTCCTTCGAGGAAGAACGCGGGTATCTTCTCGATTGCGCCTACTACACGCGTCCGGTCGAGTACCGGGGCCTTCGAGTGCCGGATGTGCTCCTCTCCGGCAACCACAAAGAGATCGAAAAATGGCGGAAGACGTCTTCCATCACGCGAACGGAGCAAATGAGACCCGATCTGCTGAATCGAAAAAACTGATGCGAACGACCGTCCAGGGAGGCAACACGATGAACACGCTCGACAGGATTGAAAGAAAATACCTCAAAGACAAGGTGGCGGACTTCGGGGTCGGTGACACCGTGCGCGTCCTCGTGCGCGTCGTCGAAGGCGACAAGGAACGCGAGCAGGCGTTCCAGGGTGTCGTCATCCAGCGCCGCGGAGGCGGTATCCGGCAGACCTTTACCGTTCGCAAAATCAGCTCCGGGATCGGTGTGGAAAGGGTGTTTCCCCTCCATTCCCCCAACGTCAAGGACATCAAGTTGGTGAGGAAGGGGAAGGTTCGTCGCGCGAAGCTTTTCTACCTGAGAAACCTCGTTGGCAAAGCGGCCCGAATTGCAGAAAAGAGAACTCCCACGGGAAAGTAGTCCGTCGAACCGGCGGGCGGCTCTGGATCTCTACGGTCGCCTGGAAGCGTTCGACCGGGGCTACTTGACGGAAGGCGCGGAGTACCTCGCGGGCGTCGACGAGGCGGGGCGGGGTGCGCTAGCCGGCCCTGTCGTTGCCGCGGCGGTGGTTCTCCCGCGGGAATCGGGTCTGGTCGGCGTGAACGATTCCAAGCGCGTCAGCGAAACACAGAGAGAGGCTCTTTTTCCCAAGATCGTCAAGAGCGCGCTCTCGGTCGGAATCGGCATCGGGAATCCAGAGCTCATCGACTCACGGAACATACTAAACGCCACCCTCACGGCGATGGCGCGGGCGATCAGCAACCTGAGGGTCCTCCCGTCCATCATTCTGGTCGATGGGAGGGACCGGGTCGAGTCCCGCATCCTGGTGGTCCCGATCGTCGGGGGCGACCGGCGGAGCCTGGCGATCGCCGCGGCCTCTATCGTGGCCAAGGTTACACGGGACCGTCTCATGCGCAGGCTCCACGCGCGGTACCCCGTGTACAATTTTCTCGACAACAAGGGGTACGGAACTCGGGAACACCTGGATGCGATCAGCCGCCACGGGACGATCCCCGACCATCGGAAAAGCTATCGGCTGAAAACCGTTGAGAAAACTCTCCGGCTGTTTTAGGATTTCTCGAGTGCCGGGCCGGTGTCGCCAGGGGTGGAGGTGCGGTGAACACGAGAGAGTTGGGCAGACTGGGCGAACGGATCGCCGAGTCGTTTCTCATCCTGAAGGGTTTTGAAGTCGTCCGAAGAAACGTCGTGTACGCGGGGCGGGAGATCGATTTGCTCGCCCGCAAGGGGACGCTGCTCGTCGCCGTCGAGGTCAAGCTGAGGCGCGGGGAGTCGTTCGGGAGGGCTGTGGAGGCGGTGGACCGGCGTAAGCTTGTGAGGGTCCGGCAGGCTCTGGAAGGTGTTCTCGGCGGCACGGCACAACCGCTCGTCCCCCGAGTGGATGTCGTCGTCATCGATGTGGACAGCGACATGAGTCGAATGATCGTCCAACACATCGAAGCCGTATACTGATATGAACTGACCCCACCAGACCAGTGGTTCGATCGTTTCAGGAGGGTGCGCCGTGTTGAAAAACGTTTTCATCGGAGTGGTCGTGGTCGCCGTCGCGTTTGGCGTGGGGTGCAGCAACGTCAAGAACGTCAAAAAGGTGAAGTCCGTCGTCGTCAAGGACGTCGCGCTCGAAGACCAACTCGCGCTTCTCGACAAGTACCAGGGCCGGCACGGCTGGACGCGCGGGGCGATCGAGGATCTCACCGAGCGCGCGGCAAGCGCCAACGAGCCCAAGAAGAGAGTGGTTCCCCGCGATACAAAGGTGACCGTCATCGACATTAATTTCGCGTACAACGGTGCCGTGACGGTGGATGACCCGAAAGGCAAGCGGATCGTGGCGGCACTCGGCTGCGAGCGGCCGCTCACACCGGAGGGAATCGAGACACGTCTCGGCGCGATCTTCTGGTTTGATGACCCGACGATCCGCCACGTCGACTACATCCGCAAATGGGGGAAAAAAACGGCGCTGTCCGTGATGAATCACGAGATATTCCCGTCCATGCCCGCGGAGGCGGCGAGGGAGTCGTGGGGTATCCCCGACGAGGTCGTCGTGAGCGAATTCGGGTCGGAAAAAGAAGAACGGTGGACGTACAAGGAAGGGAAGCGTATCAAGAAGATCTTCGTCATGGGCGGCGTCGTGGGACGGTTCGAGGAATAGGCCGCCGTATGGCGTACTCGGCGGTTTCGCGGTCGCGGATCTCGCCGACCATGATGATGTCCGGGTCTTGACGCAGGACGTTTCTCAGCGCCGTCGCGAACGTGAGTCCCACCTGGTGCTGGACCCCGATCTGGTGAACTGCTCGTACACCATCTCGATCGGATCTTCGATCGTCGTGATGTTCACGTCCGGCGTCGACAGATACCTCAGCGCTGAATAAAGAGTCGTTGTCTTCCCGCTACCCGTGGGCCCGGTGAGGAGGATGATCCCGTGCGGGCGTGCGAGGCACCTCTTGAGCACTCTCAACTGCTCGGGGAGGATCCCGAGCACCGAGAGGTCCTGCATGAGGAGAGTGGGGTCGAAGATCCGTATCACAAGCTTTTCGCCGAACGCCATCGGAACACTGGAAACGCGAAGCTCGATCTCGGTGTCTTTGAACTTCGTTTTGATCCGCCCGTCCTGCGGTTTTCGTTTTTCCGCAATATCCATCCTCGAGAGGATCTTGATACGCGAGACGATCGACGGGTAGACCGGCTTCGGGATCGAGTGCGTCGCATGGAGCCGCCCGTCGATGCGAACCCTCACGACGGCGTGTGTCCGTTTGGGTTCGATGTGGATGTCGCTCGCCCGCTGATCGTACGCGTACACAAAAAGAAGGTCGACGGCGTTGACGATATGACGATTGGACGCCTCGATCTCCTGGCCGCCGGCCAGATCGACGAGCTGTTCGAGGTTGCCCAGATCCGGGATGTGGGTTTTCAGTTTCTCCGCCTTGATGAGACTGTACTCGAAGGCGAAGATCTCGTTGATCGTTTTGAGGATCTCCTGGCGCAGCCCCAGCGTGGGCAGGATTCTGTGCCCCGTGATGTCTTCGAGCCAGTGGACCGTCGACTCGTCGAAGGGGTTCACCATCGCGACCCTGAGCTCGGCGCCTTCGATACGCACGGGGACGAGGAGGTTTTTTCTTGCGAAGGGTTTCGACACGATCGTGGACACCGACCGCGCGTCGAGCTTGAGCGGGTCGATACGCTCGAAAGGGATGTCCGTGGGGCCCGGCCGTACGCCTCGCAGATCTCGTCCTCTTCGAGAGTTTTGCGGCGAGGATTGCTGCTCGGGAAACCAAACGCGGCGACGACCTCGATGGGCGAGACCTAGGGGTCTTCGGTGTCTTTCGTTCTCAGGTTTTTTCTGAGCGCTGTCTCCTTTTTTCGCCCGTGCTGGAGGATCTCCGCCACCTGGGCGGCGCGGAGGATACCCGTCTTTTCGAGCAGTCCGGCCACGGCGTCGAGTGAGAAAGCGACCTTCTGTCCGGAAAGCGTTGTCGTCTGGTCGCGCATGTGGCAAGCCTTCATTGTGTTAGGGGGATTCCACAGGAAAAAAGCAATTGTTGTGCCGTCGGGGAGCCGGGCCCTTGCCGTCCACCCGGCAGGACCCCCGCGTCGGCCGCGGGGGCATGCACGGATCTTCGCATACCGACGCTGCAAAAAGCTATCGGGCGCCGATTCTCCCAGTTGCTATTCGCGAACATTCCATGGTATAATTAGACGTCACGCTCAATTGGCCGCAACATACGGCAAGCATCAAGGAGTCAAGGCCATGAAAAGGGCGATCTTTCTCGGATTGGGACTTATCTTCCTCTTTGGGGCCCAGGCCTTCGCGGGGGAACGTCTCGTCAAGGAGACGCGAACCTACCCGGAGGGCATGAAGTACTGGCGGGGCGAAAGGGGAAGAAAATACGTGCGGCGGCTCTCGCTTCGTGAGAACCTGACCAACGATAAATTGGTGATTTACGACACACTTGGCTACACGCCCCACCGGCTCCGCTATTATTTTGCCGGAGAGCAGACCGAGCGGTGGAAATACTACAGTATGGGGGTCGAGTACTGGTTCGACGAGGACGGGTATCTCGTCGAGACGCACCACTTCGCTCCGGAACCAAATCATATTGATTGACCGTTGCGGCTTGTGAGAGCATTGCCGACGGAGTGCTCGACTCAAGCCGATTCCGAACAGCACTTGCCGGGAATGGGACCGAGGCTCTATCAAAGGAGCCTCGATCTTTTGAATATGACACACAAGGTCTTCGAAAACGGGTGGATCTTGAGGTCGGACGGAGACTTCGAGAAGGCGTCGATCGTCGTCTCGGACAATGTCATCCGGCACGTCGTCGAGGAGGAAGGGGCGCTTCCCGCAGGGCTGGGTAGCGACGTGGAGAGGATCGACCTCGGCGGCGCCTATGTCCTTCCCGGATTCGTCGACACCCACATACATCTCACCGCTCTCGCTCTCAACAAACTCCGGTGTGACCTGTCGAAGACGACGTCGGCACGGGACGCGTGCGAGACGCTCTCTCAGTGGGCCGCTGCACACCCCGACGCCCCGTTCTTGACGGGGGTCGACTTCGACGAAAGCCGCTGGGACCGCGAATCGCTCCCCACTCGTGCGATGCTCGACGGTGTCGACAACCGCCGGCCGGTGCTCGCGAGACGGATCTGCGGTCACATCGGTGTGGCGAACACACCCTTGCTCCAGCGGCTGCGAAAATGGCCCGATTTCGTCGACGAAAAAACCGGGCTGGTCCGGGAACAGATCCTGTGGGAAGCGGGCCGGTTGTGGGAACCCAACCCCGAGGAGGTCGTGGCGGGTTTCAAGGTCGCGATCAAAGATCTCCACCGCCTCGGTATCACGACGATCCACGATATCGTCGAGCCCAACAATTTCGATATCTATGTCCGTGGGATCTCGGAATCCTCGGCGCCGCTTCGAATCGACGCGCTGGTGCACGGCAACCCGCGGCATCTCGAATACTACCGGCGGCAGTGTGAGGAATCGTCTGCGCGGGACTTTCGTGTCGTCGGGATCAAGTGCTTTCTCGATGGCTCGCTCGGCGGCCGCACCGCGGCGCTCAACGCGGATTACAGCGACGGGTCGGGGTGGGGCACGCTGCTCATGCGCAAAGACGTGATCCGCGCCCTCGCCGATGAATGCTTCGAGAACGGGTACATGCTCGCCATCCACGCCATCGGCGACCGCGCGATCGACGAGGCGGTCGCGGTCCTGAGAGACTTCCCTAAGGGAACCCATCTTTTCCGTATGGAACACTGCGAGGTGGCGGGGCCGACTCAGATCGAGAACCTCTGTTGGGCCCCTGTTTTCCTTTCACTGCAGCCGAACTTCATTCGAAACTGGGGAGGGGCCGGTGGGCTCAACGAGCGTCGTCTCGGAAAAGAACGGAATCGGTGGTGCAACCCCTATCGCTCACTTCTGGGGGCGGGTGTGACGTGCGTATTCGGCTCCGATGGTATGCCGCCGGGCCCGCTGTACGGACTCAGGGGGGCGACGCATCACCCGGTCGCCGAGGAAACCCTGACGCCCAGCGAGGCGATCGCGTGCTATACGAGCCGGCCGCACAGCGTTGCCGCTCACGAACGGAACGCGGGGGTCCTTGAACCCGGGCGGCTCGCCGACCTGGTGGTTCTCGACCGGAACCCGTTGACAGAGGATCTCGATACGGTAGAAGTGCTTAAGACCGTTGTCGACGGCGAGACGGTCTTCGACGCAAGCGCCGTGGAATAGGCGAGCCCCGCTGGCCGGGAACCCCCGGGCGAATTTCTTTCCCCGTGCGAGAGCTTTTCTCTCCTCACCCGTCTCCCCCCAAGAATGGACGTTACCGCAAGCATCCTCGGGGGGTATGGGTTGACACGACACTCCTGATGGGCTACAATTAGAGTGCGTTTGGAGTATTGATAGAGTGCAATAACCGGCCATTGGGCGGGCGCAGTGGATCGAGAGGAGAATTCCTATGGCTCGATACGAGTATGATCGAGGTATCGTTGCGCGGAGCATTCTTGCGACCGGCGTGGTTTTGGTGTCGTTGATCATCGGTCTGTCGTCGTGCGGGGGCGAGAAGAAGGGGCAAGGCGGAAGTATGGTCGACCGGTTGGTCCTCGCGGCGTATACGGTGCCAAAGGAGGCGTACGAGAAAGAAATCATCCCGGCATTCCAGAAGGAATGGCAAAGGAAGACGGGCCGACAGCTGGTGGTCGAACAGTCTTACGAAGCTTCGGGCGCCCAGGCGCGTGCGGTCGCCGGTGGGTTCGAAGCGGATGTCGTCGCGCTGTCGCTCGAGGGGGACGTCGACAAAGTCACACAAGCCGGTTTGATCACCCACGATTGGAAGGCCAACCCGAGCCGCGGGATCATCACACGATCGGTGGTAGCGATCGGGTATCGCGCGGGGAACCCAAAGAACATACGAGACTGGCAGGATCTGACGCGTGATGACGTCGAAGTGATCTATCCCAACCCGAAAACTTCGGGGGGCGCCATGTGGTGCGTCAACGCGATCTACGGTGCAGGTCTCAAGACATCCGAGGCTGCGCGTGGCAAAGCGGATTCGGTCCAGGCGCGGGAACTTCTCAAACAGGTCCAACGGCGTGTCAAAGTGATGGACAAATCAGGACGTGAATCGGTGACGACGTTCGAACGGGGGATAGGAGACGCGCTCGTGACCTACGAGAACGAACTTCTGCTTCGCAAACTCCAGGGACGGGAGATCCCCTTCGTTGTTCCCGACGCCACTATGTTGATCGAGAACCCGGCGGCCGTCGTCGACCGCAACGCGGACAAGCATGGCGTACGTGAGCTGGCCGAGGCGTTCGTCGCGTTCCTTCATACGGACGAGGCGCAGCGGGCCTTCGCCCGGTATGGTTTCCGCCCCGTGAGCCCGCAGATTGCGGCCGAGTTCGAAGACGCTTATCCCACGCCGCCTCTCCTCTTCGATATCGAGTATCTCGGCGGGTGGACAAAAGTGCGTGTGGGGCTCTACGGCCCCGAGGGCGTTTGGACCCAAATCACTTACGAGTTGGCGCGGGACCAGTAGAAGATGATGGGGTTCGGAAGGAAAAACACGGATACCCGTGGGTCGGCCGCTCGGTACGGTGACCTGGGGAGTCCGTTCGTCCTCCGTGCGATCGCTGTCGGCTACGTCGGGTTGATGATCGCGCTCCCGATCCTCGCTCTCAGCGTCCGCGCGTTTGGCGACGGCCTGGGGAGTCTCTGGGATAGTCTGAGGCGGCCCGACGCGTTGTACTCGCTCGAGCTCACCGTTGTGATGGCCCTGGCAATGGTCGTCGTCAACGTGGTGATGGGAACGCTGACCGCGTGGGTGTTGATCCGGTACAGGTTTCCCGGGCAATCGCTCGTGAATACGCTCATCGACTTGCCGTTCGCGGTGCCCACCGTGGTCACCGGACTCATGCTGGTCATCCTCTACGGTCCCCAGAGCGCCGTGGGGCGATTTCTTTCGTCGAACGGGGTGGAAGTGATCTACGCGAAACCGGGTATCGTGCTCGCGCTGCTCTTCGTCACGCTTCCTTTTGTCGTTCGGTCCGTTCAACCCGTCCTCATGGGGCTCGACAGAGAGATGGAGGAAGCGGCGGCAACGCTCGGAGCCAACCGATGGGTCGTTTTTCGAAAGGTGATCGTTCCGTCGATCCTCCCCGCCGTGCTCACCGGGGCCGCTCTTTCGTTCAGCCGGGCTATCGGCGAGTTCGGGTCGGTGGTGATCGTCGCAGGCAACATACCGATGCGCACACAGGTGGCGTCGGTGTTCATCTACGGCGAGATCGAAAGCGACAACCCTCAGGGAGCGCTGGGGGTGTCCGTCGCCCTCCTCGCCGGGTCTCTGCTCGTGCTCATCCTGTTGAGTCTTCTCCAACGGATCGGGAGGAGCCGCGATGCGTGAGAACCAGGTGTCGGACGGCGGATCCGCGGCCGCGAACCCCAAACCTCCAGCCGGCCGCTCGCGAATGCGACGGGCGCTCGGGCCCGAGAACCTGATGATCGGTGCCGTCGTCGTGTGGTTCTCGGTGCTGGTCCTTTTCCCCCTGGGGGCCATGGTCCGGGGAGTGTTCGATTCGGGGTTCGCCGATTCGATCCGCTCGCTCGGGTCGCCCGTTGCCCTTCATGCGTTCTGGCTGACTCTCGGCATCACCGTGGTGGCGGTCATCATCAACACGTTCTTCGGGGTGATCGTCGCTCTTGTGCTCGCGCGTCAGAGATTTGTTGGAAAACTCCTCTTCAACGGAGTTTTGGATCTGCCGTTTGCGCTATCGCCCGTCGTGGCCGGGTTTATGTTCATTGTTCTCTTCGGGCCAAACGGATGGTTGGGCCGGTGGTTTGAGGCGGGCGGTATACGGATCATCTTCGCATTGCCCGGGATGGTGCTCGCGACGATTTTCATTACGCTTCCGTTTGTGACGAGGGAAGTCGTGCCGGTTCTGCAGGAAGCCGGCACCGAACAAGAGGACGCAGCACGAACTCTCGGCGCCGACGGCTGGCAGACGTTCCGGCGGATCACAGTGCCGTCGATCCGGTGGGGTCTGGGCTACGGGGTGTGTCTGACGGCGTCCAGGGCGCTGGGGGAATTCGGGGCCGTGCTCATCGTCAGCGGCAGCGTCATCGGCAAAACCCAAACGGCGACGTCGTACATCCATCAGGAGTTCACGGATTTTCACTACGCGGGGGCGTTCGCTGCTTCGTTGGTGCTGGCTGTGGCGTCGTTTCTCATGCTGATGACGATGGAAGTCATCAGAAGAAGAGTGACCGCCCGCATGGAGTGAGATGAGAGAAACCGCCCGAGGTCTCGAGAGCGAGCAGGTCGCCCCAAGAGGGAGCAGGTCGAGATGAGCATCGTTGTGAGCCACGTTTCGAAACGGTTCCGAGCCGAACGGGAGAAGAAAGAGGGATTTCTCGCGGTGGACGACGCGAGCTTCGAGGTGCCGCGGGGACATCTTCTCGCTCTTCTCGGACCCAGCGGTTCGGGGAAAAGCACGATCCTCAGGATCATCGCCGGTCTTGAGATCCCCGATAGCGGCGAAGTGTTGATGGACGGGCGGGTGGTCAGCGGCCGCCCCGTCCACCAGAGGGGTGTCGGCTTCGTCTTCCAGCACTACGCGTTGTTCAAGCATGCCACCGCGGAGAAGAACATCGCCTTCGGCCTCGAGGTACGCAAATGGCCCCGCGGCGAAATACAGAAGCGCGTGAGAGAACTGCTCGATCTGGTGCAGCTTCGGGGTTACGAGGACCGGTACCCGTCGCAGCTGTCCGGCGGCCAGCGGCAGCGCGTCGCCCTCGCCAGAGCCCTCGCCCCGCGGCCCAACGTGCTTCTTCTCGACGAGCCTTTTGGAGCGCTCGATGCGAAAGTGCGCCGGAATCTCGCTGCGCAGCTTCGCGCGCTCCACAAAGAAGTCCACACGACAACCATCTTCGTGACGCACGATCAGGAGGAAGCCATCGAGATCGCCGACGAGATCGTCGTGATCAACCGCGGGCGTGTGGAGCAGGTGGGCACCGCCGCCGAGGTCTACGATCGTCCGGCGACAAAGTTCGTCGCCAGTTTCATCGGCAACGTCAACGTGATCGAGGCCACCGTCGACGGGGAAACGGCCTATCTCGGACCGAAGAGGCTTCCGATTCGCGGATTCGATGCTCCCCCCCACGCCAGGGATGTGGTCCTGCTCGTGCGGCCGGAGGACATCGAGATCATCGAGGACGAAACAGCGCCGGGGCTGGAGTGTACGATACGCGAGATACGCTACCGTGGTGACCGTTACGAACAGGAGCTCGATCTCGCAGGGTTGCCCGTGCGGATGACCGAAGACAAGATGCGCGGGCAAACGTGCGAGCGCCGTCCCGGCGACCGTGTCCGCGTCCGGCTCAACAAGTACGCCCTCTTCGAGGCGGAGAAAGGACATGCGGCGCTGCGCGCCCAGCTCGAGACTCTCGGGTACATCGAGTGACTCGCCGACTCCCTTCCCATTGTGGTATTCGCTGAACCAGACCCATCTTGTTGGGGGTATCGCGCCCCGATCCCGCTTGACACCAGCCCGACCCCTGGGGTAGCCTAGAACGTCCAAAGAAGCTCGGCGCTCGTTGCGAGCGCCCGCGCTCGAAACGGTCTTTGACCCCTCTCCCTACCGCAATCACGAACACCTTCCCCTCGGAGGAGTGGATGTATGGCGCACTGCGTCGGAATAAGGCGTGAGGACAAAAGCATATCGGAACGACGGGTTCCCATCACTCCCGATCAGGTTCGGGTCTTGAAGGATCAAGGGATCGAGGTCGTCGTACAGCCGTCCAAGATCCGAATCTTCACCGAGAAGGAATACCTGGCGGCGGGCGCAACCGTGTCCGAGGATCTTTCGAAATGCCCCGTCGTGTTCGCGCTCAAGGAAATCCCGGTGCCGGTTTTCCAAAAGGGAAGGGCCTACGTTTTCTTCTCTCATACCATCAAAGGGCAACCGCACAACATGCCGATGCTCAAAAGGATGATCGAGCTCGGGTGTGATCTCATCGATTACGAGCGCGTGGTCGACGAGAAAAACCGGCGGCTGATCTTTTTCGGGTGGCACGCGGGGGTCGCCGGAATGATCGAGTCTCTGGTGGCGCTGGGGAAACGGCTGACGAGCGAGAACATCCGGAGTCCCTTCACGGCGGTCAAACGGCCCGTCGAATACGCCTCGATACATGAAGCGATGGCCGCCCTGGAAGTCGTCGGGCACTGGATCCGGTCTGAAGGACTGCCCGATGAAATCGTCCCGCTGACCGTCGGCTTCACGGGTTACGGGAACGTCTCGCAGGGGGCTCAGGAGATGCTCGACATTCTCCCGACGACGGAGATCCGCCCCAACCAACTCAAGACCGTGACCTCCTGCAGAGCGGGCGCGAAGCACACGATTTTCAAGATCGTGTTCAAGGAAGAAGACATTGTCGTTCCAAAACGCCGGGGGGGTACGTTCGTCCTCCAGGACTACTACGACCACCCGGAAGAGTACGACGGCGTCTTCGAAACGTATCTTCCGTATCTGTCGGTCCTCGTGAACTGCATCTTCTGGACCCCCCGGTACCCGCGGCTGGTCACCAAAGACTTTCTCAGGAACCGGTGGAAGAACGCGCGTCTCAAGGTGATCGGTGACATCAGCTGCGATGTCGACGGGTCGATCGAAGCAACGGTCAAAGCAACGGACCCGGCGGACCCCGTGTTCGTTTGGGATCCCGACACGGACCGTGCGGTCGGCGGTTGGGAGGGGAACGGCCCCGTCATCATGGCGGTGGACATTCTGCCCTCCGAGCTCCCGCGGGACGCGTCGGTGTACTTCAGCAACGTCCTCAAGGAGTTCATACCGGCGGTTGCCCGGGCGGACTACGACGTGGATTTCGAGCACTTGGCGCTGCCCGAGCCCATCAAAAAAGCAGTTATTCTTCACCGGGGTAAGCTCACCCCGGATTACGAGTACATGGCGAAGTTTCTGGACTGAGGCTTGAGCGACACACGACGAGGGAGGTTGAACATGCCAAAGGTTGTGGTGCTGGGAGCAGGGATGGTCACAAGACCGCTCGTGAGGTATCTCCTCAACCAGCGGGATATGAAAGTGGTCGTCGCCACACGGACGGTGGAGAAGGCGGAGAAGATGATCGCGGGGCACCCGAACGGCGAGGCCAAGGCGCTGGACGTGGAAAAGAACCTCGCCGCGGTGGAAGAAGAGGTCAAAGGCGCGGACGTGGTCGTCAGTCTCATCCCGTACGCGTACCACGTGAGCGTGGCGAAGTTCGGCATCAAGCACAAGAAGCACGTCGTCACCACCTCCTACGTGAGCGACGCGATGAAGGCCCTCGACGGGGATGCAAAGAAAGCAGGCGTCATCCTTTTGAACGAGTGCGGACTCGATCCGGGGATCGACCACATGTCGGCGATGCGGATCATCCACGACGTGGAGAAGAGAAAGGGCAAGGTCGTGAGTTTCAAATCGTCGACCGGAGCTCTCCCCGCGCACGAAGCGAACAAGAACCCCTTCGGGTACAAGTTCTCGTGGTCTCCGCGAGGGGTGCTGCTGGCGTCGAGGAACTCGGCGAAGTGGCTGGAGGACGGGAGAGAGGTCAACGTTCCCGGCGAGCAGCTCTTCGAGAACTACTATATTCAGGATGTGCCCGAGATCGGATCGTTCGAGAACTACCCGAACAGAAACTCGGTCCCTTACAAGGACGTCTACGGGCTTGACCACGCGCGTACCGTCTATCGCGGGACGTTCCGGATGACGGGGTGGTGCGAGACGATGCGGCGGGTCGTCGCGCTCGGTTGGCTCGGCGACCAGCCGGTGGCCGGTTTCTCGGGAAAGACGTACGGCGATCTCACACGGCACCTGATCGGGGCCGCGCCGGGCGCCGATCTCCCGCGTGCGTCGGCGAAGTTCCTCCGTGTGGATCCGTACGCGACCGTCATCAAGCGGTACGAGTGGCTGGGGCTATTCGGTGACGAACGGCTCCCCGAGGACAAGAACACGCCGCTCGATTACCTCAACGTGCTCACGCTCAAGAAGATGGTGATCGGCGAGGACGAAAAGGACATGATCGTGATGCACCACGAGTTCGTGGCGGAGTTCTCCGGCGGAAAGAAGGAGTATCTGACGTCGACCCTCGTCGACTACGGGATTCCCGGAGAGGATACCTCCGTGGCGCGAACGGTCTCTCTTCCCGCGGCGATCGCCGTCAAACTCCTCCTCGACGGGAAGATCAAGGACACGGGGTGTCACATCCCTGTCGCGCCGACGATCTACAACCCCATTCTCGACGAGCTCGAGTCCTACAACGTGATCTTCAAAGAGAGGAAACACGAGCTATGAAAGTAGACGTGCAGAACTCGACGTACTACATGCATCTCGAAGAGGAGTACGGGGCCCACAACTATCACCCCATCCCCGTCGTGATCAGCCGGGCGGAAGGCGTGTGGGTGTGGGATCCCGAAGGTCGGAAGTACATGGACTGCCTCTCCTCGTACAGCGCGGTGAACCAGGGTCACCGGCATCCGAGGGTCATCGCCGCGTTGAGGGAGCAGGCCGAACGTCTGACGCTCACGAGCCGGGCGTTTCACAACGACAGGCTCGGACCGTTTCTCAAGAAGCTCACCGAAGTGACGCAAATGGAAATGGCTCTTCCGATGAACACCGGCGCGGAAGCGGTCGAGACGGCGATAAAGATCGCGAGGAAATGGGGATACAAGATCAAGCGAGTCCCCGACCAGAAAGCGGAGATCATCGTCTGCGAGGAGAACTTCCACGGACGGACGACGACGATCGTCGGTTTTTCAACCGACCCGGGCTCGCGTGATGGGTTCGGTCCTCCGACACCGGGGTTCAAGATCATCCCGTACAACGACATCGGCGCGCTGGAGAAGGCCATCACACCGAACACCGTGGGTTTTCTCGTGGAACCGATACAGGGAGAAGCGGGGGTGAAGGTGCCGAGCCCCGGGTACCTTCGCGAAGCAAAGTCGGTGTGTGAGAAACACAACGTCCTCCTCATGCTCGACGAAATCCAGACGGGGTTCTGCCGCACCGGAAAAATGTTCGCGTGGATGCACGAGGAGACCAAACCCGACATCCTGATGGTGGGGAAGGCCCTGGGCGGCGGTGTGTACCCGGTATCCGCGGCGCTGGCGTCCAAAGACATCATGTCGGTCATCGGCCCCGGCGATCACGGGAGCACGTTCGGAGGAAACCCGCTGGCGTGCGCCGTTGCGACGGCGGCCCTCGACGTGCTCATCGATGAAAAGCTGGACAAGCGGGCCGAGGCCATGGGCGAGCGGTTCCGCGAGGGCCTCCGCGCGATGCGCTCGGACAAGGTGAAAGAGATCCGCGGGATGGGGCTCTTGAACGCCATCGAGATCGAACCGGGGGCGGGTCAGGCGAGACAGTACACCGAAAAGCTCAAGGGTCTCGGTGTTCTCGCCAAGGAGACACACGAGGTCACGATACGGTTTGCCCCGCCGCTCGTGATCGGCGACGATCAGATCGACTGGCTGGTGGAAAAGATCGGGGAAGCGTTCGCGTAACTGCGCGTCAGGCGAGGTCGAAACCGAGCCCCGGTCTGTTTGTGGGGTAGAGGATGCCGTTGCGGATGATCACCGCTCCGTCGGTCGGGTCGCCCTCGAGACCGATGTGACCGTCGAGATCACAGTACGCGACGTTTGGTCTCGACAACGCAAAGTGGAGCCCCGCGGCGATAGAGAGCGCGGCCTCGTCCATACAGCCGACCATGACTTCGAGACCCGCCGACCTCGCGACGGCGTTTATGAGCGTGGCTTCGTAGATCCCCCCGACCTTCATCAGTTTTACGTTCACCATGTCCACGAGGTCTCGCCTGGCCAGGCGAAACGCATCGATCAAGTTCATGAGGCTCTCGTCGGCCATGACGGGGAGCGGGACCTCCTTCGTGACGCGGCCGATGAGGTCCGGCTGACCTTTGGCCGTGGGTTGTTCGATGAGCTCGAGCCGGGCGCTCCGGGCGCCTTCGACGAATCTCAACGTCTGTTCGACGGTGTAACCCTCGTTGGCGTCGAAACGAAGTTCGACGTGGGCGCCCACGGTTTCGCGAACCCGCCGGACGCGTTCGATATCGGATTCGACGTCCAGCCCTCCCTTGAGTTTGAGCGCCGTAAACCCCTTTGACATCCAGTCCTGCGCTCTGGCGACCGTCTCGTCGAGGGACAGTATCCCGATCGTGACGCTCGTCTTGAAGCACGTCCGGTATCCGCCGAGAACCTTCCACAGCGGTTGGCGGGCGACCTTTCCCAGTATGTCGTGGATCGCCATGTCCACCGCCGCCACGGCTGCCGGCTGGTCTTTGAGCGTCTCTTTCAACCGCTCGACGATCCGTGCGGATCTCAAGGGGTCGGTTCCCTTTAGCTCGGTTTCGGCGACCTCATTCAGTGCTTTGAGGACGGAAGCGGGGGTCTCGCCGGTGATCTTCTCATCCGGCGCGGAACAACCGTATCCGGTGATCGCCTGGTTCGTTTCGACGCGAAGGAGAATGTTCGTCGTCGCTTCGACGGTCTCGTAGGCGATCGTGTAAGGCTCGGTGAGCTTCATCTCGACCGGCCAGGCTTCGAGCCGCGTGATTCTCATAAGAGATGCACCCGTTTGGTCAGTACCGCTTTTGAAAAATCTCGTCGAGTGTGAGCTGTTTCAAGTCCTCCACGAAAGCGACGAGGTGCCCGATCATGATATCCCACATTTTGCGGCCCTTCTCCGCCGTTGCCTTCGTCGGATCGCCGATGACGCCGCTTCTCGATACTCTCTTGGTGTACGCGTACCAGGAGATCCCGCGTTTCGACGTGAAATCGAGATAACGGCTCGAGAACTCGGGGATGAACGGCTCCACCTTGTCCATTCTGACGAGCTCCGGACGCGTGGCGAGGCTCGTGCTCGTTTCGATCTCGCCGGCGTGGGCGTCGTTCGGCGTTTCGACCATCGAATAGATGTCCACGTCGCTTGTCTCCCCGGTGTCGACGCAGACGAAAATGTGCGCGTCGCGGCTGATCTCCTGCGCCGCAAAGTGGAGCGCCGGATCGTTTCCGCCGTGGCCGTTGATGATGACGAACTTGGTGATCCCGTGTCTCGCCGCGCTCATCCCGATTTCGTAGACCATATTGGAGAGCGTTCTGTTCCGTATGCTGATCGTTCCGGTGAAGTCGTCGTGGTGATACGACACGCCGTACGGTATCAACGGAAACACGATCGGTTTGGGGTCGCCGCACCTGACGGCGACTTCCTTGGCGAGATGCTGCGCGTCGAAGGCATCCGTATCGAGCGGAAGGTGCGGGCCGTGTTGTTCGACGGCCCCGACGGGAAGGAGAGCGACGTCGACTTCCTTGAAACGTTTTCTCGCCTCCGGCCAGGTCATCTCGGCGAGGAAGAACGTCGACTTTGGAGCGCTTCCCACCGGCGTCGATCCTCGTCGGGGCTTCCTCCTCTCGAAGGGATAGGGGGCGTGGAGCCCCGGGTCGGAGAGGAGGTCGATGTCCACCCACACTCTACCCGAACGGCGTGTCGCTCCGTTGGCGTGCTCGAGAAAGATCTTGTAGAGAGGCTCGCGAAGATCGCGGGGGATGCAGTCCATCGGCGAGCGTTCCGGCTCGAACCGGACCTTCGCGATCTCGGGCCGTTCTTTGGCCGCGGCTTTACGATCGTCGGGGAGTTGGAGGAGCCCCTTCTGCTGGAGCATCCAGAGAAGGTGCTGGCTCGCCGCCGGCTCCTGGTGGAGCCCTCCTCCGGTAAGCGCCTCGAGACAACCCTTGATCTGGTCGGGGGTGTACCCGCACACCGTCGGGTCCCCGCTGTTGGCGAGCACCATCCCGACGATTCTCCGGCATTTCTCGCACTTGCCGCACGGACGCACACGGGGCCCCACCGTGTGGCCGGCGTGACACGACACCTGGTGCTCGAAGAGGTGCGGATAACGCGAGACGAGGATTCCCTGGATCAGGAGTTCGGACAGGGGTCTCAAGATGGAAAACTGGCTCAGGCGCCACCGCTTGTTCGCGAAGTACCGGCTGAGCGCGTTGTCGAAGTAGCGGCTCTGATCGTAATACCCGTTGTAGTGAAGAATCCCCCGAAAACTGAGCCTTAGCGTGGTGTCGTATTCATCGCCGAGGACGAGACGGCCGACGCCGCGTTTGCGGAGCAGGGGCAGGGCCCCAAAAAGAAACAGAGCCACCGTCCACAAACGGATCGGATACTCGTCGGAGCGGACGCTGGCGAAATCCTGCCGTATGAACGGCATGTGTCTCAACATCCACGCGAAGATACGGTCGGTGTTCATCCACACCCTAGCCGTGCGCGGTACGTGCCGCTCGAAATGCCGGTACGCGTTCAATGCGGTGAACCAGTGACGCCCCGATTCGTTTCCGAATATGGGATGGACTTCGTGCCCGATTTCGTTCAGGAGCCCGAAGCTCAAGAGACTGTCTTTGCCGCCGCTGGAGAGAATCGCAATCCGGTCCTCGCGGCTTTCGGCGGGGCTCCAGGGAATATGGCCCGGAGTTTCTCCTTGGTGAAGAAATACGAGTTCGGCCTTCGAGTACCGGGTCTGTCTCACAGCGGGAAGATTTGCCGCGGGGCCCGTCAGGTAGAGGTTCGGCTCGAGGAATTTCTTGACGTAGATCTCTCTCGCCGTGTTCTCGGCGATGTCGGCGAGAAAGCGCCGGTCAGCGCCGTCGAACGTCCCATCGAACACGATACGCGTGGCGAACAGCCCGTAGTTCAACGCAAGCTGCGCGCCGATCATGTCGGCGAGGTTCTGCTCCGCCGCCTCCCCGGGTGTGAAAACGTCTTCCTCGTACGAGTAGACGAGGTCGATCGAATCCTCTTTGCCTTGTTGTACGACCGTGTAGGGAACGACCAGCCGGTTCTTTTCGAGTTTTGCGCGGCCCACCCGCAGCTCATCGATCACACGGAGGACCTTCAACGCGTCCTGATGGATGTTCGGGACAGGACTCCCGGGGGACTGGGTGTCGGACGAGGGGGGGGTGTCTTTTTTCATTTGCGTAAGAGCTGCCTACTCTCGTGTATTTCTCGAAACAACGTGTTTCTCGAGCGCATCGACCAGAATCGACGGACCGTCGATGAGGACATCGGTCGCGGGGAGGCCTGTGAGCTGTGTAATCGCCGCGCACACCAGCCCGATCTGGTCCCGCGGGATGTTCTCGTGGTTTACGGTAATCGCCACGACCGGTTTTCCCGACACGACCTCGAGCGCTTCGATCTGTTTTGCCAGAGGATGGATGGGATACTGCGGGAAACCATCGTACGCCCTCCGGGCAGGAGGGTGTTGGAGGACGATGACGTCGGGGCGGGCGGCGGCGATGATCTCGTAGCCGCCGGGGTAGGCAGGGTTGAGAAGCCCGCCCTGACCCTCGATCACAATAACGTCGGGCCGCTCTTCATCCCAGGCTTTGACGACGGCGTGTTCGATCTCACCCGTGAGAAAGTCGTTGACGAGCGCGTCGAGAAGGATGCCGTACGTCGCTCCCTGGAGCCACGCCGTCTGACCCGTACCGATCATCTCGGTACGGTAACCCCTCTCGTTGAAACCGTCGACGATCTTCCACGCGGTGGTTCTTTTTCCGACAGCCGAGTCCGTTCCGAGAACCGCGATCTTGAGCGCGCGGACCCGGTCGATGGCGCCTGTGAAGAAGTGGAGTTCGGACGTTGGGGGCGGTTTTCGTACGTCGCGGATTGTCACCCCCTGGCGGTCGGCAAGCGTTTTGAGCTCCGCGTCCTCGGAGAGAAAATCGTGGAGCCCGCAGTCCACGTGGAGTCCGAGCGAAATCGCCGTTCGGACGTCGCGGCGGGCCAATTGGCCGAGCCGGCCTCCGTCCGGGGCCAGGCCGACGACGAAGTGGGTTGGCGGGGTTCCTTGCTCCCGTGTCATTCGAACGGCTTCGTCGACGGAGCCCGCGACGGGGATACCCAAAGGCGTGCCGTCGAGGATCTCGCCGGCGTCCTTCCCCCGGTAGCGGCTGTCGACGACGGCCAGCACGGTGTATCTTCTGGTGAAGCGAACAAGTCCGTGGGCGGTCTTCCCGTTCGGCGTGTTGAAAGCGCCTTCGCAATAGACGATGGCGTTCGTCTTGGGCATCATCTCTTTCCCGTCAAAACGATCACGTAGCGGTCGTTGGGGAGAGGTTGTTTGGCGTGCCAGTCCAATAGCGCGATGAGCGCGGCCGTCGACGCAGGAAGGACGTTCAGCCCTTCGTGTTCGCGTATGAACTTGGCGTAACTAAGCATCTTCGAATCCGACGCGTTCACCGCCCAGCCGTTCGTTATCCGTATGGCCTGGAGAGCGAGATTTCCGTCGATTGAGTGCCAGTTGACGAGAGGTTCGTTTACATCCGTCTCGCGGATCTCCGTGGGCAAGAGGTCCTCGCACACGGCGCTGTTCTTGATCCACGACTGAACGATGGGGTTCTTGCGCATCGAGGACCCGGCGACCATCCGCGGTATCTTCGATGTTTTTCCGCGGCGATAGAGGCTCAAAAATCCCCTGTAGATCCCGGCGAGCGTCGTCCCATTGGAGACGGGGACGCAGACCGCGGCGGGCGCATCGCGGAGGTCTTCGAAGATCTCATAGGCGATCTGGCCGTAGGCGTGGAGCTGTGTGAGTGTGTTCGCCCCACCGGGGTTGGCGTCGTATATCTCTTCTCTTGCCGCGCGCACCTGGGACGCGCGCACCGCTTGCTCGTAACCCTCTCCTTCGCGGACAATGATCGAACCCAGCTTCTCCATCTCCGCGATCCGGCGCGAGTGATAGTTTGCGGGGACGTACACGTAACACTTGAGACCCACGGCCGAGGTGGCCAGCGACATCGCCACCCCGTAGTTCCCGCAGGTCGCCACGGTAACCGCGTCGAACCCGCGGCGCAGCGCGTCGCTCGCCTGCAGAAAAGCGATGCGGTCTTTTTGCGTTCCCGTGGGGTTTACGCCCTCGAATTTGAGGAAGATCTGACGCACGCCTGTTTCCCGTTCCATGTTGCGCGCTCTCGCGAGCGTCGTGTCCCCGACCTGGGAGTCGATGATGTCGTCGAACGCTTCGAGACGTTCTTCGAGTGACCGTGTGGGATCGCTGGCAACGACCGTCGCCGGCGCCATCTCTTCGATCACCAAGTCTCCCTGGGGAGACGAACCGTCGAGCACCGTTTTTGTCAACGTCTCGTTGGGTTCTAAGGGAACGTCATTGCTCATTGCGTTGTTCCTCTCCGTCGCCGAAGAGACCATCCCGCACGCCTTCCGAACACCGGGTGCGGATGACCTTTTCGCTCAACTGTCGTCTCGTTGGTCTCTTTTTTCTCGCTTCCGCCGATCGACGGCGAGAGCTGCACGGGTCTCCTCGCCGCACTCACCGTCCGCGGGGAAGCTTTCGCGCGAGCTCGTAGCGTAACATAAACGCGTCCGACAGGCTTGTCAGCAAAAAACACGCCCGGACGCGAGGAGGCGTCGTCAAAAAAAAGGCATCCCTCCCGTGGGGGATGCCCCGTGCAAGGAGCGAGAATGTTTCCTAATCGTCCGCTCCGCCGCCTTTCTTCGAGCTCGAGTCGGGCTCGGGCTTGTCGGCCTTCGCGGCCTTCTTATACGCTTCGCTGCGGTTGTCGGTGGTGTAGAACCCATTCCCTTTGAGAATGGTCCCGGCTCCGCCTGAGATCACACGTCTGAGTTTCCCGCTGCACTCCGGGCACTCCTCGCTGGGGGGGGCGGAGATCTTTTGTTCTAACTCGAACGCGTGTCCGCACTTGGTGCATTCGTATTCGTATGTCGGCATGATCAGTCGCTCCTTGTAGTACCGCCCGAATTAATTTTGGTTGGTTATCCCGAGGGCGTTCTGATAACGTAGAAAATCGGGTAGCACCTATCTAAATAATAGATTTGCGCGTTTTGCGCAAGTGATAAAGAGGACCCTTACCCCAGGGGCCCATCCCTCGGGGTCGGGAGCGCCGCCCCCTCCCCGGGACCGGCCGCTGGACGTCTAAAGGGGACCCACGCTCGTTGGTCGATCGCCGCCGGCCGCGTAGCCACCCTGTCGGGCGGCCCGTTCCGGCCGATGACCGAGAAAACGCATGGCCGATATCCGTTTCGAAGCCGTAAAGAAAGTGTACGACAGGGGCGTGGTCGCCCTCGAGGAGTTCTCGCTCCACATCCCGTCGCCCACGCTGGTCGTGCTCGTGGGTCCTTCCGGTTGCGGAAAAAGCACGCTCTTGAGACTCATCGCGGGGCTCGAAAGACCGACCTCGGGAACGATCTCATTGGGCGGCGAAAGACTCGACACGGTCGAGCCGAGGCGCCGTGATGTGGCGATGGTCTTCCAGAATTACGCGCTCTATCCCCACATGACCGTCCGCGAAAACCTCTCTTTTGGTTTGAGAATCCGCAAGGTTCCCAGAGAGACGGTCGTCAAAAGCGTTGGGGACGTTTCGAAAAGCCTCGAGATCGATCACCTTCTCGACCGAAAACCCGGTGAGCTCTCCGGCGGGCAGCGCCAGCGTGTGGCGCTCGGCCGCGCGATCATCCGCGAGCCGAAGGTTTTTCTTTTCGACGAGCCTCTTTCCAACCTCGATGCAAGGCTCCGCGACGACATGCGGTACATGATCAAGAAATTGTACCACCGTCTGCGGACGACGATGGTCTACGTCACGCACGACCAGATCGAAGCGATGACGATCGGCGAGCTCCTCGTCGTGTTGAAAGACGGCCGTACGCACCAGGTGGGGTCGCCGCTCGAGTGCTATGCGAGACCCGAAGACGCGTTTGTCGCCTCGTTTCTGGGGAGTCCGCCGATGAATCTGCTCGAGGGGACCTTTGACCCAGCGGATCGGACGGTAGCCTTGGCAAACGGGAGCCGTTTGACGCTTTCGGGTCTCTGGTCCGAGCGGCTCCGGAGAGCGAACATCCGCGGCGTCACGGTGGGCGTACGCCCCGAGGATTTCGCCGCCAGTGAGCTCGAGGGGGCTTCGCGCCCGATGAGTCTCGAGGGGAAGATCGTGGCGACGGAGACGCTTGGGCACGACATGCTTGCGCACGTGGACATCGGAGGCCGGGAGGTCGTCGTAAGAGAAAGCACCGATCGCGTGACGGCGTGGGGAGAAAGAATCGCTCTCCACATCGCCGAGGGGTCCATTCATTTTTTCTCGAGGGAAAATGGCCGGCGGATCGACTGGCCTGAAGACCGTTCCGGCGGAGAGCAAAGGGACGGCTCCGGCGCGCCGCCCGCGGGGGGCCCGAGCGGAACCGCTCGGGCGTAGTGATTTCCATACCGAATTCGTGAGAAAACGTGGTCCGGCTCATCGTGTGGTTGAACAGAGTGTTCCGAGGGCCCCGCGTCGAGGGAAGGGAATCCCCCGCGGCCTATTCGGATTGGGAGTACCGGTGGGGACAGTCGCTGGTTCGCGAGTACTTGGAACCCGCCGGCGATCTCAACGGTAAGAGGGTATTGGACATCGGCTGCGGGCTCGGCGGGAAGACCGTGGCGTACGGCGAGGCGGGTGCATCGGGAGTTTTCGGTACCGACCTTTCAGCCGACCACGTAGGGGCGAGTGAGCGGTTTACCCGCGCGGGCGACCGGGCGTTCCCCTGGGGCTTTTTTGTGGGAGATGCGGCGCACCTTCCGGTGCGCGACGGCACCTTCGACACGGTGATCGCCAACGACGCAATGGAGCATTTTGCCGAACCCGACGCTGCGCTCGGCGAGATGGCGCGTGTGACGAAACCTGGGGGCGCGATCTGGATTTTCTTCACGCCGCACTTCTCGCCGCTGGGTTCGCACTTGTACGATTATGTATACGCGCCGTGGTGCCATCTGTTGTTTCGCCGGTGTGATCTCGAGGGGGCGGTTCGAGAAGTCCTCCGGTCGCGGTTTCCCGGACGGCGTCTGGAGGAGATCGATATCCAAACCGCCGTCGTCATGAGGTCCTACGACACGGAGCTCAACCACATGAGCATCCGACGCTTCCGCCGGACGCTCTCGAAGTTTCCCGAGCTCGAAGTGTCACGCGAGAAACTGAAACCGGTGAAATACTCCTCTCTGGGATTCCTCACCAGACTCCCGCTGGTAAGAGAGCTTTTTACAGGGACTCTCGTCTGCCGTCTGGAGCGCGCGGGACGTTAACGAACACGAGTGAACATGCTCTCAGCCGTGGCTTCTCATAAAGATCGGACGGTCTTGTGGAGCGTCATTGCGTCGGTGCTGCTTCATCTTGTGCTCGTTGTGCCGGGTGTGAGGAGCGTCGTCCCGCAGGGGCTCTTTGAGATCAAGCAGGAGCCGAAGGCGCTCGAGCCGCTGGAGTTCGAGTTGGTTTCTCCGCCGGAGACCCCCATCCCGACCGATCAGACCAGCCGATACGGGTCGACGGTATCGTCCGCAGCGAGCGGTCTCGAGAGCAAGACCGGCGACCCGACGCTACCGAAAAGCGACGGGTTGAGTCCGATTCCCAATACGCCGTCGGGGAGACAGGGAATGGAGGAACCCAAAAGAGGGGAAGGAGAGGAGCGACCAGAAGGAATCAGGGGAAATGCCATGCCCGCGTTTCCCGAGGAGGGGGTGGATCTGGGAGAAGCGATCGAGCGGTCGAAGTTCGTCGGGCGGAAATCGCCGGTCTGGGAACCGACAATTCCCGAAGCGGGTCCGGGATTCAAGAGTGAAGGTTCGGCAGTGGCCTCTGTCGGCGGGATCTCGATCAACACGACGGCGTGGGACTTCGCGCCGTACCTCCTGGACTTGAAACAACGCGTCAAGCAGCATTGGATCCCGCCGCTCGCATTCACCGCGCTCGGGGCGATTCACGGGTACACGAAGATCAACTTCAGAATCTATCCGGACGGTCACACCGAAGGGCTTGCCATCGTGGAGACCAATGGGCACGAGTCGCTTCACCGGTCGAGCCTGAATGCGATCAAAGGGGCCGCCCCGTTCAGACCGCTGCCGGAGGGTTTTCCCGAGGAATATCTGGATATCACGTTCGGGTTTTACTATCTGTTGCCGGGCGACGAGCAAAAGTTTTTTGCAAAGGAGTAGATTAGATGTGGGCAATCCTTGTTAAAGGCGGACCCGTCATGATCCCTCTGGCTATAATGTCGGTCATGGGTCTTGCGGTTGTCATCGAGAAGCTGATCAACCTGCGTCCGCAGCGGGTCCTCCAGCGAGAGATCATCAACTGCGTCGAATCTGTGAAGACTCCGGCCGACATCCCGATGGCGATCAAGATCTGCGAGCGCTACGACAGTCCATTTGCCAACATCATACGTACGGGACTCGAGGGATCCGGTTCGCCGCTTATCCTCGTCCGCCAGGAGATGGAGGATATTGGACGTCGCGAAGTCCGAAGGCTCTCGAGATTTCTCGTCGTGGTCGAGACGGCGGCTGCTTCGGGCCCCCTCCTCGGCCTCCTGGGTACCGTTTTCGGAATGATCCGCGTGTTCGCCGTGGTCGGCGTCGCCGGCGTGGGTCAGCCGGGCATTTTGGCCGGCGGGATCGCCGAAGCGCTTATCACGACGGCCGCGGGTCTGTGCATCGGCGTCCCGGCGCTCATCGCGTACAACTTCCTCGACTCGCGCGTGGATGACTTTGCGAACAGGATCGAGAGCTACGCGCACCTGCTCCTCAAGAACATCGCCGAGATGAACCAAGCCGACGCGTCGAAAGTGAGGGACGTTTCCGATGCAACTTAGGCCGCACAAGAAAAAAAGCTCGGTCGTCATCAACGTGACGTCGCTCGTCGATATCTTGTTCAATCTGTTGCTGTTCTTCATGGTGTCGACGACGTTCCTCACCACTCCGGCGATCAAGCTCGAGCTCCCGAAGGCGAAGCACGGAGAGAGCGTCACCCAGGAGCCCACCGTCATCTACATCGACGCGGCCGGTGGCATCTACTTCGACGATAAGCCCGTGGAAGTTTCTCTCCTCGGGGCGGCGCTCTCGAAAGAACTTGCCGGCACCGCCGACAAATCCGTCGTGCTCAAAGCGGATTCCCGTGTCTCCCACGGCAGGGTCGTCGAGGTGATGGACGTCATCAAAGGAGCAGGAGCCACACGTCTCGTGATAGCGACGGAATCGCCGAAGTAGCTCCGCGCGCACGGCGGCGCGGCGCTCCGGCGCGTCCTTTGGGGGAAAAGACCGGGGTAATCGCCTTGACGCTGCAAGACGTCTTATGATAAGAAATACCAATTGATTGGGTCCGGCGGTACACGAACCACACCCTCCTGTGAGGCTCGCGGGATGAGAGCGCTCGGCATCGTACTCGTGTGTTTTCTCGTGCTCGTATTCGGGAACGGTTGCACCTCCGACCCCGATACTCCTTTGGGATCCGAGTTTCTCGAAGACGGAACGATCAAGAGCCAGCCGGGAGAGGTATTTCAGGACACGGCCTGGGTGGCGTCGGGCGACACGTCGTTCACGGTCCGCGCGGCCATGTTCACTCCGTCCAAGATCGAACTGGGCCGCAAGGACGGGATCGAGTCGTGGCCGATTTTCCGCGTCGACTTCTCGAAGGCGGGAGCCGACACCCTTCGCGAGGTGCTGTCGGCGTCCCTTTCCCTCAGCATGACGGGTGACACGGATACGCTTCGCGCGGTGTTCATCGAGCTCGGAGAGCCCCTCGTCGAGAGCGATACGCTCAAGAGCATCACCCTCGCCGACACGATACCGGACAGCACGCTCACGAGCGTCGTCCGCGAGATGAGGTTTTTTCCGCGCACCTACTCTTTTCCGCCCCAACTCGTTCAGGATTGGATCAGGGACGATGATTCTCACAACGGGATCGCTGTGGTGCTCGACGATACGACCACGACCACACGTCTGGCATTTGCCTCGAAGGAAAACGGCAGTTCGGCTCTCGAACCCGTTCTCAGGGTGATTTTCAAGAGCGGCGGACCGTCCACCTACCGGATGGAGGTCGACGGCACGTTTGTGCGGGATCTCGCCGTGACCCCGAACCTTCTCCTCTCCGACGGGGTATCGCGACGCGTGTATATCCCGATCGATTTGACGGTGTTCGACCCGAGGACGCTCGTGCACGAAGCGAAGCTGGTGCTCCATCTCGTGCCGGATTCTTTCCTGGGTGGAGATTTCTCCGTGACCCTTTACGCGCCGGAAACGGCGGACGTCGGCGATCCGGACGTTCTCACAGGGACGGCGGTTACGGCCGCCGTGCTGGACCCCGGGTCGGACGTCGTGAGATTCTCGATACGAAACATTCTTTCAAGGCTCATTTCCGAGGGAAAGAAGGAGAACGCGCTGGTGCTTCGATACAGCTCCGAAGGCACTTCGATACGGCGCGCGGAGTTCTTCACCAGCAGCGCCCCGGACAGTTTGAGACCATCGTTGACCTTTACGTACTCCACGGCGCCGAAATTCCCAGAGTGAGGACGATTGCCTTGACGCCCCGACGAATCTGGATGGTCCTGCTGATGGTTGCGGCGCTCTCGGCGCCCGCGGAAACGAAAGCGGCGTCCGTATACAGCATGGTTCTCGTGGGGGAGGCCGTCGAATCGGGAGACGTCCGCGCGATTTCGCTCGGCGGGTCGACGCAGTTGTTCGTCGACTCCCTGGGCGCCGTCCAGATGAACCCGGCGCTCCTCGCGCGCATCCCCCGTGTGACGATTGGTGCGACGCAATACATCGCAGTGGACCAGGGGCGCTCGGACGCCTACCGGGAGAGGGACGTATCGTTCACATTCTCCAGCTTCAGGATTGTGTTTCCGATCACAGGGCTGTTCCGTTTTGGGATCGGCTATACGGGCCGTTATGAACCGGAGGGGAGCTTCTCGCTTCGCGACGTCACAGACGGCGGGGACGAATTCACTCAGACGTACACGAAATCCGGCGGTCTTTTTTCCATACCGCTTACCGCAGCGTTCGACGTCACGCGTTACGCCTCCGTGGGTCTCACGTTTTCGTTCGAACGGGGGACCATAGAGGAACGATGGGATGTCGTGTTCGACGAATTGAGCTTCGTTCCGGGTGCGGGTCTCAAGAAAAAGGATCTCAGCGGGACGGGTTTCGGCGGGGGAGTCGTCCTCTACCCCGCAAGCGGTGTCACGATCGGCGGGATGTGCGAGAGCGCCGTCGACTACGACGCGGAGGTCTACGAGAAGTACACGCAGGTGTCGCTCGACACGTCGTATTCGTCGACGCTCTCCCTGCCTGCCCGCGTGAGTGCCGGCGCGACGTGGCGGTTTGGGGACACGTTCATGGTTCTTGCCAGCGCGGCGTGGCGCGACTTCGCCGATTTCGAGGGACTGGGGTTTGTCCCGGGCAGTTTGCAGAGGGAAGAGAGCTACTCGCTCGGTGCGGAATACCTGCGAGGGTTCCGCCTGGGCAGTCAACGGCTGCCGCTTCGCGCGGGGTTCAACTATCAGCGCCTTCCCTTGGAATTTCCCGCGGGTGAGGCAGTGAACAAGTATCTGGTGAGCCTTGGCACCGGGATTCCGATCAGAGGGGGGAAGGGCAAAGTGGACATCGCCTTTCTCGTCGGGAAAAACGGCTCGATCGCCACCAACGGTATCGAGGATCGGCTCTTCCGCGTCTACCTCGGGATCTCCGGGGGCGAAACGTGGACGCGCAAGGGTGAGGAGCATTACTGATCACCGCACACGCACGCAAACCAATCTGCAGTGTCGCGCAACGGCTGGGCGCGTTCGTCTTGTTGTGCCTTACGCTGGTATGGGCGGCGAACACTCTCGCGGGGGGCGAGAAGACCGGATCCGACGATCTCAGGAAAAAACTCGAAGCCCTTTCACCAGCCGAACAGCTGGAGTTCTTGACATCGCTCCGCGCGCGGGGATCTCGGGACGCCCGTGTGAGCTTCTACTTGGGGAACGCCCATCTGGGGCTCGACCGCCCGGACAGCGCGGTCGCCTATTACAGGGAAGCGGTCGCCTTGGATTCGGTGTATACGAAGGCACACGTGAACCTGGGGATCGCTCTCGAGCGATTGAACCGTTTCGATGACGCGAAATCTCACTACATGAGGGCTATCGAAATCGACTCCTCGGACGTCCTCGCGCATTGTCACTTGGGTCACTACTACCACGTACGGGGCGAGATCGGCGTCGCGGTAGACCACTACCGGCGCGCGCTCGCGATCGATCCCCAGAGCGCACAGGCCCACTACAACCTCGGACTCGCCTTCGCCGACTCGCGGTTGTTCACCGAAGCCGCCCGCGAGTGGGAACGGGTGATCGAGCTGAGCCCGCAAAGCGATCTCGGCCGCACCGCGGTCGAAAACGTGCGTTTGATCAAAACTTACCTGAAGGTTGGCGCTCCGGAGAGCGGGGAGTAGGGGCGGGCGGGTCGGAACAGTTCCGCGCGCCTGTACTGTAATGGAATAGCCCCTGCCGGATCCACTCATGGATCGTCTTCAAAGAAGACCAGGGCCAACGACAATTCCTGTATATTCTTGTCCGGGATGGTCATGAGAGGGCATTTCGTCGACATCCGAGAGCACATCCGAGAGGGGATCAAGAAAAGCGCCCCGGCGAGCGTGCTGGTGGCCATGAGCGGCGGTGTGGATAGCTCGGTGGCGGCGCTGCTTCTCACGAAAGCGGGTTTCGCAGCGACCGGGCTCACGATGAAAAACTACTGTTACGGGGATGCGGATGTCCCGGAACGAGGCTGCTGTTCCGTCGAGGCTGTTCACGACGCCAGGCGCGAGTGCGACCGTCTTGGGATTCCGCACGTGGTAGCCGATACGGAGGAGTTGTTCACGCGCGAAGTGATCGGCAACTTCCTCTCCGAGTACAGGAGCGCGAGGACGCCCAACCCCTGCGTGCGGTGCAACACGATCGTCCGTTTTCGCACGCTCCTCGACTACGCGGTAAAGCTCGGGATCGACTACGTAGCGACGGGTCACTATGCCCGTGTGTTCGAAAGGGAAGACGGATCACGTTTCGTGGTCAGGGCGGTCAACCGCGAGAAAGACCAGTCGTATTTTCTTTCGGGTGTTCGCGGGGAGATTCTCGACCGGGTCTTGTTTCCCATCGGTGAGCTGGGGAAAGACGCGGTGAGAAGTCTTGCGAAGAACGCCTCGATGGCGGTCGCGGAGAAGCCGGAGAGCCAGGAAGTGTGTTTTGTGCCGGACGGGGGCCTCAAACCCTTTCTCGAGTCGCGGGGTGTCCGGCTCGCGCCCGGGAAGATAGAGAACACGCGCGGCGAACCCATCGGGGAGCACGCGGGGCTCGGCGGGTACACGGTGGGGCAGAGGCGACATCTCGGTGTCGCTGCGGGAACACCCCAGTATGTGGTCAGGCTCGATAGAAAGCGAAATGTTCTTGTCCTCGGCGGACCGGACGATCTCCTCGAGCGGGAGCTCGCGTGCACTTTCGAGTGGATTGACCCTTCCACCGCAAAGGACGTGGACGAAGTCACCGCGCAAATCCGTTATCGTCATGCGCCCGCCCCCCTGGCGCGGCTCAGTCTCGACGGTGCTGCCGGTCGGGTCGAATTCGAAACCCCGCAGCGGGCGGTCTGCCCGGGGCAGACGATCGTTCTCTATCGCGGGGATATCGTCGTCGGTTCTGGAGTGATCGATGGACCGGGACCCCTCTAGAAGGCGTGGGCAGCTGCCCGTGTGGATGAAGCGCGTCGTTGCCTTGACGTTCGCGGCGGTCGTTTTCGCCGGCATCCACCCTTTTCTCCATGCTGAACCGCCGGGAACAAAACATCTTGTGCTCGATCGTTACGGGGTTGCAATCGAGTACCGGGCCGAGGACGAGAAGGTCGCGGCAAAAGTCGCGTCGATCTGCGAGAAGACGCTCCCAACGCTCTCGGGCGAACTCGGTTTGGATGTTGTCCAACCTTTCCGCGTGTTTCTGATCCCCGATATCAAAGCGTACGAAGAAAGAATGAGGCTCGGCCTTCCTCCGTGGGGGATCGCGTTCGCGTTCAGCGAAAATCGGATCATGCTCGTCGATGTCAAACGCGCGACCGATGCGTGGAACTCGCTGGAGAAGGTGATCCCCCACGAGCTCTCCCATCTTCTTCTCGCGCAGCGCACCGGCGGCGTTCGCATGCCGCTGTGGTTCGTGGAAGGGCTTGCCCGGTGGCAGGCCGGCGAGTGGTCGGTGCTGGACAGCTGGCGGCTCATGGAATCCGTGTGGAGCAACCAGGCCATCGCAATCGACAGGATCGTGTCCGCCATGCCTGCGGAGGAGAACCGTGCCCGTGATGCGTACCGTGTATCGTACGCGGCGTTCCAGGAACGATTCGGCAAACGCATGGACGTGCTGCCCGGCTTTCTCGACGAAGTGGTCCGCGAGGGTGATTTTGGGAAGGCCTTCGAATCGTACTGGAAGGAAAGCGAAGCCCAGTACTACGCCCGTTTCACCGAGCACCTGGAATCGAAGTACGGATCGAGACTGATGCTTTTTCAAACCGGACCGCTGTTCACGCTCATTAGCGTGTTGTTCCTGCTGGTGATCGTCGCGAAGTGGTTGAAGAGTCGCCGCAAGCTGAAGCGAATGGAGGAACAAGAGCAGTGATGGGTGCGATGGAGGGTCGTCGTGGGCCCTTTCGCGGGAGCGAGCGAGGATCGTCCGGCCGCAAGGCCGGAAAGCCGAGCGAAGCGGAG
>Ga0315275_10000449_pt1 | contig 33887 bp, 22 predicted proteins | sample YL17G03_0_MG_FD_205557 | JGI IMG/M metagenome (GOLD analysis project Ga0315275, IMG submission 205557) | Sediment microbial communities from Yellowstone Lake, YNP, Wyoming, USA - YL17G03_0 | ecosystem: Environmental > Aquatic > Freshwater > Lake > Sediment | place: USA: Wyoming | collected...
CCCCGATGTGTCAGCGTCTTTCTGGGCCTACAAGCACATCGAATACTGCGTCGGCGAAGGCGTCGTGCGGGGCTTCGAGGACGGATACTACCATCCATCCGATATCGTGACGCGCGGGCAGATGGCGGTCTATATCTGTAACGCATTCGGTCTGGGAACCTGAGCGGCCCGATCAGCCGCCAATAACTACCGGCGCACCCCCGCTGGCGCAGGTGTGCCAGGACCGGCAGCGCGGAAGGTGCTCCGGGCATGATGTCTTGGCGGTCCCCTGGCCCAAAGTGATGCACCAAGGATCTTGACGAACAGGGGGCATGGTGGTACGCTTCTGAGTCCCCCGAGCCTGCCGCGATCCGCGCTGCTTCTGGGTACCGTGTTCTCACCGAGGGGGCAGGGCCGGAGCCTATCGAAAGGGGGTAGGCATATGCGGCCAAAACGCATCCTACCGATTCACCGCCTCGTGTTGTTCGCCGCGCCGCTGCTGTGTCTGCTTCTAGTCCCCGTGGTCCATGCCGATGATTACCGTGAAGTCTACCGTTCGCCGTTCGGAGTGGCGCGGGCCGTGTCCGTGAACGCGGTGGATGGCTCCTGCTGGGCAGCGACCGGGGCCAGTGTGATGCACGTGACCGCTGAGGGAAGTGCGCTGAACCAGAGCAATGGATTCGAGGAGGCATGCTCGGTGTCATGCAACCCGACCGATGGGTCCTGCTGGGTGGCCGACACCGAGCACCACGAGGTGGTTCACCTCGGCAGTGACGGTAGCGAGCTAGGTCGCTGGGGGGCCTTCAACCGCCCAACGTCAGTGTCGGTGGACAGGTCGAACGGGTCCTGCTGGGTGGCGTGCCAGGGGACCTACAATCCCGACACCCATGTCTACGAAGGCGCTTCAGTGGCTGATCTGGCGGCCGACGGAACTCAGCTCTGGCGGAGCTATGAGTTCGCCGGGCCTTACGGGCTTTCAGCGAACCCGACGGACGGCTCCTGCTGGGTCGCCGACTCATACGGCGACCGGGTGGTGCATCTGGCGGAAGACGGCTCGGTGCTATGGCAGGGGGCCGACTACTGGGGCCCAGGGGCGGTAGCTGTGAACCCGGTGGATGGTTCCTGCTGGGTCTGCGATACTCAGAACAGGCAGGTGGTGCACCTCGATGCCAGCGGCACCGAGCTGTGGCGAGGCAGTGGCTTCAACCTCCCCGTTGAGGTGGCCATTGATGAGACTGATGGCTCGTGCTGGGTCAATGATTGGGGCGGTGGTGAACTCATCCACCTGGCCTCCGAGGGCTCCGAGACAGCGCGCTTCGCCGTGCCATATGATACGAGCTCGATCTCCGCCGGCGCGCTCGATGGGTCGGTGTGGGTTGCCGCCAAATCGGAAGCGGCGGTGCTGCACCTCTCCGGGAACGGGGAGACGCTGTGGCGGGGCGAGTACTTAGCGTGGCTCGGCGTCGTTGCTACCAACCCCAACGACGGGTCTGTCTGGGTCAGCGATTTGAGTTACCTTGCTCCGAGAGTGGTGCATCTGTCGTCGAGCGGCGCGGAACTGCTCAACACCAGTGCCTTCAGCGAAGCGACGAGCATCTCGGTTGACACTGGTGACGATTCGGTGTGGATCGTCGATTCCGGCCAGTCCAGCGCAGTCGTCCACATGAGCGCCGCCGGGGAGGAGCTCTGGCGCGGCAGTTTCGAGCGGCCGACGAGCGTAGCCGTGAACCCTGCTGACGGTTCCTGCTGGATCGCTGATGCGGACCGCCCCTACCAGGGCCTCGACCCGAAAGTCGTGCGTGTTTCTCCAGGCGGGGACGAACTGGTCCACTTCACCGAAGTGCTGGGGCCGGCATCGCTGTCTGTTGACATGACCGATGGCTCCTGTTGGGTCGCCGACGCCGGCAGCGGTCAGGTTGTGCGGCTGTCGCCTGGCGGTGAGGAGCTGCTGCGGGTGGGCGGCTTCGACATGCCTGTCGCGGTGGATGTGAACCAGTCGGACCATTCGGTCTGGGTGGCCGACTATGAGGGTTGGGTGGTTGTTCATCTGTCACAGACTGGGCAGGAGTTGTGGAGAGGGGGCTTCTTCACCTACCCCCACTGGGTGTCGGTGAACTCCACCGATGGCTCCTGCTGGGTGGCGAGCAATGGGGAGGGGCCCGTGACCCTGTTTGCGGCCGATGGCATGGAGCTGTGGCGAGACCACGACTTCCTGCTTGCCAACAATGTGTCGGTCAATCCCACCGACGGCTCTGTCTGGGTCACGGACAGCCACAACAATCAACTGGTGCACCTGGTTCCCTCGCGATTCCGGGACGTCGCGTTCGAGCAGTGGGCCTGGGCGGAGATCGAGGCATGCGCCGAGGCCGACATCGTGCAGGGGTATCCGGGCGGCTTCTACGGGCCGGGCAATCCGGTCACGCGCGATCAGATGGCCGTCTACATCGCCCGCGCGCTGGCCGGCGGGGATGAGTACGTGCCGGAGTTCACTGGTACTCCGACTTTCCCCGATGTAGACGCGGAGCACTGGGCTCTCGACTGCATCGAGTATGCGGTCGGGCAGAACGTTGTCGAGGGCTACGAAGACGGCGCCTATCGCCCCGAGTACGAAGTCACGCGCGATCAGATGGCGGTGTATGTCGCCCGGTCGCTGGTCGCGCCGAGCGGGGAGGCGGCGCTTGCCGACTACGTCCCCTCCGATCCGCGCAACTTCCCCGACGTCCCTTCGGACTTCTGGTCCTATAGGCACGTCGAGTACTGCGTCGAGAACGGGGTGGTGCAGGGGTATCAGGACGGCCTCTACCATCCCGAGATCGTCGTGACCCGCGATCAGATGGCGGTCTACATCGCCAGCGCCTTCGACCTGTCGTCGCCGTAAGGCGGCGGGTGTAAGGCACTCTGAGAGGGGCGTGGTATACTACTGCGCCGGAGACGCGCTGGGGGCTGAGGGCGCGCCTCGATCGCGTCTCCGCCCAATCCGCGGGCGACGGGGAGTGTCAAGCTCGCCGCCTGATCCAGAGGAGAACGAGACCGATGCGCGCTTCCACTCGTTGGGTTGTGCTTGCGATGGCCGTGTTGGCGCTGGCGCTCGCCGCCACCGCCGCCGTCGCTGAAACGAAGTGGCCCACTCTCATGCGATACACGCTCGCGCTTTCCACCGACGAGTTCGGCCGTTACCAGACTAGCCTCATGTTCAGCGGGCCGGTCGCCGAGAACATGACCGCGAAGGTGGAAGGCTGGTGGATCAAGGGCACCGGCGACGATCGGGCATTCGTCGGCGACGCCTATGTGGACTACACTCGTCGCCCCCTGTATGTCGCCGCCGGCCGGAAGTTCGTCATGTTCGGGCCGATCGGGGTGCTCGTCTCCCCCGGCATGTTTGGTGGCCACCTCAAACTCGACCTGGACAGGTGGGAAGTTCAGGCGCTCACCGGCACCCTCCAGTTCACCCCTGGCACGAGCAGCGGGACGCGCTTCAACTTCTTCGGCGTGCGAGCTCCCAGCGATGAGAGAGTGACCGCGGTGCGCGTAGGCGGACCCCTCACCGGCCCTGAGGCAACAGTCCCAGTCAAGCTGGGTGTGAACTGGCTCGACGTTCTGGACGACACCGGCAGCAGCGTTGATGTCGAGATCGGCGCGACCAAGCAGGTGACTCTCTTCGGCGAGGCGGCTGACTTCGAGAGCAAGGGGAATGCCTACGGGGTCCGCTGGAGCGACGCAGCCACGCGGGCCGATGAGAAGGTCTGGATCTTGGTCTTCTACCACCGCGACATCGAGATAGGCTTTGTGCCCGCGGCGGTTGGCGCCTCGGTCTTCTTCGAGAACCAGCGCGGCTGGTCGGGCGGCCTCTACCACCAGTTCAACATGCGCAATGCCATCGGCGTCTTCGCCGATGGCAAGGACGCCATCCTGACTTGGTTCACGACGGTGCCGCTCTAGCGAAACGAGAGTCGAGGCTCCTTCGCCGAGGCTTCAGAGCCCAGGGATTCGGAAGTCGAGAGTCGGGTCACGACCCATGACGTCTAGCGCGGATGTTGCTCACGAAGAAGAGGAAACAGCGGCCTCGTCACCGCCAAGCGATGGGGCCGCTGGCGCGCTGCCGCGGTGGGAGATCGCCGCGGTCATCGTGCTCTGCCTTGCCGGCGTAGCGGTCCGCCTGCTCTTCGCCTGGCGCTACCTCCCGCCGCTGGAGTCGGACTTCTACTGGTACCGTCTCGCCGGCTTGGCGGCCGCCGAGCACGGGCTCGCCAGCCTGTTCAGTGCGAATGCGCCTGTGCCGGCCTGGGTGCTTTCCCTCTGGCCCCCCGGCTATCCGCTCTTCCTGGGTCTCCTGTACTCAGTCAATGACCACATCTGGGTCGCCCCGGTAGTGCAGGCGGTGCTCGGTGGGCTGACCTGCTTCGCGGTCTTCGCCGCCGCGCGGCGCTTCGGCGGCAACCCTTGGGCGGCGACGGCGATCGTCGCCTTCTACCCGCAGTCCATTGTCTACTCCGCGATCCACGGCGCCGAAACTCTCTCGGTCTTCCTGCTGTCATTGGGCATCGCGGCAAGCCTCACCCCTCTGGGCAGCAGGCAAGCCGTCGGCTACGGTTTCTCGCTCGGCCTCGCCACTCTAGCTCGCTGCCACACCTTGTTGCTGCTGCCGGGGGTGTTCGCCTCGCTCTGGCGGCAATGGCGAGCGCTTGTCCTCGTCTTCCTCGCCATCGCCCTGGTCCTCACGCCCTGGGCGGTAAGCCGCAGCATGGTCTATCACCGGCCCGTGTTCATGACGACCTTCTTCGGCCATCTCCTCTATATGGGGAACTACCGCGACAACACTACCGGCGGGTACTGGGAAGCGCCCCGACCTCTCGAGATACCAGGCGATGCAACTCCACCCGAGGAGGACGTCTACTTCCTCGCCGCAGGCATCCGCGAGATAGCGCTGCGGCCGTTCCACTACCTCTACCTGTCAGCGCGTCGAATGGTGGTCTGGACCGGGGTGGACAGGGACGAGTGGGTGGACAAGTACGCTCCCCGATGGCTGGCCGGGCTCTCACTCCTGGCTCAGCTCGCGCTCTTTTTCGCCGCGATCACCGCGCTGGTTGAAACGTGGCGCGACCCGCGCGCTCGGTTCATCCACTGGCCGACGCTCTCGCTTCTGTTGCTCACCGCGCTGTCCTATCACATGCCGCGCTATACGCTGGTGATCCTCCCCTACTTCGCAGTGATCGCCTCCCGCCTCCGCACCGACTGGGGGAAGCTGTAGCGGCGCTCTGCGCCCTTTGGCCGTTGCCGGCCCACACCCTCCACCTATCCCCTTCCGCCTCTCACCGCCCGCGCCGTGGGCGACTGTGAGTTTGCCCGACGACTGTGGAACAATCCACCTCGGATGAGTCTGGCGGTGGTGCCCCCGCCGCAATCATAGCGCGAGCCGTGTGGCGCGCAGCCGCGAGTGCCGCTCGCGGCCGGAGGTAGAACGGCAGATGTCTGTTGTCAGCCCTAAGGAACTGCCCACTGCGGCCGCCGTCGCCCCCGCGGAAGAGCAGAATCTCAGCAAGCTTCGTTGCCTGTGCGGCAAGTGGTGGGCATATCGGGACGGTGAAGCCCTCGTCCTGCGCTGCAAGCTGTGTCGGCGCGATGTGGTGATCACCGGGGAGAATCTGAGAATCGAGTACCGCTAGACTAGGTGCTGAGGAGCAACGGTCGGGTCTCGGCAATGTAGTCGTTCCTAGACCCCAGACCCTAGCCCCTAGCCCCTAGGCCAGAGCGCAACCTAGAGCCAAAGCGCCAGAGGTTCTGCCAGAGCCGTCCGCCTTAGGCGGACTGGCTCTCTTTTTTGTGCCGGCGAGAGGCCGCCCTGCTCGGCGACCTGCCGGAGGCACCGATCTCGGAGATGGCGCGAGGGCTCATGCGATGTTGAAGCGACAGATGGCTAAGTCGGCAAAGCCGACCGCCATGGCGGCCAAAGGCCTAGCCACGCGGGCGAGCATGTGGAAGCTGTTGCTTCCCCTGCCGCTTGCGGCCTCGATAGTGATGGCGGCGGGAATGCTGGGGCGAAGCTGGTACACGGCCTCGGTATCGCCCCGGCCGGACCGCGCCGCCCGGGTTGTCGCGCCCACTGGTGCGCCCGCGCTGGCGCAGACAACGCCCAGCCGTGGTTCTGCGGCTTACCACCAGCCGACCCCACAAGCCGATGCCAGCGCGCTCGCGCCCGTCGCCGCGGCGACAGCTCGACGCCAACGGCCGCCGCTGGCGCCGAAGGCGCTGAACGCCCGCTCCAACCTACGCTATTCCTTTGGACCGGCGCCGGAACCGGTCGCCCCCTCTAACGAGGCCGCGCTGCGACCGAGCGAACCGCCGCCTGCTGTCGTGAGCGCGCCGAGACCGGCGCCGGTCACCACTACTCCGCTTGTCCCGGCTCCCGAGCCCCAAACCCCTGCTCGGCTCTCGCCGATGCGGCCCCCGGAGCCGCGGATCGAGACCGTGATGGCCACCCGGATCCGCGCCGTCCGGTTCGACGCCAGCTACTACTACGGCCGCGGACGCTCTGCCCGCGAGCTGGCCGAGGAGCTTGCCCAGTCGTGGTCCGACCAGGGCATCAACCTCGTCTACTTCTACGCCTACAACCGTGTCTACGGCGCCCGCTACCGGACACGGTACGCCGGCAACGTCATGGAAGACTACGGCCGCCAGGATCTGCTCCGGCACATGCTCAGAGAGTGCCACGAACGCAACATCAAAGTGGTCGCGTGGATCCAGGGCGTTCAGCACAAGCAGATCTGGGAGGCGCACCCCGCTTGGCGGCAGAAGACCGCGGAAGGGTCCGACTACAAGCCGGACACAGACAGCTACTTCCTTTGTGTCCGCAACCCGGAGGTTATGCAGTGGTGGCTCGGGCTCGTGGACGAACTCCTGCAGTCCTATCCCGATCTCGACGGCGTTGACCTGGCGGAGTTCCAGCTCGACCTCTGGGGCGATCACGCCTGCTACTGCGAGCACTGCCGCGCTCAGTTTGCCCAGGCTCATCCACGGAAGAACTCGCCCGGCGACGAATGGCGCGAGTTCCGGGCAGAGGGGCTCAGCCGCATCATCCTCGCCACCAGCAGGCTGGCGCACAGCTACGGCAAGGAGGTCCACGTCACCACCGTTCTGACCGCCCGCCCCGACGGAAAGCTGATGACCTCCGCTCAGCTCCGCGACGCCATTGGCTTCGACCTCGATGCGATCCTCAGCAACTCGGACCGGCCCGATGTGCTCCAGGCAGAGCTGATCTGGCAGCAATGGGCCGCGACCTACCGCGATCGGGGCACCTTCACACCCGAGTGGACGACCGCGGCCGTCCGCCAGGCGAAGGGCATGATAGGCGGCCGCGCCAGGCTCATCGCGCATGTGGAGGTAACCGATTTCGGCAGCGGCGGACTCGACGGCCCTCGCCTCGCACGGACGATCGCCGCCGCCTCGGAGGCAGGTCCGTTCGGCGTAGACATCTACGACGCCCACCTGCTTGCCCAGACGGAGGGCGCCGCCCGCTACCTCCAGTTGGCGTGGGCGGCGGCAGAGCAGCCGCGGGTTTCGCTGGTGGCCCTTGGAAACGGCGGGTAGCCGCGGTGCCCGCCATGAGATAGTGTTCCTTTCGTGACGTATCCTCCGCCTCCACGGGCTTGTCCGCCTCGGGCGGGCAGGGAGGCGGGGGCAGGGGGCAGTGGCCCACACCAGCCGCGCGTCGTTCTCACCGAAAGGTGAGGCGGCGCCGCAGGCAAGGACCCGGCCGGGTGTCCTCCGCACCCGGCCGGGTTCCCTTTTCGAGGGGCAGCGCCGGCAGTGTGCGCCGTCGCTCCCAAACGTGGTAGACTATGGAGTCCCTTGAATCACAGCAACAGACTGTGATCCGGGGAACTCCTCAGAAGCAAGCGCAGGGCTCGCTAGGAAGATGCTCTTGCATCATGGCTGTCGCGATGATGCAAGAGCATCCATAGCCTGCGAAGACGACGGGCGAGGCCCAGGCTCTAATCCGAGATGACTGTGCGACTGTCCATCGCAGTGAGAGTCGTGCTCCCGCTGCTGCTCCCTCTGTGTCTGCTGGCTGGCTCGCCGGCCCTGGCGCAAGGGGTCCTGCTCGTCCACGACGCCGGGCCTGCGCCGGCGCCCGATGAGCAGGAGGCCATCGCCTGGACCCGCGACCTGCTGGGCCACTTCGACGTTGATGTCACTGTCACCGATGTCCACAGCTACCGGCCAGGGGCGACCGACGGTCATGACAGCACTTTCTACCTGGGTCTCCGGCCCGGCCTCGCGCTGCCCGAGGGCTTCCTCGCTGACTGCGCGCAGACGACAGCGCCGCTCTGCTGGATCGGCGGGAACGTCGAGCAGCTCCTCGCCGTCGGGGCCGGTAAGAGCTTCGGGTTCACCGTTCAAGCCGGTTCGGCCGACCTGCGGCCGGGCAAGGTGACCTACAAGGGCTCTGCCTACTGGCGCGACGAGGTCCCGCTGCCGCTGATAGCTGTAACCGCGCCCGAAGCGTGCCAGCCGATCGCGCTTGTCGAGGCCGGCGGCGAGCGCCATCCCTACGCAGTCCGCGCCGGCGAGTTCCGGTACTTCGCCGAACTGCCGGTCCGGCTGGCGCGCATGCCCGGCGCCTATCTGATCCTCTGCGACCAGATGCACGAGCTTCTCCAGGAACCTCACGACCTCCAGCGGACGGCGCTCCTGCTGGTCAGAGGCGTTACCCCGGGCACCGATGCGGGCAGACTCGCCCTGCTTGTCAGAGAACTGCAGGCGGAGGGCGTGCCTTTCGCCGTAGAGGTGGCGGCAACAGAGCAGTCGGCCGGCTCAGATCGGCGGGTGAGGCTGGAGCAGAGACGCGGTCTGGTCAGCGTACTGCGAGGAGCGCAGCGAACCGGCGCCAGCATCGTCGGCTACCTGTCCGATCCTGATCCGGAGAGCGCGGCTTCTACGACGGTTGCCAAGCGCTTCAACGGTACCCTCAACGGGCTGGCGCGATGCGGGCTCTACCCTGTCGCCTGGAGCGCTTCGCGGCGGGCCTATGACGACAACGAAGCATCGGCGCTTGGGAAGCTCTGTTCGACTCTCTTTGACAGGGCGGGCGACCGCCCGACCGTAGCACCCATGCCCTTCCTGGTCGAGCGCAGTGACCAGGGGCAGCGCGTCATGCCGGACAACCTGCCACCCTTGACCCGAGGAGGCGGCGAGGTCGAGGCAATGCTGGAGGCGGCCCGTCGCCAGGCGATCGTCCCCGATCCCTGTCTGACTGTCGGCGTCGCTGTCGGCGCGCCGGCGGCGGCGCTATCGCTGCTCGTGGACGGTCTGCACGAGTCCGAGTTCGGCTTCAAAGACCTCCGCTTCGACGCCAACACAACCAGCGGCGAGTCGCTTCAGGTGAGCACCGTAGCAAGCCAGCACAAGCTCGCCGAGCTGGTGGCCAGGGGATGGAGCGCCACCATCCTCGGCCCTGAGCCGGGGGCTAGGTTAGCGGCTGAGCGGGCAAGCAGGCGGTTCTCCGATGCAGTCGTCCACCCCGGCGCGATGGTCGTCTCCTATCGAGGCCGGCAGCCCAAGGTTATCCTTTCCTTCGAGGGAGATGCCCAGCAGGTGACGGAACGGGGCGTCCACGGCGTCGCCCGGTTGATCGTCATTATCGCGATGGCTGCGGGAGGCGTTCTCTTCCTGATCTACCTGGCCCAGCTCGTGCAGAGGCGGGGCACATGACCGCGCCGATAGCCCGGTCTCTGCCCCTCCTCGCCCTCGCGCTGCTCCCCACGCCTGGCTGCAGCGGAACGCGCCCGGCCGCGAAGGACAAGCCGCCTCCGGCGGCGTTCGTGGACTCGCAGCCGCGCCCACAGGCGTTGATCGTCGTGGAGACGGAGGGGTCCGGCGGCGAGGCCCTCGCCAAGCAGGCGAGGACGCTGGAGACGCTCCTCGCCCACTTCGATCTGATTTGCGACCGCGTGCCGTCACAGGAGTACCAGCAGGGAAGCCTCAAGCGGTACGCAAGCGTCTTCTACCTCGCCGGCGACGACGCCGCCCACCGACCGCGGTTCGTCGCCGACCTCTCCGGCTACCGCGGAATCATCGCCTGGGTCGGACCGGGCGTGGCAGCACTGAGCGACAGGGCTGCTGCCCTCGAGCTGACCGAAGTCGCGGCCTCGAACCCGCCCTCCGGTGCCGATGAGTGGATGGTGTCCTACCGGGGCCAGTCGCGAGCCGAGCGAGTCGCGATCCCGCCGGTTGCGTGCGGCGCGGCCGACGCGCTGCTTGCGCCGGCCCGCCGCGGCAGCGATTCGCGCCCATTCGTGTGCGGCAAGGATCGCTTCTGGTACGTGGCCGCCGGTCCATCGCTGGCCCGCGAGCGCTTCTGGACCGCCTGCATCTGGGCCGACGCGCTCCATCACATACTCGGGCAGGCCCATCAGGACCAGCCGAAGCGCCTCGTGCCCGTGCTGCGCGACGTCCCTGTTTGGGCGACCGCGAGCCAGGCACCCGATGCTATCCGTCCGATGCTCTCGACGGGTGTACCGGTGGCGGTGATCGCATGGACGCAGTCCGGCGAGGTGCCGCTCGCAGACAGGCCCGACGCCGTGCGCGGCCTACGCTCCGCAGAGAAGCTGGGCGCCACCATCATGCTCGCCGCCGATGCCGGCATTGACCCGCGCGAGCACCTGCGTCTCGCCTGGGAGGTTGGGCTTCATCCGGTTGCCTGGGCCGGCCCGAGCGCCGACGGGAATCCGTTCCGTCTCCGGATCGCGACATCGGGCGGCTCGCCTCCCTTCTCCGCCGGCGGCCTGCTGCCCGCGCCGGTCACCATTAGCGACGCCGGCTATATCTCCGACGAGGACGTCGAGCGCTTGGCAATGCTCCGCGTTGTTCGCGACGCGATTGCTCTGGCCTCCTTCAGCCTCTGGGCCCCGCCTCAGCCGTTCAAGAGTTTCCTGAGAAAGGAAGAGTCCGCACGGTGGGTGGTGAGCGACCTGCGCGATCTCGGGGCGCGGGTGGAGGACGGGCGCCGCACTGTGATCTCGGGTAAGGGGAGTGTCGAGGTGCCCCGCGGCGCAAAGGTCCAGCAGTCGTTCCTCTCCCCCGATTGGAGGCTGTTCGAGCAGACGACAGTGACTGCGTCTGGCCCCCCCACTGTGGCGCTCGCGGTGACCGCGCCGCAGCGGGGCGCGGCCGTTGTCGAGCTGATGAGTCGGCTGCCCAAGCGCCCGTTCGTCAAGGGCGTCACGCTCGACCCATGGGCCTATGAGCGGCCCGGGGTGTCCGCAGAAGAGCTGGCCGCGAAGCTGGCCGATCGCTATCGGCAGAACGGCGTCAACACTGTCTTCTTCTACGCCTACAACGTCAACCACGGCGCCGCCTACAGGACTCGCTATCGGGGAGCTGCCATGAGCAACTGGGGCCGCCAGGACCTGCTCAGAGCTTTCCTGAACGCCTGCCACGCCCGCGGCATCCGGGTGGTAGCATGGATGTACAGTGGGCGAGATCGGGCGATGTGGAAAGAGCATCCTGAGTGGCGCGAGCGCACGCAGGACGGCAAGGAGTACAACCCTCTCCGGCTGCACGCCGCCTACTTCCTCTGCCCGCGCAACCCCGAGGTGCGGGAGTGGTACGCCGGCCTGTTGAGCGATCTCGGGAAGAGGTACCCGCAGCTCGACGGCATCGAGCTGTGCGAGCCGGTGGTGAACTGGTTCGGCAACCAGGCCTGCTACTGCCAGGTGTGCCGAAGCGAGTTCGCCAGGCGGCACCCGGGCGAGCGAGCCGGGACGTCTGTCTGGCGGAGTTTCCGTGCCGAGGGAATGACCGGGTTCCTCTCGGGGTGTATGAGCGCAATAGCGGGGCAAGGCATAGACAGCTACGTCATGACTCTCAGCGACGCCTGGAGCAACGGCGCCATCCTGTCGCCCCGCAAGCAGACGGAGCAGTCCGGGCTCGACATGGAGGCGCTCCTCAACGGCCCTCACCCACCGGACTGGGTTAACTACGAGATCATCTGGCAGCAGTGGGCGGCGATCAGAGGGACGGCGGCGTTCAACTACGACTGGGCGGAGGAGACTGCGCTAAGGCTGGCCCGCCGCACCGACGGCAGGGCGAGGGTGATCTACCATCTCGAACTTACCGACTTCGGGTCCCAGCGCATGACCCCGGAGAAGATGGCTAAGACGATCGAGCGGGTACGGCGCGCGCACCCCGATGGGATCGAATGCTACCACTCGCGCGCGCTGGACAGCCGGTCGGCCTGGCCGATGCTGAGACGCGCATACGAGGAGCTTCCTTGAGTGCGTTGACACCGCAACTCCTGCGTGATCTGCTGCTGGGCCTATGCCTCATCGGGGCCTGGGCGGTGATCGGATTCCAGGTCGTGCTGACGATTGCCGGCTATCTCTACTCGCGCGAGGCGCGGCGCACGCGTCCGCCCGAGCCGGAGCACTGGCCAGGCGTCTCCATCCTCGTCCCGGCCTACAACGAGGAGATCGTCATGGCCGGAACCATCGAGAGCCTCCTCCACCTCGACTACCCCCGTGACAAGATGGAGATCATCGTTATTGATGACTCCTCGACCGACCGCACCCGGCGGGTGATCGAGCACATCATGGCCACCGACAGGCGACTGAAGCTCGTCGCCATCCCGCCCGGTCTGGGCGGACGGGGCAAGTCACACGCACTCAACCAGGGCGTTCGCTACGCCAGGCACGAGATCATCGCGGTCTACGATGCCGACAATAGCCCCGAGCCGCAGTCGCTCCGAATGCTGGTGGCCGAGCTGATCGCCGACGAGCGGCTGGCCGCCGCGGTCGGAAAGGTCCGCACCCTGAACCGGGAGACGAACCTGCTGACGCGCTGTGTCAACATCGAGTTCATCAGCTTCCAGTGGATCATCCAGGCCGGCAGGTGGCGCGTCTTCGGACTGGCTTCATTACCGGGCACGAACTACGTGATCCGGCGCGAGGCGCTCGAGAGGGCCGGCGGCTGGGATGCCGGCGCCATCGCCGATGATGCGGAACTCACCGTCAGGCTCGCGCAGGAGGGATACCACATCAAGTTCGTCCCCTACGCGGTGACCTGGGAGCCCGAGCCGCAGCATTGGGGAGTGTGGCTGCGCCAGCGACTTCGCTGGGCGCGCGGCGGCACCTACGTCGTCCGCAAGTTCCTCCCCCGTCTGCGGCGCCTGCGCCGGAGACAGCTCGCGCTGGAGGTGCTACATCTGGTCACCATCTACCACCTCTTCTTCGTGCTGCTCATCCTGTCCGACCTGATCTTCGTCTCCGGGCTGCTGGCGGGCATGGCGGCTGGGCCGGTCAGGAGCCCTCTCTTCGCCCTCTGGGCGCTTGCGCTTGCCATCTTCCTGCTCCAGCTCGCCATCACTCTCGCGATTGAGGGCGAGAACACCCCCGCCAACCTGCTCGTCACCATCGCCATGTACTTCACCTACTGCCAGATGTGGGTGTACGTCTGCGCTAAGGCCCACTACCTGGATGTGGTAAGACAAGAGAGACTGCGCTGGGACAAGACTGTGCGAGTGGCCCACCCGGTTCGCCGGGCAGGCCGTTGAGCGCGGCGGAACGGTTTCTGCATGGATTCCGGTTACGATCTGCTTAGAAGCATCGCTATCTTCCTGGCCGGCCTAATGGGGGCCGGGCTCGGCCTCAGGCTATTCCTGCGGTGGCGCTACTCGACTAGCCTCGCCCGGGCGCGCAGCATCGCGGCGCGGCTGCGCCAGCCGGCAACCAGTCTCGCGGCAGTGGAGGACCGTTCGGCCGCCATCGAGGAACTGATAGACCTGCCGGATCCGCGAGCAGTCGCCGCTGCCGTCAGAGAGGTGCTGGGCGAATACGACGACACCATCCGCTCCGCCGCCATCGAGGTGCTCCGCCAAACCCGTGCGCTCGAGATCTGGCGGCGCGATCTGCGGAAGGGAAGCTACCGGGCGAAGCTGGCCGCGATTCAGGCGCTGGGAGAGGTCGGCGACGAGCGCGCGGTGGACGAGCTGTTGGAGGCGCTCGGGGATGATGACCCCGACATCGCCCGCGCCGCCGCCCACGCGGTCTCCGCGCGAGACGCCGACTACGCCTGTGATCGGCTGGCCGAGGCGCTCTGCTCCCCAAACCGGCGGCTGGCCGAGACCGCCGCTGCCGCCCTCGTCCACCTCGGCGATGAAGCGGTTGATTGCCTCGTCGGGCAGCTTGCAAGTCTGAGTCCTCAGGCCCGCCGACTGGCGGTGGAGTCGCTCGGCAGCATCGGCGGCGAGAAGCTCACCGACCTGCTGCTTCCGCTGTTGGCGACCGAGCCCGACGCTGAAGTGCGGGCCGCAGCCGCGGTGGCGCTTTCCCGTGTAGACGGCGCAATGGCCGCGAACGAGATACTGCGACTGTCCCGGTCCGACCCTGATTGGTTCGTGAGGGCGCGCGCCTACTCGCTGCTGGCAGAGATGGGCGCAGAAGGGGCGGCCGGACACCTGCTCGAGGGCCTCGCACTCTTCGAGCCCGAGCTGCCCTCGTTCTCGGAGAATGGGCACGATGTCGAGGCCTTCACCGAGGGACCGCGGCGGGTGCGCAGGGCGATCGTGGCCGGGCTGAGGCTGCTCGGCTTCAGCGAGGACGATGTCGCCGCGGCCGCCCGGACCGCCTCGGCGCCGCTCCTGGGCGAGGAGAGCGATGAGGCGGCGGCGGCGGCGGCGTTGCTGCGGCACCACGACGCGGCACAAAGGGCCGACGGCGCCCGCCGGCTGGCCGAAGTCGGTCGTCCTGCGGCCGAGGTGCTATCATTTGCCGTGCACGACCCGGACCCGGTGGTGCGCGCGGAGGTCGCCCGGTCGCTGGGCAAGATCGGGTCTCGCGACTCGCTCCCCGCGCTCGCCGACTGCCTCAAGGACCCCGACGCCGGGGTGCGGCTCGCCGCAACAACCGCGCTGCGCGCGGTGGTCACGCGCGAAGCCGCGAGGGAGCTTACCGAGTAGCGCGGGAGAGGAACTCCTCGATCTCCGCCGCCGCCGGTAGGGCGGGGATCACCCCGCGCCGGGTGCAGGTCAGCGCTCCCGCCGCGTTCGCGTGCACCATGATCTCGCGCAGTTGGCGGTCGGAGAGCTTCGCCCCCTTCGGCGCGTACATGAGCTGTGATAGCATTGCAGCCACGAACGCGTCGCCCGCGCCGAGCGGGTCCACCACTTCAACACTGAACCCCGGCACCGTCCCCCGATTGGCGCCATCATCGTAGTAGCAGCCGCGCTCGCCCAGCGTGACCACCACCAGCCCCGGACCCGCGCCCAGCACCTTCTGCGCGCCGGCCTCCAGCTCGCTCGTGCCGGTGATGAACTCCCACTCCTCCTCCGCGCAGTGGACGATGTCCGCGAACGCCATCGCCTCCCAGATCAGGCCGTTCGCCTCGCGCGGATCGCCCCAGAGCGTAGGGCGCCAGTTGGGGTCATAGGAGACGAGCAGCCCCTTGCCGCGAGCCACCAGCGCCGCGTGCAGCGTCGCCTCCCGCGCCGGCGGACGGCTCAGGCTCACCGCGCCGAAGTGGAACAGCCGCGCGCCATCGAGGTAGCTCGGGTTGACTTCCTCGGGCGTGAGAAGGATATCCGCTCCCGGATTCCGGTAGAAGCAGATGTCCTTCTGCCCGTCGCTGCGTGAAGCGACGAAAGCGAGCGTTGTCCGCGCCCCTTCGCTCAAGCGGAGAAAGCGGGTGTCCACCCCCTCCCGGTCGAGCGTTCGACGCAGGAACTCCCCGAACGGGTCCCTGCCGACCTTGCCTATGAACCCGGCGCTGATTCCCAGGCGGGAGAGCCCGACCGCGACGTTCGCCGGCGCGCCCCCGGCCGCCCCTGCGAAGCTCGGCAGCTCGGCCAATGACACATCCTTCTCGATGGAGACGAAGTCTATCAGCAACTCACCCAGCGCGATTGCTTCAGGCACAACATGCCTCCATGACGCCTTGAACCTCACCCCACCTCTTCAGAGCCTTCTGCCCCTCCCGACACCGCCCCCTCTCCGCGCGCGGAGAGGGGGAAGGGGGTGAGGTTCGCGGGGCCCGTTTCCTGGGCGATCTTCCCTCCGACACTGGCCTGCTCCTGCCCACAGGACCGCGCCCATAGCCTCTCGAATCATACTGGTGTTAGCGCCGAAGGCGGAAGGCCAGTCTCTGCGCCTCAGCGCCTCTGCGGTTCAGATCGGTCCGAGGAGGTCGCAGTGCAGTTGCCGCGCATGATCGAGATCGAGCAGAAGCTCTACGCGCGACGCGTCACGGATATCGCTAAGGCAGTGCGGAGAGCGTGGGATTCCGCGGGGCTTGCCCGGCGAATCACCCGCGGGGGGCGGATCGCCATCACCGCGGGCAGCCGCGGCATTGACAACATCCCGGCGATCACGCGGGCGCTGGTGGAGCTGGTCAGAGCGGCCGGCGCCCGGCCCTTCATCCTGCCTGCGATGGGCAGCCACGGCGGGGCCACCCCCGCCGGGCAGACGGAGCTGTTGGCATCACTCGGCATCACGCCCGAGTCAGTGGGCGCGCCGATCCGCGCCTCGATGGCGACGGCGAAGATCGGCACGACGCCGAACGGCCTGCCCGTCTACGCCGCCCAGGAGGCGCTCAAGGCCGACGGCCTCATCGTCGTCAACCGCATCAAGCAGCACACCGACTTCACCGGCGACTATGAGAGCGGCCTGGTGAAGATGCTCGCCATCGGCGTAGGCAAGCGCGATGGCGCGGCCGCTATGCACACGGGCCAGTGTGCGAGCCTTCGCGAGGATGTCCCGGCCGCCGCCGCGATGATGATCGAGCGCCTGCCGGTGCTGGGCGGCGTCGCCATCCTCGAGAACGGCTACCACCAGACCGCCGACATCGTCGGCATATCTGCGAGCGACATACTGAAGAGGGAGAAGGCGCTGCTGCGCCGCGTCCGCCGCAATGCTCCGGGCTTCCCCTTCGATGACATCGGCCTGCTCATCGTTGACTGGATCGGCAAGGACATCAGCGGCGTGGGCTTCGACACTCATGTCATCGCGCGCCGGATGGTGTGGAATGAGCCGGAGTTCACTGGGTCACGCATCCGCGTCATCGCCGCGCTCGACGTGACTCCCGGCTCTCACGGCAACGGGCTTGGGCTCGGCCTCGCCGACCTGGTCACCCAGCGCCTCGCTGACAAGGTGGACTGGCATGTGGTGCGGACGAACGTGCTGCACACCGGCTTCCTGAACCGGGCGAAGCTTCCGCTCACATTGCCGAACGACCGCGAGCTGCTGCGCGCCGCCTTCCTCGCGATGGGCTCGCCCGACCCGAAGAAGGCGCGCATCGTCCGCGTCGCCGACACGCTTCAGGTCGGAAGGATGTGGATTTCCGAAGGGCTTCTCCCCGAGGCGCGGCGGAACCCGCGCGTCACCATCCTGGGCAAGCGAGTAGCGTTGGCGTTCGACAGGAACGGCGACCTGGAGCGGCTGGTGCGGTAGGGGCGACGCAGAAGCGGGATTCGTGCTACCATAGGCGAGTCCGACCCCGGGAGGAATCCCGCGGCCGTCGTTCGCGATATCGTTGTGTGATCGAGCGTGGCGAACAGCCACGAGGAAGACAGGGGGTAATGATGACACGGCGATGGCTCGGTCTTTCCTTCCCAATGACAGTGCTGTTGCTCTGCGCGTCTCTGGCGCGGGGAGCCGAAGACGTGCGAGAGGTCTGGCGCAGCCAGTTGGGGCTTGCCTTGTGCATAGCTGCCGATTCCGCGGATGGCTCTGCCTGGCTGGGCATGGGGAACAGCGTTGTGCATCTGTCCGCTGGAGGCGAACTCCTCACCCAGACGAACGGTTTCTGGGCTCCCCAAGGCATCGCGGTCGATCCTGCTGATTGCTCCGTCTGGGTAGCAGACACCCGCCACAATCAGATCGTGCGGCTGGCCGCCGACGGAACCGAGACCTTGAGGGAGGACGTGTTCGGCCAACCGTTCACGATCTCCCTGAACGTTGACGATCGCTCTGTCTGGGTCGCAGTAGTCGTCAGTCCGGGCGTCGGCGAGATCATCCACCTGGACCAAGAGGGCGTCGAACTCTCACGCACCGCCGGTTTCAGTTGGGAGCTGGCCCAAGGGCAATGCACCTCCGTGGACCACAGCGATGGCTCCTGCTTGGTGGCCGACACTTGGCACCGGCGAATCGTGCGCCTGAACGCAGCAGGCAACGTGGTCTGGGAGCAGGCAACCGGCGTGTACAGTCGTCCGTCGGCCGTACAGGTCAACCAGGCAGACGGTTCGTTCTGGGTAGGAGGGACCGGCCTCGAGGGCGATGTGTCGCACTTCAGTAAGGAGGGCGCGAAGCTCTGGCAAGGCCTCCTACTGAGCAGTCCCTGTTCCATCGCAGTGAACCCAAGCAACGGCTCTTGTTGGGTAAGCGGAACTGGAACCGAAGACGGAGCCACCATCATCCACCTGGCGAGCGATGGAACAGTGCTCTGGAAGGGGTTTCTGTCAGCGGGCCCGATGCTGGCACTGGACCAGGCCGAGGGCTCCTGTTGGGCAGCGGGCGGATACAACAACTACCTCGTGCAACGTTTCGCTGCCGACCATTCCGAGGTGCTTCATCTAGATACTCCGCCTCCCACGGGAGCGATCGCCGCCAACACCGCGGACGGCTCGTGTTGGGTCGAATTGGGTGACGAGGTGGCCCACCTCGCTCCTGATGGAACCGAACTCTGGCGCAGCAGGCCATTCGCGCGTTACATCTACGATCTTGCTGTGAACCCAGTGGATGGTTCAGTCTGGGTAGCGGGCGAGATCAGTTGGACACAAGGTCTGGTCCACTTCTCGGAATCAGGAGAGGAACTGTGGCGTGGTGGGCCGTACCCCCCGCCCTGGAGCGTCTCGCTCAATCCAGCGGACGGGTCGGTCTGGGTGGCCGACGGTACCCGGAGCCAGCTCCTGCACATATCGGCGGATGGAACGGAGCTCTACCGCGGTTCATTCTCTGTAGGGAGGGTCGCGGTAGACAGCACAGACGGCTCCGTCTGGGCGGGCGGCGACCGTGATCTTGTGCACCTGGCCACCGATGGTAGGCTCCTCTCAGCTCCCTGGGGTCCGTACGTCAGAGCGATCGGCGCTGATCCAAGGAACGGCTCGGCCTGGGTGGTTGACTCCGATGGCGCGAGGCTGCAGCACCTGGCAAGCGATGGATCGGTGCTCGGCCAGTGGGAGGTGCCGGGGTCCGCTAACTCCATCTCGGTCAACGCGGTGGACGGCACGGTATGGATGTCGGGAACACAGGCTGACCATCTGTATCACCTTGCGCCCGATGGGACTATCCTCTGGCAGGGCGCGGGTCTTTTCGGCGATGTCTCGGTAAGCCCGCTGGATGGTGGAGTCTGGGTATCGCAAGGGTGGCTGTGCCAGGTCGCCAAACTCCTCGGCCCTCCGGCCTTCCCCGATGTCCCGTGGGGACACTGGGCTGACAGGGAGATCGCGGCCTGCGTGGGAGCTGGCATCGTTTCCGGCTACGACGACGGCCTCTATCATCCCGAGTGGCCTGTCACCCGCGATCAAATGGCGGTCTACATCGCCCGTGCGCTGGTGTCACCCTCGGGGGATGCTGGCATTTCCGACCCGACTCCGCCGCCAAGCTTCAGCGACGTGCCGTCCACTCATTGGGCGTACAAGCACATAGAGTATGCGGTTAGCCAGGCGGTGGTACAGGGGTATGAGGACGGGACGTATCACCCCGAATACGAGGTCACCCGCGATCAGATGGCCGTCTACGTCGCCCGGGCCCTCGTCGCCCCGACAGGTGAGGCCGCGCTTGCCGATTACGTCCCCTCCGACCCGCGCAACTTCCCCGATGTGCCGGATACCTCCTGGGCCTACAAGCACGTCGAGTACTGCGTCGAGCACGGCGTGGTGAACGGCTACAAGGACGGCTACTACCACCCCGAGATCATCGTCACCCGCGATCAGATGGCGGTGTACATCGCGAGAGCGTTCGGGCTGTAGGAAAGGCAAGTCATCCGCAGATGAACGCGGATGGACACGGATGGCCGCCTGCGGCGGTAACGGCCGGGCGCTAACCGCGGAGCTGCATAGGGCACGGAGGATCAGGGGCTTCGGCAGCCCTTCGACTTCGCTCAGGGTGAACAAGCTACCGAAGCAACGGGAACGCAGAGGGCAGGAGACATGCTCCTGCCCTGCGGATCTCTGGGCGCGGGGTTCGTGAACCCCGCGTCACCTACGCAGGCTTCACGAAGCCTGCGCCCAGAACGGCCGGCGGGCATAGGTATGCCCGCCCTACAGACTTCGCGAGTCCTCTGCGTCTCTGCGCCTCTGCGGTTAGCGGCTCACCAACCTTCCCATCGCCTCCGCCACCGCGCTGTCGTTGTTGGTGAGCGGTGAGACCCAGTCGGCGGCGGCGAGGGCGTCGGCGTTCGAGTTGGCCACTGCCACGCCGCAGCCAGCCCATTCCAGCATCGAGACATCGTTGAAGTTGTCGCCGAAGGCGATGGTCAGTTCCTGCGGGATGCCGTAGTGGGCGGCGACCGCAGCGAGGGCGCGCCCCTTGCTCGCTTCACGGTGGTAGAACTCCAGGTACTCCGGGTTCGTCCGCATCACCGTAACTTCTGATCCCCACCTCTCGTGCCAGACGTGGTAGAGTTCATCGCGGTGGCGCGGGTCAGGCTTCTCGGGGTCGGTCCGATCGGTCACGAGGATGAGCTTGGTCGGTTCACACCCGAGGAAGCAGGCGAGATCGGGCACGAACCGGTAGACGGCGCCGGTCTGCCCCGAGTAGAGGTCGGCGAAGCGGCGCAGCTCGGGGTCGTCGCGGGCGTAGAGCTGCTCGTCGAAGTAGTAGTTGAGGTGGAACCGCTCACGCCAGGTGTACTCGATCAGCTCGTCAGCGTAGCGGGCAGGCAGCGCCGTCTCCAGGATCACGCCGCCGCCGACCGCCCGCGAATCCCGAGAGAGCGCTCCGTTGTAGGCGATGGTCGGACCATCTATCCCAAGCTGGTCGTAGAAGGGGCGGACGTTGGCAGTCATCCGGCCGGAGGCGAGGACCACGATGCCACCCCGTTGGGCGAAGCTGGTGAGAGCTGAGGCGTCCTCCGGCGAGATGCGGCCGGCGTTGTCCAGGAGCGTGCCGTCTAGGTCGAGCGCGACTAGGCGGTAGGGCTTTGGTTCGGGCGCAGTCTGTGGCGTCACACTATCTTGTTCAACCCCTGGTACCGGCGTCCCTCCCCTGTCCCGACAAGGGTTGCGGCATGTGGTATATTCAGGTTGGGACATCATAGGCGGCGCGGAAGGGAAAGGAGACAGCGGTGCAGAGAGGCGAGCGAACTGTCAAGCTGATCGCGGCAGTTGTCGTGCTGTGTGTTACGGTGGCCTTGCTTGGCTGGGGAGTCGGAAGCGGGGCTGAAGAGGAGCAGGTTGCGAGCAACCAGTACCAGGCGGTAGCGCCGGACCTGGTGCTGGACACGGCAACCGGGAAACTGGCGAATTCTAGGGGGCAGGTCCTCGAGCAGGCGATAGACCCGAGCGGGACGGCGGCCGGCCGGTATTCGGCCGCGGGGTACGTCACCGCGGTGACCAGGGCAGTCGGCCTGAGCGTGATCAACCAGCCGGTTGTTTACCCGGAGCTGGTGAAGGGCTATGTGATCGTGGATGCACAAACCGGGCAAGTGGTGAAACAGAGGAACTACTACCGGCAAGCACTGCAACCAACCGATTTGTAGCAGTCCCAGCACACGCACCGTGCTTCTTGGGCAAGGCGCGGCCTCCTCGTCGAGGCCGCGCCTTGCGCGCGAGTGGCCGGCGAGCAGAGGGGGACCATCGCAGGTAGCGATGTTGCGAAATCAGCACAATGCCGCTTTCTTCCTCTCCTTCCCGCGTTGACGGGCCTCCGGTCAGGGCGTAACCTGAGCGTCGGACCAAGGAAGTTCGGAGTCGGTCGTCCGTTCGACCGGCCCTGTACTAGGGGCTCAGGAGCAGAGCAGTGGAACCCACACAGGCTTTTGAGGGAGGCTGGCGTCCGGCGCAAGGCTCTTACGAGGAGGCGGTTCTGAGCTGGCAGGAGCAGATCGAACGCGCGCGAGAGCGCCAGCAGGAGGATCAGCTGCCGGGGTCAGAGTCACAGCCTCGACGGGGAGCGGCCACCTCGGCCGTGAGCGTCGCCGGCTGAGGGGCGGCTTATCGCTAGCCGACCTCTGACTGACATTGGTTGACGCGCGGCGGCGAAACGCGCGACGGGTGATTAGCGCGAGCGGGGCGGAGCTATGCTCCGCCCTTGTTGCTTTGGCCGGCTGCGGGCAGGTGAGGCGCGCCGAGCGACGAAGAGTTCCTGAGCCACCACCAACCACGCTCCCTACGGAGTCTCTTGCCTGGGGGTTAGCCAGCAGTCCGTCGGAGAGTGGCATGCGGAGTTTCTGAGCGCCATCTCTTGCATCACCGTCTAGCGGTGATGCAAGAGATGCTGTAGGTGCGCGCATGGCTCGTCGCCTCGCCGCCGGGATTATCATAAGCTATCTCCTTGTCGTCCTTCAGACTACGATCGGGGGCCGACTGGCGCTGGCGGGCGTCGCTCCGGATCTCCTGCTCGTATGGGTCATCTGCATCGGCCTGCTCGGCGGCCCCCGGATCGGCATGGTTGCGGGGTTTGCCTGCGGCGCGCTCGAAGGGTCCCTGCTCCAGAGCTTGATCGGGCCGCTCGCCATAAGCAAAGGCATCGCGGGACTCGGCGCCGGCATCATCTCTGCCGGGATGTCCCGCGATCACCGGCTCGTCCCGCCCCTCGCGGCTGCGCTGCTAACACTGGTGGCCGAGGCGGCGTTTCTGGAATTGTCGGGCCTCAGCGGCGGCTGGGCACACGCCGCCCGGGTGATCGGTGTGAGGACTATCTACCACGCGGTGCTGTCGGCCATCGCCTTCGCTGCTGTTTCCCGCGGCTGGCGCGCGACGACGGAGGCGAGGCGGGAGGTCGCCTGAGCGATGACCCAACGGCTGATAGTCATGCGGGCGGTGGTGGTGTTCGTCTGCCTGGTGATCCTCGGCCGGCTGGTCCAGCTTCAGCTAATCGAGGGCCGGCGCAACCGCGAGCTAGCCGATCACAATCGGATTCGCGTCGTGCGCGCGTTGGCGCCTCGAGGCAGCATCTACGATCGCAATGGCCGCCTGCTTGCGACCAGTCGGCTCTCGTTTTCGGTGACGGTCGTGCCTGACAGCCTCCACGCGGAGAGCGGTGAGGATGCCGTCGGTGCGCTCGCCGGGGCACTGGGGCTGCGCGCCGAGGAGGTAGCCGACTACCTCGACAAGCAGCGCGCCGCGGGGTACGAGTCGGTGCCGCTCTACCGGGATGCGCCCCGCGCGGTAGTGGCGCGGGTGGAGGAGCTATCGCCCTACCTGTCGGGAGTGAGCGTGATTGCTGATGCTGTCCGGTACTACCCGCACGGGCGCCTCGCCGCGCACGCGCTCGGCTACGTCCGCGAGATCAGCCCCGATGAGCTTGCGCGCTCGGAGAACGCCGACCGTCAGCCAATGGATCTGATCGGCAAGGCGGGGGTCGAGAGGATCGCGGAAGACGCGCTCAGAGGAACCAACGGGGGCCACCAGATCGAGGTGGACGCGCGCGGCCGCAGCGTTCGCACACTCGGCATGGTCGCGCCCCGGCCTGGTCACGATGTCCGCCTAACGCTGGACCTCGACCTTCAGCGGACGGCCGAGCAGGCGCTTGCGGGGCGGCCGGGCGCCGTCGTCGCACTCGACCCGCGGAACGGGGAGATCCTCGCGCTGGCGAGCAGCCCATCGTATGACCCGAACCTGTTCGTCGGTTCGCTGAGCCCATCGCAGTGGAGAGGGATTAGCGGTCCCGACCATCCACAGCAGAACAGGGCAACGACCTCGCGCTATCCGCCGGGATCGCTGTTCAAGATAGTGACGGCGGCGGCCGCGTTAGAGGCGGGCGAAGTCCGCCCGGGCGACTGGTTCCAGTGCACGGGCGCGTTCCACATCGGCTCGTGGCGGATGCGCTGCTGGAAGCGGAGCGGACACGGGGACGTGAGCTTCACCCAGGGGTTCTCCCAATCGTGTAACGTCATGTTTGCCAACCTAGGCCGGCGGGTCGGCCCCGCCAAGCTTGCGGCAATGGCGCGGCGGCTCGGTCTCGGGGAGACGTCGGGCGTGGACCTGCCCGACGAGTCGGCCGGCCTCGTGCCCAGCCCCGAATGGAAGCGAGAGCGGCGCAAGGAGGCATGGTACCCTGGCGATACCTGTCAGATGGCAATCGGCCAGGGCGATTGCCTCGTGACGCCATTGCAGATGGCGCAACTTGTGGCGGCGATCGCGAACGGCGGGAAGCTCATGCGGCCGCACATCATCCTCTCGGTGGCGGGCGAGCCAAGCGCGCGCGAGCCGGTGGCGGCCGGCGCGGCCGGACTCAAGGCCTCGACGGTCGATGCAATCAGGGAAGGCATGAAAGGGGTGGTGGCGCCGGGGGGAACGGCGGCAGGGATCGCCACCGACCGGTACGAGATCGCCGGCAAGACAGGCACTGCTCAAGTGTCTCGGGGAGCGCCTCATGCCTGGTTCGCCGGATTCGCCCCGGCGGATAGTCCGAAGATCGCGGTGGCGGTGATCGTGGAGCACGGCGGCAATGGCCCCGAGGTCGCTGCTCCTATCGCCCGGCGGATGTTCGACACCGCGCTGCTGAAGCACCAGCCGCAGCCTGACCGGCAACCGAGGTCTGCCGGACGGACGCAGACGGCCGGGGAGGGATAGCGGGTGCTTGCTGTCACTGCCGCACTAGCAATCCTCTCCGCCGGCATGTATGCCCCAGCGCAGATCCCGACCCCGAGGCCGCCTGTCTTAGGGGTCGAGCTTCGCTACGACCCGCCGCTAGGCGAGGTGGCGCGTTACCGCGTGTCACTGAAGGTCGAAGGCGAACAGGTCAGCCTGGGCGAGAGACTGCCAGTCGCATGGAAGGCCGAGGCGCAGGTGACGGAGGAGGTGGTGGCAAGAGAGAGCGATGGCTCGTTCTGGCTGCGCACAACGGCGCGGCTGAGCGATGTCACCGGCGGAAACGGCATGTTCGCCAACGGAGCGCCGACGGAGTGGCCGGAGGTCAGGCTGCATCTGTCGCGAAGGGGCGAAGTGCTGGAAACCGCCCGGGCTGACATTGCGGGCGAGTCCGGGGTACGGGAGCAGGCGTTGGCGTCGCTCATCAGCGAGTCGAGCCCGATCATTCTCCCCCACGGGGCAGTGCAGTCTGGGGACGCATGGCAGGTGGAGGCAGGCGGCGCGCGCCAGAGCAATCGTTTGGTTTCGCTGCAGGGGGAAGGCGATTCCCGGGTCGCCCGCGTCTCCAGTGTTGCGACGTGGCCGCTGACGGTGGATGAGAGCGTTCCCGAGCTAGGACTGGAGACGCATCTCACCGGCGAGGCCCGCGAAACCTCGGAGTCGGAACTGCTGGTGTGGACGGGACTTGTGCGCCGACAGAAAGGGCGCACACATCTCGTGACCAAGTCGGAGGTGACCCTCTCGCTGCCGGATGGGCCCAAGGTGTTCCCCATCGAGAGCAACCTCACCGTGACGTTCGATATCCGGCTCATCAGCGTTGATGGACGACCGATGGGGTCGCGGTAGGGCCAATCACCTCATGATCCCCTTCAACGCGGCCGGCCTACTGGCGATGAAGATGGTGGTATGCGCGCTCATCGCCTTCGCCGGCTGCTACTGGGTCCTGTCCAACTGGTTCGAGCGGCGCGTCTCCGGCCGAGAGGCCGTGCTGCTGATGATGGGCCTCTGTGCGCTGACGTGCTACACCGTCTCCCTGGTCTTCAGCGGAGGGCCCGGCGTTATCGTCATCGCCGGCGCCGTCTTCGGTGGGGCGGGCGCACTGCGGTTGCTGGCCGAATGGTCAGACAGAAGGCTCGCGGCGCGGCTCAGCGAAGACGAGATGGCGAAGTACCGACAGGCAATCGAGGATTACCCCGACAACCCCTATCCCCATTCGCTGCTGGCCGACGTCTACCGGCGGCTGGGGCAGCACGAGAGTGCGGCCGCCGAGCACGAGGCGGCATTGGTGATAGACCCGTCGCTGCGCGAAGAACGTTACTGGTTGGGGAGAATGCGGACAGAGCTCGACCGCGCGGCGGAGAAGGAAATGGCTTGCCCTCGCTGCGGCGCTCCCAGGCCGGGTCGGCAGGCCGCCTGCCTCGAATGCGCGCGGCCGTACTCGACGATGGAAACGTGGTCCCATGCCTTCCGCGGTATGGACACGCGCGGGAAGGCGATGTGGCTTGGATTCGGGCTCGGCGCGCTGATCGTCACCGGGGCCACCGCGGCGCTCGCGCCGGGGGCAATGAAGGCGGCCGCAGTCGTTGCGGTGGGGCTGTTCCCGCTGGCGGTGATGGCGATGAGCTGGCGGATGCGGCGGCGGACAGGCTAGGCGATGATCTGAAGGAGCTGAGATGAACGGGTTCGGTATCTGGGGTGCGGTGATGATTGGAGCGATCATGCTGACAGCAAGCAGTGCCGGCGACGCGGACACGGGCAAGATACAGCAGCGGACGCTGGCCAATGGGCTTGAGGTGCTGGTGCAGGAGGACCACTCCGCGCCCCTCTTCTCCTGCTACATATGGTACCGGGTCGGCGTGCGCAACGAGCCTGCCGGCCAGTCAGGCATCAGCCACTTCCTCGAGCACATGGCATTCAAGGGGACCGAGCGGATGAGCAGCCGGGAGATGAACCGGCTTGTCACCGAGAAGGGCGGCTACCTCAATGGCTTCACCTCGATGGACTACACCGCCTATGTCGAGACCCTCCCGCCCGACTCGCTCGACCTGGCCTTCGACATCGAGTCCGAGCGGATGGCGCGCTGCACCTTGAGCGCGGCCGACATAGAGTCCGAGAAAGGGGTCGTGCTCTCCGAGTTCGAGGGCCGGGAGAACGATCCGGCCTTCCTGCTCAGGACGCGGATGATGGCAGAGCAGTTCCCGGGGCAGCCCTACGGCCGTGAGATCATCGGCAGCAAGGAAGACCTGCGAGCGCTGACCAGGGAGAAGGTGGCGGCGTACTACAAGAGCCACTACGCGCCCAATAACGCGGTGCTGGTCGTGGTGGGAGATGTGAGCGCCGACGATGTGTTTGCCAAGGTGGAGCGGTACTTCGGGCCGATCCCGGCCGACACACCCGCGGCACCGGAGCCGAACCCGGGCCGCGGCGCAACGGGTGAGAAGCGATTCGCACTCGAACTGCCTGGGCGGACGCCGTATATCCAAGTGATGTATCAGGTCCCGCCCATCAAGCACCCCGACCATGTCGCGATCGAGGTGGTACAGAGTATCCTGAGCGGGGGCCGGACCAGCCGGCTCTACCCGGCCTTGGTGGCAAGCGGCCTGGCCTCGGGGGCGGGAGGATGGGACTACGAAAACCCTCAGCCGACGGTCTTCGCGTTCCAGGTCTCGATGCTGCCCGGTGTAAAGCACGAGGAAGTGGAGCAGGTGCTCGACGGCGTGATCGAGCGCCTACGGGAGGAGCCGGTCTCGGAAGCCGAGCTGACCAAGGCGAAGAACCAGACGAAGGCGAGCTTCGTCTACTCCTCGGATGGCGTAACGCAACTCGCCCAGCAGATCGGCTACTACCACGTCATCTACAACTACAGCTACCTCGACACTTTCCCGGCGAGGGTGGACGCGGTTACGGCCGCGGATATCCAGCGGGTGATGCGGACCTACTTCGTGAACGAGAACCGCACGGTTGGCTGGCTGATCCCTACCGGAGAGGGCGAGGGAGAAGCGGGTGGAGCGGAGGCCGGCCCGCCGGTCGTCCCGTGGCGGCCTCCGGCTATGCCGATCTACAGCAACAGCTCCCAGCAGCCGGTGCCTCCGCCGCCCGGCCTCGGGCCGGTGGCCCCGATCTACCAGATGAAGCTCGACAACGGCATGACGGTGGTGATGCAGGAGAATCACTCGGCGCCGTTCGTCGTTATCTACGGGAACATCGTTGCGGGGCCGGTGCTCGACCCGGAGGGCAAGGCCGGCCTCGCCGCCTTCTGCGCCGAGATGCTTTCCCGCGGCTCTCAGCGGCGAGCCTGGCAGGCGATCCGGCAGGAGCTGGAGACGGTGGCCGCCGATCTCCAGTTCGGAACAGGTGTGCAGGTCGGGACGGTTGGCGGCCGCTGCCTGACAGGCGATCTGGCGCTCTTACTCGGAGACGCGGCCGAGCAGCTTGCGACCCCGGCGTTCCCCGCCGATGAGGTGGAGCGAGTGCGCACCGAGGTGCTGGCGGCCCAGCAGCGGCGCGACGAAGACACCATGCAGATTGCCGAGAAGGAGCTGCTCTCGCGTCTCTACCCCCCCGGGCATCCGCTGCATTCACCTCGCTTGGGCACAGCCGAGACGGTCGCCAGCATCACCCGCGAGGACCTGATGGAGTTCCACTCGCGCTACTACCGGCCCGAGAACGCCTACTTCGCGCTCGTGGGCGACATTGATCCGACGAAGGCGGCGGAGCTGATCGAGAAGGTCTTCGGGGGCTGGCAGCGGGCCGGCGAGCCGACGAGGCCGGAGATACCGCAGGTTCCCGTACCCGAGGGACCGCAGACAGTCGCGGTTCCGGTGCCGAGTAAGACCCAGACGGATATCGTAGTCGGCTTCCCCGGGATCAGCAGACGCGACCCCCAGTACTACCAGGCCGATCTGATGAACTATGTGCTGGGGCAGAGCTTCATGAGCCGGCTGAACATGCGCATCCGCGAGGAACTCGGGCTAGCCTATGATGTCGGGAGTTACTTCCTCGCCTACTGGGGGCCCGGTCCCTGGGTGCTCCAGATGGGGGTCGCGCCGGAGAACGCGGACAAGGCCATCGCCGCCGCGCTGGAAGAACTCAAGCGAATGCAGCAGGAGCCGCCGTCAGAGGCGGAGCTGCAGCTCTGGAAGGACTACGTCAAGGGGACGGTGGCGCGGCGCATGGAGACCTATGGGGGGATCGCGCAGGAGCTGACGCTCGCTTCATTCTACGATCTGGGCCTATACCACGCTTACCGGTATCCAGGGATACTGGCCGGGATCACTGCGGGCGAGGTGAACGAGGCGGCCAAAGAGTTCCTCCATCCGGAGGGCTATGTCGCGGTGATGGCCGGGCCGGTGGGTGAAGCCAAGCCGTAGGCGCACTGCGCGATAGCGACGCTCGGAACGCCGCAGTCCGGCAGCAGGGGCTAAGCGGCGTCTCCTGCTGCCCTGGATGCCGCCTTCCGCGCCTTGACAAGCGTGGTTACGATCCACGCCATGAGGGCGACGTACCAGACGGCGCCGATCAGGCTCCAGGGACCGACCTCTGTCGGCGGCTTCGCCGCTCCCTGTCGCTGGCAGGAGCACTCGTAGGCGCCGAAGTAGCGGCCGAAGGCATAGGAGACGAGGGTGATGAGCACGATCATCACCGCCCAGTAGACCAGCATCTTCTTCAGGCCCGCGACCTTCCTCACGAGGATCAGTCCCGGCAGACTTAGGCCCGGGCCGCCCAACAGGATGGCGAGAGCGGGGCCCAATGCGAAGTACTTGAGCAGCAGCCCCTTGGTGAACGCGACCTCGGTGAGCAGCGGGAAGTACATCACCGTGCCGAAGACGGCCGCCAGGAACACCGGCAGGATGCCGTTCCCCTGCGGCTGCCCGAACCTCAACAGGCTGTGATCGGAGGCAGTGGGCATGATCCACTTCAGTGGGATGTGCTCCACAATCAGCGCGATGACGAGCACCGCCACGACGAAGATCGGCACGATCATGCGAAGCAGCAGCCAGGTCTGCCGGCCCCATTCCGCCGTTTCCTCCCGGCCGAACCAGGTAAACGACAGCTTGAGCAGCAGCGCCAGCGCGACAACAATTCCTCCCAGGCGGACGAGTTGCCCGACGGGGATCTTCCAGAGAGCGCCGGGGAAGTAGGGGTCGAGGCTTAGCCAGGCGCCGAAGAAGAGCACCGCTATCAGCATGAGCAGGAACAGCTCGCCTCGCCGCGTTTCCTCCGGCGAGCGCTCCAGGAGTGCAACGCTGGCGCTCTCCTGGATCTGGCACTGTCTGGCCCGCTCCTCCTTGCGGAAGAGCAGCGCCATCGCCATGCCCACCAGTACGGCGATGACAGGGACGGTGACGAGTCGCCAGATGGCAAGCTTGGGGCCGATCACCTGGTAGGTGAAGACGGTGTTGACGACGTGGATGGCCGGCGCCGCGAACACAAAACAGAAGGCCGGCCCGATGCCCGCGCCTCGGCGCAGAATGCTCGCGAAGATCGGCACTACGTTGCAGGAGCAGACGGTGAGCACGTTGCCGGAGATTGCGGAGACGCCATAGGAGAGAACGCGGTTCGCCTTTGCCCCGAGGTACTTCATCACCGACTGGCTCGGGATGAAGACCACCAGCGCCCCCGCGATCAGGAAGGCGGGCAGCACGATGGTGAACGCATTCAGCGTGAAGATGCAGCAGGCGAACAGGTTGACTGCGTCACCGAGGGTCGTCAAAGAGGTCCTCCGCTGACCGGGAAACGGCAGGCCGAGCGGCCGCCGGGCCGCTTCTCCAGCTTAGGCCGGCGCTGTGAAATATGTGTGAACCAGCAAGGGCGCTTTTGCACGCCTCGGCTATCCCGGCGCCGGCGCCTGCGCGGCCGGCACCAGCAGCCGGGCTACAATCTTGCCGTCCTCGACGTCGAGCACGACCGTATCACCTTCTCGGTACTCGCCCTGAAGGATGCCGCGGGCGACCGGATTCTCGACCAGCCGCTGAATGGTCCTGCGCAGTGGGCGCGCCCCGTACTGGGGATCGAACCCCTCTGTCGCCAGCAGCGCGCGGGCGGCATCGGTGGCGTCGAGCGAGATGTTCCGCTCGCGCAACTGCTCCCGCACCCGATCCAGCATTAGGTCCACGATCCGCTCGATCTGCTCTCGCGTGAGCGGGTGGAAGACGACGATTTCGTCAATGCGGTTGAGCAGCTCCGGGCGGAAGGCACGGCGCAGTTCGGCCAGCATCCTCTCCCGGGTCCGCGAGAACTCAACTTCGTCGGCCCCTGTCCCGAAGCCAAGGGGCGCGGCGGCCCGGACGGCCTGACCGCCCAGATTGCTGGTCATGATGACGACGGTGTTCTTGAAATCCACCACGCGACCGGCCGCGTCGGTCAGCCGGCCATCCTCCAGTATCTGCAGCAGGATGTTGAACACATCCGGGTGGGCCTTCTCTATCTCATCGAGCAGGATCACGCGGTAGGGCCTGCGCCGGACGGCCTCGGTGAGCTGGCCCCCTTCCTCGTAGCCGATGTAGCCGGGCGGCGCGCCGATCATGCGCGAGACAGCGAAGCGCTCCATGTACTCCGACATATCGAGCCGCACAATCGCGTCTTCGTCATCGAACATGAACTCGGCTAGCGCCCTGGCTAGCTCGGTCTTGCCGACTCCAGTCGGACCCAGGAAGACGAATGAGCCGATGGGGCGCCTGGGGTCTTTCAGGCCCGCCCGAGCGCGCCGGATGCTCTCCGAAACCGCGTGGACGGCCTCGTCCTGGCCGATCACGCGCTTATGCAGCTCCTCCTCCATGCGCAGCAGTTTCTCGGTCTCCTGCTCGAACATCCGCGAGACCGGGATGCCGGTCCAGGAGGCAACGATCTGGGCGATGTCCTCCTCGGTAACGCGCGAATCGGCCTTGCCCGCCTGCGACTCCCACTCGCGCTGCTTGTCGGCGAGCTGGGCGCGCAGCACCTCGATCTCCTGTTTGAAGCGCGCCGCGGTTTCGTAGTCCTGCCGCATCGCCGCCGCCTCGCGCTGTTCCTCCAGCCGGCTGAGCTGGGACTCGAGCGCGGCGATGTCAGGCGGCGACAGCACCGCCTGAAGGTGCTTCTTCGAGCCCGCTTCGTCAATGAGGTCTATCGCCTTGTCTGGCAGGAAGCGATCGGTGATGTAGCGGGATGCCAGTCGCGCCGCCGACTCGATCGCCTGATCGTCGTAAGTGACCTGGTGGTGCTGCTCGTAACGATCCTGGAGCCCCTTCAGGATGGCGATGGTGTCCTCGACACTGGGCTCCTCGACGTAGATCGGGGCGAAGCGCCGCTCGAGCGCGGCGTCCTTTTCGATGTGCTTGCGATACTCGTCCAGCGTCGTCGCGCCGATGCATCGAAGCTCGCCGCGAGCAAGCGCAGGCTTGAGCATGTTCGAGGCATCTATCGCCCCCTCCGCCGCCCCCGCGCCGACGACCGTGTGCAACTCGTCAATGAAGACGATGATGCTGCCCTGCGCCTGGCGGATCTCGTCCATCACCGCCTTGAGGCGCTCCTCGAACTCGCCCCGGAACTTCGACCCGGCCACCATCGCGCCCAGGTCGAGGGCGATGACTCGCTTGTCCTTGAGGGTGCGCGGGATCTCTCCCGAGATGATCTTCTGTGCCAGCCCGTCCACCACCGCGGTCTTGCCGACACCCGGCTCGCCGATGAGGACCGGGTTGTTCTTGGTGCGCCGATTGAGCACCTGGATGACTCGCTGGATCTCGGCCTCCCGCCCGATGACGGGGTCGAGCTTCCCTTGCTTCGCCATCGCGGTCAGGTCGCGGCTGAACCGCTCCAGCGCCTGGTAGCGGGCCTCCGCGCCCTGATCGGTCACCTTCTGCCCACCCCTGACCTCGGCCACCGCCCGCTGGAGCCCCTCCACCGTCACGCCGTGCGAGCGCAGGATGCGAGCTGCCTCCGACCGGCCCTGGGTGGCGATCGCCAGCAGCAGGTGCTCGACCGCGATAAGGCTGTCTCCCATCCGCTGGGCGTGTTCCCAGGCGGTCTGCTCCATGATCTCCATCAGCGCCGGGGTGATGTAGACCTGCCCCACGCCTCCCCCTTGCGCCTGGACCTTGGGCCCACGCACCAGCGCGGACTCGACCTCGCGCTTCACGCCGGCTGCGTCGCCGCCGGCCTTGGTGATGATCTCGGCAGCCAGGCCATCGCTCGACTCGAGCAGGGCCAGCAGCAGGTGCTCCACGTCAACCTGTGAATGCTGGTAGCGGCGCATGACATCCTGGCTCGCCATCAGCACTTGCTTCGCTCTATCTGTGAACTTGTTGATATCCATCTCTGCGAATCCCCATCTGAAATCGTGACCAGAAGGTCTCTCCCACGGCCCCTACCCCTCCCTGGGGGCGAGGACGGGTCAACGGGCAGCTAGCGATGACGTTTCACTCACCTGGGTGGGGTCCATGGGCTCCTCAGCGTTTGAGGGCCAAGGATATCAGATACCACCAGGCTAGCGCTATACAGGCGACCACGAGGATAACATGCACGAGAACAAGCGATATGTCATGCTTGGGAAGATCGGCGTTGGTCCAGATCACCCGCGCGTACCTTATCCTCCAATAGACATAGGCGCCGAGATTCAGCAAGGCGAATGCTGGCCATACCCAGACAGCACCTCCTATGTCCTTGTTGAAAGCCCAACTTGGTGAGGGAATCCCAGGCAAGAAGCCCCCCATCCAGAGAAGCCAGAGTATAGGAGGCAGTGGCAAACAGATCTCTGCTGCTAACCATAGCAGCAACCAGCGCTTGTTCAGTTTGCCCCTGTTTCTCGTTTGCAGCATGATGCATGCCTTCTTGGATCACCTACTCATCGGGCCCCTGTCTTCGCCTCTCGTCTCGCTCTCCTCAGCTCTTCCTCCATCTCCTTGCGCATCGTCTCCATCCTCTCCAGCAGGTCGAGCACCATCTCGACCCCGGCAAGGTTCAACCCCACGCTGGTGAGGCGCTGGATCTGCCGGCACCGGGCGATGTCTTCATCCGAGTAGAGCCGGATGTTGTGGCTCGTTCGCGCCGGACTTACCAGACCCAAGCGCTCGTACATGCGCAGCGTCTGCGGATGCATCTCCACTAGCTTTGCCGCGACGCTGATGACGTACAAGGGTTCGGAAAGTTCGTTTCTCATAGAGCGCATTTCACAACCGCCAGTCGGACCGCC
>Ga0315275_10000450_pt1 | contig 33860 bp, 39 predicted proteins | sample YL17G03_0_MG_FD_205557 | JGI IMG/M metagenome (GOLD analysis project Ga0315275, IMG submission 205557) | Sediment microbial communities from Yellowstone Lake, YNP, Wyoming, USA - YL17G03_0 | ecosystem: Environmental > Aquatic > Freshwater > Lake > Sediment | place: USA: Wyoming | collected...
TGAGTCGGGTACTTGAAAACCAGACACTTAAGGAAGGAGAATCCCACAGGCTGTTCAAAACCATAGATCGGCAGGCCTTCTCCCTGCTCGAGGACAGGACCCGCCGGCGGATGCTTCTCCTACTCAGGGAGAACGAGCTCTCCGCGAAGGAGATCGCCGAGAGGCTTGTGATGACGCCCCAGAACGTGTACCACCACCTGAGGAAGATGATTGAGGCCGGGCTTGTGGTCGAGGTGGAAGAACGTCGCCTAGGTCACATCATCGAGAGCTACTACACGGCGACGGCGGACACATTCGTCTACAGGGAGGATGAGATACCCGAGAACGATACCCACAGGTTCATCGAGGTGCTCAACGGGCTCAACGAGCTTGGGGCGCGCGTCGAGGTATCCGAGGCGAACGCTGACGCACTTGCCGAGTTGGTCAAGCGGAGGGCGCAGATAAGGAGGGTCCCCGCCATGGTCGAGGACGTCTGCTCGTTCTGCGGCTCATCTGGGTACTTCACAAAGTTTGGGCCGATGGACCCAAACCTCCTGAACAGGGTGATCCAGTACAGCACCCTGATTGCGATGAGCGAGGAGGAGTTCGAGGAGTCCCTCTCGATGACGAGGGAGCTGAGGAGGCTGCTCCTCGCCATGAAGGATAAGTAGCTGGTTCATCTAGCCCAAGTTACTTATTGTCAGCTGTATCGTTTATCACCGACGCGACATGGTTGGGGCTAAGCAGATGCGGGAGGAGGTAGTGGAAAAGCTGATCCAGTCCTGTAAGGTTCTGCACAGGGAGGTGCCCTCCGTTCACAACCCGAACCCCATGGGGCACTTCAGCGCTAGGATACCCGGGACGGACGAGATCATTGTTAAGCCCCGCGACGTGGGGTGGAACAAGGTAACCGGGGAAGACCTGCTGACCTTCACCCTCGACTACCGTAAGGTGTCGGGGCCAGAATACGAGATAGTGGAGCTTCCCATACACGTCGAGATGTACCGCGCCCGCCCTGATGTGGCCGCCGTCGTGCACACCCACCAGACTTATGCCACGCTCATGGGATCGCTGGGGCTTAAGCTGGAGCTGCTGGACCCGAGTACACTCGCCTTCACCGGGGTCATCCCGACCTACGATGAGGTGGACGACCCGACCTACTTCACGAAGGAGGTGGGGACCCTGATACGCAACGAGGCGCAGGGGAGGATCGCGGCGAAGAAGATCGGCGCTGCGAGCGCCATCATACTGAAGGCTCATGGCCCGGTCATCGTCGGCAGAAGCGTCGAGGAGGCGTGCATGCTCACCATCGCCCTCGAGAACGCGGCGAAGTCCCAGATAATAGCCGCCATGGTCGGCGGGAGTAGACCTCCAATTGGGAGCATGGGCATCCCGCCTCGTACACCCTCCGCCGGCTTCTGGAAAGCGCTCCTGAACTCCTATTGACCGCCAGAAACAGTAGCCTCAGTGTAACTCTGATCGCTCACGGATCGCACTAATGCCTTCACATCATTGGCTAAACTATAGAGACGCCCCCCGGGATAAATAGGTTCCCAGACCCGATCACTGATATCGGGTTAATGCTCCATAATCCCTTAACGGGCACTGAAAGTATGGTTTGTCAGTGTAGGTTTCTGTCCCTCAGCGTGCAGGATGCGATGATTCGGGAAATCGTATCCATCGAGCCGAGGAAAACCACCGAGGAAGCCGTCTGCCTCATGGTGGAGCACGGCATAAGCAGCCTCATAGTAGCCTCCGACGGCATTCTACCCTGGATCCTCATGGAGAAGGACGTCCTCACCCGCGTCGTGGCGAGGGGCTGAGGCCCCACGAGGTGATGGTGGTCGACGTCATGTCCCCCTCACTCATAACCATCACCCCCGATACCCCGCTGGAGGGGGCAAACAGGCTAATGGTGGAGAAGAAGATCAAGAAGCTCCCCGTCGTGGAACCGACCAACCGCCGACTCCTAGGCATCTCTCGGTGACCGACTTCGCGAGGCTACAACCGAAGCTCATAGAGGCGGCGACCTCATAATCGGAGTGACCGATGACCGCCACGTCCTTGGCCCCTGCCTAGACTACCAGACCCTACGCGTCCCAAGCAGGGACGGCTTCGAGAACAAGCTGATCAGCCTCTTCTCGGCCAAGGTTGGGGACACCTCCCTCAGGTTCCTGAAGGTCTCCTTCCCAGTCATAGGGGGCATCGAGGTCTGCAGGGTCAGGGTCTTCCCCTCGAGTGAGCCCGTCTTCATAACAGAAAACGGTCAGGAACACCTCTTCGTCAGGACCGGGAACAACTCCCGCCCCTTCTCGCTGTCGGATACGAAGTACGTCATGGAGCGTTGGCGGTGAAGACTAGAAGCCTGTTACTGGATCTTTATGACCCGCCCCGAGCCCCTCTCCTGCTTCCTCTTCATGATCGTCTCGAGGACGCCGTTCCTATACGTGCTCGTCGCCGAGTCCTCTTCGACCTCGAAGGGGAGCTCCAGCTCCTTGTGGTAGCGGCGCTCGGGGTTGGTCACGTCGATCGTGAGGGTCCTCTCCGTCGCGTAGAGTTGGATGTCGTCCTTCTCGACGCCGGGGAGTTCGGTGATGACCTTGACCTGCTCGGTCTCTTGGATCACGTCGACGAGGGGCTCCCTCGCCTCCTGGAGGCTTAGGGGCTTCTTATCCTCCCCCACCGCGGTGTTAGGCTTCATGTTCCCGAACTCCCGGACGACGGGTTTACCGTCGGGGCCTATCTTGACTGAGTAGCCGTAGACGAAGGGGCCGTACTCCTTCTTGACTGAGCCGTTTGGGAGGGTGTGCTCCTGCGTCAGGTCCTCGGGTATCTCCCCATCGAGTTCCTTGAAGAAGTCCACCATCTCCTTCTCCATCTCCTCGACCATCCTCTCGAGGTCGGGGAAGAAGAACGGGGCCCCCCGCTTCCTCCGCTTCTCCCACTCTTCCCAGAATGACGTCCCGATCCACCGTGTTTACTGTGATGGTGTCTCGGTTTAAGGATATCCCGTGCATCTTAAGAGGCACCGAGGGACTCTTCCCACCTGATATGCCCATCCTAGCGGCCTACAACGAGATCGCCCTGAAGAGCAAGTACGTGCGGAGCACACTCGAGAGGAGGCTGGCGGCTCAGATAGAGTACGCTCTCCGTAGGGCGTGCTACGGCGAGGTTAGGGCGCGTAGGCAGTTCGGCAGGATAATCATCGACGGCGCCCCCTCTGAGGCCGCGGCGATTGTGGCGGGGGTCTTCGGCGTCGTCCACGCCATCCCCGCGGAAGAAACCGGTTCAGGGATCGACGAAGTCGTCGCCCTGGCCGTGAAGGTGGCGGGGGACATCCTGAAGGAGGGATCGACCTTCGCCGTACGCCCCAAGGTCGTTGGTGAGCATCCGTACGGCAGCAGGGACATCGCGGTGAAGGCGGGCGCCGCAATAAACGAGGCATACAAGGGAAGGGGCGTTAGGGTGAACCTCACGTCCCCCGACGTCAAGGTAGGTATCGAGGTCAGGGACAAGGACGCATACGTCTACTCCAAGGTGCTCAACGGCGTGGGGGGCCTGCCCTACGGCTCACAGGGGCGCGCCGTCTCACTCTTCAGCGGAGGCATCGACAGCCCCGTCGCCACGTGGCTGGTGATGAAACGCGGCGTGGAGGTCTATCCCCTCTTCATGGACCAGACACCCTACGTGGGGGAAAGCTACCTGAGGAGGGCCGAGGAGGCCTTCGGGGGCATAGCGCGATACGCCCCATCCGAGGGATTCGCCCTCTACTCCGCCCCCATGGGCCGTATAATGGAGCGGATACTCGAATCACCCGAGCCCCGATTCACATGCATACTCTGCAAGCGCTCCATGTACCGGATAGCCGAAGAGTTCTGCAAATATAAGCGCGCCAAAGCCGTGGTGACGGGGGAGAGCCTCGGCCAGGTGGCGAGCCAGACCCTAGACAACCTCTACGTCCTCGACTCAGCAGTGAATATACCCGTGTTTCGTCCCCTCATCGGTCTGGATAAGGTGGAGATCGAGGACCGCGCCAGGGACATAGGCACGTACTCGCTGACGGCGCACAGGGTCGAGGGATGTAAAGCTGTCCCATCCACGCCCGCGACGAGGAGCAGGATAGAGAAAATGGAAGTCCTTGAAGCCCACCTCGGCATCATCGACCTCTGTCAAGGGGCGGCTAAGGAGATCACCCGCCTACATCTAGGCTAAAGATGAAATATCAGGCGCCCGCTAATCTGGGTGGGTATAACTTATGGCGATTCCATCTGATGCGCTCTCGGACAGCACCGATCTCGACTTCACCGAGCTGGAGGAGCACTGGAACATCTACCAGCTGAATGATGGCACGAAGCTCAAGGTCAAACTCATCATCAGGGGGGTGAAGAGGCTCAACACCTTCGAGCCCGACGGGACCCCCGTCTACCTGATCAACTCAATGAACGTGGTCAGGGCGGTCGACGTCCCCGACTCCGTGAAGGCCAAACCGAAGAAGAGCAGCATGCCGCCGGTGTAGCGCCTTGAAGCTCAGGCTCCTCTCCTCGACGCCCTCCGTGGAGACCCTCATCGCGACGGCGATGCTGACCACGACGAGCGGCGCCGCACCCTCAAACCTCTTCCACAGGCTCTCGGCCAACCCCGGGAAGGTCGCGGAGATCGTGGGGCGCCTCGAGGTCCAGCACGGGAGCATACTGGAGCATAACAGGTTGAACTGGGTGCTCGAGGCAGGGGAGGGGGAGGTCCTGAAGGTCCTTCTCGAGAACCGGTTCTTCACCTTCACGAGGCTCGGATCAAAGGAGTGGCTCGCAAGCGCAAACCTGCGTACGGTGATCGAGTACGCTGCTGAAGGAGGCGAGTTCGGGGGCCTAATATTGGAGTCTATAAGGGAGAGGCTGCCCACCGTCTACGCCTTCGGGAGGCGGGGCGCTTGAAGGTCGAGCTGCTCTCCCACACCCCCAGCAAGGAGCTCCTCCTGACCCTGCCCGTCTCCGAGTTACCAGTGAAGGCCTTCATCTCCCACCTGGCCTTCACCTTCGCCATCGAGGGGATAAGCAGGGCGTGCAGCCACCAACTGGTCCGGCACAGAGTCGCCAGCTTCAGCCAGCAGAGCCAGAGGTACATACAGGTGAAGAGGCTTCAGGAGCACGTGGTGACTCCACCCACCGTGGCTGATAAGGCGAGGGAGGGGTTCGAGTCCTTCATAGGTGAGGCCAGCGACGCCTACAGTGAGCTCGTCGCCAGGGGCGTCCCACGCGAAGACGCCCGCTTCGTGCTCCCCAACGCGTCGGAGACGAGCCTACTGATGACGATGGATGGGGGGAGCTTGATGCACTTCTTTGGCCTCCGCCTATGTAGCAGGGCGCAGTGGGAATTACGGGTGGTGGCTGAGGAGATGCTCAGGCATGTGAAAGCCGCGGAACTCGACCTCTTCGAGGAGGCTGGGCCTTACTGTGTCCAGCTGGGCAGGTGCCCCGAGGGGAGGTTTAGCTGCGGGAAGATGGCCGAGATGAGGGCCAAGTACCGCGGCGACTGATTCCCCGGATAGAGCCAGTTTAGCCGGGTTGCGTCGCCGGCCGCTTCTGCCTAAAGGCGTCATACCCTAGGAGGAGGGCGAAGGCGATTGACGCGAAGACCGTGAACCATTCAACGGCTGGTGCACCGCCCCAGAAGATGAACGAGAGCAGCGTGACGCCCGTGAGACCGAAGCCGACCCACATCGTCGGCTTCCCGTAGCCCTCCCTGCCGGCTAGGGAGACGTTTGTCAGCAGTATGGCGAAGAAGTTGATGGTGAAGAAGGCGTAGCTCCAGAACCTGTGGAGCGCCGGGAAGTCCTCGGGGTACATGCCTATCAATGCGAGGGCTATCCCCGAGGCGACGCCGAGTATCCTGGCGGCGCCGAGGACGAGTCTCCTCCCGTCATCGGTCTCCCATTCGCCGAGGCCGACGTAGAAGGCCACCGCCGCCGCCCCCGTCATCATACACCCAGCGTTATAGACCAGGGCGCCGAAGGGGCTCGTCTTCATGTTACCGAAGTCGCTGAGGAAGGTGGTAATGGGGCTCCAAGGGCGTGGGTAGTAGATTATGGAGGCGGCGAGGAATGAGCAGAAGACAACCGCCACGCAGAGGGCCGAAGTCGTCGATAATGGAATCTTGCGCATAGTATCGGTTGAGAATGGAGAACTGGGGGTTAAAAGGATTAGTCGCAGGGCTCGGCGTCGCGCTCCAGGCTCCCGCTCGTGCAGTGGATGCTGCCGCTGTTCCGCGGGCGGACCAGGCTGCTGCACTCGACCTCGGTTACGTCGACGCCTATGGATTCGAGCCACTTGACGTTCTTGGGGTTCCCCGTGGGCACCATGATCTTCATGGGACCGAGGACGACGCCGGTGTCGGGGCCCTTCTTGAAGCCGCGCGTGTCGATGCTCACCAGGTCGTCTGGCGGGGTGATGAAGCTCCATTTCATCTCCCTCTTCATCCAGTCGACGAGGTAGGGGTCGTAGAAGCTTGGGTCGGCGACGCTGGTGTGTCTATCGATCATGCTGTAGTGGATGGTGCCCTTCCTCGTGCCGTAGCCTGGGCCGAGGCGGATGTCGACCTCGGGGTCCTGTTGCTTGACTATGCGGGCGTACTGCTCGTGACCGGATTCGTTGGCGCGGTGGATGCCGGGGTCGCCGGTGTTGCCACGCGGGTAGTGGACCTCGATGAGGAGGTGTTTCTCGTCGAGCCAGCCGCAGGGGCCGCCCTCGACCATGCCGTTGCCTGTGATCATGCCTACGACGGGGCACCCGATCTTGGCGAGCGTCTGGTAGGTGGGCTTCTCCTCCCCCTTCCTTATCCAGTCGTACATACGTAGGATGACCTGCCCATAGACGGCTGCGTGGCATACATCGTCCGTGTATATGGCCTTGACCTGGTAGGGCGGGTCGTATGGGTCGGGGTCCCTGACGATGATCCTGACGCCGTTGTCCTTGTACGCCTTGACGAGGTTCTCGTGATGCTCGACGAGTTCATTGAGGTCTGGTTTGAAGGTCATTCGCCACGCTGCGAGGTTCGCCTCGTGGGGCGACCAAGGCGTCTTCTTACCGACACTGAGGAACTCCTTACCGGGGCGGTGGACGAGGACGGTGCGAAGCTTACCTATGCACGTGTTCGCCTTCCACTTGCTGCCCCAGAGCTTTGGCATCTCCTCCTCGAACTCGGAGAGGACCTGAGGGTGGAGCCTGGTGTAGATGTCCTTGAGCTCCTCCTCGGCGTTCATCTTCTTCTTCGGCTCTGGCATTTCAGTCGGATAGATGTGCCGGATAGGGCTTAAAACACCTGCCCCGAGTGGGGATTAGTGCCCGTGTTGTGATGGGTAAAAGGGGGCGCACCTGTATACGGGGTCATCCACCACACCCAGGACGGTTCCCCCCAGGGGCGTCAGCTTTGCCTCATCCGGCTCCGAAAGCGTGCCGTAGTGGATGAGCCTAAGCTCCCTCAGTATCTTGGCGTTGAGCTTCAGGGTGGAGAGGGGGACGCCACGGGAGTCGCTTATCCTCTGGAGGATCCGCGATACCCTCTCCCCTTTTCCGCCGATGTTGCTCAGAATCAGGATCTGGTTCTCGTTTAGTGCTCTAAGTAGAAGCCGTCTGAGGTCCGCCTCGTTGGCTTCTAGTAATCGAATTGGTGGGACATTGTTCACCACTCGACCAGTAGCACATGAGTTACGGTTTTAAAGTCTTGTGGTCCTGTGAACTTGGTTTGCGTGGCAGTAGATAACGGAAATTTTTTTTATGCTCGGGGTCTTTAAAAAAACCTATTAAAGCAGCCTACAGAACCTCGACGCCTTGATAGTCACCCCTCGCATAGGGACCAAGTTTTTTCTAAAAGCCTCTCATAATCTTCACGTAGCCTCTGGATCTCGCGCCGATGGTCAACAGTGGATTGGAGGTTGAGGAGATCGAGAGGGCTATGGACCCCATCGCCTCCTATCTGGTAGATCGCGGTCGCCCCCTCACGTCCCAGACGTGGAATAGCTCCTCGAAAGCCGATTGTCGCTCCGGGTCCTTGAGCGCCATTTTGAAATGTTTGTCTAGTCTCTCAGCGGTGGATAATGGCCTCATTCGTGGGCTGGGGTGGGTCTTCCCAATCAATCACTCGGGGGACCCGCCTTTCTAGTCGAAGTAAATAGAACTCAGTAGCAGCGGGGACACCCGACCGAATATGATGCGCACGCGATTCGATTGATAGATTTATGTACTATCAATTACAGCTAATCTATGAGGCTATGGAATTGGGTATGCATACCGCTAAGAGCAAACCGATGACCAAGAAGGAGAGAGAGGAGAAGAGAAAAAAGAAGAAAGAGAAAGAATTGGCGAAGTGAACTATCCACCTCTAAATAGAGAATCAGAGGGCATGATGTCGTGCCTCCACGCTTTTAACCACCGGATAACATTTATCCCCTATGTCTCTGGGTATCAGGGGTAGGTTCGTCGTCGGCTTCGACGGCGTCGAGCACAGGATCATCCGCGACGGCGTCGTGGTCGTCGAGGGAAAGAGGATCAGGCACGTCGGTAAGGGCTACGACGGGAAGGTTGACCGGTGGATCGACGCCCCGACGGGGCTCGTGATGCCGGGGCTCATCAACACTCACATACACGCAGCCACAGCCCCCAAGGACAAGGGATTCATCGACGACGCCGGCGCCCGCCACTTCTACATGAGCAGCCTCGGCGAGAACCTAACAGCCCTCGGCCAGGCCATGAGGGGGCCCGACTATGAGGTCTTCGCCAAGTTCAGCCTCGCGGAGTGCCTCAAGAGCGGAAACACCACAATCGTCGAGATCAGCATGGTCCCCAACCTCGGTGCCGAGAAGGCCGTCAAGGTCATCGACGAACTCGGCATCAGGGCAACCGAGAGCCCGATAGTAGCGGATGGCATCTGGGACAGAAGCCAGGCCGCCGACCTCCGAACCAAGTGGATCGGCCTTGAGGCGGGGCTGAAGAAGCTCGATGAGGCCGAGAAATTCGCCAAGACCTACACTGGCGCCTGCGGTGGCCGCCTCATCCCCGCCATCTACGGCGACACCGTCGACAAGTGTAGCGCCGACCTCCAGAAGGCGATCCGAGCTAAGGCGAACGAGTTGAAGACCCCCGTCACCATCCACGCGGGCCAGTGGGTGGTCGAGTTCAACAACATGATCAGGATGTACCGCAGGACACCCATCGAGTTCCTGAGCGACACGGGGCTCCTCGGCCCAGACCTTATAGTCGGCCACAGCTGGGCAATAGCCGGCCACCCCCTGGTGAGCTACCCACCCGTCGACGGTGGCGACCTCGCCATACTCGCCAAGAGCGGCGCAACCGTGAGCCACGACCCCCTCGTCTTCGTAAAACGTGGCAACAAGATGCACAGCCACACCGCCTACCTGAAGGCGGGTGTCAACGTAAGCATAGGCACCGACACGGTCCCCCAGGACATGCTGAATGAGATAAGGATGGCTAGCTACACGTCGAAGCTGGCGGATTGGGACTGCCACAGCGGGGCGAGCAGGGACATATTCAACAGCGCCACCCTCGGAGGCGCGAAGGGCTTGGGCAGAAGTGACCTCGGCCGCCTCGCCCCCGGGGCGTTGGCCGACATCGCAGTCGTCGACATGGAGACCTTCAACGGCGTCCCCTACCGCGACCCCGTGAAGAACCTCATAAACAGCAGTCAACGCGCCGACGTGAAGTGGGTGGTCGTCGACGGCAAGATAGTGGTCGAGGACGGCAAGCTCACCACGATCGACGAGAAGAAGCTCCTCCGGGACGTCCAGAAGGCCGGGGAGGGCATCTGGGCGCGGATACCCGAGCACCACTACCTTAAGCAGACAGCCGATGAAGTCTCTCCCCTGAGTTTCAAGCTCTGGGAAGAAAAGTAGATGGGAGTCACTTCGACTCCCTGAAAGCCTCGGCGCCGAGCCTGAACGCCTTCGTGTTCAGTTCGAGGAACCGTGCGGGTATCGACTCCTTCATAGTGGCTGTTATCTCCTCCTCGCCGAATGGGAGGACCCCCGCCACGGCGAGGGCTCCGAGCATCACCATGTTCGTGGCGATGGGGTCACCCGCCTTCTCCGCCAGCTTCGTCGCGTCGAAGACGGCGACCCTGCTCGACACCCGCTTCAGGAGCCTGATCAGCTCCTCCTCCTCGGGGTACTTGCGCATCCCGCTGATGACCTCGACTGGGGGCATCTTCTTGCTGTTGACTATGGCGAGTCCCCCCTGCTTGAGGTAGGTGACTCCCCTGCGTGTGGCTTCTGCGATCTCGAATCCGAGGAGCGCGTCCGCCTCCCCCGGCCTGATCTGGGGGGAGTAGGCTTCACCTATCTGGATGTGCCCCATGACGGGGCCGCCCCTCTGCGCCATACCATAGGTCTCGCCTATTCGGACGTTGAGCCCCTGCTTTATGGCGGTCTCAGCGATGAGGCGCGTCGCCAGCAACGTACCCTGCCCGCCGACGCCTGCGATGACCACGCGTATCGTCTTCATCACTCGTCCCTCCCGTGGATGCAGTCGATGTTACACACCTGCGCGCAGACGCCGCAGCCCATGCAGATAGTCGGGTCGATACTCGCCTTCTTCTTAGCCTCGTCGAAGTTGAGGCCGGGGCACCCGAATGTGCTCAGGCAGAGCTTGCAGCCGACGCACTTCGACTCATCGACCACGTAGGGGACGGGGCGCTTCGGCCTCATCTTGCGGATTGCCTCGGTGGCGCAGATGCGCCTGCTGATGACCATGGCGACGCCCTCCGTCTGGAGCATCCTCTTGAACGCCGCCTCCGTCGCCTTAGTGTCGTAGGCGTCGGTGACCTCGATGTGCTCTACTCCCACCGCCTTGGCGATGGCCTCGATTGATATGCTCTTCGTGGGCTCGCCGGTCGCCGTCTTCCCCGACTGGGGGTTGGGCTGGAACCCGGTCATCGCGGTGACGCTGTTGTCTGCGACCACCACCTTGATGTTCGTCTTCGTCTGAACAGCGTTCATGAGTGCGGGTATGGCGGCGTGGAAAAACGTGCCGTCCCCGATCCAGGCGATGGTGTCGACGCCCACTTGGCTCATTCCCTGGCTTACGCCGAGGCTCGCTCCCATGCAGAAGTAAGTATCCTCGTAACTCATCGGCGGAGCCCAGGCGAGGCCGTAGCATCCTATGTCGCCGTTCATGACGATCTTATGGAGGTCCCCCTTCACGGCCTTGACGGCGCGTTTGAGAGCGTAGATGCTCGGCCTGTGCGGACAACCCGCGCAGACCGTGAGCATCCTACCGAAGATCATGTCCTTTGCCTCCCTCTCCACGTCGGCGCGAGGGTTAGCCGGAAGCTTTTCGCCGAGCATCTCGGCGATGACGCCGTCCACCGTGAGGGGCATCAGCTCGCCCTCGCCAGGGAGCTTACCGTTGATGCGCCCGTAGAGTTCTACCCTCGGATTCGCGTCCTTTGCAAGCGCCTTGACATGAAGCTCCACGAACGGGTCAGGCTCCTCTGTGACGAGAATCTTTTCGACGCCCTTGAGGAGCTTCGTAATGAGCCCCTCGGGGAGGGGGTTTGAGGTACCGAGCTTGAGGACCGCGACTTTATCCTTGGCGCCGAGCTTGACGAGGGCATCCATGACGTAGTTGTACGTCTGCCCCGTCGCTATGACGCCGACCTTCTCCTTCCCCGTCATCGCCAGCTTGTTCAGCGGGGATGAGTCGAACTCTACCTTGATCTTGGCGATCTTCTCGTTCGCCTCCCTCTCCCTGCCGTAGAAGAGCCTGTCGAAGCCCGCCACAACGTAGCTGAACTGCTCGAAGTCGAACTTCGCCTCCCTCTCGAGCTTCTGGAGCTTGCCGAGCTTGACGTTGCTCCTCATGTGGCTGACGCGGGTTACGGTGCGGAGCATGACGGGGAGCTGGTACTTCTCAGATAGCTCGTAGGCGTAGACTGTGAAGTCCTTGGCGTCCTGTGGGTCGCTTGGTTCGAGGGCGGGGACGCAGTTCTGCTTTGCGAGCCAGCGCTGGTCCTGCTCCTGCCCGCTGCTGTGCTGGCTGGGGTCGTCGGCGCTGACGAAGACGAGGCCCCCCTTGACGCTGCGGAGCGCCGCCATCTCCATTATGTCGAGCGCCACGTTGAGGCCGACGTGCTTCATGCTCACAAGGCCGCGCTGGTTGCACATCGACGCGCCGTAGGCGACCTCGAATGCGACCTTCTCGTTCGTCGACCACTCGAAGTGGATGCCCATCTCTTTCGCGACCTCCGCGAGGGTGTTGCCTATCTCGGAAGCCGGCGTCCCCGGGTAAGATGCGGCGATCCTGATGCCCGCCTCAAGTGCGCCGCGGACTATCGCCTCGTTACCCATGAGGAGCACCGTCTCCCCCGGCTTATCCATGGTGACTGGGTTGCTCATTAGGTAGCCTAATCACTGAACCATTTATTAATCCTCATCCCTCACCATCCTTCATGGCTCTAAAGAAGAGGAGGCTCGGCAAGACCGGGCTGCAGGTCACCGAGATGGGCTTCGGCGGGATACCCATACAGAGGGTCTCCGAGGAGGAGGCAATCAGGGTCGTAAAGCGGTGCTACGAGCTGGGCATAAACTACTACGACACCGCCCGCGGCTACACGACGAGCGAGGAGCGCATCGGCAAGGCACTCGACGGCGTCAGGGAGAACGTCTACATAGCCACGAAGAGCCACGCCAAGACCGCGAAGGAGATATGCGAGAACCTAGAAACCAGCCTCAAGAACCTACGCACCGACTACCTCGACCTCTACCAGCTCCACAACGTCACCGAGGAGGGTTGGAAGACCCTAAACGCCCCCGGCGGAGGCTTCGAGGAGCTGCTGAAGATCAAGGAGGAGGGCATCGCCCGCCACATAGGGGTGACGAGCCACAGCCCCACATTCCTCACCCGAATCGTGGGTGAGGGCAGCCCATTCGAGACCATAATGGTCGGGTACAACTACATCGCCCTCGAACCCTCGAAGGAGCTCCTCCCCGCCTGCAAGAAGATGGACGTCGGCACGATCATAATGAAGCCCTTCGGCGGCGGCGCGCTCACAAACGCGCGCACGGCACTGAAGTTCGTCCTCGCCGACGAGAACGCCAACCTAACCATCCCCGGGATGCAGAGCGTCTCCGAGGTCGAGGAGAACATCGCCGTCTGCGGCGGGAGCCTCACACTCTCCAAGGACGAGCTCGACTCGATCGAGATGGACCGCGCCGTCCTCGGCGACGAGTTCTGCGCCGCCTGCGACTACTGCCAGCCCTGCCCAGTCGGCATACCCATCAGCTTCGTCCTCCGCACCGAGATGAGCAGTCTAAGGCGCATGGGCTGGACCGAGGGCACAATAAAGCAGACCAGGGATACGGCGCCGAAGGTGGCGGCCTGCCTAGACTGTGGCGCATGCGAGACCCGCTGCCCCTATCAACTCCCCATCAGGAAGCTGCTCCCAGAGAAGATGGACGCCCTCCTTAAGCGGCTAGAAGAACGAAGCATCCCCTAAACAACAGGTTTTTCAACAATACTTCCCAATAACCACCAGAGCTTGTTATGTCCGCTAAAGAGCATCAAGAGAAAATGATAGAAGAGCTTAAGGCAATCAGGGAGCTGCTCACGCCAAAACCGGCTGCCGCATCCCCTGCGCCTGTAAAGAAGACGTTTTCTCAGGAGTTCATGGATTTCCTAAACAAGTACGGCGTCATAGGGCTCGCCATAGCATTCATCATAGGAGGCGCCGCGGGGAGGCTCGTCACGGCTCTAGTAAGCGACCTGTTGATGCCAATCATCGCCGTCATAATCCCTAATGGCGATTGGAGAACAGCCGTCACTCAGGTGGGCCCCATAAAATTCCTCCTCGGCGATTTTCTGGGCACACTCGTGGACTTCATCGTCATAGCCCTCATAGTCTTCCTACTCATGAAGCAGATCTCGAAGACCGGATTCAAGTAGAAACAGGGAAAGTGGTAAAACTACCTTCCACCCCTCTTTCACCGTATGAGTATCTCAAAGGTTTTCGCGGAAGCCGATAAAGCGTCAAAGGAAGTGGCCGAGCTCACATCAGGGCTTGTCAAGTTCAACAGCGCCCACCCCGAGGGGCGCACAGACGAGATAGTGCCCTACATCGCCGAGTACTTCGCCAAACACGGCATAGAGCACGAGGTCCACGCGACGGACCCCAAGAAGCCGAACATCGTGGGGAAGCTACCCGGCAAGTCCAATCATAAGGTCCTCTGGGTTGGGCACATCGACGTAGTCCCCGAGGGGAAGCCTGAGGCGTGGAAGTACCCCGCCTACGACGGCGTCATAAAGGGCGGCATCGTCCACGGCAGGGGCAGCAGCGACATGAAGGGGAGCTGCGCCGCCGCCATGGTAAGTGCACGCATAATGAGCAAGATGAGGCTCCCCAACCCGGTCGAGTTCTGGTTCACTGCCGACGAGGAGATCGGCGGCGGCGCCGGGGCGAAGTGGCTCGCCGAGTCGGGTCGCTTCAAGGGTGAGGTCTGCGTCATCGGCGACGGCAACGGCGGTGGCGCCGCGAACCCGAGCATCGACCTCGGCTGCAAGGGGGGTGCGCAGACGCGCCTAGTCGCCAAGGGCAAGACCGCCCACGGAAGCACCCCGTTCCTCGGAGACAACGCCATCACCAAGCTCATCAAGGTAATCCCAGAGGTCTACAAGATAGGCAACTACAGGCTCGAACTCCCCGAGGACCTAAATAAGCCCATCAGGGACAGCGTTAAGTTCTACATGAGTGAGGCGAAGACGCCCGAGTTGCAGAAGGCCGTGAGGCGCCTCTTCAACTACCCCTCTGTCACCTGCAACATGATCAACGGCGGCGTCAAGATCAACGTCGTCCCCGACTACGCCGAGGCCGAGTTCGACATCCGCCTAACCCCCGGCGCCAGCGTCTCCGCCGTGAGGAAGGAGATCGACAGCATAGTCAAGTCTGCTGGTGTCCCCGGCGTCGAGGTCGCGTCGGGGCGGGAGACGCATGCAAAGGCTTCAGGTAAGCTCGGTGACCAGGCGGGCTTCTACGAGAGCCCGGACACGGTCTTCGCCAAGCAGTTCACCAAGGCTATCAAGAAGGCGACGGGGAAGAAGCCGGGTATGAAGATACTCACCGGCGGAACCGACGGCATAAGCACGAGCAAGATCGCTGGCATACCCAGCCTCGGCTACGGCACGAGCATCAGCGGAGTCGCCCACCAGCCGAACGAATACATCACCGTCGAGAACCTCGTCCTCGGCATAAAGGTCTACGCCGCCTTCCCCATCCTCTACAAACCTTAATCCACCATACCTAACATTTTCCCCCCAATTCCCACCACTACAAACCATATACAACCGAGAACGACCAAACGCAACCCCCATTCAAACCATTTTATGAGCCATTTACCGAAAAGAATCCCGAAAAAAAGGCCATTTGGACAACCGTCATCCGGGGGATCGCGGCTTCGCCACTATCTCCCTGATCTCAAGCTCGTAGAACTTCCTCGGGTACGCCGGTTTGACGACTATACAGGTGTCCGTCCCCGTGGACGTTCCCGCGATGGCCATGACCTCCCGGTCCATGGGGATCAGCCCCGCGTCTGCCGCCATGAGTGTCACCTCGACGCAGACCTTCATCCCCTGCCCGAAGCGGTACAGCGTGTCCCGCACAACCTCCTCTATGCTCTTCCCACCGCCCTTCTCAGTGAAGCTGCTGGCGACGCCGTCGCCCAGGGCGTGGCTAGCCACGAGGGGCCTTATGCCCGCCTTCTCGAGGCGCTTCTTCTCCTCTTCGGTGAAGCACCAGCCGTTCTCCCTGTAGCCCTCGCATATGCCGACGGCCACAAGGTTGAGCTTAGGGTCGGCGAACACCTCCTTCGCCCTGATGGCGGTTCCCCCGTGGGTCGTCGCCACGACGACGTCCCTTATCTTCAGCTCCTTCGCCCGCTTCTTCGCGGCTGCGAGGACGAGTTCGGTGTTCTCTGCCCCGGTCGAGTCGCAGTATAGGATGGTCTTCTCCAAAATCTTCGCACCTGGTAGGATGTGTGTTCGTTCTCGGATAAGTTGATCTACGGTGGCGCGGCCGGCAGGATTCGAACCCGCGACCATGGGCTCCGAAGGCCCACGCTCTATCCGCTAAGCCACGGCCGCACCAGCAGGGATGGGCGCCTCAACGCAATTAAGCGTTACCACCACCGGGCGAATCCATAATAAGCCAGCGCCTGACGAATACAACAAAAGGGTGCCCCGATGCCCGAGGAGAGACTCATAAAGGCCGCGGAGATATCCGTCTTCGCTCACGCCACCGAGGACGAGGAGAAGGTCAAACAGGCAGTAAAGAGACTGGCCAAATACGAGCACGTTTTCGAGTCCCAGCGCCTCACGGGTCACTACGAAGACCCAATAACCCTGCTCACTTCAAAGACCACCAAGAAGAAGGAGGCAAGTGACCTCCTCGCAAACATCGTCGACAAACTCTCCCGCCTCGACAGGGAGACTCTCCTGCAGGAACTCCCCAACCGCGTCGACCCGCAGGGCTGCCTCTACCTCCGTCTGGACAAGCAGAAGGCGTACCACGGCAGGGCGGTCCTCAACGAGAACGACTCAATCAGAATAAAACTAAAGTTCCAGCTCCCCCACAAGGCCGATCCGGTCGTCGTCATACGCGAGTACATCATCAACCTGGAGGATGAGGGCGAGGAATGAGGCACTACGTCGACCTACACCTGAAGCCCTCAACTCCGGAGCAGGCGAAGGAGATGGCCCTACTTGCCTCTCAGCTCGGGTACAGGCACGTCGCCACGACTAAGCCACCCGCAGACCCTTGTGAGAGGATCACCACGGCGACCCGGATAGACATCGACGCGAAGAGAGGCAGGGAACTCCTCGAAGCCCTCAAGAGAAGCAGGAGGAGATACGACGTCGTCGCGGTCAGGTGCCTCTCCAAAGAAGTGGCGAGGCAAGCCGCCAAGGACGACAGGGTGGACATACTTCTATTCCCCGACGACCCCGCCCAGAGGAAGCATAACTGGCTCGACCACCACGAAGCCGGGCTCATCGAGGGCACGGGGCGCGTCTACGAGGTAAACGCCTCAGACCTACTAGCCACAAGCCCGACTCGCCTATCCAAGGTGATAACCCTGATCAAGCGGGACCTAACCGTTGCCATGAGGCACGACATACCCGTCGTGTTGTCGAGCGGCGCTTCCACCCCACTCGCCATGAGGGAGCCGAAGGCGCTTACTGCACTCGCCAGCCTCCTCGACGTGGACGAGGACTACGCCGCCGACATGATCTCCACAATACCCGAAGCCATCATTGAGAGAAACCACGCCAAGGTTGAGGAGGAACCATGATGCCCGTCAGGGGAATCAGGCGCAGATACCTACTCTTCAACGTCACAACAGGGTCTACCCCGGAGGAGAAGGCGATCTGGGAGACCGTCAGAGATTCCATCCTCACACTCTACGGGGTGAAGGGGCTCTCCCTCATAGACCCGAACCTAATAGAGTACAACGAGGAAACCAAGAATGGCATCATAAGGTGCACTCACGACACTGAGAGGTTCCTGAGAGCCTCACTCGCCTCAATAGTAGGCATAACGGATGCACCGGCCGCCTTCAGGGTACAGAGAACCAGCGGCACAATCAAGGCACTCCGCAAGAAGGCCGGGATAGAGAAGCCGAAAAAAGAAGCCGATAAGTGAAATAGAGAAGTATTTTTATTCCTCCTGATACTTGACAAGGTGGAATCGCCACAGAGACGTGGGAAGGAGACTGAAAGAATGATAATACCCGTGAGATGCTTCTCATGCGGGAAGGTCATAGGCGACAAGTGGGAGCCCTTCACAAAGCGTGTAGAGGCAGGAGAGGAACCCGGAAAGGTCCTCGACGACCTCGGCGTGACCCGCTACTGCTGCCGCCGCATGATACTCTCCCACGTCGAGATCATAGATGACGTGATCAAGTTCCACGAGGGACAGAAGAACCTAGAGGTCAAGGGAGGAAACTAGTTGGAGCCGGAGAACGAGGCACAGCAGCCGATCAACGAGAACCTACTGCTACCGCAGGAGGTCCTACTATCAGCGGGCGTCCACATCGGGACACGCGTGAAGACGAAGGACATGGAGCCATTCATCTACAAGGTCCGCCCAGACGGCCTCTACGTCCTCGACATGGAGCAGATGAACGAGCGCATAAAGGTGGTCGCGAAGTTCCTCAGCAGAATGAACCTCAGCAAGGTAGTCGTCGCCTCTAGCAAGCGATACGGGAAGAGCCCCGTCGAGATGTTCTGCGAGACCGTGGGCTGCAAGGCCTTCACAGGCAGGTTCACCTCGGGCACATTCACGAACCCCGTCTACTCGGGCTTCTTCGAGCCCATCACCGTCATAGTCACAGACAGCCTCGCCGACGACCAGATCGTCATTGAGGCAAGTCAGTGCGGCGTGCCCGTCATCGCCCTAGCCAGCACGGACAACAGCAAGAGCAACGTCGACCTCATCATCCCAATGAACAACAAGGGTCGGCGCGCCCTCGCCATAGCCTTCTGGCTCATAGCACGCGAGATACTAAAGGAGCGCAAAGAGCTGCCCGCCAGCGGCGAGATGAGGTACAGCATCGACGACTTCGAGACGAGTTAGGAGGACCCAAAGTTGTCGGTGAGGCGCCCCTACGTCGCGGGGAGCTTCTACCCCCGCGATCCAAAGCGCCTAAGGAGCGACATCGAATCCTGTTTTAAACATGCCCTTGGACCCGGTAGACTGCCCGCCGAGGGCCAGAAGCCCCGGACCATCACGGCACTCATCTGCCCGCACGCGGGCTACATGTACAGCGGACCCGTCGCCGCCCACAGCTACCTCGCCCTATCCGAGGAGAAGGCGCCGGAGACCGCGGTCATCCTCTGCCCCAACCACACCGGGCTCGGCAGCGCCGTCTCACTCATGGGAGAGGGTTACTGGGAGACGCCCCTCGGGAGGGTGAAGATCGACGAGGACCTATCGAAAGCCATCTTCAAGGCCTCCGGCATGATAGACATGGACGAGTCAGCCCACCAGTACGAGCACTCCATAGAGGTCCAGCTCCCCTTCTTGCAGTACATCTACGGCTCATCCGTCAACATCGTCCCCACCTGCATGGGATTCCAGGACCTTGAGACGAGCAGGAACGTGGGTGAGGCAATAGCCGAGGCATCGAAGAGTAGGAGCGTCGTCGTCATCGCCTCGACCGACATGACCCACCAGGAGCCCCAGCAGTCAGCGGAGAGGAAGGACCGCCTCGTCCTCGACGCAGTCGAGGCCATGAACGAGGAACTTGTACAGGAAGTGGTCAGCAAGAACCGGATCACGATGTGTGGCTATGGCCCCGTCTCCGCCGCCCTCGTCGCCTCGAAGAGGCTCGGAGCCGACAGGGCAGAAATCTTATCATACCACACGAGCGGGGATATAACGGGTGACCGGGGGGCGGTCGTCGGATACGCCTCTGCGAAGATCACCCGAGCGGTGCATTAAATGAGCGCAGAGGCGACGGCCCCGGGGAAGATAATCCTGTTCGGAGAACATAGCGTGGTCTACAAGGGACCAGCAGTACTCCTAGCCGTAGACCGTCGGGCGAGCGTCGTCGCCTCGAAACGCGACGACAAGAAGATATACATAGACTCCGAGGACCTCGGATTCTCCGGCTACTTCGAGGACGGCAACTACGCCGCCTTGACCGGGAAGGCTTGGCGCGGGAGAAACATGGCGGCCCTCGACGTGGCGGCTAGGAAGGTCCTGTCACAACTCGGCGTCGAATCCGGCGTCAACCTCAAGGTCCGGAGCATGATACCCATCGCGGTAGGCCTCGGCTCATCCGCAGCCGTATGCGTCGCAACCACCGCGGCCGTCGGGGAACTCTTCGACGGTAACCTCACCAGGGAGGAGATATCTGAACTCAGCTTAGAGGGGGAGAAGGTGATCCACGGCAACCCGAGCGGTGCCGACAACAGCATAGCCACCTACGGGGGCATAATGAGGTACGAGCGGGGCGTCGGCCTGAAGAGGCTGCAGCTGAAGGAGCCACTACCCTTCATCATTGGGAACACACGGAAGAAGCGCTCCACCCGGAACATGGTCGAAGGCGTGAAGGCGCTCAAGGACAGGAACCCCGAGGTCGTCGACCCCATAATCTACACGATGGCCGGCTTATCCCAGGTCGGTCTGGATGCCCTGCTCCGTAGGGACACCCAGAAACTCGGAGACCTAATGAACCTCAACCATGGCCTCCTCGCCTCGATAGGGGTCTCAACCATAGAACTCGATGATTTAGTTTACGCTTCTCGGCGTGAGGGCGCCCTCGGGGCGAAGCTCACCGGCGCCGGGGGTGGGGGGTGCATGATCGCGCTCGCGGAGCAGGAGAAACTGAGCAGGGTCGAGAAGGGAATCAGGGCCGCCAGGGGTCACTCGATGAGGGTAAACCTCACGGACGAAGGCGTCAAGACGAGGAAGATCAAAGATGGAGATCCTTAAACTCGGTGGCTCGGTCGTCACCCAGAAGGACAGGCCGAAGACGCCGAACACCGAGGCGATAAAGAGACTCGCGTCCGAGGTTGCGACCGCTGGCCCGAGGCGTCTCGTGGTCGTCCACGGCGGGGGTTCCTACGGCCATCCCTTGGCGAAGGAGTACGACATATCCGCAGGATACTCGTATCCGAGACAGCTAGCCGGATTCTCACTCACCCACCAGGCCATGGTGGAGCTGAACAGGATCGTGGTCGAGGCGTTCCTCGACGCGGGTGTCCCCGCCGTCTCGGTCGCCCCATCCTCATTCATAGTCACGGAGGACCGCAGGATGGTCGACGTGGACTTCTCCGTCGTCTCACGGGCGGTCGAGTCGAATCTGGTGCCGGTGCTCTACGGGGACGCGGTGCTCGACTCCGCCAGAAGGTTCACCATACTCTCCGGGGATCAGCTCGCGGCTCGCCTCGCAACTGATCTGGGCGCTAGCCGAATAGTATTCGGCGTCGACGTGGATGGCGTCTACACGGCTAACCCCAAGCTCGTGAAGGAGGCCAGGCTCATAGAGGAGCTCTCACTGGGTCAGATGCAGGGGATGATACGCATCGGTGAGGCCCTGTCGACGGATGTCACGGGGGGGATGCTTGGGAAGATTAGGGAGGCGGGCGCCGCCGTCGACGCCGGGGTCGAGGTCCAACTCGTCAACGCCCTCAAGCCGGGGGTCATACTCGGCGCCCTCCGGGGGGAGAAGGTCTCGTGCACGTGGCTGAGGAGATGATTGTATGAGCATCACGAAGAGGAAACAGAGGCACATCAGGGTCAGCCTCGACGAGAACGTCGAGTCAGGCATATCCACGGGCTTCGGCGACGTATCCCTCGTTCACAGGGCGGTGCCAGAGATCGACCTCAAGGACGTCGACACGAGCACCGAACTATTCGGTAGGAGGCTCTCCGCCCCCCTCATCATCTCTGCCCTAACCGGCGGGACCGAGGAGGCCGAGAAGATCAACAGGACCCTCGCCACCGTTGCCCAGAGGCTCGGAGTAGGCATAGGCGTCGGCAGCCAGAGGATCGCCATTCAGCAGCCCGAGGTGGAGAGGACCTTCCGCGTCGTGAGGGACTCCGCCCCTGATGCACTCGTCATAGGAAACATAGGGTGCCCCCAGCTCAGCTTAGGCTGGGGCGTCGAGGAGGCCAGAAAAGCCGTCGAGATGGTCGAGGCGGACGCACTCGCAGTCCACATGAATCCCCTGCAGGAAGCCGTGCAGGTCGGCGGCGACACAAACTACATGGGAATAGTGAAGAAGATCAAGTCGCTGACGGCCCACCTCGGGGTCCCCATCGTGATGAAGGAGACCGGGGCGGGCATATCCTTCGAGGACGCACGCAGGCTCGAGGCGGCCGGTGTGGCGGGCTTCGAGATAAGCGGACTCGGCGGGACGAGCTGGGCGGCAGTCGAATATCACATAGCCCGCGAGGTCGGCGAAGACAGGCAGGAGTACCTCGGGAAAGCGCTCTGGAACTGGGGAATACCCACAGCCTGCAGCCTGGTCGAGGTCAGGACCGCTTCAAAGGGGAAGGTCATAGCCTCGGGCGGACTCAGAACTGGCCTCGACGCTGCGAAAGCGCTCGCACTGGGCGCAGACACCGTTGGGATGGCCAAGCCCTTCCTGCAGAAGGCCGTGGAGGGCGAGGAAGCACTTGAGAAGCACATAGAAACCATTATCACCGAGACCAAGATCTGCATGTTCCTCGCGGGGGCGAAGAACCTCGCGGAGATGCATAGGGTCCCGGCGGTCGTCACGGGCTGGTCCGCCGAGTGGCTCAGGGCGAGGGGATTCGACCCCACCCTCTACGCCCAGAGGGGTAGGTAGGACAGCTTTTATTTCCGTCGCGACCTGCTACCCAGTGGTTACCATGTCGAGCGGTGACGCGATAAAGAAGAAACTTGTTGACAGCGCTAAACCGGTTGACTCATTCATCGACGAGATACTGATGCCGAGGAGGCCAAAGGTCCTCTATGACGCTTCAAGGCACATCGTCTTGGCTGGCGGTAAGCGTCTCCGGCCCTTCTTGACGCTGAAGGCGTGTGAGGCAGTGGGTGGGAACCCAGAGGACGCTATTCCCTTCGCCGCCGCCTTCGAGATACTACACAACTTCACCCTCATACACGATGACGTGATGGATAACGACCCGGTGAGGCGCGGCACACCTACGGTGCACACGAAGTGGGGCGTCCCGATGGCGATTGTCGCCGGGGACCTTCTCTTTGCCAAGGTCTTCGAGGCGATGATCGTCTACGCCCCGAAGGGCATGAGCGCCAAACGCGTCAACAAATGCATCGCGAAGGCTACCAAGGCAACCATCGAGATTTGCGAGGGGCAGGTCCTCGACGTATCGTTCCCCAACACGAGCGACGTCTCCGAGGAGGACTACCTCGCCATGGTGGGGGGGAAGACGAGCGCCCTATTCAGGGCGTGCGCTGAGGTCGGCGCGATAGTCGGCGGCGGGAAGACGCGCCAGGTCAACGCCCTGGGTAAATTTGCCTGGGACGCTGGGATCGCCTTCCAGCTCATGGATGATTACCTCGGCGCGACGGCGGACGAGAAGACGCTGGGGAAGCCCGTCGGCAGCGACATCAGGGAGGGGAAGAAGACCCTAATCATGATACACGCCCTGCGTAAGGCGAAGCCCAAGCAGAGGGAGCGGATACTCGCGGTCCTAGGAAACTACTCCGCTACCAGGCAGGAGATCGACGAGATCCACGGGGTACTCCGTGACATCGGATCCATAAACTACGCCCTGAAGAAGGCCAACAGATACATAACGACGGGTAAGAGACGCTTCGACGCCCTGCCTGACTCCGAGGCGAAGAAGGACCTCTTCGCCCTGATCGACTACTTCACTAACAGGAAGTACTGAGTCTGGGCGTCTCCCATTCTCACCGATTTTAGGAAAAGGATAATAGTTTTCCACCTGCCTTATGGGGCGTAGTGGTCTCCTGTGGGGCTTGATTTGGATAGGGTCAGGGAATCTGCGGTCAAGTACGCCGTCTTCAACGCGTCCCAGTACGGGGGGAAGGCGAACCCCGGCTCGGTCATGGGGAGGATATTCGCCGAGTTCCCAGAGGCGAAGGTGAACGCCAAGGACGTCCAGCGCCTGATCGCGGGGGTCGTCGCCGACGTCAACTCCTGGCCCCTAGAGAGGATAATGGAGACCGTGAAGCAGTGGCCGGAGCTATTCGAGGCGAAGAGGGTCGAGGAGAAGAAGACGATGCCGCCGCTGCGGAACGTGGATAAGTGGCCGATGGTCAGGGTGAGGTTCGCCCCGAACCCCGACGGGCCCCTTCACCTTGGGAGTGCCGAGCCCATCATCTTCAGCGACGAGTACGCCAAGATGTACAAGGGGCACTTCATTCTCCGCTTCGAGGACACGAGCGCCGACGTCAAGCCACCGATCCCCGTGATGTATGACTGGATTCAGGAGGACATCAAGTGGCTCGGAGTCGAGGTGGACGAGGTGTACGTACAGTCTGAGAGGCTCGCCATCTACTACGAGTACGCGGAGAAGCTCCTTGGCATGGGCGCCGGGTACGTCTGCACATGCGACTCGGACGAGTATAAGAGGCTCTACATGGCGAAGGAGCCGTGCCCCTGCAGGGATCTACCCCCGGAGGAGCATCTGAGACGCTGGAGGATGATGCTAGACGGCGGCTACAAGCGGGGGGAAGCGGTCGTCAGGGTTAAGACCGATATAACTCATCCCAACCCAGCGATACGCGACTGGCCCGCACTCAGGATATCCATACGATCCCACCCCCTCCGGAAGAGGAAGTACCGCGTTTGGCCCCTCTACAACTTCAGCTGCGCCGTGGATGACCACCTCATGTGTGTGAGCCACGTGATCAGGGGGAAGGAGCACGAGGTGAACAGCGCCCGCCAGAAGTACCTCTACGACCACTTCGGCTGGCAGTTCCCCGAGGTCATCAACGTTGGGCGCCTCGGTCTCGAAGCGGGAATTCTCAGCAAGTCGAAGATACGAGCGGGCGTCGACGGCGGCGTCTACACGGGCTGGGACGACCCAAGGCTCGGGACCCTACGCGCTTTGAAGCGAAGAGGGCTACAGCCCGAGACAATCAGGGAGATAATGATCCAGGTTGGCCCCAAGCCCATCAACGTAACGATAAGCTGGGGGAACATCGCGGCGGTGAACAAGAAGATAATCGACCCCCACGCGAACAGGTACTTCTTCGTCAGGGACCCCGTGGAGCTTAGGGTCAAGGGCATCGAGGGACCTCTCCACGCGAGGCTGCCCCTCCACCCCGATCACCCGGAGAAGGGTTACAGGGAGTACACCGTCCAGCCCGAGGACGGAGAGTGCATTTTCCTCGTCCCGTCCAGGGACCTGTCAGAGGCGAATGGCAAGCTGATCCGACTCATGGGGCTAGTGAACGTCGAGGTGACGAAGACAGGAAAGGTTGCCGAGGCGAGGTTCCACTCCAAGGAGCACCAAGTCGCACGCGAGAAGGGCGCCCCGTTCATCCACTGGCTCACAGAGGGCAACTCGGTCACTGCTAAAATGGTCATGCCCGACGCTTCCGTGGCGGCTGGTCGGGCGGAGAACCTCGTCTCCGGCCTCAAGGTGGATGACATGCTCCAGTTCGAGCGCTTCGGCTTCGTCAGAGTCGACTCTAAGAATCCTCTACGATTCTACTACGCCCACGACTAAACCCCCTTACATAACGTTTAAAAACAAAGAACCGGCGTCTACTATGCACAACTGGAGGAAATGACAGTGTCAACGGATCCTTCGAAGCCGTTCTATGTAAAGTTCCAAGTCCCCAAGGAAGTAGCCGAGGCCGCCTACGAGGCCCTAAAGATCGCCCGCGAGACGGGTAAGATCAGGAAGGGCACGAACGAGACGACCAAGACGATCGAGAGGGGCAAGGCGAAGCTCGTCCTCATAGCCGAGAACGTGATACCCCCCGAGGTGGTCGCACACCTGCCTCTGCTCTGCGATGAGCGCAAGGCAGTCTACGTCTACGTACCCGAGAAACAGCGCATCGGCGAGGCTCTCGGCCTGACGGTGGGCTCGGCCGCAGCCGCTATCGAGGAGACCGGAGACGCGGATAAGCTCGTCGCCGAGATCATCGAGAAGCTCAAGGGCATCGTAAAGTAGGGTGAACCTCGGTGTCCGACGAACAGGAGAGCCTGACGCATGCGACGGTCATCCAGATACTGGGTAGGACCGGGTTGACCGGCGAGGTCATGCAGGTCCGCGTCAGGATCGAGGATGGTAAGGACAAGGGTCGCATCATCACCAGGAACATAAAGGGCCCGGTGAGGATCAACGACCTGCTGCTGCTCAGAGAGACAGAGCGCGAGGCGAGGAAGATCAGGTAGGTATAGGGTATGCCGACTGTCTACAAGTGCGCGTTCTGTGGGAACGATATCGCCCCCGGGACGGGAATAGGCTTCGTCCGCAGGGACGGGCGTGTCCTGAGGTTCTGCGGCAGCAAGTGCAGGAAGAGCAGCTTGAAGCTGAAGAGGGACCCAAGGAAGTTCAAGTGGACGAAGGCCTGGGGCCAGCAGCGCTAAGACTGCACATTTTTAAACGTTTTTCGACTCTTTTCTAGACATCATTCAACGCGTTTGTGGACTCTTTTCGCCGGATGAGCCATGTTTAGGCTTGTTCAAGGTACCCTTATCCTCCTACCTGTTTGGCGAAGCCATTATAGGCTGTGGCGATTCCCATATCGGGATCGGATGTGTATCAGGAGACCCTTGTTATCCTGAAGCCGGATGCCTTGGAGAGGGACCTCGTCGGGGCAATCACCGATCGCTTCGAGAGGGCGGGGCTGAAGATCGTTGATATGCATTATCACCGGAGGGTGAACGAGGCGCTCCTCAGGAAGCATTACCCGGACTCGATGGCGGAGGGGCTGGGTAAGAAGGCGCAGCTAGCAGCCTCGGGCATCGTGGACCCCACCGCCCACGGACTCAAGGTGCTTGAGAGGCTTAGGAAGTACTTCACCCGGAACCCCGTCATAGCGATAAGGCTCGGGGGTGAGAATTCGATAGCTTTGGTCAGGAAGGTCACGGGTTACACGGACCCCGCCACGGCTGAGAAGGGCACGATCAGGGGCGACTACGGCTTGGACTCGATAGCGAAGAGCACCGCCGAGGGGCGCGCCTGCGAGAACCTGATTCACGCGTCGGGTAACCCGGAGGAGGCGAAGACGGAGCTCGCCCTCTGGTTCCCCGAGTAAAAATTTTAACGGTCCTTCTTGCCCGCGATGAAGTCCTCGACCCACTGGTGTGCCTGGTCGTCGGGGACCTGCTGCGGCGGGTGCTTGAAGCTGTAGCTGCTTATCCCGAGTAAGGGTCCGCCTGTGCCGCGGTCGAGGGCGATCTTCACGGCCCTCACGACGTCGATGACGACGCCGCCGCTGTTGGGGCTGTCGTTGACGAGGAGCTTCACGTCCAGGAGGAGTGGGAGGTCCCCGAAGGCCTTGCCGTTGATCCTGATGTAGCAGACCTTGTGGTCATCCAGGAAGGGGACGTAGTCGCTTGGGCCGATCCTGGTGGGGACATCGTATGGGATTAGGCTCTGAACTGCCTGCGTCTTGCTGACGCGCTTCGTCTTGAGCCTGTCCTCGACGGTCATGTTTAGGAAGTCTGTGTTGCCGCCGATGTTGAGCTGGTAGGTGGAGTCGATCTTTACGCCGCGGTCGTAGAAGAGCCTCGCGAGGACCCGGTGGACGATGGTGGCTCCTACCTGGCTCTTTATGTCGTCGCCGGCGACGGGGAGGCCCTTCTTCTCGAATCTCTTCGCCCAGGCGGGGACGCTACAGATGAACTCGGGGATGCAGTTGACGAAGGCGCAGCCAGCGTCGAGGGCCGCCTGTGCGTAGAGCTGTGTGCCCTTGGCGCTCCCGACGGGGAGGTAGTTGACGAGCATGTCGGCGTCCGCCTCCCTTAGTATCTGGGCGACGTCGACGGTCTCTATGCTCTTGTCTACGTGGAACGCCTCGTACATGTGTGGGGCGACGCCGTCGCTTATGGGGCCGGCGTGTACCTTTACGCCCGTCTTGGGGACGTCGCTGAACTTGGCGCAGCAGTTGGGGTGCGCCCAGATGGCGTCCGCGAGGTCCTTCCCTATCTTCTCCTTGTTCACCTCGAATGCGGCGACGAACTTTATGTCCCGTATGTGGTAGTCCCCGAAGTATGCGTGCATAACGCCGGGGATGTCCTCGTCCTTCTCCACGTTCTTGTAGAACTCGACGCCCTGCACTAGGGCGGAGGCGCAGCTGCCGACGCCCGCGATGGCTACCTTGATGACCGTGACAAATCCTCCATAGCGCCCGCGTTATCAATAGGCTCCGGCGATACCCGTTTAAGGGTTTCTCAGCGCCGGACTAGGAGAGTGTCCTCTTCACGACGCCGAGGACGGCCTCGATCTCCTCCTCGGTGTTGAAGAAGTGGCAGGAGACGCGTATCCCGCCGACCCCCGCTGCGTACCTTAGGGCGACGACTATCCCCTTCTTGGCGAGGGCGTTGAAGAGCCTCTGGTTCTCCTCGTGTCTACCCGTAGTGAACGTGACGAGCCCCGTGTGTCTATTGGGCTCACGCGGGGTGTTGACCTTGACCCTGAACTCGCTTAGCCCATCCATCAGGTCCTCCGCGAGTCCCCTGTTCCTTTCATCGATGTTCTTGAGGCCGAGGTCATTGAAGTACTCCAGGGCGGCGTGGAAGCCCCAGATGGCCTCGCTTGAGAGTAGTCCCTGGTTGAACTTCTCCGCCCCCGGGTAGAGGGGGTGGTCCCATGAGGCTATGTTGTCGTGGTCGGGCTTCTCCCAGGGCTGCCCGTCCCGGAAGGCCTCCTCCACCTGGTTGTAGCACCTGTAGGTCGGCTCGTACTTGTCGGCGATCTCCCTCTTGACGTAGAGGACGCCCGCCATGGCGGGGCAGCACATCCACTTCTGGCTGCCGAAGGTGTAGAAGTCGACGCCGTCCCTCGCGGGCTCAGCGAGGACGTTGCCCTGGCTCTGGTAGCCGTCGTCGACGACGAGGGCGCCGTGTTCGTGGGACATCTGCGTCACCGCCTTCACGTCGTGTAGCAGCCCAGAGGTCCACTCGACGTGGCTGAGGGAGACGACGCGTGTCCTGTCGTCTATGGCGGCCTCGAAGCCCTCGGTTGTTATTATGCCGTCTCTGTGCCTGACGCTCCTGATCTCCACCCCCTTCTCCCTCCAAGGCAGGAAGGGGTAGGAGCCCGTCGGGTAGCCGAGGTCCGTTATGACGATGTTGTCACCCCTCTCCAGGCTGATCATTCCCGAGATGGTGTTGATGGCCTGGCTCACCCTGTTCACCCAGGTGAGGTCGCCCTTGTCTACGCCTAGGGCCTTCGCTGCCTCCCCCTTGGCGTCTGGTGCCTTCATCGCCGTGTTCTCGTAGGTGTAGAAGTCCCACCAGTCCAGAGCCTTCTCCTGTACCCTCGCGAGCGCGGGGCCGTGCGCCGCGCTGTTCATGTACCTGAGGTAGGCGAGCACGGGAAACTCCGCCCTGATCTCCTCTATGTGCCCTGCGATGTCCATGGGTAAGGCTGGGCGGATGGGGGATATAATGTTGGGGTGGCTAAGAGGCGCGCCTGTAGGTGCCCGGGCGCGGCGAGAAGATGGTGCCGTCCCTCATCAGGGTGCTTATCAGCTTCGCCGCCTCGCTCCTGTTGACGCCCTCCTCGGCGAGTGCCTCGTAGAGGTCGTCGTCCTTCACAGGCCCCGTCCTCTCCAGCTCCACTATCTTGCCGAGCACCTTCTGGAGCTGCGTCTGCAGGCTCCTGGGCTTGCCCGTGTAGATGATGTCTATGTCTATCTGGCCGGTGGAGACGTCGATGCCTACCTGTTCGAGGCTGCTCTGCATCAGGGTGATGACTGCCTCGGCGTCCTCCTTGGTGACCTCGCGTCGTAGGTGGGCCTTGGCGCGTGCCTCTGCTAGCCTGACTAGGCTCTCAAGCTGGCGCGCCGTTATGGCGACGGCGGATGCCTCGCCTCCCTCCATGCTGGCTGTCCTCATCTTGACGTAGAAGTCCCTGAAGCGGGTGATGACCTCCTCGTTGAGGATGGGGCGGATCCGAGTCTTGGCGTAGCTGATGTACTTCCTGAAGAGCTCCGGGTCGATTGAGGAGGTGATTGTTGAGCCGGCGGTCCTGTGGAGGCCTAGGATGTGTTCAGCCATCGTCGCGTCCTTCTCAGCGTCGGGCACATCCTTGAGGACGAAGATGACGTCGAACCTGCTCAGGATGGTTACTGGGAGGTTGATGTTCTGCCCGATGGTCTGGTAGGGGTTGTAGCGGCCCAGAGTCGGGTTTCCGGCGGCGAGGATGCTGGTCCTGGCGTTGAGGGTCGCGACGATGCCCCCCTTAGCGATGAGCACGATCTGCTGCTCCATCGCAGGGTGTATCGCGCCCCTGTCCTCCTCCCTCATCTTATCGATCTCGTCTATGCAGCAGACCCCCTGGTCAGCCAGTACCAGGGCTCCCGCCTCTAGGACGAAGTTGCCGGTTCCCCCCTCCTTAACGACGGCGGCGGTGAGGCCCGCGGCGGTGCTCCCCCTACCCGTTGTCATCAGCCCCCTCGGCGCTATCTTCGCCGCGAACTGGAGGAGCTGGCTCTTACCCGTACCCGGGTCACCGACGAGTAGGACGTTTATGTCACCCCTGATGCGAACGTCGGGGAGGTCCTTGTTTACTCCGCCGAAGAGTAGGTAGAGTATCGACTCCTTGATGTTCTCGTGGCCGTAGATGCTGGGGGCGATGGACTGGATGAGCCTGCGGTGGACCCACGGGTCCTGAGCGATCTCCTTTATCTTCTCCTCGTCCTCGGGGGAGATGGCGGTCATCTCCGACTCGCGGCCACTCACCTCTATGTGGCTCGCCTCCATCACCATGTCGAATATGCGTAACTGCCCACCTCGCCCGAAGCGCTGGAGAAGGTCGACGCTGCCCACTAGGGTGATCCTGTCGCCGGGACGGGCCTGATCGACGACGTCGTCCTTGAGGTCGACGTGCAGGCTCCTCGGCAGCTGCCCCGGTGGGAGGTCCTCCGGTCTCTCCTGTATCGTGACCCTCTGCGAGTCCATGAAGACCGAGAGCTTCGGCACGAGGTCGAAGCGGGTCTTGCTGTCACAGTGCTCGCACTTGATCGGGGTCTTTAGGGTCTCGCCGTCCTGCTCGACGTAGTTGAGTTCGTTGCAGTTGCTGCATCGGAAGACGGCCTTCATTACCTGTGGTGTCGTGGCGGATGCGCGGACGATTATACCCTGGACCATGACGAGGCGCCCGATGTGCTCTGAGCCTATCCTCCTGAGCTGCGTCACCGAGGGGAGGACCCTGAAGCGGATGTGTATCTTATTCTGCGCCTCGGCGTAGACGAGGTCCCGCTGCCTGAGCTTGTCGTAGACTACGCGGCTGAATAATTCGAGTATCCTGTCAGGGTCCTTCAATACGTCGGCGGCGAGCTCCATGTCGTAGTTGTAGAGGTCTTTGAAGTCGACTATGAGGGACCTGACGCCCTTTATGGGCATCTCCTGTATGGTCTGCTCGTACTTGAGGACGCCCTCGTCCGTGCGGAAGTCCTCTATGAACCGGGTGAAGACCTCCTCGTGGCTTACTTGCTTGGCCATTACCGGGTGCTCAGCCTCCTGGTTTCGCGGCGCCAATGGGAGATGATATGCTCAAGTTCCTGGTAGAGTGCCTGTTCCTCGGGTTGGAGGATGCCGGGCTGGAGGGAGGTCTCGGTTGTGGCTATGCGCGTCACCTTACTTACGCGGCTCTCGACGATCTCCCTGAAGCGGGCGTGTAGCCTGTTGAGTTGCTCCGTCTTGACTGTGTCACCCTCCGCAGCTTTGGCGGCGAGCGCGAGGCTGACGTAGGCCTTGGCGTAGAAGTCCTTCGGCAGCGCCCCTGGGGCTCCACCTGGGTTGAATCTCTCCTTGAAGTGGGTTGAGGTCCACTCCTCGGCGGTGAGCCCCTCCTCGCCGTACTTCGCGAGGCCGGCTTCAACTAGGACGCCGGCGACCCAGAAGGGGGTGGAGAACTCCCTCCTCTCATCCACCTCCTCGATGGTGAGCCCGGGGGTCTCTATCTTCGGAGTCTTCCTGAGCGCCACCAGCTTGACGGGAGTATTCTCGTATTCGAGGAGATTAACGTCCACTGACAAGCCCGGCGACACCAGCAGAAGAATAGCCGGGTGGCTGCTAGTATAACTGTATCCGTAGCCGTGGTTTACACCGGGGAGGCAAAAAACTCCCTCTATGGTTTTAAGAGGAGCCTCGCCGAGGTTAAGGATCGTGCAACCCAACGAGAGCCTAGGGCGCCTCGCCGCAGTCGTGAGGGTGGAGGTAGAGAAATCGGATACCCGCCGGAAGGTGGAGGCGAGGATCAGGGAGTTCCAGGCGGCCCAGGGCGAGGGGGATGAGCGGTGGTTCGAGGAGCTCGTCTTCTGCCTCCTCACCGCGAACTACAGCGCGAGGGGGGCACTCGCCTGCATAAAAGCCCTGAACGAGAAGGGCGTCCTCAGCGACGGCGGCCTAGAGCAGCTCAGGGCTTGCCTTGAGCACAGGCACAGGTTCCCCACTAAGAGGGCCGAGTTCATACTCAAGGCACGCGCCCACAGGGGCGACCTGAAGAGGATAATCACGTCCCAGCCGAGCAGCCACGCCGCCCGGGACTGGCTCGTCGAAAACGTCACCGGCCTAGGCATGAAGGAGGCGAGCCACTTCCTCCGAAACGTGGGCTACCTCGACCTCGCCATAATAGACAAGCACATCCTCACCCACATGGAGGAACAGGACATCATAGAGGAGCGCCCAAAGACCCTGACGAGGAAGACGTATCTGGAATACGAGGCTATCCTGACGCGGGTCGCACGGATGCTCGGGATGCCGCTCGGGGAGATGGACCTATACCTATGGGCGAAGAAGAGCGGGGAGGTAATCAAGTGAGATGAGAATCAACTTCAACGGTGAGACGAGGGAGCTATGGACCCTCTGGAGGGAGAGCGCAGAGGTCAAGATGATCGACCAGCGTCTCCTCCCACACAGATTCGAGATACTCACGCTGCACAGCCACGGGGAAACGGCGGAGGCCATCAGGGACATGGCGGTCAGGGGGGCTGGAGCCATAGGCGTCGCCGGGGGATACGGCGTAGCACAGGCCACCCTCGAAGCCCAGGGGAGGAAGCTCAGGGACTTCAAGGAGTACGTCTCCGGGGCGGCGGACACCCTAAGGGCGACGCGTCCCACTGCCGTCAACCTCTTCCACGCCATAGACCGATGCGTCAAAACCGCCTCGAGGGGGAGCGTCCCAGAGAGGGTCGCCGCTGCCTGCGCCGAGGCTGACAGGATCGCCCTAGAGGACCTCGAAGCCTCGAAGAAGATGGGAGAATACGGCGACGCCCTCATCGAGGACGGCTACAGGATACTCACCCACTGCAACGCGGGTGCGCTCGCCTTCATCGACAACGGCTCCGCCCTCGCCCCCATACGCGTCGCCCACAGATCGGGGAAACACATCTTCGTCTACGCCGACGAGACCCGCCCCCGCAGCCAGGGCGCCAAACTCACCGCATGGGAGCTGCAGCAGGAGGGGATACCCTACGCCCTCATAGCCGACAACGCCGCCGGCCACTACATGCACCGGGGCGAAGTGGACTTCGTCATCGTGGGCGCCGACAGGATCGCCGCGAACGGGGACACCGCCAACAAGATAGGCACCTACGAGAAGGCCGTGCTCGCCCGGGAGAACGGTATACCCTTCTACGTCGCGGCGCCGAGGATGACATTCGACCTCAGATGCCCTAACGGGGATCATATTGAGATCGAGGAGCGGAGCCCCGACGAGGTCAACTGGGTCTGGGGCGCCGACGATGAGGGAAACTACATGAAGGTCCGAATATCCGCAGAGGGCACCACGGCCAAGAACCCGAGCTTCGACGTAACCCCCGCCAAGTACATCACCGGGTTCATCACCGAAGTCGGCGTAATCAAGCCCCCCTTCAAGAGGAGCATCCGCGAGGCCTTCAGGTTGGGAAAGGGCAAGAGTAGCTGACCATACAGCTTATATTTTCCGTGTAGACTCCTTTTGGCGGAGCCCGCCTTAGCTCAATGGTAGAGCATTCGGCTGTAGCTTCCGCCCCGCGGGGCGAAGGCAATCAGGCCTTGAGCAGACACCGAGTGGTTCCAGGTTCAAATCCCGGAGGCGGGACCACTTTTCCCAAAATTTTTTTTTTCCGTTATCATGTGTAGCACGTTATAAGGTGTGCGCGGAGTCCTCAGCACCCGCCCAGCTTCTCCAGATCCCCTATGAGGAGCGGCACGAAGGCCCCCACGTCCGACACTACGCCCACC
>Ga0315275_10000452_pt1 | contig 33791 bp, 30 predicted proteins | sample YL17G03_0_MG_FD_205557 | JGI IMG/M metagenome (GOLD analysis project Ga0315275, IMG submission 205557) | Sediment microbial communities from Yellowstone Lake, YNP, Wyoming, USA - YL17G03_0 | ecosystem: Environmental > Aquatic > Freshwater > Lake > Sediment | place: USA: Wyoming | collected...
CCCTAAAGGACAGGGTTTGCGCAGACCACTGATCAATCTCGCCCTAAATCAGATCCGGATCCACCGCCCGAATTTCCAAGTGCAAAGCCTTGAGCGACAACCGCATATCCACCAAATACAAACCCATCCCCACGATCAGCAGAACCAGGGCCGTGATAAAGCTAGTCTGAGCCAACGCGCTCAGGTTGTTGCCGAAAGCTAGATGGACGTAGATGAGAAATATCGTCAGACCCGTAGAAAAAATCGATCCGATCTCAGCTCCGATCGCCCAGCGCATCAGCAAGGCCCGCGTGTACAAGATGCGAATCTGCCGTTTGAAATGATGGTCGACGTGATGGACATCGGCCGCTGTCCGGCCGGCGCCCCCACCCTCGTCCACGCCGACGCTCTCAGCTTCAATGGCTTTTAGCAGTTCCCGGGTCCGATCAATCGCCCGGCCATAGCGATTCGTCATCGACAAGATGAGCAGCCCAACCCCCGATATCAGGGTCACCGGCGCAATGGATGCCTGCATGATTTGGACAAGTTCGACGGTATTGGGGGTGACATCACCCATGGCTGGCCTCCGTTAACAGGTTAAACGCGGGCCCCACTGGGACACATCCTCAGACGAAGCAGACCTCATTCGGGGCTTAACGAGGCCACTAACTCCCACGCGCCTTCGCTGCCAATAGCCTCGGCCCAGCTCTCCGCCTCAATCGACAAAACCATGCAATCGGCCGGTGAAAACCGCAGGTCCCGGCTCGTCAAATCACAAGCCAGCTCCGAGATGCCGGGGTTGTGTCCAACCATCGCCACCACCGTGTGCCGGGCCGCATCCACCGGTTCGATCAGCGACTTCAGGTCGCTGACCGAACCGGTATAAATCAAGCGATGGTGTTCCACCGCCGTGTCCCGCAGAGCAGTTCCAGCACCAGCCGTCACTCCAGCCCAGGTCTCCTTCGTGCGCGCAGCATCGCTCACCAGTGCCAAGGTCGGAAGCGACTTGGCTTGGACCAGCTGCACACCGAGACCTAAGCTCTGCCTTTGGCCTCTATGGGTTAGGATTCGGGCATGATCTTTGGTACCTAATGCATCGGCATCCACGGCTTTACCGTGCCGGACCAACACTAAATCAAGTCGCATGCCTCCTCCTTTTGGCCGCTGCTCACCTCAATGGTGACGCATATGCGGCGCGTCGGTGGCAATCAGGTCATCACCATGGGGATGATGATCCGTGGTGAAGTGCTTCTCATTCTCAACCTTGACGCTGCTGATGCCGCCGTGCAACTCGCCGCGATCAGCCAGATAGTCTTTCGTGTAGATCCATTTGTCACCCGATAAGCCCGACATGGCATATTCCGGCCCAAGGCGGATAGCATCGACTGGACAGGCTTCTTCGCAAAAGCCGCAGAACACGCAGCGCAGGATGTCGATCTCAAAGCGAACCGGAAACTTCTCGATCTCGTTGCTCGGATGCTGTCCCGCGACGATATGGATGCATTCAGCAGGACAGGCGGTGGCACAAAGAAAACAGGCGGTGCAGCGCACCTGCCCATCATCGCGGCGGGTCAGAAAATGCTTACCCTTGAAACGGTCGCTATAGGTCGCGGGCTGCTCCGGCCACTCAAGCGTCTCCGTCTTTTCCTTGCCGGTGATCTGCACCCAAAAGATCGCAAAGGTCTTCATCATCCCCGTCAGGATGGTGCTGGTGTAGCCAAACGCCATCTGAAACAGATTGGTGTCCCGTGGTGGCAGCGCTACTTTAACGACTCCGGCCATATCGCATCACTCCTTCGCCTTTGATCACTAAACCAAGACCAACTTACAAACTGTGCGCGAATAGGTCGCCAAGTGCGGCCACCACTTCGGTGACATCGCGTGCATCTTCGGAGCCAGCAGGAAACGGATCGGCCAGATCTCCAACCTTTGCCTCGAAGTTAAGATAGTGGCCGCGCTTTTCGGCAAAGCCCTTCATCGGCAGCAGGTGCTTCAAACCAGCGTAGTTGGCAGCGGCGCCATCAATCGTCCACAGCGAGACGAAAGGCAACAGCTCCAATTGCTTAAGCTGGGCCGGTAAGCTAGGAAACTGAAAGGCGACCTCTGGCCCAAGGGCGATCACCAACGGCGGCGCCTGGCGCACCAGCTCGTCAAAGCCATTTTTTACTTCCGACGGCAAACCAGCGGCCTTAAGGGCTTCGCTGAGGCCACGGGTGTTCGGGTTGTGATCACCGCGGTAGAGTAGGCCGTCAAAGGCCTTCAGGTCTTCGGTTGGTTCGCGCCACTGGTAGACTTTGGACACGCCCAGTTTGACTACGAACAAGTCGAACAAGGCCTTGTATTCCTCGCAGGTGTACTGCGCCGACACCAGCAAAGCGACATCTTCCTTGTTGGCCGCCAGCAAGCGACCAACCAGCGCTGCCAGGGCCTCATCGACCGTGGTTTTGCGACGCGCGAAGGTCCCTTCGGCAACCAAGGGGAAGCGTAGCCGCTGCTCCTGATTCAGATGCTTATAGGTGTTGCGCCCCTTATCACACATCCAAAAGCCGTTGACCGCCGACTCGCGCGGCTTCAAACGGAAGTAGCTGCGCACCTGAGGCTTGGCGTAGACGTCGACATGGCAGCCGGTGGAGCAGCCAGGGCAAACCGCCGGCTTGTCCTTGAGAAACCAGACGCGCTGCTTAAAGCGGAAATCGCGCGAGGTAAACGCCCCCACGGGGCAGATATCGACCAAGTTATCTTGGTAGTTATGCTCGATCTTTTTGTCTGGATAGGTACCCACCACGGCGCGGTCGCCGCGATTAAAGATCCCCAGTGCTCCGGTCTTGGTGACTTCTTCCTCAAACCGCACGCAACGGTCGCAGAGGATGCAGCGCTCGGTATCGAGCACTAGCTCGCTGCCGATGTCCAGAGCTTTAGGCTTGAGCACCTTGGGCCGGTCCATCTCGCTTTTGTATTTGCCGACTTCCATATAGTAGTCTTGCAACTTGCATTCACCGGCCTGGTCGCAGATGGGACAGTCGAGCGGGTGGTTGACCAGGTGAAATTCCAGCGCCCATTTATGCGCTTCCTTCACCTCTGGCAGGACCGAGGAGACCTTCATCCCAGGCGTGGCAGTCAGGTTGCACGCGATTTCCAGCTTCGGCCGGTTGTCGACCTTGACTAAACAAAAACGGCAGACGCCGGCGATCTTCAGACCTGGATGCCAGCAAAAATGGGGGATATAGACATCCTTCAGGCGCGCTGCCGCCATCACCGTCGTACCTTTGGGCACGGTGATCTCGCGGTCGTTGAGCGTAAAGGTGACCGTCTCTACCGACCCTTGCCCTTGCGTTGCTTCACTCACTTGACATGACTCCCTGCTGCTGCGGCCTGCGCCAAGTAGGCTTGCAGCTGACCGCTGAATTTTTGCACGTAGGATGTTACCGGCATGGCGCAGGCATCGGACAAGGCGCAGATGGTCTTGCCGCCCATGTGCTTAGCCACCGTCCGCATGCGCTCGACGCTGTCGGGCTTGGCCGTGCCGCCCAAGACGCCGTCCATGATATTGTTGAGCCAACCGGTACCTTCGCGGCACGGTGTGCACTGCCCGCAGCTCTCGTGGGCAAAAAATTCGATCGTCACCTTAAGCAACTCAGCGAGCACCTGACGATCGTCGATAATCATGATCGCACCGGAGCCAAGCATGGTGCCCCTGGACGCCATCGCCTCGTAGTCGAGGGTTAGGCCCTTCACTTCTTCGGGTGTCAGCAGAGGAGCCGAAGCACCGCCGGGGATCAAGGCCTGCAGGCTGCGGCCAGGCAGATAGCCACCGCACTCTTCTTGCACCAGGCGTTCAAACGGATATCCGAGCGGAACCTCGTAGACACCGGGCCTAACTAAGGCGCCAGAGATCGAAAACAGCTTGGACCCAGGACTTTTCTCGGTACCGTACTGACGAAACTCCTTAGCGCCGTGGTTGACGATCCACGGCACATTGGCCAAGGTCTCGGTGTTGTTGACGATCGTCGGCCGGCCCAAATAGCCGGAGACCGCGGGAAACGGCGGCTTCACTTTGGGCTGACCCTTTTTACCCTCAAGCGAGCTAATCAGGCCGGTCTCTTCGCCGCAGATATAAGCGCCCGCTCCCGAATAGTGATCGAGGTCAAAGTCAAAGCCCGAACCGAGGATGTTTTTACCGAGAAACCCAGCGGCGTAGGCCTCTTTGATAGCCTCAACCAGGTAGCCAATCTCTTCTTGAAATTCCCAACGGGTATAGATGTAGCCCTTGTTCGCCTTGATGGCGAAGGCGGCCAGCACCATGCCCTCAATCACCTGATGCGGATTGACGGTGCAGATATGGCGATCTTTAAACGTGCCAGGCTCGCTCTCATCGTTGTTGCAGATGAGGTACTTCGGCCCGGTGTCGCTTTGCGGCACGAAGGTCCACTTTAGGCCCGTGGGAAATCCCGCCCCGCCGCGTCCGCGCAGTCCAGACGCCTTCACTTCTTCAATCAATTGCTCGCGCGTGACGGCACCGCCGAGCACTTTTTTGATCGCGGTGTAGCCTTCCGCGTGCTCGATATACGTCTTCAACGCGCGTGGGTTGGCAAGGCCTTCCGTGCGCAAAATGATCCGAGGTTTATCCTGGGCCATGGTTCACTCCGTTCAACGCTGGCCCCACCTGCGAGGGGTCCTCGGCGTCTCGTTCAAATAAAGCATCTACCGGAAAACGTTCCGCCGCCTAACGCAGCACCGTCGGAGCGTACTTAGTCAGCAGCTGATCGATCTTATCGACCGTGGCATGCTCCACCCGCTCCTTATTGACCAGCATCACCGGCGCACCGTCGCACTTGCCCAGGCAAGGAAACTCTTCTAGAGAAAATGCGCCGTCTTCCCCATGGGCCGCGTCCAAGGCGGCGATGTGCTCGCGGATGCGCGCGATCGCCGGGCGAGCGCCGAGCATATGGCAGGTGATGTTTTTGCAGTAGCGGATCTGAAACTTGCGCACCGGCTTGTCTTTGTAGATGTCGTAGAAGGTGATGACCTCCTTCACGTGCACCCGGTCCAGACCATAAACGGTATGTAGCTCTTCGATATGCTCCGGCTTGATCCAGCCATGCACATCCTGGATCGCATGCAACACCGGCAAAATCGCGCTGCGCCTGGTTTCATAGCGCTTGAGAAATCCTTCGATCTCGGCCTTTAGTCCATCGCCAAACACACTCATCGGTCCAGCTCTCCCGCGATGATATTGATCGTTCCAAGAGCCGCCACCGCATCCGCGATCTGGCCGCCCACCACCATCTCAGGAAAGGCCTGAAAGATGGCAAAGCACGGTGGCCGGCATTTGACCCGGTAGGGTCTGCCGCTGCCATCGCTGACCACGTAGAAGCCGAGCTCACCGTTACCGCCTTCATGCGCGCGGTAGATCTCGCCGGCCTTCGGCTTGACGCCGTGGATCACCAGCATGAACTGGTTCATGAGGCCTTCGATATTGCCGTAGACATCCTGCTTGCGCGGCAAGCAGATGGTTGGATCGTCGACCGAAATCGGTCCCGCCGGAATATTCGGCAGCAACTGCTTGAGGATGCGGCACGACTGGCGGATCTCCTCCATGCGCACCATGTAGCGATCGTAGCTATCACCGCGCTCGCCGACGGGGATGTCGAAATCAATTTGATCGTACAGATAGTAGGGATCCCACACTCGGGTGTCGACGGCGGCGCCGGTGGCCCTTAGGCACGGTCCAGTAAGCCCCCAATTGATCGCCCGCTCCTGATCGATCGAGGCGACGCCGACCATGCGCCGCACGAAGATGCGGTTTTTCGTCAGCAGGACATCGAGCTCGTGGTGCGCCTTCTCAATATCGCCAATAGTTTTGATTGCTTGCTCGACCCACCCAGCCGGCAGATCAAAGCCCATACCGCCGACGCGGGCGAGCGAGACGGTCAGGCGGGCACCGCATAATTTTTCAAACAGGTCGTAGACCTTTTCGCGCGGCTGAAAGCCGAGCCAAAAGTTGGTCATGCCGCCAAGGTCGAGGGCATTGGTCGAGATGCAGACGAAGTGGTCGATGATGCGCGAAAACTCGTCGATGATCATGCGCATGACCTGGGCGCGAGGCGGCACCTCGACCCCCAGCATCTTCTCGATGGTCCGGCACCAAGCATGGTTGTTGATCGGCGCCGAGCAATAGTTCAGGCGGTCGGTATACGGAATGATTTGGTTGTAATCGTGGCTCTCACACATCTTCTCGAAGCAGCGGTGCAGGTAGCCGATCTCCACATCGACCTTTTCGATCGTCTCGCCCGAGAGCACCGCCATAAAGCGCAGAGTGCCGTGGGTCGAGGGGTGCGCCGGACCGATATTGATCCACACCCGGTCCGATAGGTGATCCTCCTCCTCCGCCTGCATCCTGGCGCGATCCTTGGCAAAGGTGTGATCCATCGGGGTCACCAGGGACTGATTGCGATCGGCCGGATAGTCCTTGCGCAGGGGGTGCCCAACGAAGTCTTCGTGGCACAGGATGCGGCGCAGATTGGGGTGGCCGTCAAAGCGCACGCCAAACATGTCAAAGGCCTCGCGTTCGAACCAGTTGGCCGAACGGTAGGCGGACGTCACCGATGGCAGTGAGCCACCATCACCGATCTTGGCCTTGACCCGAAGCCGTCGCTTATTGATGTGGTCGGCGTAGTGGTAGACGACATCGAAGCGATCGGCGCGGTCGGGGTAGTCGACCGCGCACACGTCCATCAGGAACGGATAGTGCTTTTTCAGTTCGCGCGCCACCTCGAGCACAGAGCCGGAGTTGACAACAAAGGTATCCTCGTCGGCATATTGCGGATTGGCGACATACTCCAAGCCGGAAGCAGGAAACCTAGTGGCGATGTCTCGCCCTAGGCCGGCATTAAAAGTCGAAGCGGCTGCCTCTGCAGGTTCCGTCATCTGAGCGGGACTCCCGGTAAGAGCTGGGACTAGTCGGGGATAGTCTAGTCATATTCATTACTTTGCGCGTGGGTACCGTAGCACCCGAGGCCCCTGCAAGCAAGGTGTTTTCCGCCCCATGAGGCGAACTTTCCTTGTACACAAAAGCCCCGCACAGTACATGTGATAAGGCTTTTACCGTTCCGACTCAACAGTCAAAAGGACCACCGATGGGCTCAGCCTCCACCACCAGCGGCATCGACCAGTTTCTCGCCTATCCCATGGGGCCGCGGCTGCGCGCCTATTTAGGGATCGCTGACGACCTCTACCAAGGCAGCGACAGCCAACGTGATGCCAGCGACGCGCAGGCCTTCACCGCGTTTCTCCGCGACTTCCAGCCCGAGCCGGAGGTCGCCGCCGAGCAGACTCCCGATGCCGTCGTCGATCTGCTCGACGAACTCGTCAGCATGGATCTGCCCGAGGCCGTGCTCAATCTCGCCAGCCGCTACGATGAGGCGCTGTTTGTCCACGACTTCCGCGCGCAACTTTCGCTAGGTGTCGCAGCGATGCTGACGGGGCAGCAGGCACAGGCCGAAATACACCTGCGCCTGGCCCAGGAGCTACTCCCGGCTGAGCCAGCGCCGTATATCAATCTCGTGCAAATCCTCTTAAGCCAACAGCGCCTCGACGAAGCCGAGGCCTGGGCCCTGGCCGGCCTCGACGTTGAACCAAACAATTTCACCTTGTGGGACCTCACCGCCGAGATCATGCGCGAACGGCACGGCGAGTATATGCCCGACACCCTCATGGTCTTGGCCACCAAACGCTGCTCATGGGCAGGACTTTCGCTGGCCGCCAATCTGACCTCGACCGGTGACCGCTACCTCAAGGCTACACTTCTTGAAACCCTGCACCAGCAAGGCGAGCGCGATCCTTTGTTCCTCGTCGAGCTGACCGGAGCCTACGGCATCGCCAGCGAGTTCAGCAAAATTCCACCGCTGGTATGGCAAGCTGAGCGCTCGACCACAAAGCCCTTGCCCTGGCAGCTGCATGTCCACTGCGCTCAGGCTCAGATCAGTCTCGGTCAAGGCGAGCCAGCGCTCGACCAGCTGACAAAAGCCGAAGCCGACCCACTGCTCCCTGAAGAAGCCCGCCTGGCGCTGGTTGACCTCAGAGAGGAGGCAACCGCCTTGACCCAGGAAAAAACACCGACCACCTTGCATTGACCTAGCTTTTTTGCAAGTATTTCACTCCGTACCAAAAGGAGTGTGATCGATGAGCAAGTCGGTAATTCAGACGGCGGCGGCTCCTGCCGCAATTGGCCCCTATTCGCAAGCGGTTCGGACGGGCTCCTTACTCTTTGTGTCCGGTCAAATCCCGCTTGACCCCAGCAGCGGCCAGGTGGTGGCAGGTGGGATCGAAGCACAAACGCATCAGGTGTTAAAAAATTTGGCGGCCATTCTGACGGCGGCCAAGGCCAGCCTCGGCGACGTTGTAAAAACGACGATTTTTCTCAAAGACATGCAGCAATTTCAGGTCGTCAATGAGATCTACGGCAGCTACTTTAAGCCGCCCTATCCGGCCCGCGCAACGGTCGAAGTCGCGAGACTTCCCAAGGATGTAGCCGTTGAAATCGAGTGCGTAGCTCAAGTTCCCTAGGTCGACAGCCGAAGGATGGGTTGAGTCAAGAGAAAAAACGGCAATGGCAGTGGATCGATAAACTCATCTGTGCTAACATTAATCTATAAATACAATCAGCCGCCTAGTTCCTCTTTTTGCTGGTGCAAACGTTGAAAGCTACAGCTCTAAAACCTAAATCTTGGCTCACACGGGCGCTGCTCGGCACTGCCGTCCTCGGCGCGGTGATCGTCGCCAAGATGTCGACCGCTGGCTTCTCGGCCCAGGATCTCCACACCCATGTCGAGATCGACGGCGTCAACTACGGAACCTTTGACAAGATTGAAGGCCTCACCCCAACAGCTGCTAACCGCAGCGGCAGTCTGGTGCGTAAGGTCTCTTTTCGTCGCGACTTCGTCACTGACCCATCGCTCTACCTGTGGGCCAAAAACGAAATGCATGGCCGCGCCGACCTCAAAAACGTCCAGGTCATCGTCGAGAATCGCGACGGCTCAGAGGTGTCACGGTATGTTTTGCGCATGTGTCAGCCCCTGTCTTGGACGGTAGAGGCGGCAAACCCGGCACTAGGCGGATTCCATGAGAAAATCGACATGGCGGTTCAAGAGATCGCTGTCTATTGATCCGCGTTTTCTGCGTCACGATTTGCCATTTATCTGCACGCTGACCACGATCATCTCGGTGGCTAGCTGTCAGCTGAGTCGCAAGCCAGACATGGAGCCGCGGCACAGCGTCACCGCCGAAGCGCCGCCATTGATGGTTCGACCACCGTTGGCTCCAGCGGAGCTGACGCACACCGGGCAATTGACCAGCGTCATCATGGCTGCTGTCGGTGAAACCTCCAAGGGCCTCGCCTTTAACGTCTCCGTATCCGATTGCAACGCCCCGGTCGAAAAGGCCGAGGTTCGCCTGAAGACGCAGCTCGAATCCGACTTTGGTAGCCAAACCGTCCACCTGACCCTGCGCGGGAACGAAGGCGCCGAAACGGTACGAGCGGAGATCGAAAGCTTTCGCCTGAGCTTTCCGGTCACCATGGCGGTCAAAGCCAAGTTGGCGGGCGAGGTCTGCAATGCCGTTCGCACCAACTCCCCCGAGTTCGCCGTCGAGCCTAAGATTCTCGAAGAAGCCCGCAGCTGGTTGGCGCAGATCGCGCCTGACTGCGAATCGCTCACGCCGGTCAAAAAGCTCGAGCTTGGCGCTAGCGCCGGTGCCAATGCCACCGGCGGCTGGTACTGCCACCTACCGCAGATCGAACCGGTCACCGCCAGGTCCGACCTGAACCGGATGCAGACGCTTATGATCAAACGCTGGAGCCGGCAGCCATATCTCCTGACGCGTCGTCTGGCTATTGGCATCTCGCTCGCCAATGCTCTCGAAACGACCGATCAAGACGATCACCGCCTCAACACCTTTTGCCGCGTGATTCAAGCATCGCTCCCGATCGAGCTGCCCGCCACCATTGCCAGCAAGCGCTGGCAAGCCGCCGTCTGCGGCCAAGACCTCGGCCATCGCCTGACGGCCGCCCGCTTTGGCCTGGCCAAAACAGTGGCCGAGATCGAATTCATGCAGCAATTGTTTGACCGCACCAGCCGCCTGGGCCTACTGACGCTGCGTATCCCGAATGCCGTGCCGCACGGACGCGACGTGTTGGTCACTTTGATTCCCCGCAGCGACGTTGCCGACAATGTCGCCCAGCAGACACGCCGCCTCTGGCAAGGTGACCCTAGTCACGGCACATCCGCACCCAGTGTGGAGGCACCAAGGTCGTGCTGGCATCCCGTCTTCGCTGAAGACACTGGGCTCCTCCGCCTAGCTCGCCAGCTCGCCCTGACCGGGGAAGCTCCGAAGGTCGCCTGCGAAGAGTCCGACATGGTGCCCAACCTCAGCTTCTCACCCGATCGTTATTTCGCTGAAAGCATCACCAGCGAAACGGAATTCATCATCCCCAACGCTCGCGCCAAAACACTGCGCCTACCGATTGGCCGCTACGCCTACAAGCTGCGGTTGATGCCGGAAAACCAAGAGGATTGGGACGATGCCTCTCAGGTCAAAGAGGGTGCCGCCGGCGAGATCGTGTGGGACGCCAAGCGGCCGCGACCGGTGATCAATACCTGGTAGGCTGACCTTGTTTATGCCGTACCGGGGGCTGACAGCAGCTTGCAGTAACCATAAATAAGACTAGTCAAACCTGATCATCAAGATCTACATTTCCTTTTGATTTAGCCACCAAGGAGGTCCCCATGCTTCTCACAATTGGTGAACTGGCTATCGCAATTGGAGTGTCTGTCGTGACCCTTCGTCGCTGGGACAAAGCAAACGTGGTCACGCCTCAGCTGCGAACTGCTGGCGGACACCGACGCTACTTACTTGCCGACGTCTTGCACAAACTTGGTGCCGCCCCGAATGCGGACCAGAGTGCAGAGACTGCTAGGGTGGTGGTCGGGGATGCTCGTGTGTCTTATTTTGATGAAAAACAGGATTTGGTGCGGCAGAAGGAGCGACTTGAAGCGTATTTGGATGGTGAGCCGCGGGCGTTGATCATTACGGACCTTGGTAGCGGTTTAAATTTCAAAAAGCGAGGGCTGTCACGACTTATTAGCCTGATCCTGTCTGGCCGCGTTGAGCGGCCTGTCGTGACGCATAAGGATCGGTTATTGCGCTTTGGCTTTGAACTCATCGAGCAGCTAGTCGTAGACAATGGCGGCAGGATCGAAATTCTTGAAGATGTCCGTGGTAACGAAGAGGTCGAGTTTGCTAAAGATGTGTTGACCATCATCACGGTCTTCTCGGCCAAGCTATATGGACGTCGAGCACATCAAAAAAAGCAGCAGGCAGCTTAACACCCGGGTCATGCGGAGAGCAGAGCAGGTTGGCAAAAAAGGCAAAAAAGACTGACCTTGCGGAAAAGGCTCCGACCAAATTCGCAAATATCGCATTCAAGACGGCTTTTATCCCTGCTTCAAACGAGCAGCGACAGAAGTTAGAGCAAGGTTTTGGCACTGCCCGCTTCGCTTTCAATTGGGCACTAAGTACATGGGAAGCAAACCGCGCGAGCGACCAGAAGAATTCCTTTATGGGCCTACGCAACACTTTGAATAGCATCAAAAGGGAGCAGTTCCCTTGGATGACCGAAGTCCCTAAAGACATCCCGGCCGAGGCCATTCGCGATCTCTCCACGGCCTTTAAAAACTTCTTCGATAAAGGAACCAAGGCGAAGTACCCTAAGCGCAAGAAAAAGGGCAAGGCCAAGTTCTCGTTTCGCTTACCGGGGGACCGTTTGCGATACCGCGAAGCCATCCGTGACGACGGCACCGCGGTGACTGAAGTGTATCTCTCCACCATCGGCTGGGTCCAACTGCGTGAACCGCTGATCGCAGTCGGACGCATCATCTATGTCACGGTGTCGCGACGGGCGGACCAATACTTCGCCTCCTTTTGTATGGAGTATGAGCCGATCAAGCGTACGCGCCGAGTCACCAAGCCCATGTCCGTGGGGATCGATTTGGGATTGGTCCATACGCTGACGCTGTCGAGCGGCGTTAAAATCGAGAGCCCGCGTAGCTTGTCCCGCTTTGCGACGCAGCTGGCCAAGGCTAACCGCCTCTTACACCGCAAGGTTAAAGGCTCAAACAACCGCCGCCGCGCCGCTCGCAACGTGGCCAGGCTGCATCGGAGGATCGCCAATATCCGCCGCGACTTCACCGAGAAGGCGACGACCAATCTGCTACGAGCCTACGACGTCATCGGTGTCGAGGACCTAAACGTTGCTGGACTGCTGAAGAGTGGTCGCTTCAGCAAATCTCTTAGCGACTCGGCGCTTGGTGGTATCACCGCCGCTCTGCACCGCAAAGCGACCAAGTACGGATGCTTAGTGACCGAGATCGACCGATTTTTCCCGTCTTCTAAGAAGTGCCGCAAGTGCCAGGTCAAAAACCACGACCTGACCCTGGCGGACCGTATGTTTCACTGCTCATCTCCAACCTGCGATCACAAGGAAGATCGCGATATACACGCGGCGAAGAATATTCATCATGAAGCTCTAAGCCAACTACCCAGAGCCACTGGGGAAGCCACGCCTGTGGAGATTTGGTCCATACCTACGGAGCTCTCGGGCCCCGTAGGCAAACCGAGTCGGCGAAGCAGGAAGCGGATGCCGCGAGGCGCCGTGACGTCAAATACAGTGCAACGACAAAACCCTAGCGAGTCGGCTCAGCATGTCTGAGCAGATTTGTCAGTGTTGCCTGTAGCGGCTGGAATGCTGCAGCTGCCGGACGCCTTGACGGACGCCCTCCGCGCCTGGTGATGGCGTCCCGCTACGGCAGGCACCTATTGACCATAGTACGTTGCGAAATAGACGATATCTGCTCCGCCGTGCCCAACCAGAGGATTGCGGATGGCAGTCGCAAAGCCGCCGGCAAGGCGAAAGCCGGTAGGAGTGATTTGTACCTGAAAAAGGTTTAATGGATCGCTTCCGGGGTCTGTGCAGTGCATCGTCCAGTTTGGAAAGCTGTCGTCAAAAAAGCAGCTGATGGGAACCGGTGGAAATAGAGGAAATGCCACCGCAACATGGAACAGAAGAGTCTTTGGTCGCCCGCCTAGATTGACCGAGTTTGGGCCAAAAGACACGGTGCCGGACGCTGTTTTGAGGGAGCCGCCGCCAGCGCAAAGTTCGCCGCCGGCCGGGTACAATTGCGTTGCCGGATCGTTGGGTAGATAAGACACCTTGTTGGTCAGGGGATCCGCGAGGTAATCGCCGGGATTACTGGAATTGATACTGGCACCTGCACGCACCCTTACGGCCCGGACATTGATCGTGTTTCCAGGCGTGCAGCGGGCCTGATAGGTCCAGGCTCCAATTTTCTTCCCGGCCGCAGGCAGGAGTGGAAAGACAGAACCCGACGTGGTCATCCCGTTGAGGGTGATGGTACCGCCGGCACAGGCAGCGGCTGGGTTACCACCAAGCGTGGCTTGGCAGGAGGTTGACAGACTGAGCTGTCGCAGCATTGCTGACCGATCTCCACGCAGCTCGACCGTCCGCTGCGCCTTCAGTTGGTTGGTCATCAAGCTCGAAATGCCGGCAGCAACGATCGCCATAAGGCCGACCGCGACGATGACCTCCATTAAGCCAAAGCCCTGCTGGTGCTTTTGATCGCTACCCTTACTAAACATAGCGTCCCCCCCCACATACTACTAAGTATCGGTAGGTCACCCAATTTTCTTAACGTGTCTCCGCAAGATACTGAACTATCTAAGAAAACTCAGGCTAACAGGGGCCAGGCAATCTGCATGGCGGCGCGGCAGTCACAAAGTCAGAGCCAGCCGGGCGGACTCGGGTACACGCCGGTAGGCGCGGATACTCGCGCCAGCTAGGTCTAGGAAGGTGCTGCCAGCGAGATCGTATGGGACGCCAAGCGGCCGCGACTGGTGATCAATACCTAGCAGGGTGACCTTGTTTATGTCATGCCGTGAATCGATGAGCAAAGCGCCTCATTTGACCGCTGGAGCCGGGCTGGTCACCACCGGTGCCACCGGCGCGATCACACCACTCAACGCCAGTGATCCCTTAATCGGATTGCTTGCCGTCTGCGCAGTGACGTCACCATTCCAAGAATAGACGACCTGCTGGCTAGAAACATCAAATCCAACCAACTGATAGGAGCCGGCTGGGATCTGAAAGGTATGCTGGAATGATTGCACACCGCTGCTCACAACGGACGAGAGGCCCCCGCTGGCGGCGGGGCAGGTGGTCGATGTGGTCGAGGCGCTCGCTGGGGCCACAGAGCCGCCAGTTGTCCCGATCTTACCGATGTTACAGGAGTCAACGGTACTACTAGAGCTTGCAACGCTTACGACGCTAGAGGCGCCGTCACAACTGTACTTCGTATAGTCCGCAGTGCCGGATGACTTCGAATACAGACAGAGCCTTAGCGAAGTTAATTTCAATGTGGAAAACAAGTCGAACGACAAATTATAGCCGCTGCTCCCATATAAATCAGTAGGCGGATTGGTGCCGCCCGAGGCGGCCGTCGAATGTGTCACGGTGATACTCTCCGCCGTAATGTCGGGAGCAAACACGTACGTTGTAATCTGCGCGGTGTGATTTGGATCGTTTGGATCGTTTGGATCAGGTACCGTGGTCACCTTAAGATTGCTACCAAGGTCTACTGATAAACTGATGGTTTTAGACTGATCAGCATCGATTTTTGTTGGCTCACCGCCCAGGTGTACGACAATCTGGTTTTTTGCTGCATCAACAGCAAAAAGTCCTGAGTCCGCAGGTGAAGCGGCGATGGTATTCAAGAGCAGTCTGGTGACGTCTGGGTTTTCGACGATAGGCGGTACCGACACTGGAGCTTCCTTCTTGTTCTCATCGACATAAACCATCGGTTTTTCATCATCAAGGATAAGCTTCATGCGGTCGTAGCTAAGGGGTTGAATGATACTCGCAGTCACCAAGGTGACCTTCTCACCGGTACGAATCAGACGATTGGAGCGATAGTCGATCTGGGCGATACTAGCGTTGGCCGATGCTTGACCTACTGGAATTAATGCGACGGCTTTGATGCCGAGTACCAACGATCCTTTGGGCAAGCTCTTCAGGTCGATGGACAACGTGGTGCCCGAAGGAGCAGGCTTTCCCGTACTCGGCTTGCTAGGATTGCCAGTGTTCACCGCGCAGGATGCGTGCAGCAGCCCAAGGACTGTCAAAAAGGCCATTTTATTTAAGGCATTCATACTATTCCTGACCTTCCTTTTTAGGCTCTGTCTGCGATAAGGAGAATGCCTGGATATTGACTTGCATGACGTCGGACACATCGACATCCTGCGAGGCGATAAACATTAAATAACTTCGGAAAGCCTGAATTTCCTTCTTAATTCTTTGCAGTCCTGCTGGCGACACCGCAATGGTTACACTGCCAACCTCACGCTGATCCGCAGGCAAATTCTCGATGGATGATTTGCCGAGATCAATCATCTTCTTGTGAAACTGAACCACACCTAAATCGACCACCTCTGATATCGTCTCAAAGTCATTCGTCAGTTTGACGTGACGCCCTTTTTCTGCATCGAAGCGGATCAGTCCAAGCTTTTCAAGAACCGCAAGACTGGCTTGAATCTCGCGGGTTGGCAGGTGAAAATTCAGCTTGGATTGGATCCATTTAGGGTCCGAGCTAAAGTTGCTGATGCCAACCAGCTCAAAGATCACCGCATGATGCCATTGACTGTAAAACTCCAGCACCTGCTCATCGGTGGCATTATCGACGCAATGAGATTTCAAGCTGACGAGCTTTTGCAGGATCTTATCAAGTTCCTGTGGCTTGGACGCATGCGTGTACAGGACCATCTTCTCAAAATACTGCTTCTCATAGCCTTTGAGACCCAAGCCCTGGATCACCTTAGCCGTGGTGTTGGCGGTGAGCTTGCGCTGCCCGTTGATGATCAACCAGGCGACGTTACCGACTCCAAGACCTAGTTCCGCCGAAAAGCTGACATAAGAATAGCTCGGGCGCACCTGCTTTTGCGCCTCATAAACCGCGCCCAAATAAGCCTTATAGTCGACGAAACTCGACGGCTTGATGAGTGATTTGTAAAGCGGCTTAACCAAGGGCACCCCCATTCATAAGACTTATCGGCACGAGGCAAAACGAACTTGAGGATTATTTGCGGTTGTGCCAAGAGGGGCATTTTGGAACGAATGATTTACTTATTGAAAGCATTTAGTTAGCGCTGAATCCCCGTACTTGAACGACGACCGAGGCAACGCTATCCCAACGCATGGTTTCACCAGCATCGCGATCAAAGCCGCAACGAGACCGTTGTTTCTTTGCGTATTGGTAACGACCATGCAAGCAATTTATGTTAAATACCCCATTTAATTCTTATGCTTATCGTTCATTTTAAAGTTGCGGAAAAAATATGCCGATAGGTCCTTTGTTAGACACATAAAGTGTGGTCAAAGCAGCGCATTTTTGCGAGGTTCCGCCGGTAACCTTTAAGCGCAAGACGGAGCATCCCGTGTTTTTCGCCAACCAATTCGCGTCAGAACACTCCTTGCACTCATTGACTAGAGCCAAAGGTATAGCCGTGCTCACGACTCTATTGGTCAGTGTGATCGCCTGCGGTGGGCGCACTCAATCCAAGGATCATCGCGACTCAGTCGGCGATGCCGCACAGCCTGCACCGGTGGATCAACCTGTCGCTAAGGGCCCTGCGACAACCACCACAGTGAGTCCGCCAAAGGAAGCTGACGTCAAACCGTCCGCTGATCAAGGAAGCAAGGACTCTTCTGCTTTACCCGCAACACCACCCAGCGAGACAAACGGTGGCGGAACCAGCGTCGGCCAACTAGTGTCGCTACCGGAACCAGGCACCCAACTCGGTGGCAGTGGCGCCAACATAGCGCCTATCTCACCGCTACCGAATTACACCGTCTGCCAAAACGGGCAGAACACCGGATGCGTTCAGGTGCCCTTCAACCTTGATCCATTCTATGGCAAGGCCTTGTCAGCGGAAGGCGTCTGGATCGTCGGCTCAGCGCAAGTGGCCGATGCGGCGTTTGATCGGGCCAGATATATCGTCCATCAGATGCTTGCCAACATTCCGACGATCCGCACAAGGATGCAGGCGGAGCATTTCCGCGTGGCCATCATCGGGTCAGGTCAAGTACTCAGCGATCTACCCGACTACACCCAATTTAAAGGCAAAACCACCTCGGACGGCCGCTCCTACGATACTGGCACGCGCGGCTTAGGGGGAGATACGCTTTGTTCTATCGGTGAGGAAAACCTTTTATGTGCGGCCAACCAGCCCTATTCCCAAGAGGACATCCTGGTTCATGAATTCGCCCACAGCATCAAATCTCATTTCGACTCCACTCTTGCATCGCAGTCGGAGTCAGCTTACCAGAATGCCCGCAGCCAAAATCGTTACAACAATAGTATTTACATGATGGCTAGCTCGCAGGAATATTGGGCTGAGGGAACGCAGTCCTGGTTTGGCGTCACGCAGCGCTCCGATGTCAACGACGGCTACAACACCAAAGCCAAACTGAGCACACATGATCCTGGTCTCGCCGCAGTGCTGAGTCAGGTATTTTCCGATACGGTCATTCTACCCATATCGAGCAACTGTCCTTATTGAAGCGCTGCTAAGATGACTATCACAGCGAGCAGGAGGCCCTGGTAAAATAGGACCCCCGCTTTACTCGTTCACTACCTCATGAGGAACGGATAGGCCCATGGCCAAATACCAATGCTTCCATCCCTGGCTCTGGCTCAGCGACGGCGGATGCAAGCGCAAAGCCAGCAGCAACAGTCGCTGCACCATCCGACCAAAAGGTTGAAGCTGCCTTACAGCATCTTTACGCGGCCAACGCACAAATAGCACACGTGCTAGTCAGCAAGGTCACCGCGATGGCGCGATGATCTTTCGACATTCCGAGATGCCATTCAAACTGCTGACCCATGCACCCCCACCCGAACTGTGTCGACAAATGAACGTGCCACCTCGACTCGTTGCCCTCTCTTAGGGCAAATACCGCTTCAAGTCTGTAAATCCGCCGATCAATACGCCGTTGTGAAATACCTGTGGAAAAGTCGGCCAACCACTCCATAGTTTAATGGCCAAGCGAGGCTTCCACCCACTTACGTAGCTGCCATACTCAAGGTACTTGAAGCTCGTGCCTTTGCTTTCAAGATAGCGACGTGCTTTTGCAACGAATGGGTTGCCCGACATACCTACGACGGTCCATTCATTGGCAGCGACCGCTGCGGCAACATCTCGCACCACGTCCGCATGAAACGAATTGCTCGCCACGAGAGCCTCTGGACTGACTTTAGCCTCGGAAAGTATATGTCGCATGTCAAAACCCTCAGAAATGTTGAGCGGCAACCATTCATCGATATCCCGTCGTTGTGGCAGCTTATAATAAAACCTGGGCTTTGTTGCATAAATCCTGCCCTCCAGCCTTCCCGCCCTCCCAGTTTTTGGGCAACGGCTCTATTTCGCGCAACTGGGAGGCCGGGAAGGCTGGAGGGCAGGATTTATGCAACCAAGCCTAAAGCCGGCTAGAGCACGGCAGCAAATTTGGTCCGCCTCCACATGCCGCTTCATTTGTGCCGCAGCTGATCCAAGCTACTCCGCACGGTGTCCGCTCCCGAACTGCCCTGGTTGAAGGCAACAAAGGCCTGAAGCACTGCCTCAGCCTCCGCCTGCCGACCCAACTCCTGCAGGCAGGCAGCAAAGTCCAAAGCCACCCCTTGGTCCTTTGGATAATCCTGATTTAGCAGTCGCAGGTGGGAGATTGACTCGTCACACTTATGCTGCGCCTTGAGCGCGATCGTCAGGTTACGCCGCGCCTTAAAGGACCCAGGTGCCAAGGCCGTCGCCGAGCGAAAGGCTTGCTCAGCGTCAGCCATCTTACCATTCTTAGCGTAGATGAAGCCGAGATTAAGTAACGGCATGTCAAACTCGGGTGCTAGAGCTATCGCCGCGCGGCATTCGGGCTCAGCTTCGTCATAGCGACCTAGACCAGCAAGTGCGGCGCAGAGATTGCTGTGGGCCAACGGGTAGGTCGGAAAGTACTTCAGGGCCATCCGGTATTTGACCACCGCTTCCTCGTTGTTACCGAGGTTGAGATAGGTCGTGCCGAGGTTATTATACGGCCGCCCCCAAACCGGCAGGGCTGCCGAAGCGCGTTCGAGCAGTGGGATCGTGTCGCGCCAAAACCCCTTATTAGCGCGGTCGTTGGATAGTGCGACCAGCGCCACCGAGCCTTCGGGCTCGACTTCGATACTATGGCCAAACAGGGACGCTTCAATTTCCCAGGTACGCGTCAGGAGAGCACTTTGCACGGCCAAAAACAGTAGCAAGCAGGCAGTGATCCCGACCTTCAGGCGATGGTCCTTAGCCTGAAACACCGTCGCGGCGAGCACCGCCGCTCCGAGCATCGCCAAGTAGGCATAGCGGTCGCAGACCAGGGAAAAAAAGGCATAGGCAAATTGCATAAAGCCTAAGGTTGGCAGCAAGCCGACGACGAACAAGGCGTAGGCTGCGGTGGCCACCTTAAAGCGCCCTTTGTGATACTGCCAAAGCAGCGCCGCGCCCAAAATATAGGGACCGGTAGCAAGCGCAAGGCGCACGTAATCGGACAATAGCAAGTCGGGTCGCCGGCCATAATCGATGGCAAAATGCAGCGGAATAAACAGCTGACGCAGGTAAAAGAGGACACTGTCTCCGGCGACCAAGGGTCGCAGCCAATAGGGAACCGGCGGGAATGGCCCTTCGTTCGTCTGCGAGGCGCCAGACAAGACCAACAGTAAGCCAACCGCGATCAAATGCGGAACGACGCGCAAAAACGCCCGCCACCTGACTTTCCGCGCCGCGAAAACATCCTCCATGAAGAGAAACGCGGGCACTACAACCGTCGACGGTTTCGCCAAAATCGCCAGACAAAACAGCAGCAGTGCGCCTAGATAGGTCACTGCGCGAGGATATCGTCCCTTGCCTTTGGGACTACCAACGCCGAGAAAGGCGCTGTAACAGATCATCGACGTCAGAGCGAAGAACGTCGACAGCAGGTCTTTCGCCCCGCTCACCCACGCAACCGCCTCCACCTGCATCGGGTGCAATAAAAACACCATTGCACCAACCAACGCCGCCATATCCTTCGCGCCAAATCGTCGGAGCAGGATGTAGATGAAACAGGCGTTGATTGCATGCAGCAGGATATTGCCAAAATGAAAGATCCATGGACGTGCGTAAGGGACTTCGTTATCAGGCTCGCCAATATGCGACAAGGCGACCCCTGCGGCCCAATACGTGTAAGTCACCGGGATATACAGGCCGAGGTAGGACCCCTCCCAAAATGCCGTCAGACCATCGGTGGTGATCGTCTGCAAGCGGGGATTATGTGAAATATTCTGATCATCATCATGTTCAAGAAAACCGTAGCGTACCGCCACGCCAAAGACCAAAAAGGCAGCGACTATGATGACTAGGATCGAGTGAAGCCGATTCAAATGAAACTTGTTTAGCCGTCCCAGCATCGGTACTATCCTTGGGACGAGGGATCGACGCCTCGCCAGCAGATGTTTTGTTTATATCATTAATGGTAACAGTTATTAATTGTGGCGGCATAGAACAGGGTCGTTTTTGCCGATCAAATTCCCGGTCATACCAGACACCTAACGGTCGCAAGCAGATCCGACTAAAGTTTTTGCCCAAACTTGCCGATAAGCCCATAGACCTAACGATGGAACTTGCATACTGACTACCGAGGTACATGGTCATGGTCAGAGGTTACATACCTTATAGGAACGCTATGAAAATCCGCAGTGTGGCTCTGGCCACTCTGGTGCTGTGCGGGCAACTAACTGCCTGTGCTGAGGACAGTTCGCCAACTCCTGCACCGATCTCCACTCAGGCGAAGGACGGCAAACCGACAGCGACGGTCGATCAAAGCGCCGCAAATGCCGTGTCCGGGCAAAATCTGCAGTCTACGGTCAGTATCGATACTTTGACCAACTCGATGGCGCAACTCGAGGCACAGCGCACAGACCTCACCAAGAAGCTCAGTCTCGTCAGCGTCGCGACGGCCAGCACCGGCATTGACAATATCACCGCCGATCAAGAAAACGCCAAACACTCCAGCACCGCCGACGGCGTCGGCCTCGCCGCAGGCGCTGCGACGGTCGCCTTTTCTGTCGCCACAGGCGGCATTGGCGGCCTCATCCTTGGCGGTATTGGCGCTGTCAGCTCGGGTATTGCGCTGTCCAATGATGCAGCCGCGCAAAAAAAGCATGACGAAACGATCAAAGCCAATAGCGCTACGCTCGAACAAGCGGCGAGCTTGCGCAAGAATTTTCAAGCTCAGCTAGACGCGGTCAATGCTAAGATTGTCCAGCTTCAAGCACAGATCGATGCCTACAATGCCGCACAGCTCAAGCAGATCAGCGGCAAATGATCCGGCATGCGCACTCATGCAACCACCTACGGCTGCCACAGCTCTGGCTGCTTACTACACACCGCCGCGGCCAATGGCGCCAGATGCTTAAAGCCTTCGATCCGCTTACCTAGATCAGGACTCAGGCCGACTTGTAGTTCTGGCGACACCAGGCAAATTTTAAATTTGGCACTTAGGGCCTCTACATCCTTGATATCGGCCGGCACGCCATCAAAGCAGTCAACCCATACCCAGTCCACGAAACCGGCAAAGCGCTCCGCCAACAGGCGTGGCTCGTAGCTGGAGTAACGTACGGCAAAGCGCCGCTCATGGCCACGGACCGCCCATTTGATTAAGGTGGGAAGGGCTGTGTCCAAAAACCAGAAGTTGCTGATTTCAGCCGCAGCCATGACCCGAAGGCAAGCATCCTCAAGACCGTCTTCTTTAGTGTTTAAGATAATCGGCCCGCGCAACCCCTGGCGCTTGACCGTCTGAACCCAGCTGTCAAAGCTAGGACCCTCGCTCCAAGGATCATGCGCTAGGTGCAAGCCGATCGTCGGCACTGTGTGGGAGCGCAGGTCTACCTCCGCCCCCCATGCCTGCGGCAATGGCGCTAGATCCGCGACCTGGTTCACTCGGTGTTTGATCAGATCCAAATCGACTCTCCTCATGGGCTGCGTGGGACCCGCCACTTAGCAGGGTTAGCGCCAGTATTTGGGTCAGTCCATCGAGTCCACTTAACCACTGCGGCGGCTGCGGGCTACGGGTGATCGGCCGCAGGTGCGAAAAGAGCTGGCTTGCCATCCAAGCGATCTGCGCAACCGAAGGGCTTCCCGCTAGTATGAGCGCCGTGCGATCGAGATCTCCGCCCTCGCGCTCCAGCGTCCACTCGACACCATCGATCTGGCTGAGCATCTGAATGAATCCATCGAGGTCAACATCATTCCAAAGAATATGCCGCAGCATGATTTCAGGCATAACACCGTCTAAAATGCTGTCCCTTGAGGCATCACCGCGCGGCACCGCTTGGATGATCCAGTCGGCGAAGGCGCGCTGCGGCGCGATGTGCAGCAGTGCATCTTGGCGCCTAGCCTCCATACTAGCCAAGACCTTCTGCCGGTTGTGGCCGCGTTCCTGGACATCGCGGTGCAACTTCCAGGCTAGCTGCACGAGCGGATCAGGGTCAAGAAAGACCTTGAGATCGAACGCTTGTCGCATATTGCGCAGGTAGAATGTGTGCAGGCCTTGAACCACCACGGTACGATGGGCCTTAATTTGTCGCAGTGCCGTGAATCGTCCCGTCCCATGATCATAGTGGCGTTGCTGGACCAGCCGACCCGCAGTCAACCGCTTGGTGTGCTTATCTAAGACCCGCAAATGATTGGCACGCGGGCTTAGATGAGTGTAGCGCTGGTAGCGCTCATCGCCTCGCTCCCAGCGGTGATAATCATCGCCCTCGAGCATCTCGCAGTGCTTTTCACCAAAGAGCGTCATCAACGTATGGCTCAAGCGATTCTTCCCGGCTGCCGAGTCGCCAGCGATGCCGATCATCAAAGGTTTGATCAGACGCTCGAGCTTGGCTTCTCCTTTGAGAGCGACAACCCACATCACCACCAGGAGTGCAAACATTCCGGTCTGTAAAACGCTGAAGGCAGCACTAGCGTCTTCACTAGGGCTCAGCCCAAAGGGAAGCATATGGGCTGGGATCACCACGAAATTGAAGAGATAAGCCGCGTGTAGCAAAAACCACGGCGCCTTCGGTGCGGGTTCGTGGCTAGCATAAAGCATCGCCATGAAGGGCAATGGCCAGTAATACCAGCCGGGAGCCGCGTTGGTGGTCGCCACCAAAAGTCCGAACACCATACCTGTGCCATACAGCAAACCGGTTGCCGACAGAGTCGTTGATAGACAAAGGCGACCGAGTACCGCCAAGACCAAAGCGATGCCAAGATCCAGCATCAAGCCACCACCCAAGTCGATCTTCGCCGCAAAGATCCGCAACGCCTCCGGCGAGGCGACGCTGGTATAACCGAGCTGTCCCGCCGTCAACACGGGCAAAAAGCCAATGAGGGTCACGGTTCCAAAGATGCCTAACCAAAGCGCCGCTTGTTGCCTGGCGACCTTAGGGAACTCCCGACGCCACAGATAGGTCAGCACCAACGGCACAGCTATGGCAGCGCTGAACTTAGAGGCAATGGCACAGCTCATCAGCAAAGCCGACCAAACCAAGCGCCGATCGATCAACAAGAATAGGCTGAGTACCGTACACGCAGTCATGACCGCGTCAAGTTGTCCATAAATATAGGTGATGTAGAACAACACTGGGTTGAGCCAGTAGTAGATCATAAGCGAGCGGGTAAAATTTAGGCGCTTGGCCATAGCATTAAGCAGGCAAAGCTCAGCCGCCAGAAGTGGCAACTTACACAATGCCAAGCTAACGCCAGAGGTGGCTAAGACGCCAGGCCCAAACAACCAAAACGCTAGCTGACGCGGCACGTAAAGCAGCGCGAAGAGAAAGGATCCGTACGGAAAGTACGAGGGTGGCAGTAAGGTCCAAGGGTTGCTGCCCGGATGAGTGACTGCAGCATCGAGAAATGGGATAAAAAGATCCCGCATATCATGCGAGCCAAAAAATGGCAGCGCCCCCAAGCGGAGCAGTAGACCGAGCCAAAATAGTTTGGACTGCGCCAAAGCCTTCATAGGCGGCCCTCGGTGAGCGCCAGATGCCGACAGTAGCGCAGCATGCCCACGATGGTCCGACGTCGACTCTTAAAGCTTGCCGACCAATTGGATACACCATGACGCCGATTGGGAAAGTAGACTGGTATGGTGCGCAAGCTGAAGCCGGCAGCTTTGGCCCGATATAGAGCGAACAAATCGAAGCTGAAATCGACTGGAGCACCGGACAAATGGCCGAGCAGGCGGCGCGGAAAAACCTTGGGCTGAGCGTTGATCTCGCCACACCAAAGCCCCAGGCTGACCCCAGCCGCAAAGGCAAACACGCTGCTGATGATGCGACTAGATAGCGAGCGCCCAAAGCGCTTGCCTTTAACGACCAGCGGCGTTGAGGCAGGTAAATTCCGCAATAATACAGCGGCGCGAAAGGCCTCAACGGGGTCACATTGAAGGTCGGCATGCGACCACCCAATAAAAGGTGCCGTCGTCGCATCAAGTCCGGCTTTCACACCGAAGCCGTAGCCTTGGTTCAGCGCCACGGTGAGGACCCTAAACCATGCACCGAGAGCGGTGCTTTGTAATTGCTTCAGCACCACCGCGGAATCATCGGTACTCCCGTTGTCGACGAGGACCACCTGGCAGCGATCCGGGGTGAACCCACATGACAACGCCGCCTCGGCCACCTTCTTGTAGAGGTCGGGTAGGCTTTTCGCTTCATTGTAGGCTGGTAGCACCAGCTCAAATTCAAGCATGGCTGTCGTGATCCCCGAGGCTGAAGCGTAGACGCGGCGTCGGCCGACGCCCACCAATCAGTTCTTGATAGTAGAGCGACTCGGCTAGCTCATCAGGCGTACCGCGGCCGATGTAGCCGTCCAAGGGGATCGCGCGCACCTTGTGGCCAAGCAGCTGAAGCTGTGCAAAGATCGAGTCTAAATAAAGCTCGCCATTGACCCGCGCGTCCTTGACCTTAAGCGCCTCGATGCCTCGGCGCAGGAGATCTGCGGAGGCAAACCAAAAGGACCCGACGAGCAGAGCGTCCGCCTCCGGCTTTGCCGACAGCGGTACCTTGACTGACACAGCCCTCACCAGGGGGAACTCCTCGCCGTCAAAGTCAGCGTCTACATAAGCATAGGCCTGAGGCCGCCGCTGCACGCCTGGGTAGCCGCGGACAATGAAAATCGCGCCGTCGCAGCGAGGGTCTGCTTTAAACCTTAACCAAGTAGCCGGATCGAGCACGATTTCATGGTCGCAAGCAGTGACCATCACCTCCTGGCTCGGATTTAACAGCTGCAAACCCTGTTCCGTCGACAATGCCTGCCCCTGCGGCGTTTGTCTCAGCCACTTAACCTGGGGCCGAGCGGTCTTTGCCGGCAACTGGTTCAGGCTGGTTTCGACCAGCGAACGATGCTGCTCCAGACAGACCAGAACATTGGTAGGAGCGCGAGGTAGTGATGCCAAGGCCTGCACAAACATCGGTCGGTCAGCCACCTCAATCAATGGCTTGGGCACTTTTGTCACCTTCGCAAAGCGCGACCCAAGCCCAGCCATCGGCATCAGGACCTGCTCGACCTCGTAGGTGCTCGCCACAGCCTGCAAACGGTTCCAGGCGACAAAGGTCTTTTCCCAATAGATATAGGTTTGCAAGTCCGCAGGCGTTCCCCACTGACAAAACAGCGGTATCTCAAAAATCCGTACCTGCGCCTCGGCCTTGGAGCGCAGGATACTCTCGATCGTCAAGCTGATATAGTGCTCACCGTTGACCTGAAGATCATGCTCCGCTTGATAGTCGAGGGCGGCCCGCAAAAGCGCAGCGGAGCGAACATAGTAGCCACCGGCCGAGGCATACTCCTGCTCCCGATTTGCGGTGAAGCAACCCTTTTCCCGAACGGCTTTGACCAGTTCACCGTCTAGTTGTGCATAGGCGTACATGAGCGGTGTCAAGTAGTGTGCGTGAAAGCCACGATAAGAGATCAAACAGGCCGTGCAATCGTTGCTCCGGACAAACAGTTCAAATTGAGTATGATCCCAAACCATGTCGTAGTCGCAGTAAGATAGAAAAACCCGGTGGTCCGCTGGGATGACCTTAAGCCCCTCCAAAGCTGAACGAGCCGGACCACGTAGCCGGCTTTCCGCAATCTCGGCGTCGTGCAAGTAGACGATCTGACAGTCGGGTCTTAGCTCTTTGAGCAGTCCTGGCAATGCCGTCGCAGCATGGTGCTCAGAGAGCACAAAGGTACACGGCCAATGCGGCGGAAAGCGCTCAAGCAAACGTTGAATCATCGGCGTCCCAGAGACCTGAATCAGGGGCTTAGGATCGGTATAACCCTCACGGCGAAAGCGCTCGCCAAGCCCAGCCATTGGGATGAGCAAGTGGATCGGGCTCGTAGCAGAACTCTTCGTCGCCTCAGGCATGACTAACTCGCAATCTTTGCCAAGCGCAGCTGCTCGGTGGGCAGACTGGCCACGCTGTTGACGATGGCATCTGGAAGGCTAGGGAGTTCGGGGCAGGCGGCGTAGAGAATCTGTTGCGCCGCCCAGATCTCCTGCAGATCTTGATCATCGGTTTCCAGCACAAACAGCGGTTCGGGCGCTGCTGAAGACCGCCACTGCCGCAGGCAGGGCTGGATCTTGGCAAAAAACACCGCAGTATCAGGAAAGTAAAAGCGCAGCGGTATGGGCTGCTGCGTCGCCCGAACGAAACTAGCTGAGTCACCACTGAGTAGCTGCGTCAACACGTCAAATCCATGCCGGTCGCAGAATTCATATTCAAGCTGCTGCCATGAAGCTAGTTCGTCAGGATGCTGTAGAGCAAGAACCACACCGTGATTGGCTAAAATAATATGTGAGGCCTGGGCATGGCGCGCCGTGGCCCAGGTCAAACTCAGTCCAGGCATCAGCGCAGGTAGAACCACCGTTCGGTGCCGTTTACATACCCATGCCAGATCTTCCGGGCACTGTTGGTAAACATGCGCCATGAGCAGGGCCGATAGTGCATGCAAATGGACGACCCAGGGCGCGGCCAGCATGGCATGAAGGCCCGTTTCCATTGATGGTCGCCCGTGCCTAATTGCCCCTGCAATGGTCGAGCGACCAAGCACAGTATGATAGGACTCTTCTTTGACCTTCGTAGCTTGCACCTCAATTGGGGGAGCCGGAAGCAATCCCGTGGTATGTGCCGCTGCAAAAAAGGTCGCTAAATCGACTTCGGCTAAACCGACGTCCTTGGTTACCGCGTCAACTCTGTAGCCACTGGCCTTGATCCATAGCCGCAGCGCTTCGCCGTCGAGGAATTTGCGCGATATATTGCCACCGGCACCCTGTAACCACAACGGGGTCTTTAATCCGATCCGCGCACAAAGAGTTGTCAACTCTTCACGACAGGACTCCCGGCTCAAATTTTTCACCCTAGAATTAGAAGTCATACTTGAGAATCTCCTCAAGCGAAGAGACAGTCTGGCAGCCGGCGCTAAAAGCCACAGGACGAGGCGCAAATTCGGTACTTAAAACGGCTCGGCATCCAGCGTCTAGCGCTGGCTTGATATCATCGTCAAAGCTATCGCCCACCACCAAAGTATCGCTTGGGGCGACTTTTAATCGTGCAAGCGCGCAGCGAAGTAACGCTGGGTTCGGCTTCTCCACTCCAAACTCCTCCGAGGTGACCATCACATGAAAGAGGGCGTCTACTCCGTCGAGCGCATTTAGTTTGAGCACCTGGCTCCTTAGGTTCTCATTTGTGACGATCGCCATCGGCGCCCGCTTGGCTAGCTTTTGCAGTAACTCCCCGCGCCGCAAATCGCGCCACTGTTGCCGCAAATGACCTAGCAAGGATTCCTCATACACAGACATCACCTGAACCAGAAGCTTGGCGGAATACAGCTCGTTGTTTTCAAGCAATCGCTTGAAGTAAAGCCAGCGATTCCGAGCCGACACATGCAAGGGCGGAAGCCGTTCCTTAACCTCGGCCCGGCTAGACTCTAAGCTCACACCTTCGTCACGAAGGCCGATGACGTCGAGAGCTGCGGCATTTGCAACGCCGTAGGCTCTGGTCGAATGGATCAGAGTATCATCTAAATCAAACACCAGTGCATGGCATGCCATGAACATGTCTTTCTAAAGATTGAATCAGGAGAGTCGTTGAACCAGGCAAGCGAGAAGACGGAAGAGAGGGTCAAGAACCGCTGGGCAGATGCCGGACGCACAGATACTCATCTAAGTGTAGCCAGAAAGCGGCAGGACGGCAAACCTGGTCGAATCGTCTGCCGCTTGACCGACCAAGCTGGTATCACCCCTGCGGCTGCATCCACGCGTTCGGGACGTTCGCAGCGGTCATTTTTGTCCTCTTTACGCCTAAACAATCATGATAATCAAGGAGATTAGACGATAAAATCAGGCATTTAACGAGTCAGGATTACTCCTATACGGCGCGCAGCATATTTCGGCTGCGCAGCAATGAGACTTTTGCTTTTGCTCACTAAATCCCAATCCCTACCGAGTGCACCAAGAAAATTCCGGTGGCACCCTCTCAAGTCTGCGGCTCTTTATGCCGCTAAGATAGATGTGTGGGTTTGGAGGTCATATCGTGGTCGCCGAAACAAATAGTCCAAAGCAACAGCGCACCGATGTCTTTGCCTCCTTGCGCGAGCTGAACCTATCGGTCATCGTCCCCGTTTTCAATGAAGCAGCAGCCATCAAACCCAACCTGGAAATGCTGATCGGCGAAATCAGTCCCTATTTCTCGTCGTTTGAAATCCTGGTGATCAGTGACGGCAGCACGGACGCCACCGCTGCGGTATTACGCAGCTACAAGCACCCCAACGTCCGCCCGATCATCTACGACGAAAATCACGGCAAAGGCTATGCTGTTCGCAGAGGCTTCAAAGAAGCCACAGGCGATTATGTCTTTTTTATCGACGGCGGAATGGAACTTCACCCACGTGAAATTCGCATTTTCCTTGGTCTAATGGCCCTTTACGACAGTGATATCGTCGTCGCGTCCAAGCGCCATCCACAATCGAGGATCGACTATCCCCGCGTCCGCCGCGTGTTGAGCGCTTGTTACCAACAGCTAGTAAAGTATCTCTTCGACATGAACGTCACCGACACCCAAGTTGGCCTAAAGCTGTTTAAAAAGTCCGTTATCGATGCTGTCCTTCCAGACCTGACTGTCGATCGCTACGGTGCCGATCTAGAAATACTGGCATTGGCACGCCTGCGCGGCTTTCGCCGCATTCTCGAAGCGCCGGTTCGGCTTGATTACTTTCACAGCAACTCTAGGTCATTCTTTGTCGAGATGACCCATATCTTTCGCGTCGGACTATCCGTCATTCTCGATACATTGAGGCTCTATATGCGGCTAAAACGCCTGCCGCCGTCCAGCGTAAATCCATTTTCGAGCAAAGACGAGGGCAGTGATACCGATCAGTTTGCGGCTTAGTGGCGGCTAATCGGGTATTGTGTGTTCATGCATGGTCAAATTAAAGATATGATTTCTCACCCGCCGAATTGCTCGCCAGCCATAGGTAAAGAGAAACTGCCAATCCCTTTTTCGTCCGGTCAGCAAATAGCGGACCTGCCGTAATATAAACCGGGGACTAAACGCTATTCCATACATCTCACGAACCGCCTTGTAGTATTCGGCATGCGGTAGTGGCGTCTTCACGATGAGCTTGCTCATGTCGTGGTCATCATAGTCTTCGGTCAAAAGTACCTTTTGATCGATGCACTCTTGATGATAGGGCGTAAAATCGAGTGGCGTGCACAAGGTGACCTGCAGCGTTCTGGCCAAGCCTTGATACATCAGCGACTTAACAAATTGCACCGTTCCATCTAGCTGCTCCCGCGTCTGCCAATAATAGCCGACCATGATGGTTAAATGCGGATGCAAGCCGTACTGGCTCATCCACTTCAGACTCCGCTCGACATGCTGCAACTGATATCCCTTTTTCAGTCTCTGCAAGGTCTCATCGTCCGCAGCCTCAAGACCGATGAGGACAAAGCGAAAGTTCGCCTCAGCAAGCAGCTTGATCGTCTCTTCATCAAGGTACTCAAAGCGCGTATTAAAGCCAAAATAGCAGCCGCGCTTATGCAAACCTCGGTCGATGATGCCTTGGGCAAACTCGCGAGCCTCCTTGCCACGGTACCAGACGCCGGAGTCATCAAAGATCTCCTTGACGCCGTAGTCATTGATCAGGCGTTCGTATTCATCGAGGCTGCGCTGCACCGGCAGCATGGAAAACGTCAAATCAGGTCCATTATAGCGACAAAAAGTACACTTGCCGAACATACAGTCACGAATCACACTGGTCGCATAGGTGCCCGGCAATTGGAGAAAATTGCCGTTCTCCATAGCATAATTGCGCCACTGCACTAAGTCTCGGTCGACGACTGGTGATTTCTCCAAAGGCTCAACCTGCCGGAAGTGGCCGGTCGACCTAAGCTTACCGTCCGCCATCCGAATGACTAGACCCTCGAGCTTACAATGAGTCCGCCAATCCTTATCCGACGCGATGATCGGAATGAGCTTAGACAGCACAAAATCGACGTGGTTACTGCGTAAAACCACATCGGTAGCTGAGTTTTCACAGGTTTCTTCTGGCTTTCGCATCGAATGATACCCGGTCATGATAAAGACCGCGCCTGGAAGCTTGGCCTTCAGTTCATTGGTGACCCGCCAATAGAACTTCATCACCGGAGTCGTGCTCTCGAAGACAACGACATCGGGTTTGGCGGCGACTAGATCCGAAAACCACTGGTCATAGCTCTTTAACTGGGCGTTACCGTCATCCCATAGCAGCTCATGCCCCAACTGCTTGAGCCAGGTTCCTGCTTGTGCGTGAACCACTGGGAGTAGATAGGTCGGCGCCTTGAAAAACTGAACATTGCGGTTTTGCGACACCATCGCCTTTTGACCGTGACGATTGACGATAGGCGGATAGGAAATGGCAACTTTCATCGGCGTCCCTTTAGAAAAAGACTTCGGTAATGATTTGCGAACTCGAGATATCCTTGGCACGGAGGATGTCGTAAACGTCGTTGATCATATTCCGGTTGCCACAGAGGTAGTAATAGGTGGCCATCGAAAGATCCTGGGTCACTAGGTAGTCGGTGACACGACCATGAAAGTCGCCTTTGTCGTCGCGTGTCGTGCAATTCACCAAGCATCCACGTGCATAGTCTGTCCGGTTGTAGGCTTCTGTAGCATACCGAGTTCCGTGAATAATCCGGTACTTCAGTCCTGGGTATGATTTGACAAAGCAATGAAACGGCGCAATCCCAGTCCCCGTTGCAATAAAATAGAATTGCGTCGATGCGATCAAGCTTGGATCAATGACAAATAATCCATAGGCACCATCGACCTCGATGAAGTCCCCAGCTTTGACCTGGCGCAACTTGGGACTGACCTCACCGCCCTCGACGTTGCGGATTAGAAACTGTAGCTCTTCTTCATTGCTGCCCGAATACGATGAATACTCACGGTTGACTGCCGTCTTTGGCAAACCGATATTGAAGCACTGGCCCGGTACAAAATCGACCCCATCGCGAGCTAAGCGTAACGAGAACGTATCGTTAGTCAAGTGGTGCACTCCGAGCACCCGGTGTAAACCTCTAGGCACAAATCCTCCTTAACGCAGCTGGCTTTTAAAGTGCGACGACGAGCAAAGCCCACGAATAAACATCCAACCATAAGTCAGATGCGAGGACAGAATCACGAACGTGGTCAAGAGACTTAAACCCACTTTCCTCGCACGAAGGAAGCTATCGACCAGGCATGCTAGCAAGTAGCAGCCGAGAAGACTCATCCAGGCGACCAGCAATGTGGACGACCAGACCGAAAGTAGGGCGCCGGCAATGTTGCCGAGGAGAAACAAGCTTGGCGCAAAGTAGGTCACACGCAGCGACGTCTCCGGGAATGCTTTAACGAAGTACCCGCGGTGCCGACCGTAACCGCCCACCTGCCTTAAGTGTGGCCGCAACAAGGCCCGTCGATGGTGCCACACCAGTAGCTCTGGGACATAGAGAATCCGTCCACCAGCTTTGACCAAATCCAAGCAAAATTTGGTGTCTTCACCAGGCCAGTAGTCGTTGTCAAAGCCGCCAACCTGGTTGAAGGCTGCCTTGCTCACTAAGAGATTAACCGTCGGATAGTCATCGACCAAGAACGGCTGGCCGACTGGGCGGTAGCGAAACACCAATCCACCACCGCCAACTTTAGTTTCATAAAAGAGACCAGAGGCCTGCTCACCGAGCGAACTCCCCAAGGGGGTCATCGCGGGACCACCAAGGGCCTCGACCCCTTCCTTTCTAAAATACCTTTCTGCCACCTGCAGCCAGTCCTTCGCCGGGTAGGCATCGTCATCGAGAAAGGCCAAAAACTCGTGACGGCTAGCGGCTGCTCCAAGATCACGCTTTACAGCTGGACTGACGCGTCCAGAGGCGATCAACCTGATGCGGGGGTCGCGCAAGAACTCGGGCAGCTCACCAACGGGCAGTTCATTTGGCACTATCAGGATCTCGAAGTCCGAATAGTCCAAGTCCAGGGTGAGCGGCACACAGCTTGTGATGTAGTGATTGATCTCCTTCACCGGGATGATGATGGAGAACCCCATCGGTTAACCTTCCGCTCAGGCAGCCAGCATGGCTGGATTTTTATCGCTAGATCATCGGGATACGCTACCGATATCGTAGCAACATTCAGCTGCGCCGACCAGACCCTCAGGATTCAGATGGAAGGGGGGACGTTTTCAACCGCGCTATGAATGAATCTTATTTAGTAAACAATAAGCGACAACGCTTAGCGGGACAAGCAGGATCAAAATCCTTGCCTTGTCCCGCTGCGTAAACGAGGGCCACCTGCGCTTGATACCAGGAGGCACTGCGACACAGACCACTACGCCGAGTGCTCAGCAAGCGTTCAGTACCCAGCCCTGCAGCTGCCATTCGGGCCGCCTAGCTCCGGCTGGTAACCCCAGCCGTCGCCGTTGTTGCTACCGTTTGTGCAGTAAGGGTAACAGATCCCATTTGCTTCGTCGCACCAGCTAGTTGGGTACTCAGGCACCTTGCACGATCCGCCTGGCCCGCCAAGCTCAGGTTGGTAACCCCAGCCATCACCGTTGTTGCTACCGTTCGTACAGTAGGGGAAACATTGGTGCGTTGACGGATCACACCATAACGGCGGCGTTGGCTGTGGGTAAGGTGCTGGTTGTGGATATGGTGCCGGCTGCGGATATGGCGCTGGCTGTGGATATGGCGCTGGCTGTGGATATGGCGCAGGTTGTGGGTATGGCACAGGATAAGGACGTGGCACTGGAATCGGCACTGGAATCGGCACAGGCACCGGGAATGGACGTCCGGGTCCACCGGGGCCGCCGTGTCCGGGACCACCAGGCCAACCAGGTCCGCCGTGTCCGGGACCACCAGGTCCGCCGTGTCCAGGACCACCAGGTCCGCCGTGTCCGGGACCACCAGGCCAACCAGGTCCGCCGTGTCCGGGACCGCCAGGCCCGCCAGGCCCGCCGCGCCCTGGACCACCAGGTCCACCGGGTCCGCCACGTCCTGGACCACCAGGTCCACCGGGTCCGCCACGTCCTGGACCACCAGGTCCACCGGGTCCGCCACGCCCTGGACCACCGCCGCCCCCGGGACGGAACTCCTC
>Ga0315275_10000453_pt1 | contig 33780 bp, 22 predicted proteins | sample YL17G03_0_MG_FD_205557 | JGI IMG/M metagenome (GOLD analysis project Ga0315275, IMG submission 205557) | Sediment microbial communities from Yellowstone Lake, YNP, Wyoming, USA - YL17G03_0 | ecosystem: Environmental > Aquatic > Freshwater > Lake > Sediment | place: USA: Wyoming | collected...
GCCCAATTCCCTTTTCGCTTAACCTGGGTTTGATCTTCGACTTCCACTTGTTGTCCGGCCTCCGTACTGAGGATGGTCACTTAGAAAGGCATCCAACAGGTGCTCGATCCGTTATTAGCTTCCGCTCTAATCTCTTTGCTTCCCTCCCAGTTTGGATCAGGAGATAGATTAATGTATCTGTTGGCGTCCAGCCTCACTCGCGCTGAACCTCCGCCGATAGGTTTCTGAGGAACAACCAGGCTGAATAGCGTCTTTTCTAGAGGAGTTTCGGGGTCCTTGGTGTACTTCCATAAATCGAGCCCGTGCTCAGCTTTCGAATTTTGCTTTATAGTGGCGTTAGGGATCCCCCTGACGACTGGCGGAGAATCGGCTGGCCTTTTTTTCTTGGCTTGCTGATGGATTGATGCCGGGCGTCAAAACGAGAAACCACAGGATAAGACAACCTATTGTCTTCTTCATCGTGATCACTCCTATTAATAAATATCTTTGCCCTAACTGCTTTATGCTCGATCTTTCATAAGGGAAATAGCACCTATTTCATCGAGACCAGTCCGGCGGATTCAAGTATCTTCAAATAGGCTAAGACGTCGGCGAGTTTGATTGGCCCGGTTTCGGCGCTAACGGCATTTCGAATGTCCAGGACGCTGCGCCGGCCGTCGATAAAAGCCGCAATTTCGTATCTCTGAAGACCACTTAATCGAACCTGAACGGCCGTGAGCTTTCTTTCTTCGATTTTCATAATTAAGTATTCGCTCTCGATGCTGCCCGGGAAATCCGGGTTTCTCAAAGGAATCCATTGACTTGCCTTTTTTTCTTCATCGTTGGGCACGATACGCTCAGGTGTTTTTTCTTTGAGTTTGGAGAGATCAAGGTAATATTTCCTGATTTGTTTGACACTTCGGTCGAGTTGACGCTTGACCTCAGCCTTGAGTTGGTCCACGCGAGCCAACACTTGACTATCGCTGGGCAGTAAGGTGCTGAGAGAACCCAGGGTTTCCAATTCCCGGAGAGCCTTCTGCTGAACGATGTTAAACGCTTCCTTGAAATCCTCACCCGAGAACCGGCTCTTCTCGAGACTAGCGAACGCCGCGCTTGAGGATTCAGCGAGGCGTCCGAGACAATGGGATCTCATCGTCTGGAGAAGTTCCAGGCCGGACTGACCATTCATCGTTGCCAAGGATGCCGCGGCCAGGGCGCCATACACGATCGCCCGTTTTAGCTGAGTTGGATCACTCTTGTCAGGTGTGTCTCCGCTGGAGTGATAAAAATGGTCCGGCCAGCTCCCCAACATCGTGGCCGGAACATTGACTCCCCCTCCCATGAAAACGGCGTGGTCGCTACCGCCTGAGTAAGGAGCAATTTCCGCATTCCAAGCTTCCCGACTTCCCATAGGGGAGACGATGGCCAAAGGATTGGTCAGTTCTTCATCGACGTTATCCATGTCGCCGTTGTCGGCCAACATGAAATCGAGACAAGACTGCAAGATATCATTTAAATAAGACGATGTGGAAGCGGGTGTCCTGGTGATACGGAACTTTGATCCGCAGAGTTTCTGATTTTCTCCGACCATATCCATATTGATCACGGCGACAGCGTGCTTTGTCTCGTTTAGGTGTCTCGAAATATAGGCGGTGGTGCCGTATATTTCCGGAACCCAGAAAAAGCGCACGGTTCTACGAGGTTTGGGCAAGAGGCCGGACTCGAAAAGCATGTTCAACGTTTTTGCTGTTTCCAGGATGGCCGCGCTTCCACTGGCGTTGTCGTTGGCTGAAGGACGAGCGTGATCGAGATGGGCGATAAACCATATCTCTTGATCCGCCAGGTCGGTCCCCGGGATGGCTCCTTTGACGATTTCGAATTGTCCGGCCGTAATCTCGGCGTCAACCTCGGCGCGGAGAACGACTTTGTCGGTGCCGGCGAGCAAACGCTTGAGCTGCCAGCCCATTCGCTTGGGGATGCAGAATCCAAACGTTGAAGGTCTGCCGTTGAGCTCAAGCGTCCAGAGGTGGTCCCAGGTTATCTGGTCGGGGAAATCATCAAGCTCGTATCCCCGATAGGAGATGACACCAGCGGCTCCTCTGTCGAACACGGCCAGACGATGAACGAGCTCAATTCGGCCTCCATCTTGTGGAGAAGAAGCCAGCACCAACTTTCCGGCAACATTCTTGCCCTGGTAATCTGAAGGGTGCACACCCTCTCCGACATCCACCAGCTCTGCGGTGACGTCCGCTGAGCGACTATTGCTGGCCAGGACAATGGGATTTTCGTCCCACGAGACAAGATGCTTTTTAACGGGAGCGACAAGGTTGAGGGATGCTGATTTAACGGTCCATTTGGGAAGGCTTTTCTGGGTTGAGTAATAGACTTGCCCATCGGCAGGAAAGCTCTCAATCTCCACATTTTTCAGGCCGACGGATAAAGCCCGGTTTCTAATATATTCAGCGGCGCTGTGGTAGCCATCGGACACAAACCAGCGATGAAGCAAACAAAGATAAGAAATGTGATTCCAAGCCCTATCACCGGAGGCGCAGTCGACGATGGCCCTGATATGATCTAAGGTGAGGCCTGGGATTCTAGATTCGTTTTGCTCAAAATTCGCCGCGTGAGAGTAGAGAATAATAATCAAGACAAAGATCGGGAGTGATCTTTTTTGAGCCATTTTCTACCTCCATAGGCCGGTCCGAAGACCTTAAATTAGATCTTAAATTCCGTTTGCTAGATCACATCATAGATCACGCGCTCATTGGAGACGTCTTGCTGGGAATGGCTCCATCTTGAGGCCACTAGAAAAATGAACACCACGGCTTTTGGCACAAATGTCATATCTTTTCTATTCTTTTAATTGAACTTGAATACTAAATTATTGTATCATCTTTAGAACGAAAAGAGGAATCGCTACGGGAAAACGTGGCCCGTTTCTCGTACCGATTCCAAGAGAGGAGTCCTATGACAGAAAAATTAAAAAGAAGAGACTTTATCAGAAAAAGCGCCCAGGTCGGTTTCTCTTCGTTCATCGGGGGCGAGCTCATCTCATGGCTCGGTGCGAATGACCTCTTGGGTTCAGCGCCCTCGGCTATTCCTAAAATCATAGTGGTTCAAGGCGAAGATTATTTGAAAAGCACCACCCGCGCCGTTGAGCTCTTTGGCGGCATGGGGAAGTTTGTTTCCAAGAGTTCCCGGGTGGCAATTTTGCCCAACACTCAGAGCAAGAATCCAGGTGCCTTCACGAAACCTGAAATCGTGCGAGCGACGATTCGGATGATCAAGCAGGCCGGTGCCCAGGAGATCAATTGCCTGAGCTGGCTGCCGGAAAAATATTGGGACGCCAGCGGGCTTGGAAAAGCCGTCGTGGAGGAAGGGGCCCAACTCAAGATCCTTGACGCGAAGAATGAAATTCTTTTTCAACCGGTTTCTATCCCACAAGGCAAAGTCCTCAAAGAAGCGAAACTCATCAGACTATTATCCGAGCACGACGTATTGGTTAACCTGCCTATTATGAAAGATCATGTGGGGAATAAATTCACGGGGACGATGAAAAACCTGATGGGGCTTAACTTCCCTGGCGTGAATAGATTTTTCCATACCGGTGATAAAGACAAGCCCGACGATATTGAGCACTTAGATCAATGCATCGCCGATCTCAACACGGTGTGCAAGCCGACGCTTTGTATTGTGGACGCCACGGAATTCATTACGACCAACGGGCCTTTTGGTCCGGGAAAAATCATCGCCCCAAAAAAGATCGTGGTGGGGACGGACCGTATCGCCATCGACAGCTACTGCGCCACCCTTTTGGGGATGAAGGGTGATGATGTTATCATGATCAGGCGCGGCTACGAACACGGACTGGGAGAAATTAACCAGAAGAAGGTTAAAATCCAAAAAGCCCGAGCTTGATCTGTAGGGGCATCGCCACTTTTCTTTGGTGTTTTGCTATCGTGGATAGGAAGGAGGCTCCGTGCACAACGGCCGCCGTTTATTCTCAGCCCACAGATTTATTACAATAGCGCTATGTGTTGTGAGCCCAGCGCTCGCGGCTCGTACCGCCGAAAACGCAAGCAGGGCCGACTTTGGATTAGAAAGATATCTTCCGGCTGAAAAAGAAATCGTAGGTTGGGAAGCGGATGGCGGTTTCCAAGAATTCCAGGGAGATGACTTGTTTTTATACATGGACGGAGGGGCAGCAATCTATCAAGAATATGGGTTCGTGCGGCTGCTGGTTCAAAGCTATCGAAGCTTGAAAGGCAAGTCTCTGACCCTGGAAATTTTCGATTTGGCCTCCCCGGCAGCCGCATATGGCATCTATACATTCAAAAACAGCCCCCAAGGCACAAGGATACCGATCGGACAGGAAGGCTGCCTGGAAGAATATTACCTCAACTTTTGGAAAGGTCACTATTTGGTTACGCTGACTGGCCTGGAGAATGAAAAGGAGACTCTGGAGGGACTGAAAAAAATAGGCACTTTGGTGGACGCCAAAATCAAGGAGTCACACCCCGAACCTGCGCTTCTGAACCTGCTGCCTGAAGAAGGCCTGCTGAAATCCAGCATCAAATACTTTATGGGGCACTTGGGTCTCTTCAATAGCTACGCTTTTTCAACCCAAGACATCTTCCAACTCAGGGAGGGCATAAGAGGAGATTACGCATCGGATTATTCGGTTTATATCATTAAATACGAGAGCCCGAACGTATGCCAGAAAAGAGTCGCGGCCGTCAGAGATGCGCTCCAGAAGAATACAAAGTATAAAGATTTTCTTGCAATCGATAGCGGTGCGTTTCGTTTCGAAGATACGATGGGAGACCGCATCAGCGTGAATGTCTTTCATCAATACCTAATGATCCTTTCCGACAAGGTATCATTTGAGAGGGCTCCAGATACTTTAAGAAAAATCCGCGAAAGCATACAGAGACAAGATCCTCTCCCCTAGCGGAATTGTATATTCGCAGGGTGGATAGATAGGTTACGTTTGCCAGTCCTTTTGATGTGTCCCGCTGGGTTAAGAGATACACACTGGCCGTAGCGATGGGGATCCTGTCGGAAGAAGGGGGTCGCTCGATATAAGAATTCATTATTTCTATCATCGACCTGAGAAATAATAGGGAAAAATCCGCGAGACCTTGAAATAAGGAGAAGGCATGCGACTCCCCCGACCGTTCGACAAGCGCGTGATTCTTGGCTTTTTTATAATATTCTATTGATCATATCGGGATTGGCCCAGTCGAAACCGGCTGACTCACTGCTTCAGAGTCTGACCTTCCGTAACCTCGGCCTGTTCCGGGCCGGTTCCTGGGTTACGAGCTTCGCCGTCCCCGCCTCTGTGGGCCGGGCCCACTTGTATAAGCTATAAGTGGGGACTCGAAACGGCGGCGTCTGGAGAACGATCAATAACGGCACGACCTTCGAGCCCATCTTCGACGATCAACAAGCGCTTTCTATCCGTGACGTCGCGGCGGCACCCTCGAACCCAGACATTATCTACATGGCGGCCATGGCCAACTTGCTTTCAACCAATGAGGAGCTCGGTGTTTTCAAAACAAACGACGGCGGCAAAACCTGGAATAAAGCTCTATACACCAGCGAGAAAGTCGGCGGCGAGGACGTTTGTCTCTTTTGGAAGCCTTGACGGCCGCGGAGGCCTCCACTGAATATTCTTCGTGATTCTCACTTTGATCGGGAGCAGAGGTCTAGGGGATCTCCCGCCCTTTGGAGCGTTCCTGTGGCGTTGTAGCCCGCTGGGTACAATCCCCGATCGTCCTTGACATCTCTTCGATCCAGAATCTATACTTCCCTGCGATGGTTGGATGGGAAAATCGACATAAGCGCGTTCACTCGGCTAGTACAGCCGAAAACCAATTTCCGATATTTTGCGCCAAAAACGAGAAGCACTCGGTCCTGGCCATGCTCTTTTTCAACCCGATTCACTATGCCCTCCGTCCCTGGCCCTGGATCCTGGTTGCCCTTGTCGCAGTCGTCAAGTTCAGTTCCGACCCGGCCTTCGCCGCCGACCCCGAGTCCGGCTACATCCGGATTGTCATGACCGATCTTCCGGTATCACTTCGCGGCCTGATAATCGCCGCCTTCGCCGCCGCCTATATGTCCACCATCGTGACCCAGCTCAACTGGGGAGCCAGTTACTTGGTCAACGACTTCTACCGGCGGTTTCTCATCCGCGGCCGCGGCGAAAAGCACTATGTGACCATCTCCCAGCTTACAACTATGCTCCTCATGTTCCTGTCCGCGGTCAGCACTTTCTTCATGGGCTCGCGAGCCGAGGGAATTCGTCTATATCGTCCTGATTACGGTTGGCATTACGACCGCCGTTTGGATGGCCGTCACTTTTCTCACCAGGCCCGAGCCGAAAGAAACACTACTCGCTTTTTACAGGCGGGTCCGACCGAGGGCGGCGCTCTGGGGTCCGATCGCTCGTGAAGCCACAGATGTCGCCCCCGTTCGGGACAGTGTTTTCAACCTGGTCGACCGGCTATCCGGGATTCCGATGATCTATGCCTTCCTGTTCGCGGCGGGGAAAATATTCTTCGGGCAGCTCGCCATGGGGCTCCTTTTCTTGGGCTACGGACTCGTCCTCGGAGCACTCATCTACAAAGATCTGAATAAGCGCGGCTGGAAGATCGCGAGTAGTTAGCAGGTGAGAATGTTGAAATCATACAGACATTAGACCTGCCCTAAAATGAAAGGGGAACTGTTATGAGGATGAGAATACATAGCATTGTGGGAATCAGCGCCATCATCATCCTGGCTTTGAATTTTAGCCTTTTGGCTTCGAAGAAAATAGCGTTCTGTGCATATGAATCACCCAAACAGCCCTTTACTATCGAAGATTCCCTTTCTTTGGAAATATTAAGATATTCTGCGCAACACGGTGTCTCCTTTGATGGCCGGTATATCGCCTTTGCTGTCAAGAACGAATACCAGACTCGTGCCAAGGTCGATACCGCTTTTCATTTTGTCCCCCGGGGGTTCCATGTCTATGTTACCTCAATTGCAGAGCATAAGACCTTTCCTATTACTGCAGATCAAGAATTCTCGTGGGAACCCTCTTGGTCACCGAGCGCTGAAAAGCTGGCTTTTTATACATGGCATGGCGATAAGATTTGTATTGGCATTTGGACGAGAAAAACAGGGAATACCGAGTATTTTGCCCTTCCAAACCTGAACGGGAACAAAACCATCGAGTGGAGCCCACAAGAGGATAAGTTGTATTATTTCCCCTCTTCGTTTGAATCTGTAGATCCGATATGGCCTTATGAGAAGAGTGAAAAAATCATTATCCGCAAGACGTGGGAAACAGACAGTTACGAAGAAAGGTTTACGGGAATCCTTAAAAGTCAGCTCTGGATCCTCGATATCAAATCCAAGAAAACTGAACCTCTCATCTCTGACTTGACAAGCATCCATAATTATTCGCTTTCCCCAGACGGGAAGCACATGGCTGTTGCGATATTAGACCGAAGACCCGTCATCGCTCATCTCGTTCCCAGCTATGTCAAACTCGAAATACATCCCACGGGGGGTGGACTACCCCGGGTTGTCTACAATGAAAAAATACATACTACTCCCTATTCCTGGGCTCCAAACAGCAATTCCATAGCCTTCTTAGATGAAGGAAAGCTGAAAATATTTGAATTGGAATCCGGGAACACAAAATCAATCAGTCTTCAGGACTTCGATGTCTCTGGTGCCCTCCTTTGGCACCCTGGGGGGAATCACATACTCTGTTCATCAGGCAATAACCACTATGTTTGCAACGTGAAAACAGGCGAGTCTCATCTGCTTAAGTTGAGCATCCCGCAGACCAGGACCCAACACCTCTGGGATAGGAGTGGAAAGCACGTGTATATTCTGGCTGTGGACGACCAAACAGGACAGCAAAGTGTTTATGAATCGGATTGGAAAAGGGGGGAATCAAAAAGATTATTTGTTGGGGATTGGCTGATTAGTCAACTTGTATGGATCAACAATAGCCTCTTTTTTACGCTCGAAAATCAGACCAAACCAGAAAATATATGGATTTACAATTTGAAATCAAAAGAAATAAAGCAACTCACAGACGTGAATACTAAGATGGCCAACCGCACGTTTGGCAAAAGCAAGTTAATACACTGGAAGAGTCTTTCTGGTCATCCCCTAAAGGGTGCTCTTATCTACCCTGCCGATTACGTCGAAGGCCAAAAATATCCGACGGTCTTTTTTGTCTATGAACAGTTCAGCCATCTTTTGCACAAATTTCAATCACACATTTATAACCTCCAAGTACTGGCTAATCGCGGATATGCGGTTTTCATGCCAGATGTTGAGTTTAAACCGGGAGAGACCGCGCTTTCATTCAAGGAATCATTAGTCCCAGCCTTGGATAGGCTGATTGAGTTAGGCATCGCCGATGGTAATTTTGGTGTAATGGGAGGAAGCTTTGGCGGATTTGCCACTAACATCATCATCACCCAAACCAACCGGTTCAAAGCCGCAGTCACGTCGTGCGGGATTACAAACTGGGTAAGTAAGAACAGAATGCAGGGTGTGTTCTGGCGGCGGGGGGACCAGATCGGGCAAGGGCGATTGGGCGGAAATTTATGGGAAGTCCGTGAAAACTATATCAAAAATTCTCCTGTATTCCACCTCGATAAAGTCGAGACTCCTATCCTGATCCTGCATGGGACTGATGACAGGAACGTACCCTTTTCGCAGGCCGAAGAGATGTATTATGGGCTAAGAGATCTCAAAAAGACCGCCATGCTGGTGGCGTATCCCGGAGAAACACACCTCGGATGGGATGCCCAGAGATGGGTTCATTTCGATCAATGGCAGAGGATTCTGGCCTGGTTCGATAAGTATCTGAAAAACTAAAAGGACCTTGCTTCCCTCTGGATAAATTAAGTGCGAATAAAATGCGGTTATTACTTTCCTGGTCTTCGCCCTAGGTGCCCACTTTGATATCATAGAGTTTACCATCTATGAATACCTTTTCCACCTTTGTCTTAACCCTAAAAGGATTACCACCCATGATCACGATATCGGCGTCTTTGCCTTTCTCGAGGCTGCCCAGCCTATCCTCGAGTCCCAATATTCTTGCAGGATTGATGGTGATGCCTTTTAAGGCTTCTTCCTCGGGCAGTCCGTAGCGGACGGCATATGCGGCGTACATGGCGAGTTCCTCATCGCCGAAGCGTGCTCCTTCTCCAGGAATTATGGCAATCGGAACTCCGGCCTCATACAGCTTCCTGGCATTCTCTGGATCCCAAGTATTTTTCTCTACGTCCCACCATGAGGATTTTTGGGGAACAACGAGAACAGGGATGTTTCTGCGGGCGAGCTCTCCAGCGACCTGACCGGCCTGCTGAGCATCCACAAGCACCAACTTGAATTTATATGTTTCACAGAGGGAAAGGGCATTCATGATATCCTGGACCTTATAGCAATAAACAAATGCGGGGAACTGTCCTCTGATCAGGGAGGCCATGGCATCAAGCCTGAAATCCTGGGCCGGCTTCTGGGCTTCATCCTTCCCCTTCTCATAAGCGGCCCATTTGTCCATATGTTTTTGCGTCTCCAAAAGAATATTTCTTAATAGATACATTTCGCCCATCCGGGTCTTAGGCATGGCGCCTTCCCTTTTGGATTTTTCACCTAGGGTCAACAAGAGCCCGCAGGATGCATTGATGGTCATCTGCCCTGTTATGGAACCGGCCATTTTCAGAATTGCGCCCTGGCCGGAAATGACATTCCCCGGCGCGGGAAAGATGGCGGCTACGGTAATCCCTCTGTTTCTCAGGCGGGCAATCGATTTGCTCATTGGATAGAAACCGTCAACGGCCCGCATTTGAGGGGTCAGCGACTCGCTGCTCTCAAGGGAGTCACTGGCGATGACATCGCCTTCCAGCCCAACTTGGCTGAAGGCCGCAATCAGTCCCGGAAGAATCACTTTGCCCTTGGCTAAAATGGTTTGATAGCCCAAAGGAATTTCCGTGCTCTTTCCGATATCCTTGATCTTGCCGTTTTCGATCAAGAGAACCCCATCATCAATAATCCCTTTGGTGATCGTGTAAAATGTGCCACCTTTGATAGCGATCTTGCCCTCTGCAAAAAGGAATCCCATTCCAAGACTTCCCACGGCAACAAATATTAAGATTTTTTTCACGACATGGATCTTCTGGGTGGGCATTTACTTCTCCTCCTCCAGTCCATACATCTTTTCCCCCTCAATGTAGACCGATACCACGCGAGTTTCCAGTTCAAACGGCGGACCGTCGATGACGATAAAATCAGCGTCTTTGCCGGTCTCGAGGCTTCCCACACGGTGGTCCACTTTAGATATCTCTGCCGCATTCAGGGTAATGGCTTTGAGAGCATCGGCCTCTTTCATTCCAAGCCTGACGGCGTAACTGGCTTGAAGCAGAAGGTCGCAAGAATGAATGCCATCGGTCATGATCGCCACTTTCACTCCGGCATCCGCCAGAATGCCGGAAACGTTAATAGGAAACTCCGGTTCGGTCCCCAATTCCCACCCGGAAAGATCCGGTCCCGTGATGACGGGGATGCCTCGTCTGGCCAATTCTTCGGCAATAAGATACCCTTCATAAACATGGTCTAAAGAAACATCCAGTCCAAACTCTTTCGCAAGATCACAGGCGATGAGGATATCGTCGGCACGGGCGCAATGAATATGGAGTGGCATTTTTCTTTCGAGCGCCAGGCGGAGCGGTTCTTTGGCCAGGTCCAAATCGACTGTGGGATATTTGCCGGGGTTCTGAAGGTGCTTATCCCATGCTTCTTTGTACTCTCTCGCTTCCTGGAAGCTCTTCCACAACAGGAATCGCACGCCCATCCGTGTTCGCGGGGTACGGCTGTTGGATTTCCCGGAGGACTTCGGATTCTCGCCCATGGCAATTTTTAAGATTCCTTCCGGCCTGAGCATTCTCTGTCCCAAGTCTTTCCCTGCTGTCTTTACGACCGTGCCTATTCCTCCAATCACATTGGAGCTCCCCGGAAGACAGACGATGGTGGTAACGCCCGCGGCGAGTGCCAGGTCAAATGTCGTCGGACTCCAAAAATTCAGAGCATCACGGATATCGACCATGGGAGTCAGGGCCTGGCTGGATTCGTTGAAATCGCTGGTCCTGAGATTATCCGGGAAAGGGAGCTCTCCGATATGAGTGTGGGAATCCACCAGGCCGGGCATGACCAACAGTTTTCCAAAATCTTTGAGGGTATAGGTTTCCGGGACAGAAATATTCGTGCCCGTTTTGACTATCTTCCCGTTTTCGATAAGGAGCAGACCCTTCTCAAGGGTCAGGCCATTTCCTAGAAAGATTCGGGCTGCCTTTACTGCGATTCGGCCGCTGTCAGCCTTTACCCTTCCCGAAAAAGCCAGGCAACATATGATTAGAAAAATATACTTCCGTTTCATGCATCCCTCCTCGCCGTGGGAATCAATCCATTCTATTTTTCAAACCATTCCAGAATTCGATTGAGAAGTCCCGCTCTCACTTCTAGGCTCTCTATCGCTTCCATTCCGAGACTCGTATAAAGCAGCTTGTATTTCCCCTCGTACCGTACAAAACCCATATACAATTCATCCGATTCACCCCTGAAGGGATCATCCGCCCCTTCCAAGGGCCTGATCAGGTCATATTGTTTGTAATTAATAAACGTGGGCAAGACCATTCTCCGGCTCAGGGGATCTCCTTCCTTGCCATAGACCTTGTATTCAACCTTGGAATAATTTCCAGAAAGGGCTTCCTTGATGACCTGGGCGTGAAGGATGTCTTTATAAAAATCGGTTTTTCCCAAGTCATCGCCGATGTTGTCTCCGAGAAGAAGCAGATGCCCCCCTTTGTCAAGGAAGTTCCTGAGGAGTGCCTGTTCCCGATTATTGAGCGTGTCATAGAATTCTTCGCCGGTAATCCAAATGATATGTTTGTATCGTGAGATCCTCTCTTCATCCAGGTCCACTTGTCGTGTGTTCAGGATGTGATAATATCTTTGAGCGTGATCCAAGCCTTCCATTACTGGCTTTTCGTTCTCGCCTTCGCCATCGTCATCGACTACGAGTGTGTCCGAGGGGCCGATAGAGATGGGCAACTCAAAATGGAACTTCCGACCCTTCTCCGCGTTCAAAAAAAAGGTCAGGATAATCCTCTTGCCTGTTGCACTTGTCTCAGCTATAGAGCCGTGAATTCTTGCTGAGAACGTCCCGCCGTTCGATATGGGCTTCGGAAAGCCGAATAGATTATCTTGCTCCTCAATTCTCACATCCTTGTCAGGACTATTGATCAGAATCCTGGCGCTTGAGAGGGGACAGGCAGAAACCAAAAAGTCGAGCTGGATGTCTAGAGGTTCGCCCGGAAGGGAAGCTAGGTTTTTTCCATCCTTGATCTTCCATCCCATCAGGCGGACATTTGGACCGCTTCCATAGTTGACGGCCTCGAATGCATCCACCCTTCCCCATCCGTAATAATTATCCTTACCGGGAGCGCCGCCCTCCACGCTTGTTTCCTCTAGCCGCTTCTTGATTTCCCAGGGCATGAGTTCGGGATTTTTTTCAAGCATCAGGGCGGCCGTTCCGGCCACATGAGGAGCCGATGAGGAAGTACCTCCTTCCCCCGAGAGATAATCATAGCCATTCGACGAAAAAGATAAATAAGGACACCGGCCAATGGGCGCACACAGGTCAGGCTTAATGAGGCCGTTGGGAAGCGGGAAATCATAAAACGGACCGATATTCTCCCAGCTGACCGGCCCCCGGCTGCTGACTCTGTCGATTTTGTCGTTTTCTGCGGTCGCCCCCACGGCGATGACTTCTGGGACGTTTGCCGGAGGGGTGATCTGATTGGGATCTTTCAGCCAGCTTCTTGAGTTGCCGGCCCCGGCCACAACCGTCAATCCGCAGTGCGAGGCGTTGGCCAGTACACATCTCCACGGCGCAAAGAGGGGCTTTTCGCTGGGCTGGTAATCAAAGCTGAAATTGGCGACCTGGGCCCCGTTCTCCAGAGCATACTGAAGGGCAATCCACTTGTCATATTGGAAAGCCTGCCACAAGAACCGGGCCCCATACTTTCTTGTCCTGTCATAGGCATATGTCTTCAGGATCATGAGGGTCGCCTGCGGGGCAACGCCCGTGATAATTCCGCCAGTGCCGTTTCCCGCAATAAGCCCTCCGACAATGGTCCCGTGGAAGAAATCATCGCCGATATTCTGGTTTTCTTCGGCGAAATTCCAGCCAAGATAGTCATCGACATAACCATTCTGGTCGTCATCTTTTCCATTTTCAGGGATCTCCCCTTGGTTGATCCAAAGGTTGCTCTTGACATCAGGGTGGGTGTAGTTCATCCCGCTGTCGAGAACGGCGACGACGACACCTCGTCCCGTGTAGCCCTGTCTCCAAACCTGATCGGCGCGGATCACCTTAAGATTCCAGCTCAGCTCCTTGCCCTCTGATAAAAATGGCCCTTTCCATGTCTTCTCGGGCCATGGTTGTGTCACATTAAGCCTTGCCCATTTTTTATCCTTTTTAACGAAATCAGGCGGCTTTTCGGTCCTCAGATAGATTCTGGCCACTTCCGGCCGCGAGGCGATTTTTTCAATGGCACGGACCGTAGAGGAGGCTTCTGTGCCGTTCACCAGCCAGAACTTCCTGGCAAAGCGGAAATCGGATCCCAGTTGATTTTTTTGAACCCAGGCTCTGAATGCGTTCAATGTCGAATCCGACAGGTTTTTGAGCGAAGCGATCGCCCGGCTTGTCCGTTCCCCTTTGCCGGAGCCAAGAGAAAGCTCATCAAACTCCGCCCAGGAATGCTGTTCAGCAAAAAGAACGAATATGGGAAGCCTGTCGCTTCTTTTGCTTTTCTTAGTTGTGTCGGCCAGTTCAGCGTCTAATTTCTCGCTGTTGGCTTGAACAAGCTCAAAACCGAATTGCCAAGAAACGAGAGACAGAATAAAAACCGTAAGGGGAAGAATGGATTTGGACACGCGTCCCTTCATAGGCAGTCCTCCACGAAAGACTTTACTTAGACTCCAAAGCCCGAACGGCGATGCGATCATGGAAAGGAAATCAATCTTTACAGTAGGGCACTTTAATTCCTGATATCCTATTTGTCAATAAAAGCGCGGCGCACCGCGTTTGTATAGACGACTTTTCCCCCGAGAATTGTGGCCAAAACCTCGGTATTGAGAATATCATGTTCAGGGACGGCCAAAATATCGTTAGAGACGATGACGAGGTCGGCCAATTTGCCGGGCGCCAGGGAACCTTTCAGGTTTTCCTCGAAGGCCGCATAGGCAGCGTGAATGGTAAACATTTTAAGGGCGTCGAGCCGGCCGACTTTCTGTTCTGGATACCAGCCGCCGTGAGGATTTCCTTCGAGATCTTGACGCGTGATCGCGGCATAAATCCCCCAAAACGGGTTGGAGTATTCGATGGGAAAGTCAGGGACATCCGAACCGCCGGCGATGATAGCCCCGCTTTCGATGAGACTCATCCAGGCATAAGCCCCTTTCATTCTCTCCTTTCCGACTCTTAATTCGGCAAAAGCCATATCCATTGGGCAGTGGATGGGCTGCATCGAGGCAATTACGCCTAAACGGGAAAACCGGGGGATATCCTCAGGGGCCAAGATTTGCGCATGTTCAATCCTTATCCTGGGGTCATGGGTCGGCACTTCTTTCGTGGCCCGCTCAACCGCATTGAGGGCGATACGGTTCGCGTGATCCCCGATAGCGTGCATCGCAACCTGGTAACCCGTGTTCAGGCATTTTTTGACAATCGTGTCCACCTCGTCTTGGGGAACGGCGATAAGCCCTTTTTCCTCTTTTTTATCATGATAAGGAGTCAGCAGCGCTGCGCCGCGCGCCCCCAAAGCCCCGTCAATAAGGAATTTAATGCAGCGCAAGGTGAGGCGGTTGTTTCCCAAGCCGATTTCGGGTTTGTTCCGGATGAAATCGTCTAAAGAGGCTCCGTCACCCGGGATGAGAAACATAGCATTAAGTCTGATACCGAGAGCATCGGCCTGGAGCAGTTCTTTGTAAATACGGATCGTATCTACGTCCACGCCCGGGTCATGAATGCTGGTCAACCCCATCTTCCATGCCGTCTCGGTGCTCAATCTGATCTTTTCCTTTTTAAGGGGATCACTCTCTGAAGGAAAGAGCTTTATGACCAACTGTTGAGCCTTCTCCAGGAGCAATCCTGTGGGTTCTCCACTGATAGGATTCCGCAGGATACGGCCGCCTTCTGGATCGGGAGTGGCCCTGGTTATTCCTGCAAGCGCCAAGGCCTTCTTGTTGACCAGCGCGGCGTGTGTCGCCATCCCCGAAAGGAAGACCGGATGATCTTGGGAGATTCTGTCGAGTTCGGAGTTATCAGGATATGTCTTGTTTTTCCAGTTTGAGGTGTGCCAGCCGCTTCCCATGATCCATTCGCCGGGCTTGGCCTTCTTCACGGCCCCTTGAACGATATCAAGGACTTGTTGATAATCCGTGGTCTTATCCAGGTAGGTTTTCTTGGATCCCTCCCCCAGCTCGACAAAATGCATATGAGCATCGATGAGTCCGGGTATAACGGTTCTTCCCTCGACATCGATGACCTTTGTATGCTTCCCCTTATATTTAAGGATTTCGTTATTTTCCCCGAGGCTCATGATCCGGTCCCCCTTGATTGCGAGAGCCTCTGCTTTAGGAACATTCTCCTCGACTGTGATAATGTTGCCGTTGATCAGGATCAGGTCGGCTATTTTCTGCGTTTTTCCTAAAGTTCGACAACTGGCCGCAATCAATAGCATCATCATGAAGATTAAGTGCCTAGGCGTGCGTCCTCCGAACACGGCTGACTCCTTGCCTCCCGATTTTATCCGCTATTTTAGGAACTTATCAAACCAGGCAACGATCCTTGTCCACATATCCCTAATCACCCAAGCCTCCGCGTCCCCGCCGAGGTGAGTTTCCCCCGGATAGGCAACCAACATAGCGGTCTTCCCTAAGTCTCTCAGACAATAATACATCTCTTCCGCCTGGGAGAAAGGGACATTCCTGTCTTCTGTCCCATGCAAAATCAGGATGGGTGTCTGAACCTTATCAAGGTGGAAAACGGGTGAGTTCCTGACAAAACTATCCTGAACCTTCCAAAGGTTTCCTCCGAGTCGGCCCTGTCCGATTTGATCCCCGCGGCGCCAAAAATCCCCCTGCATGTTGTTCTTGCTTACCCAGTCCGTAATTCCACAAGAGGTTACCGCAGCCTTGAATCTCGTCGTCTGCGTGATCAGGATGTTTGTGGCAAAGCCGCCAAAGCTCCAGCCCATGACACCAAAATTGCCGTTGGCAATCCCCATATCCATCAGGCTGTCGAGGGCGGGAACCACAGATTCCTTGAATGAACGCGCCGTGTCACCCATGAAAAACTTGATGTCCGGCATGAGCACAGCGTATCCCTGATTAGCCAAGACCTGCAGATTATAGATTTGAGAAAAAAACCTGTGAAGATCCTGACTGAACGATTCATAAACCCAGACGACCACAGGGTATTTTTGCCCTTTGATGAAATCCGGCGGGGTGATAAGGACGCCTTTTAACAGATCTCCTGAAAGGCATTTCCATTGGATGAGCGCGCTCCTTCCCAAAGCAAAGGCTCCGGCTTTACCGTTCGCATCAGTCAATTGAACTTTCTTTTTTGATTTGAGGTCCAGCATCCAGATGTTTTCAGGCGTAAACTTATTCTGGAGAGTGAAAAACAACTGGCCATTAACCCAGGCCAGCTGGCTGATCAAATACTCTCCGAAAATGATTTCCTCGAATCGCTCTTGTTTCCAGTCGAAATTGTATATTCCCTGCCTTCCGGTCGCTTCCTCTAATACTTTGATACAAAGAAACTTCCCCTCTTTATCCCATAGGTACTGCTGCTTTGAATAAGGGATATCGATTTTTAAACGCCGTGCTCCTGATCCGTCCACGGAAAACACATAATAATCCTGACTTGCCGAGCACAGGATATGCTTCCCCTCAGGATGCCAGGCAGGCTGACCGGTAAGCTTGACATCATCTTTGTTCAGGGATGTCGTTTTATCCCGGACGACGTCATAAACCCAAAGTTTACCGCTATCCACATAGGCGATAGATCGGCCGTCCGGAGACCAGATATAGGGATCTGTGTATAGCTTGTCATCGAACACGGTTTTGATTTGACCTCCCTCTGTAGGCAGAAGGTCCAGCTTCGCATAGCTGGGGACGAGATGAGTCAAGACGGGGTTCCTGGTCAGCACAGAGACAGCCATCTTTTGGCCATCGGGCGAGAGTGAATGCGTATGAATACTGGTTTCTTCGGGAATGACAGCGGATGTTTTGTTTGTCATAAGGTCTAAGACCCAGAGCTGGCTCTTTCGGACGTCTGTGAAACGCTCCTCATAGGGGTCTTTCTCCCAGGTGGTCCGGATGATGATTTTTTCCGTTTCTTCATAGGGCAAGACCGGGCCGTATCTTTTAAAATCAGAAGGGAAATAATAGACCTTGTCACTTTTCGGGCTCCAGTCGAGGGAGCCTTTTCCGTTCAAAGAGGCGGCTTCGACATATTCGATCTGCTGGCTTTTTCTATCCCAAAGTCCGATACAAATGTTGTCATTATGCCAGACATAGAGGGCAAGCGTTCGGCCGTCCGGCGACCAGGAAGGAGTCCAAGAATACTCTTCTCCTTGAGTGAGTTGAAGCAGCTTGTCACCCCTGAGCGGTTTAACGAAAACATGAAACCCTCTGGGTACATAGGAATAGGGTGTCCTGACTTTCGCGTTGGTCTGATACCCGTTTTTCAGCTCATAGGCCAGCCATTCTCCATCCCGAGAAATCCCGTATTCAGAAGAAAATCTCAAAACGTCCAGGGAAAGGGCGTCATCGACTGTGAAAAGGCGTTTGGACGAGGGCCGTGCTAGGCCTAGAGAAATCACCTCATCGCCGAATCCACGCTGGTGCGCAAGTAAACACGTCACCAAAGACACCATCAGGAAAAGGATTCCTCTTCCCGTCTTGCTCATTATTTGTTTTCTCCTTGAGGTCTTCGGAAAGCTAAGCTTAAGGAAAAGCACACACCTCCTTCAAACAGAACGCGTCAGACATTCTCCCACAAGCGACGGATAACCTCAAGCAAAGGGAAACGGGAGTTCTAGCCCAGGCATGAATTTGACAAGGTCCCGGAAACTGCTTACACTCTTTCTCACATATAGCCGGCACATTCCCTTAAGGAAGGAGCAACATGAAGAAATTCCTCGGTCTAATTCTCATATTCGCTTCAGCGGTGGTCATCGCTCTTCCCCTCGAAAAAGCCAAGATCGATGAGCAAAAAATACTAAAGTACATTTCTCAACTGGCTGACGACGGCATGGAAGGGCGAAAATCGGGAGAGAGATCTGGTCAGAGGGCGGAGGAATTTATTGCCCAGAAATTTCAGGAGTTGGGCCTGAAGCCCGGGGGAGAGAGCGGAACGTATTTCCAGAAATTTACGTTTCCGATGACCCAGACCACAAATCCGGGCGGTCTTCGATTGGTCGATGGCGAAAAGACGGTCCGGGAATATCGCTACGGGGATGACTATTATTTCTTTCCTGTATCCGGTTCCGGACATGTCAGGGCTGAAGTCGTTTTCATCGGATACGGATTCAGTCGACCCGACAAAGGACTGGACGAATACAAAAATCTGGACGTTGAGGGAAAGATATTGCTGTGTTTGAGCGGTGCCCCGGGCGGAAGGGAGAAATGGGATCAAGACTGGACAGATTACTACAAGGCGGACCAAGCCATCAAACACAACGCCCTGGGGTTGCTGATCTTCGATCCCGGCGACAATAGCCAGAACCTTGCACGTTATAGGATCTGGGCTTTTGATTTAAAACGATTGAAAAAGGGGCTTCTTTTTTCCAGAGTGGGGAAGGCGGTGATCGATGATGTCTTGAAACCCAGCGGTCAAACACTTAACCTTCTCAAAAGCACGATCGATACGACGCTGGCTCCGCAGTCTTTCCGGACAGGGGTAAAGATGAATCTTTGGGCTGGAATCATCATAGACACGGAAATGGAGGCCGCCAATGTGATGGGAATGATACCTGGATCCGACCCAGACCTGAGTGATGAAATTGTCATTATCAGCGGTCACTATGACGGCGGCGGAAAGGACCCGGATGGAGTCATCTACAATGGCGCCAATGACAATGCCTCAGGAATCGGAGTGCTCCTAGAAATCGCCCGGGTCATGATGGATAACAGGGTCAGGCCGAGAAGAGGGATTCTCTTTATCGGCTGGGGAGCAGAGGAGCAAGGAGCCTGGGGGTCAAAGCACTTTATCGATCATCCCCCGGTCCCGCTCGGGAAGATCGCCTCGCTCTTTGTCCTCGATTGCGTTGGCCTTGGCAAAGGGGAGTTCTGGCTTTTTGGCGCCGGGCATTTTGTAAAAGTGTATGAGGAGATCAAGAACCATATTGACCCGGCTTTGCTCGAGGGCTTTCAACCCAGGGAGGAAGCGGGCAGCGATCAGTATTATTTCCAGCAAAAAGAAGTGCCGTCCTTTTTTGCCCACAACATCCGTGAATCATCGAACGAGCACACACCCCAGGATGATGTCGAGAGCCTGAATCCGACTGCACTAAAGAAAGCGGCCCGGCTCGTTTATGAGGCGGCTCTTTATATGGCGAACAAAAAAGAATAAGGGCAGACGTTGAGAACCCTATCGGTTTAATTTTCACCTTCAGGGCTGCCGCTCAACAAGGCTCAAGAAGCCCGCTTCCCGGACGCCGTCAAGAAAAGCAAAAACATCCTCCAGACTCAGGGGATGGAATTCCGCAGAGACGGCGTTTCGAATGTCCAAGACGCTGTTGACGTCGTTAACAAAATTCGCAATTTCATCCCGGATCAAGAAAAAATCCTGAATTCTATTTTCGGCCTCGTCAAACCATTTCGATTTTGATGCACCCATTTTCTTCTTCACGAAATTCAAATTCAAAGGGCCCCTGAACAAGCGTTGGGGTATGATCCGGCTGGATTTTATTTCCTCTCCCGTCAACTTGATTTTTTCCGGCTTTTGTCCGAGCCGAACGGCCAACCTGCCATAAAAATCGTCCAGCACGATCCTCTGTTGCTTGGAGGTCTTTCTCAGGGCGAAGGCCAATTTCTCCACATTTTCCGTGACCCTTTGCGTTCCGGAGAGCTTAAATACAGACCGGATTGCCCTTTCTTCCTTTTCTGACGTTTTTTCGAGTTTGTTGGCCGCTTCTTTATATGCCAAATAAAGGCCTTTCCTATTCAGGTTCCTCATATCATCCAGGCCTTCCTTGACGGCCTGGAAGATTCTTTTTGATCCCTCGGCGTAGACGAGTTCACTCAGTTCAAGAGCTTCCCTTTCGCCGCCTGAAGCCGCGTACAAGGCAACGGCCATGGTGACGAATCCCAACCGCTTGAGCATTGTTGGATCGCACTTATCCGGTGTGTCTTGCTGGGAATGATAAAAATTATCCGGCCAGAGGTAAAGAAACGTAGTCGGAATGGAGATTCTCCCCGCCGGATAATAATAGTGGTCACTGATGGCGCCGTTAAATTTCTCAAGCGCAAAGGAGAAGGGTATTTTTGTGCCTCGATTCTCAATAAGGCCAGACTGGGCGACGTCCTGCAGAAGGTCATTCATGAGGTCGTCCAAGAAGGAAGGGCAGGAATGAGGGCCAAGCACTAATCTTAACAACGATTCGCAGAGAAGGACATTCTCTCCGACCATGTCGAGATTGACGGCGAAGATAGCTCTCTCTCCAAGATCGGGGCGGCTGTCGAGATAGGCCTTAGTGCCGGCATGTTCTTGAATCCAGACAAAGCGAATCGTTCTTTGGGGAGGCTGGATCCTCCGCGCATCGATCAAGAACTTGATGGCTCTCTCGGCTTCCATAATCAGCGCGCATCCGCTGGCATTGTCGTTCGCTCCCGGCCTGTAATGGTTGATATGAGCCGTGAGAATGACCTCTTTCTCCGGGAACCCCGCGCCCGGAATGGCAGATGAGAGAACGTAATAATTTCCTTTTTTGATTTCGGCTTCGACGTCCGCTCGCACCAGGACCTTCCCTTTGGAGCACAAGTCCTTCAATTCATCGGCGATGGCCCTTGAGATTGCGAACCCGAAATGGCTCGTGTTCAACTCTTGCGGAATCGACATCCAAGAGACCTGGTCGGGAAACCGGGATCGGTCCGGCTCATCATTTTCCCAATAGGAGATGATTCCCAAGGCCCCGCGTTCCTTTATCGCCGCCTGATAGACTGAGGAGGAAATACTGGAGGTGAGGATGATCTTGCCTTCAACCTTCTTGCCCGCATAATCTCCGTCCTGAATCCCGGCGCCGACATCCACAAGTTCCGCCGTGACATGTGCGGAATTGGAGTACTGGATCAGAGCAGTGGGGACCTCCGCGTAGTCAATGATCTTTTTTAGGTACGGTTCGACCAGAGACAGAACGGCGCGTTTCTTTTCCCAAGCATATCCGGCTGGATAATTATCCAGGTAGATTTTCTCTCCGTCCGCGGGAAACGGGTCGAGCGCAACATCCTCGATCCCCCAGGCTTTCAGCTTGTTAAAAACCCACGACTGGGCGTCGAACAGGCCTTGAGAGGCCCCGCTCCGGTCAAAGGTGCAAAGTGTCTGGATATAATCGAGGGCCTTCAGGCCGGAATATTCGTTCACAATAGTTCTTTTGAGGTCATCCGGGACGATAGACTGGCCCAAAGCCAAAACGGGAATGGCGATAATAAATATGAAGGAAAGCAAGATTTCCTTTTGAGCTTGACGTTTGAGCGGCATGAGCCTTTCCTCCTTTTAAAACGTCAACATGTTGGCTTTTTTGAAGATCTCCATGAGTCTCATGACATCCTGAATGCTCAGATCCCTGTATTCCCTGCCGATATCTTCATGATGACCCACGTCTTGGCCGCCTGTCATGAAACCGAAGTATTCCGAGGACACCGCATTCCGGATTTCAAGACAGTTATTCCTGCCGTCTACGAAATTTAGGATTTCAGGGATTCTGATATAGGAATCCTTGAGCTTCTTTTTGAAAACATCGATGAAGCTTCTATCCTCGGCTGCGAGGGACCGGCTGTTTAACTCGAATTCCCAATGACCGTTCAGGTACGATCCTGTTCTCCTGGGAATCAACCCCAAGGCTCTTTTTTCTTCGGGCGACAACGAAATATTGCGGACTTTCAGGCCATTCTGGGGGGAGCGTTTCTCATTGGCATTACACAAGAGTTGGGTAGCGATCTCTTCGACCCTGAAGGAGGTTTTGGCCAAGGCCTCGATTTCGCTTTTCTTTGCCGAATCATCTGTTAACCTGGCCGTTGACCGGGTAGCCTCGGACTCGCGCTTCGTCGCAAAATGAATATAATTTTTGCCGGCGTCAAAGCCGGCCGACCCCTCGTGGTTGCCGTCGGCCTCAAGTAGGGCCAAACCCTTTTGAACAGCCTGGAGAATGCGGCCTCCACCGTTTGTCATGACGATGTGGGCGAGGTTAAGAGCATTTTCATCATCGGCGTCGGCAACGAATAGGGCGATCGCTGTGGCCAGATAGGCCATCTTTTTAATCTCTGTAGCGTCGAGCGACTCAGGAGAATCAAGATTGGTATGGTGGAATTCATCCGGGGAATTATTGAACATCAGCATTGGAACTCGGACGGCTCCATCATTGAAGAAATAATGATCACTCGAGGCGGAGAAAGGAACAAACCGGAAGTTGAGAATATTCCGTTTCCCCCCTGGAGCTTTGACGTCTCGAGTATCGAGGTTTTCTATCAGATTTTGAACAAGGTCTCCCATAAAGGAGGGCAAAGAATCAGGGGTCCGGGTGATGCGCAGGATGGCCCGAGTTTTTTCCCTGTCGAGTCCGACCATATCCAGGTTCAGGCCGGCAAGTGTCCGATCAAGCATGTCCTTGTGGGCGTTGATATACATCAGGCTTCCTGGACCTTCCGGTCCCCAAATCAATCTGATGCTCCGTCTGGGCGGGTCGATTTTATTCTCTCTGATCATCACGGAAATCGCCCGGGCTATCTCTAAAAGGATTGCACATCCTGATGCATTATCTCCAGCACTCGGCTTAACATGGTCCAGATGTGCATAGAGTAAGAATTCTTCCTCAGGCCTAGCGCTTCCTGCGATGAGGGCATTCACAATTCTCAAGTCGTTTTGGTAGAACTCTGTTTCGACATCGACATCAACTTCCAGTTTCTTCTTTTTCTCCAAGAGCGATAAAAGAGCGCGACCTTTTTCGGCAGAGATAGAAAAGGCGTACTGAGGTCTTTTTTGGAGATTTTCCAGGGGGGAGAGGACCTGCCAAACAACCATCTCCGGATTCTCTCTTCCTTTGAGGTTGTCATAAGAGGAGGCCCCAAAGCAGATCACCCCGAGGGCGCCTCTCTTCATAACAGCCTGGTCATGAACCGTTCCAGCGGCGCCGGTCGCCAACACAATTTTCCCGTCGATTTCCAAACCCGCATAGTCACTTGGAGTTTCTCCTTTCCCGGCGTAAACTATTTCAGCCCTGCCCTTGTAGCTCCTGCTCATCCGTGCAAGAGTGATGGGTTCCTCAGCATAATCGGCTATTGTCATCTCGGGCGCAGTGACCTTCAGTATCCCTCTCTTTACGGTCCAGCCGGGGAGAGGCCACCAACCAGGCGGATTCTTCATGTAGTATTCCCCGCTCCATTGGGGGGGGAAGCTCTCGATTTTCGAATTGATGATGCCAAATTCCTGAAGCCGGTTTAGGACATGATCAGCTGCCTGATCATAGGCCTTGGATCCCGTAATCCGGTCAAAATGAACCAGTGCCTGGACATCTGCAAGGGGTTTTTCCCCCGAGACTTCCTCCAAGATGATTTTTGCCAATTTATCAGAAATCAGCCCTGCATCTTTTTTTTCTCCGCGTAAGAAGAGCGAGGTCAGAGATAGCAGGCTGAACAGGCCAATTGCGAGATTGTTATACATCTTCTTAACCTTCTTATCTGACTAAAATGAGGTGAACACCGCGCCAAAAGATATCTAAAAAATCGGATGAAGTAAAGGACTCTCTCAAGTATGACTACAAAATCGAAGAGATCACTCGTTTGAAATTCGGAAAGCAAGGGGAAGGAAAACCAAATCTGCAAACGGTATGGGAAAGAGGCGAAAGAGTTGGAGAGGGTGGACCGCATGGAATTCATTGTCCGAGTGACCTGGCATACCCCGACAAGGGTCCGGTTAGTAGGCGATATTATGGGGTATAAGCCAATGCCCATCGGGGGAAGATCAAGAAGGCAAGCCTTGAGGCTTTTCCTCTCCGGGTTGTTGAGGACGGGCTGATAATGTATTATCGGAGTATGTAAATATCGTATGCTTATGACAGCCCAACGTCGGGAGGGCTCGATAAAATATTTCTTGACAAAGCTACGAAGAATTAGAATAATAACCGCAAAAAATGAAGGAGGTCAACATGGAAAAAAGAATAGGTAAAGTTTGGATCATTGCTTGTTGTATCCTCTTGTTTTCCCTAGCAGTCTACCCCCAGATCAGGGAATCAGGGGCCATTCAGGGTAACGTAGAGGATCAAACAAAAGTCCCCCTTCCTGGTGTAAACATTACTTTGACTGGAGAAAGCCTTCTTGGGGGAGCAAGGACCATAGTCACGGGCGTGAAAGGATTTTACAGGTTCCCATCTCTTCCTCCAGGAAATTATGTCGTTAAAGCGGAGATCGCTGGATTCAATACATCCATCCGGGAAGGAATTCGGCTTCATGCAGGGGTGATTTTAACAGTTGACTTCGCTCTTGAAGAGGCGAGGCAGGCAGTGGAAATTGAGGTTACCGCTGTCACACCCACAATCGATGTGAAGAGCTCGTCAATGGCACCGGTGGTTATGACTGACGATCTTTTGCTTTCGATCCCCACCTATAATGATCCGGATTCACATGTCAAAAGTTTTGTGGGAAGCATCAACCTGGCTCCGGGCATGGATTACCATAGCGCCTATGGCAGCGGCTATGCGTCTCCCAACGCCTACCAAATGGACGGAATCAACACCAAGAGCCCAGGTTGGGGAGGCCCCCAGATCGAACCCGACTTCAACATCATCAGAGAAGCCTCTGTCCAGCGTTTTGGCCTGGGAGCCGAATACGGAGAATTTACCGGCGTTGTCTTCAATGCGATCACCAAATCAGGATCCAACAAGATTTCGATTCTCGGAGAACTCCGTTACAACGGGAAATCCTGGAACAGCGACAACATTACGGGAGTACCCGACTCAAAGCTCCTAGATCCTTCAATGAAAGCGGCTGATCAGTACACCAATTCCCTTTTTGACGCCAGTTTTCAGATTGGAGGCCCTCTTCAAAAAGACCGGCTCTGGTTCTTCCTCTCAGGTGCCTACTACCGATCGTCAAATTTTCCCCCGGGGGCTGCTGCCACGCCCACGCATTGGTCTCCAAAATTCTTTGGCAAACTGAGTTTTCAGGTCAATTCCTCCAACCGAGTCAATTTCGGATTCAACTATGACCTGGAAAGAGCCAAGACTATCTTGGCCGGACCTCAGTTTACCGCTGAAGTGAACCTTGACAACCATTTTCCCGGATATATCGTGAACACAAACTGGACTTCGATTTTCTCACCGACGACCTACCTGGATGTCAAATTCGGCTACAACTATAAAAACGAGAACCAGCTCCCCTCGTCAGGGAAAGGTGTCGCCGGACACTATGACCTCCTGACCTATACCTACTCCGGTAATTGGTCTTCTTTTTATGAAAACGAGAGCCGAACAACGGACATAATGGCTCAGCTTTCGCACTATGTTCCCGAATTTATTTCCGGATCGCATGATTTTAAGGCAGGAATCGAATATCAGTGGGCCAAAGTCGCTCAGGGAGGCGGTTACAACGGACCTGATCACGCTTGGTATCTTGATTATGGTGGCCAACCTTATTTGCAATACCAGTATGAAGACAATTTTTATCTGGATAATTATTTCAAAATCCTCATCGGATTTGTCCAGGATAACTGGACGATAACCAAAAGACTGACTCTGAACCTAGGAGCTCGGTTCGATAATTACAGGTACAATATTCCATCTCCCGGGCCCGGAGAGGTCTTCAACGATTTCACCATTGCTCCTCGTTTAGGATTTACTTTTGATCTCTTTGGTGATAGACAAACCGTGTTGAAAGGCAGCTTTGGCCACTATTACGAAAGCCTGTACAGATCGTACTTCTATTATGCAGATACCAGAAGGCCAACGCTGTTCCGAAAGAGTTGGGACGGCACCCAATATGTAACATATCAAACGGTTCTGGGAAGATCTTACTCGGTCGATCCCAATACAAAACAGCCTTACAGCCGGGAATTCATGGTCGGGTTGGAGCGCGAGCTTTTCAAGGACGCTTCCATCAGCCTGACTTATTTCTACAGGACACTTGAAAGAGCTATCGGCACAGTGAACACGGCTGGGCAGTATCAAAAAATCACCATAGCCAATCCAGGACCAGACGCAGAGATAGGGACTGGAGACGATTCGACCATCGATGTCTGGAACCAGACCAATCCCGGACAGGTCCAATACCTGATCACTAATCCCAGAAAGGGCCAGTATCCCGCCGTAGTCGAGGATCTCACAAACCGTACCACGGGAATTGAAATTGTTTTCAACAAGAGATTTTCCAATAGGTGGCAAGCGATAGTTTCCTATGCATACTTGAGCGTCAAGGGAAATGTCTTACGCCCTCCGGTGGCGGACATCTTTGATCCAAACTACTTCATCAATATGACCGGGAATTTCGGAGGACTGCCGCATAATTTCAAAGTCATTGGCAATGTTCTCCTGCCCCTGGATATCAGCCTCGGCATCTCTGCCTCTTACATCTCCCCTATGACCATCCGACCCAACTTCGGCGCATTCTTGAGTCAAGGGTATGTGACTGTCTACACACAGCCTTATGGAGAAATCAAGGTTGATCCTCAGAGGCTCCTCAACCTCATGCTCGAAAAGAGATTTAGAATTTCTAATGCCACGGTCACTGTATTCGGCGAGGTTTTTAATTTCCTTAACGCCCATGACACGCGCTGGGAATACGAGACAATCTCGGGATACGGTCCGAGTTATTTGAAAATCACGAGTGTCCAGGATCCCCGGACATATCGAATGGGTTTTCGAATCATGTACTGAGCGCTCGATGGGAGAGGCGGGGATCATCCCGCCTCTCCATTTTTACGTTTTTATTCTAATATCCTGCAGAACCCAGAAAGCGCAAATCCAGGGATTCTTCAAAACCCAGACCTCCGCATCACGACGGAGATGAGGCTCCCCTGGAGAGCCGATCAGAAGAGCGCTCAGATTCAAGCCCCAGGTCCATCCCCCCTTTCCTCAGGTTGCGAGGAGTATGCGTGTCTATAATGTATTCCATGATCACAAATGAGCGGAGCCTTGATCTCGTCGAGAGGAAACATGCGCTATTTTTCGTAGGAAATTCTTCTGCGATATCGGCTAAAACAATATGGATAAATTGCCTATCAAGGACCAACCCATCAACGAAACTACAGTTCTGCTTGTTCATGTGTTAAAATTAAAAAGACTGGTTGAAACGATTGCATTGTTTTAAGGGAAATGGAAAATGAAAAATATTTTGATTATCAGTTTTGTCCTCTTAATCTACCTCAACCCTTTAGCTTTGACTCCCTCCGTCGAACCAGATAAGTATAAAAAATGGTTGAATGAGGAGGTTTTTTGGCTGATAACTCCCGAAGAAAAGGACGCTTTTGAGAAATTGACAAGCGACAAGGAAAAGGAGAACTTTGTTTCTCTTTTCTGGGCAAAACGAGATCCAACGCCACTTACAAAAAAGAATGAGTTTAAGGAGAATTATTACGCCACCCTGGACTATGTCAATAAAATGTACACAAAGGGCCAGGAAACAGGGTGGAAGACAGATGTAGGTAAAACTCTCCTCTTCTTCGGAACACCCCGAGACAAGAAAACAAACCCCGAAACCTGGATATACGATCCCATCCCTCCTCTGGGTTTAGCCGACGAGTTTCAGATCGTCTTTGATGTTGTGGAAAATAGGGGCCTTGTTATTAATCCGAACATGACTTCGAAGGTTTCTTTAGAAGCGATGGATGAATATGCCTCCAGGACAATTTTTCATCCTGATTTGACGGAGGCTCCCGATTACAGCAAGATAAGTCAAATTCCTGACGAGCTGGCTAAGGAGATGCAAATTCTCAAAAAGGCTTCGCTCGGAGCCTTTGATCATGAGGAAATTCCGTGTAAGTCGTCATTTTATTTCCGAAAGGCCAAAAATAAAAAAACCAGTCTCACTCTGGTGTATTTTTTTGAATCCCCAGATATAGTCCCCAAAAAGGTCGTACTCTTCGGGGTGCTCAATACAGAAAAAGATCCCGCCAAGAGCTTCCGACGGCAGGTTGAGTTAAAAAAAGACGATTACTATGCCCATGTCGTCGTCCCTCTTCTCCCGGCTAGATATGAGTTAGTTTATGGGTTGAAGGATGTCGAATCAAGCAGATATTCCATCTATAGGCGAGAGATCGAAGTTCCTGATTACTGGATGAATCAACTCGAACTTGGAGCCCTCATTATCACCGATCGTGTCGAGACGGTTATGCCGGATTCTCGAGATGAATCGGTCTTTAATTTCGGACAGTTTTTTGTTTACCCTAAAAAAGATCGGGTTTTCAATAAAACGAATACGCTGAATATCCTGTATCAAATATACAATGCAAAGATTGAAGACGGCCAGGTCAAACTTCGACAGGAAATACAGATCAAGTCAGAAGCACGCTCGTATACACTCCCGGCTCAGCCCTTGGAAAGAGAAGTAACTGAAGGAGAGGTGATCGTCTCAGGCTTTCCTATTCCCTTGACCCATATAGATGCTGGAGAATACATGCTCATTATCAGAATCACGGATAAAATCACAAACCAGGTCGTAGAAAAAACGGAAAAGGTCACTATCGTTGAGCCTTCACATTTGAATAAATCCATTTGAATCCTAGATATGATTACTTGGGATGGGGCCCTCTGAGATAAAATCTGATTATCAGGGTGGAATTGGGAGGATATTTAAATCAGCTAAATTTTCTTTTTGAGCTGTTGCACTATTTTGGTTATTTCGGGCTGATCGGGGCTGAGTGAAAGAGATCTCTCATATTGCTCAAGCGCCTGTTTGGCATCGTTGATTTTAAGGTAGCAGTAACCCAGGAAATTAATTATCTCCGTGATTTCTCCTCCCTCCAACAAGGTTTTCTTGAAATAATCAATAGCGAATTCATACTGACCTAAAGCAAAGTATGATTTCCCCATCAATTCGGATATTTCAAAATCATGGACCTCACTGAGGGGGGCCAGAATATCAACGACTTTTTGGTAATCCTTCATGTTGAAGTAGGCCTTGGCCAGCAATTTAGCCATCTCTTTATGCGGATCTGCTTTATTGTAGAGATTCTCGATTTCCTTGATGACAAGGTCGTATTCCTGCAAACCCAGATATTGATAGGCACGAATCAAAGAGTAATAGGCGTGATTGAGAGGTGGATAAACCTTGCTGTATCTCCATGGTCGTGGAATAGCGGCAATCTGTGAAATTGAGAATTCACTTTTTTGCTGCGAAATTCTATTCCCCGCGATATCGGTTACTGAGATCAAAACCGTATAATACCCAGGCTTATAGCTTTGAAGGATAAACTTTTTTAAGAAATAAGTTTGGGCCCCAACCGGCTCTTCCTGGTGGGCCCGATTTAGCTCACCGTCGTTAATATCAATACTGACAACACAATCTGCATATTTTGAAGAAGGATTATAAATCTCAAAATAGATCATCAATTTGTCTGAATTAGTATATATTCCCCTGGTGTTAGGGTAGAGTTGATGACCAGAAAAGAGGAAGGCGATAGTCTCTGGATTTAGAGGAACTGTTTTTTCATCATACAAAAGTAATACCGGGCTAACTGCAAATGTATCTGGGGGCGGGGAAGAAACGGCATTTTCTATACTTGAGAATTCTTTTGAATTCGAGTTTCTCAAGAGGAGATCTATACTATAGACTCCTTCGACTATAGGAGTGACGTCACCGATGGCTAAGATTCCTCTTTCGACCGCCTTGAAATCCTTCGGATCCATTTCAACTTGAATATTCTTCTCTTCCTGGTAGATCATTTTCCCCGAATGATCAGATATCTTAGAGTTGATCTTCAGGGGTGCATAAATTGTGTCCTCAAATTGGTTCACACTCAGTCGGAAGGGCTCGATAACGTAATGAAGATAGTTTTTCCCATTCTCCTGATGAACGAAAAGGATGGAATTGTTGCCTATGTAATTTACGGAATAATCAGTCGTAACGATATCCTTGTGCCGCACAAATGCATCTGCCCATTCACTCTTCATCTTTTTGCTCGGCAGCTCTTGGATGTTAGAGATAAGGATATCTGATGAAAGCTCAGATCCCTGAGAAGCGGGATCGCCTCCTCTTCCTGGTATGAGACTGAGGGAAGCCTCTGCAAGCTCTCCGGAAATGTCTTTGATCCGCAAATAGGCTTGGAATCGGTCACCCGTCGAAGATGCGGTTTGGAAGAGCCGCTGAGGGCCATCGAGGGAGGGGCTGTATAGCCTGTAATCTCCCAAGTTCCTATCTTGAATAAAGACGATATAAAATGCCGGGGGGAGTCCTAAGGAAGTATCACCGTAGTATTGCCACAGTTCGGTAGGAACCATGTTCGCTGACGTTTCATAAAAACGCTGGATGTCTGCGGGCTCGCCCAAGATGATATATATCTTCCCTCTATCTGTTTCCCCACCCAGCTTGATCGTGCCTCTCCCGAAATGCTCAGAGGCGTATCGTAATCTTCTATAATGCTCGTCTTTGAATTCGTTAGCGGGAGTACCGGGAGTAGGGTCCCTTTGAAGCCAGAAGGCCCTTTTGAAACCTTCCTTTTCCTTATCGGACGTAAGGGATAGAAACACGTCTCTTTCTTGGGCAGTGATAATGTAAACGACCTCTTCCTCAATCCATTTTGTCCATACTTGTTGCAAGTCCTGGTTCGACCCGATTAAAGGATAGGAATTGACAGAGAGAAAGACAACAAGAAGAATGATAATGATCCCTCTGTGTACATACATTGACAATCTTATTATATAATATAGCGATTTTGGAAGTAAACCAATTGTCTGGCAATTTGCTTGCTCGAGAAAGTGAATAATGAAGTTGATATTTATTCAACTAATAGATATTATTAAAGTTAGAATGAATATAAATATTCTCTAAGCATCATTCGCACGTTTGGAGAATGGTAATGAAGATAGATATACGGACTCTACCGGCTTGGGTATTATTTTTCTTTTCATCAGCCCTATTGGCGTTGACGAAAGGCGGAATAAAGGGCACAGTCGTGGATCAAAACAACGATCCAATCGAGGGAGTCAAGGTAACTATCGTGTCAATTGAATACCCTTCACAAATATTCAATCTAAAGACAGATAAAAGAGGTCAATTTATCCAAATTGGTATAGAACCGGGCTCCTATCGAGTCCTGTGTGAGAAGGAAGGCTTCTCGCAGCACCAATCACAGATCAAAGTGTCCATGAACACGCGTGAAGAGATCACGGTCAATCTAAGACCGGGTCAACAAGAGATTTTGGTTCAAGGGATTCCGGGGAGTGAGGAGTTAAGCGAAGCCCTACAATTGTTCCAAAAGGGAAAGTATGAGGAGGCACTAGTAGGATTTAAATCCGCGTTGGAAAAAAAGCCTGAAGATGCGATCGTTTATTATAACTTGGGTGCGACCTATATGGTTTTAGAAAAGCAAAATGAGGCGATAGATGCCTTCCGAAGAAGTATAGATATTCAGCCAGATAATTTTCAAGCTCTTAAGTATATAGGACAATTGTACGGGAAAAAGGAAAATTATGAAGAAGCGTCAAAATATTATACCCGAGCAGCAAAGATATCTGCAGATGATCCAGAAGTTTTCTATAATCTTGGCGTTAGCCTGATGAATATCAACAACCAAAATGAAGCACTCAATGCTTTCCAGAAGTCGATCGGCTGCAAAAAGGACTATGCCGACGCCTATTACCAACTCGGTCTTCTGTACCTCAACCTGAATAAGATGGACAAAGCTAGAACAGCATTGAAAGAATTCTTACGTCTCGCTCCCGACGACCCGAAAGCCGCAATGGCAAAGAAGATATTAGAATTATTAAACGGGAAATAAATTGATAATTGGAAAATTACAAGAAGGTACAAGGACTAAGGCATCCCATATTCCGGACATGTTTCGTAACTTGGGCTTGGTCCCGAAGACCGCCCAGGTCATAGGCTTTGTATCGGTGCATCCACTTTGCCAGCCACCCTCGACTTCGACGGACTGCCTTTAGCGTCCGGCAGAATCGACCTGCCTTCTCATACATTCGAATCGCTGTGAGACGGATCTCATATTCCCAACGTTCTTTCATCGCCACAGACTCCTTCCGGATAATCTCGGAAGAAGTTTAAGCGATACCCAAAATAGTCCACGAGGTTATTATGGTTTTTCGGTATACGATATTCTTACGGAAACCCCTTAGCAGTTAGCCTTGGCCAAAGGATAAATAAAGTTGCACTTGAGATGTCCAGCGTGTATCCTCAAGAACTCCCGGGATCCCTTCCACACCTGGACGGGCGACCTGGGCACGAAGATGCCGGTCTATATTTGGGTGGAGTACGGCAAGAGCGCTGCGGATTACGCCGTCACCGAAGAGAAATTCTGGAAGGCGATGGGGGAGGAGGGCGCCGCATTGTCAAAAAGGACCCGGGCCTTGATCAAGAAGATGGAGTCGAAAACCGGGCGCTACCGCCCCGACCTTTCTTACGCGCCCAAGGCCAAATAGACACTCTCGCGAGGCGCTATCGTTTCTTGACGGTGTAGCGGATGATTGTCCGGTAGTCAGACGGACTGGCCGCCATCCCCGGGCCCTTCAGGTATTCTTCCTCGTGCGGGCCGGCGATCTCATAGCCGATCTCCCGGATGAACTCATGAAGTTTTGCGATCGCCGGAGTTTCCTCAGCATAAGGGCCGACATGGAGGATCTCCGCCACCTCACCGTATTCCCAGTCTTCGATGCGCACGCCTTGGATGCCCTCGGGCAGCTGAGTGATGGAATCGGGGATGGGAAGACCGTAGAGACCGACCCACTGATCCTTGGGATCGGTCGCTATGTTCAGCCAGCGCGCCCGGGGAGCAGCCATGCGGACGCCCTTCAGGCTGAAGAACGTTTTGTAGAGGAGCCCAAAAGCGTCCTTGCCGACGACGTTGGGATCGCCCTTGGCCTCGACCACGATCATCTTCTGCCGGGCCATCGTCGTGAGCCGCGGTGCCTTCAGGGACTCATAGGAACTCAGGTCCTGAGATGCGGCCGTACCGGATGCGAAAAGCCACACCCCGACCGCCCCGACTATGATTATCTTTCTCATCATGACCTTCTCCTTATTCCATGAGCCAATTGAGTATGGAACCGGCTGAATGGGCTGCGCCCCGCCAACTCCTCGACGAGACCCGAGTCTTTGCCGATATTCTAGTCAATCGGATCGATAACAGGGTCTATTCGCCGCCGATCTGAAGAAGATTGATCCGGAAAGTCGGCGCCGTCATCCTTCGGCTCAGGTCGAGGTCGTCGGCCACCATTTCGATCCCGTTGAGCATCTCCTCCGCCGTCCCGGCGATGGTCAGCCCCTTCACGGGGAAGGCGACCT